>Ga0180432_10000149_pt1 | contig 108990 bp, 95 predicted proteins | sample SS_ome_10_FD_132414 | JGI IMG/M metagenome (GOLD analysis project Ga0180432, IMG submission 132414) | Hypersaline lake sediment archaeal communities from the Salton Sea, California, USA - SS_1_MS_2 metaG | ecosystem: Environmental > Aquatic > Non-marine Saline and Alkaline > Hypersaline >... | reverse complement strand
TTCTCCGTGGACCACGAAGGCCGTCAGGTCGTAGAAGACCACCGACAAGTCGACGCCTCCCTGCACCAGCGCACGATGGACGATGTCTTGCCAGATATCACGACTGTGCTTGCTGATAGCATCCAACGTGCGCCCCAAGCGGTCGTCATTGAACTTCTTTGCCGACACACCCAGGTGGTAGACCCGCACCGTTCGTGCCAACCAATCGGCCACACGGTAGAGCGGTCGTGGCGCGACCAGCCGATTGAGGATCAGGACCATCGCCACGGTGCCGTGGTTCACTTCCGCGGCTGTGGGACAGTGACGGTTGATGATGTCTCGTACCTGGAGCACTTCCAGCAAGCCGCACAGCACAGGCAATGCACCCACATGACGGCGTAACTGAGCCCGAGTCAGCCAGTCCACGACCTGCGCCATCGTCAACGCGCCGCGTAAAGCCAGTTTGACCAAGCGAGACGCCCATGCAACGCGATGACGGGGCCGCCGGAGAACACGCCGCTGTCGTCGGGCGATCACGCGCAGACGATACTTCCAGCAAAACAGCGGGCCGTCTCGCCAGTGAGGAGTGATGCCCCCCGACAACGCTGGTGGCTCGGAGGCTGGTGCATCCAGGCTGCTTCCTGGTGCACGTAGGAAAACGAGGATCACGATGATCCAGATCAGCCAGGCTAGAACTTGCGTGTATCGTGATTTTGTGGCAAACTTCATTTGGGATCGCTCCGGCAAGTGTGAGTTGGGCAACCCATACTTTGCCACAAAAGGGGCGATTCCGCGAGTTTGTCTCTCTATTCGATTGTCAATGTGCGAAATCTAGGCTAAGATCCAGTGTCCCTTTACTTCTCTGTTGTCTTGCACAACTCGACGAGTAGCTTTGGCCCAATATCCTCAACAATAGTGTCAGGTTTGGCCCAGTATGTTCTCAACAAGCTGCCCAGTTTTCGGTGAATAAGCGCCCAAACTGCCCCGTCTTGGTCCAATGTTCAGTACAACCTACACGCGCGCGATCAGTCGCCGTCCAGCCCGCGCTATCGGAATCGGCACTCAGGGCCGGACGTGATCCTCTCCGGAAACTGGACGCCGGGCCGCTAGCCGATGTCCAGCTGAACGCCCTCCATGACAATGGGAATCCCGTTGGCTGCGTGGTTCTGTGACCAGGACGTGGCCCGCATCACCTGCACGCCGCCTCTCTCCAGCGCGAAAGGCCAACGCTGCAGGCCCGCTTCTGCCAGCGCCTCGGTCACCGCACCCTGCTGTTCCTCAGGGCAGTAGAGCATCAGAAATCCGCCACCGCCTGCCCCGGTCACTGTGCCACCGGTCGCGCCGTGTTGCCGCGCCGTCCGGTAGCACTGGTCCAGGAACGGGTTGGTGATCCCTTCTACCAACTGGCGTTTCTCCAGCCACGAGCGGTGGAGCAGCTCTCCAAAGGACGCTATGTCGCCTCGTTGGAGTGCAGTCTGGATCTCCCGCGCCAACGCCTTGATGGCGTCGAGCCTGCGGATCGTCTCCCGGTCTCCCTTCTGGCTGGCCTCTTGCTGATGCCGCAGAATCGTCGAGGACTGGCTGGATGTGCCGGTGAAGAAGAGCATCAGCCCGTTCTCCAGCGCCTCGCGTGTCGGTGCGGAGATATGCAGCGGCTCGACGTTCACCCCGTCACGGGAGAATGTGATGCAGTTGAGGCCGCCGAAGGCGGCTGCGTACTGGTCCTGCTTGCCCACTGGCATGCCCATCTTGTCGATCTCGATGTAGCAGGCCAGTTCTCCGACTTCCGCCGAGCCCAGATCGAGCCCGCACCAGAAGGCCAGGGCTTTGATCATTGAGACGGCCACGCTGCCAGACGATCCCAGGCCGGTGCCCGGTGGCACCTGGGGGGCCAGGAAGATCGTCACCCCGTCGCGAACGTTGAAGTAGTTTGTGATGGCCTTTGGGAGCCGCAGGTCACGGTTCCAGATCAGATCCTCGCATACAGCAGGTTGGCTCGCCGGCCGGTGGTCGGCTGAGATGATCTGTATCTCATCTGATGGGCCCGGGCTGAGGATGGTGTATACGTGGTAGCCGATCGTCGTGCTGACGACCAGGCCCCCATGCCGCTCGTAGTAGGCGGGCAGGTCTGTCCCGCCTCCTCCGAAACTGATGCGCACTGGCGCTCTCGCGATCACAGTCATTCAGAAACCTCCTTGCGCCGAATTTAAGAATCTAGGCAGGCCTCGGTGCGTCGAAGCGCCGCCTGAGTAGTGTTCTAGATCAGTCTGATGCCGGGCCAGGTGCCACACCTGCAGGCATGGCGCATGGCTGGCCGGACGTGCTCACCGTCGGACCGGCCTAGCCTTCCGCTGCCCCATCTTAGGGTCGGTGAGCTTGTCGGCGGGCCTGTTCGTCCACCGGTTTCATTGTATGAGCTAATCGTCAGTGTTCGGTGACTAGTATCCTGGAAATCGGCTAGAGATGGAGAGCCTCTGTGTCCGAGGAACTTGTCTCCCTTGCCTCCTCCACCGGCTGACCAAAGGTTGACCTTTTCCCCGTATGTTGTATCATCTTCCCTAGATGCCCCCCGTCGTCAACACTCTCAAGACCAGAAGGCCGTGACTGCCGTCTGTCTCTTCCCATCCCCGGGGCCGTGTGAACGCGTCGAGGAGTTCCGGCAGACAATGACCGAAGCGCTGATACACAAGGTTGACTGCGTGAGGCTCTCTGTGCCCGACCTTGAGTCTGGTCTGTCCTTCTATCGCGACCGGCTGGGGCTTGATCTCATCTGGCGCACCGAGCAGGCGCTGGGCCTGCGGTTGCCCGAGGACGAGACGGAGATCGTGCTCCATATCGAGCCGCAAAAGCCCGAGATCGACCTGCTGGTTGCGTGCGCGGATGAGGCCGCCGCCCAGGTTGAGGCGGCCGGCGGCGCAGTGCTCGTGCCCCCCTTTGATATCCAGATCGGGCGCTGCGTGCTGGTGTAGGATCCCTGGGGGAACGAGCTCGTGCTCCTGGATGCGACGAAAGGGTTGCTGGTTACGGACCCAGATGGCAACGTCATCGGTGCCGAGCCCACCTGAGCGGCCTGCCAGGGCTTTCATGCCTGGTGATGAGGCTTGCACTGCAATGGAGCGGTCTCGCCTTTGGGCATCAGTGATTCGTGGTGGTAGAGGATGATACCCACAGAGGAATTCTGGCGCATCATGGCGGCCTATGGCGCGGGGATCATGCCTGCCCAGTTTGTCTTCTACGTGGCCGGGATTCTGTGCGTCGGATGGCTCCTTCTCAACCCCGGCAGGATCACGAGCCTCCTGGCGAAGCTCTATCTGTCGTTGGCATTCACCTGGAATGGCGTGGCGTTCTACTTCACACTGGCCAGGGGTATGGCCGGCGATAGCTACGGAAACTACGTGATCGGTTCTGTGTTCATGTTTGTATCGGTGCTGTTTGTGGTCGACTTGTTCAGGCAGAGGATGCGCTTCTCACTCCCGGCGTTCGGATGGCGAAGACACGCTACGTGGGTGCTGACGCTGCTGGTGTTCGGCTACCCGCTGTTCGGGCGCGCGTTGGGACGTGACGTCACCAGCCTGCTGTTTCCGGGCGCTTTTCCGTGCCCGACGACGGCTCTCGGTTTGCTCCTGCTGACTACTGCTCTGCCACAGGTTGACAGGACAATCTACGTGCTGCTGCTCCTGTGCGCGATTCCGTTCACGCCCTTCGTCCAGATCGCTCGACACGGTGTCTACGAGGACGTGATTCTGCTGGGTCGGTGTCTATAGCCTGGCGCTGCTATTGGCGCATCGGAGGGTTGAGAAGCTGCCCACGTAGCGTGCTAGAGGAGACGTGGCCCGCTCCAACGAGAATTGGGCTCTTTGCTGGTGTTTCCCCATGCGGGATTTTCGGTTATAATGGCATGGAGGAAAGGAAAATGAGAGCGCGTAAGAGAACTGTTATCAGCCTGCTTGCGGCTTCGCTGGCCGGACTCGTGGGCGTCGTGGGCACCCTGGTACTGCTTGCGGATGGGGTCACTGCCGGATCCCCGCGCGACGCCGTGAACCTCCCGGTCGCCGGCGCCTGGACCGGCCTCGGCGTAGGCATGGACGAGGCCCGGCTCGCTGCGCTGGCCGCGGATGCGGGCGCCTTGGATCACTTCGTCTTTGGCCCCATTGGTCAGCAGACGGCGGGCACCGCGTTCAGCGTCACACTTACGGCCTACGATGACGAAAGCGCCGTCGTGACCGAGTACAGCGGTACGGTCGTGCTGTCGGACACGACCGGCACGCTCGTGCCGGCGCTGGCAGACGGTTTCGTGGCTGGCGTTTGGACGGGGACTGTGACGATCACGCGCACAGGCAGCAGCGTCGTGATCACGGCCACGGATGGCGCCGTGTCCGATGCGAGCACCCCCTTCGTGGTGCAACCGGCAGGGCTGGACCGCTTCGCCCTCAACCCGGTTGGTGATCAGACGGCGGGTACCGCATTCAACCTGACCCTCACCGCCTACGATGCCTACGATAACGTGAAGACCAACTACGGCGGCCCGGCGATGCTCTTGGATACGACTGGGACGCTGGTGCCGGCGACGGCGAGCGGATTCACGGCCGGCGCGTGGACGGGAAACGCGACCATCACGCGCACGGGGAGCGGTATCGTGATTACGGCCACGGACGGTGCCGTGTCGACCAACACCAACCCCTTCGCCGTGGACCCTGCCGAATTGGACCATATTGTCCTCTCTCCCCCGGCGTCCACCATCTTCGCCTGGCAGGTCCGCCCCTACACCGTGGAGGCCTTTGACGTCTACGGCAACAGCCGGGGCGACGTCACAGCGGTGAACACGACGTTCAGCATCGTGGAGAGTGGCCACGGCGGCTACTGGACGGACAACGTCTACCACCCGTTCATCCACGGCGATTGGACGGCGCGGGCCGTCCACACCGGGACGCAGGTGGCGACAGACGACGCCGATCTGACCGTCCTGGGTCCAGTCCTGCGGCTGGACAAGAGCGGTGAGCCGGACGTCGTGGAGGCGGGTGCGTTGATCACCTACACGCTGACTTGTTCTAACACGGGGAACCTGACGGCCACCAACGTCATCGTCACCGAGACGCTCGACTCCAACAGCGTCTACAGCTCTGCCTCGCTGACACCGGACGGCGGGTTACCTGATGCACCCTACTGGGTGCTGGGTGAGCTCGCTCCCGACGAGATCAAGCGCATCACCGTCTATGTCTCCGCTGTTCGGCCCTTGACCAACGGCACGCGGCTGACCAACACGGCCTGGTTGGACGCCTATTGGCTGGGTGAGGGGCGCACCGAGCCACTCTCCGCGATTCTGGGTACGACTGTCCATTCCCGCCCGGTGTTGGCGTTCAGCAAGGCGGACGCACCGGACCCGGTCAACGCCAGTGGGACGCTGCGCTATACGCTGGTCATCACCAACAGCGGCAACGAAAACGCCACTTCGGTGACCGTTGTCGAGGACTACGATTCCAACACGCGGTTCGAGTTCGCCGTTCCAGAGCCCGACGGTGGCAGTGGAAACCGGCAGTGGACATTCCCTGTGCTGGTGGTTGATGAACCGCAGTTCGTCGACGTCTTCGTCCGCGTGACCGACACGCTGCCGGTGGGCACGATCCTGAACAACCAGGCGACGATGGACAGCGACCAGACCTCGCCCATGGTTGCCACCGAGGCCACCGAGGTGACCTCGTCGCCGGAGTTGACGGTCAACAAGTGGGACGTGCCGGATGACGACGTTGAGGCCGGCGAGACGCTCGTGTACGTGATCAACTACCAGGCCTCCGGCACGGCAGACGCTGAGGATGTGTTGATCACGGACACCTACGACAGCCGGGTGACCTTCCTCTGGGCCGATCGGGACCCCATCATATCGACCGACGAGGTCTGGGTCTGGGACATCGGGGACCTGGATGTGGGTGATAGTGGCAACATTTATGTGGAGGTGCGTGTAGACAAACCGCTCTCGAACGGCACTGTGCTCACCAACCGCGTGACAATCGACAGCGTGCACACGTCACCACAGAGCTATGTCGAGACCACGCGCGTTAGCTCGGCTCCCGTTCTGGATCTCACCGTCACCGACCAGCCTGATCCTGTTGTGCCCGGTGCCCCGCTGAACTACACCGTGCGCTACACCAACACCGGCAATGCCGATGCGACGCATGTCGTCATCACCGCCACCCTCGACGCCAACACGACCTTCGTCGACGCGTCGGTGCCGCCTGCGGGCGGCGCGGGCGATGTGTGGTACTGGGAGATAGACAAGATCGCCTCCTCGGATTTCCAGGGTGGCCATGGCTACGGGGTGTTGGTTATCGAGACCGAAGTGACGCTGCCTCTCACCAATGGCACACCGCTCGATCTCGTCGTTCAGCTCTCGGACGCGCAGGGCGACCTGCTGGAGGCTACATCCCGGACCACCGTATCCAGTGCGCCACTCCTCTCCCTGCTCAAGAGCAACGGCGTCACCGCGGTCGAAGCCGGCGACTTGCTCACGTACACGCTCACCTGTGACAACGCGGGGACCGAGAACGCCTACAGCGTCATCATCACCGACACGCTGCCCGACCACGTCTCCTACGTCGCGTGCGAGACCCCGGTCGGAGACTGCCAGCCCAAACCGCCGGCCCAGCCGGATGCGGTCGTCTTTAGTATTCCCACCATCGCGGCGCCGTCCAGCGTGGAGGCGCGGCTGACCGTGCGGGTTGATGACCCGCTTCTGGCAGGCGCCGAGTCCCTGGTCAACACCGCCAGGATGGCGCATCCATCGCTGCCCGGCCCCGTGGATGTACAGGACGTGGATCCCATCACGACGCGGCCCGACCTGAGGGTGGTGGCGGACCACGCGCCGAGCATCTTCTCTCCCGGGAAGCGCATGGTCTACACGGTGACCTACAGCAACGAAGGCAGAATGGACGCCCAGGGCGTGACCATCAGCACCATACTGCCAGACGACACCTTGTACGTCGGTCACAGCTGGGATTCCTCCGGCGGCCAGGCCTACACGTATCAGGTGGGCGAGGTGCTCGCGGGCTCTCCCACGCATACGATCAAGTTGGAGGTCGAGTATCCGGAGGATGATCCACAGGAGATCGGATCGAGCGAATTCAACACGCCCTTCACCATCGCGGGGAGCGGCGGGGTAGGTGATGACGCCAACCCCGGCGACAACACGGCGTACGTCTACATCGGTGTGCCCGATCTGGTGATCGCGGATTTCACGGTGCAACCCTATCCGCTCCGGGCGGACGTGCCGGTCACCTTCACCGTCAAAATCACGAATCAGGGGACTGGCTGGGCCTGGAACCCGGACAACGGGGCCGGTTCGAGCGTGGACGTATACATCTCCGAGGTGGAGTCCTACCCCTTTGTTGGCTACAGCGAGAAGGACATCTGGCAGGGCATGCCGCCGCTGTCTCCCGGCGCAACCCACACCTTGATCATCACGGCCACGCGGAGCCCTACCGGGATGATCGAGGGGCCAATCCGCTTCACGAAGCAGGAGATCCAGGACGAGATCGGCGCCGGGGATCTGTACGCCAAGGTGGATAGCTACGGGGTCTATCCCTACGGGCTTGTGCCTGAGGATGACGAGTACAACAACGTCGGCGTGTTGCCCCGGCCCGGGACATTCCGCTGGCGCGCCTACCTGCCGTTCACCCTGAGGTGAGTCGGGGTGAGTTGCCGTGCGTCACGGGGCGCCTACAACGCCCTCTTCCGCTCGCAGCGCGTGCGGTGCATCTGGCAACTCCCTGACTTCGCATCTGTGGCTTCAGCCATCTGAAGCCAGTTCCCTTGCAGACGCGACGGCATACCAGATTCCCCCGAGTAGTCCGACCAGCAGGTTTGTCAGGGCGTAGTTGGCCAGCGACATAGCCACTGCCGTGCCATCCGGCACCCCCAGAGGGCCAAATAGCAGCACGTAGGTCTGCTCGCGAACGCCAAGACCCCCGATTGAGATGGGCAAGGCCAGCGAGAAAGAGATGATGGGCGTGAACAGCACGAATAGGCTCGGTGGTTGGTCCACGTTCAGACCGCGGGCGATCAACAGGTTGAAGAGGATCAGGAGCAGATCGAAAGCCAGGGACACGAGGCAGGCTCTGCCCAGCGCCCTGTATCCTAACTGAGACACCGAGCGGTAGAAGCGCTCCAGCCTATCCTGACCGGGCAGGCGCACCTTGCCGCCCAGCCAAGGGATCAGGGGCGTGCCCATCACGACCCAACCGCCGATCACCCCGCATAGCGTCCCCAGTCCGATGACGGGCGCCCAGCCATCGGGGAGCAGAGCGGCACTGAATGGCAGCGCCACTATGGCCAGGACGAAGAGCACCCACAGGCCGGTGGCGCGGTCCACAAGCGTGGTGCCGATTGACTCGGGCGCGCGGCCCGTGGCGCGCGCCAGTCTGGCCATTCTGACAGCGTCTCCCCCCAGGCCGGTTGGAAGGAAGATGTTGAAGAAAGCGCCGACGAAATAGAGATGCACCAGCACCCCCAGCGGCGCTTCTATGCCCAGCCCCTGGAGCAGCACCTGCCAACGTACCGCCCGCAGCGCTGTGCCCACAATCATCAGTGTCGCTGCAGCCGCCAGGTATCCCCAGCGTGCCTGAGACACCACCTGCCAAAGCTGTCCCAGGTCGACGTGAAACACCAACAGGTAGGTGATCAGTCCTGCACTGACGACGAGTCTCAGGATGTTGAACAGGTGTTTCTTCATGCGGTACATGCAACACAGACGCGGGAGACCTGACAGGTTCCAGGAAGCCTGTCGGGTCTCCTCGATTCCAGGAGAGTGAGAAGCTGCAGCAAGAGGGCGAGGGGCCTAGTGCTCCCGGCTCAGTCCAGCGCTGTGGTGCTCTGCGCGAACAGACCCGTCGCCCGCGAAGTAGTAGCCCATTCCCCAGCGCGTGCGGATGTACTGTGGATTGGCCGGATCCTCCTCGAGCTTGCGCCGCAGGTAGCGAACGTATACGCTGAGGTAACCCACTTCCTCCGCGTACTCTGGGCCCCAAACACTGGTGAGTAATTCCCTGTGGGGTACGATACGCCCCTTCTGGCTGACCAGGTATAGCAACAGGCGCGACTCGGTGGGAGTGAGTGAGATGGCTTCCCCGCCCCGCCTGACCGTTCCGTCCCTGAGGTCAATACAGAGGCTGCCATCGTCGTAGACGTCCCGCCAGTCGTTGGAAGAGTTCGTCCTGGATCGGCGCAGAACGGTGCGGATGCGTGCCTTCAGCTCGTCGAAGCTGCACGGCTTGGTCAGATAGTCATCGGCTCCCAAGGAGAGTCCCTTGAGTACATCCGCGCGGTCGGTCCTCGCGGTGAGCATGATGATTGGCGTATCGCACATGTTGCGGAGTCGCTGACACGTGAGCCACCCATCCATCTCTGGCATCATGACGTCCAGGATGATGACGTCGGGGCGCGACTCATAGGCTTTCTTCAGCCCATCCTTGCCGCTGTTGGCAGTGGAAACAGAGAACCCCTCACGCTCCAGTCCAAGCCGCAGGAGAGTAAGCAGTCCAGAATCGTCGTCTATTACCAGTACTTTCTCTTTCATCCTCTTTGCCTCTTGTCAGAGAGCCATCGTAAGTAGCTGTTCTCGCTGCCCCTCATCATATCTACGTACTATCCCGTGTTGCGATTCCGTGGCTTGCCGGTCCGTTGTGAGATGTGATACTTTCCCTATATTATCCTTAACTACCAAACACTATAGCAGATGCTCGTAAGTGATAGGTGAACAAAAGGTCACAAAACAGCAATAGGCCCCCTCCAACAAGCAGGGGGCCGGGCGACCGATGCTATGTACCGGATGGCCTACAGCAAATCCTCGGCGTCGAAATAATACCCGCCGCCTCGGACGGTGTGAAGGTACTGGGGCTCGCGCGGATCTGGTTCGATCTTCCTCCGCAGCCGATAGATGTATTGCTTGACCAGGTCTGGTTCCCCGATCCATTCTGGCCCCCAGACTCTGGTCAGGATGGCGTCAGGGCTCAGCACCTTTCCGGCGTGACGCGTCAACAGCCGGAGCACTTCGAACTCCTTGGGGGTCAGATACACGGTCTGGTTGCCAATCACCAATTCGTGGCGGTCGCAGTCCAGCATAATCGAGGATGCCGGGAATAGATAGTCACTCTCATCCTCCGCGCGTTCGCCTGAACGCCGCAGGCAAGCATTCAGACGGCTGAGCAACTCCGAGCGATCGAAGGGCTTGACCACGTAGTCGTCCGCGCCGAGAGACAGGCCACGTACGATGTCTTTGATCGTGCCCTTGGCCGTGACGAAGATGATAGGTACCTCCGTCATCTCGCGCAAGCGGCGGCACGCTTCGAAGCCATCTACCCCGGGCATCATCACGTCCAGCAGAATCGCATCTGGGTGCGTCTGATAGGCAGAGCGCAGTGCTGAAAGCGCGTCCTCAGCCACCACGACGTCAAAGCCGTCGGCGATTAGCATGGCTTTCAGGATCGCCACTACATCTGGGTGATCATCTACAACAAGAACGCGGAATTGGCGACGCATATTCCCTTCCTCTTGAATCTAAGTCCCGAAAATAGATGTCGTAATGAAACCCCTAATGCTTTATTATAATACGGAACGCCCGCCTTGTCCATCGCGGCTGTTACCTGCAATTGGCAAGTTCTATCATCTGTGCTAGAATAGCCTTGCAGGGCGGGTATCAGACAGCGCGTGAGGAGGGTAGCGTGGGAAGCGAAGGAGCCCAGAAGGAGCTCCATGCCCGGCATCACTCCCAGGACGTAATATCTCCACAGGCGTGGCTTGTCGCGATCACCCTGGCCGCGACAGTGCTTCTCATGTGCGCTGCCATTCTCCCGGCGTGGCGTACCGTCCGCGCCCCCTTCTTGGGCTTGTTCACTGAGCCAACCTTGGTGGTCAACGGGGCCGGTGATCCCACCTGGCCAGGCTACGCGGCCGGCCTGCGGTATACGGATCACTTGCTTGCAGTCGACGGCCGGCCCCTGGAGAGCACCACCGCGTTGATGCGCCTGCTGTCTCGGTACAAACCCGGTGACGTTGTTACGGTGACAGCACGGGACAGGGATGGCGCACAGCGTGACGTGGCCGTGCGACTCGAGTCCATTCCTTCCCAGGCGGTGCTCAGTTTCTTTGTTCTTCCCTACGTCCTGGGACTGGCCTATTTGGGGATTGGCACTTGGGTTTTCCTGTCGCGGCTGCATGCACCGGGCGGGCAGGTCTTTGGCATGCTGTGCGCGGTCGTCGCGCTGGACTTAGGGCTGCTTTTCGATCTCTACACCGCGCACTGGTTCCCCCGTGTGTGGGTCACGGCGCTCTCGCTGAGCGGCAGCGTAGCCATTCACCTGGCACTCGTGTTTCCTCAGCGGGTGCGTTTCCTGGATCGTGCACCCGCGCTGCGTTACCTGGCGTATGTACCCGGTGTTCTCATCGTCGTGCTCAATCAGTTCGCCATTCTGGATTTCGATACACCGCGGGCGTATTTCGACACCTGGCTCGTGGCCTTCATCTTCGCGAGTATGAGTGTGCTCATTCTTCTGGCGATGATGGTTCACCGCCTCCGTCGCTCTAAATCCCCCATCGTTCAAGCTCAGGCGCGCACCATCTTGTGGGGCAGTCTGTTGGCCTTTGGTCCCATTGCGGCCTGGTTCGTCGTCTTTCGCGTCGTCGAATGGGCGCTCCCAGCGGCCCTGATTCTGCCCTGGTTGGCGCTATTCCCTCTCTCGGTCGCGTATGCTATCCTGCGCTATCGCCTGTTCGACATCAACCTGGTCGTCAGCCGGGGCGCTGTCTACGCGTTTCTCAGCATCACCCTGGTCGGCGCGTACTTCTTCGTGCTGCATCTGGTCCGCCTCGTGTTTGGTGTATCCCTGCAGCAGGTCAACCACCCGCTCGTGCTTGGTGTCTTTGTGCTTCTGCTGGTGTTCCTCGCGAACCCGGCGCGCGCGCATCTGGATCGCGTCCTGGACCGTGCCCTCCTGGGGCGTGTGGTTGACCATCGCGAACTGGTGAGCCGCTTCGTCAACCGCTTGACTGAAACCACGAAACTGGATTCGGTCCTTGAGGTTGTCCGTGAGACGTTGGAGGCAGGCTGGCAGTTGGAGTGCGCCGCGCTGTTTCTGTACGATCCGCGTCGTGGGTGCTATGAACCGCGTGCCATCGGGAGCACTGAACTTCCAGACGTAGCCTTTTCACAAGATGGCCCCCTGGCCGATCAGATGCTCCGCAGGCGTGAGAGCATATACCTCTATCGAGATCGGCCGTTGCCCCCTCACCTGTCCGCCGAACGCGAGGCATTGGACCCCTTGCGGCCTGCGCTCTTCGTCCCTGTGCCGGGACATGGCTGGCTGACGCTGGGTCCGCACCACAACGGTACACCCTTCTATTCAGACGACTTGACCGTCTTGGAATCACTGGGTTCGCAAGTCGCGGTGGCACTGGAGAAGGTCCGCCTCTTCAGCGACCTGGAGCGGCGTATGACAGAGGCGGACGTGTTGTATTGGGTGGGCCAGGCCGTCAACTTCACCATGGGTGTGGATGACCTACTGGAGCTGATCTACGCCCAGACCGGACGCGTTCTGGACACGAGTAACTTCTACATCGCGCTGCGCAATCCGGAGAAGGACACACTGTCCTTCGCGTTCTATGTCGAACAAGGCGAGCGACTGTACAGGAATGACGAGTGGTCGGTAGACGTCGGCCTGACAGGCGAGATCACCCGCACCGACCGCCCTATCGTGACGGGCGACTACATTGAGGAGTGTCTGCGCCGGGGCGTTGAGCCTGGAGGCCGGCCGGGAAAAGCTTGGATGGGCGTGCCGATCAATGCCGGTGACCAAGTTCTCGGGGTGATGACAGTCTCCAGTTTCGACCCTGACGTCACCTACTCGCCCGATCAACTGACTTTCTTCTCCGCGATTGCGGATCAGGCCGCCGCGATCCTCGACAAGGCGCGCCTATATCGCGAGATGGAACAATACGCTCAACAGTTGGCTGCCCTGAATGAGGTCGGCAGCGTCATCACCTCGACCTTGGACCTGCAGACGGTGTTGCACCTGATCATGGACACGGCGGTTGAACTGATTCAAGCCGAGGCCGGTTCGCTGCTGTTGGTAGATCAGGACACTGACGCACTGGTGTTTGAGGTGACCGCAGGGCCGGGTTCCGCCGATCTGGTGGGCACGCGCCTGCCTCCCGGTACGGGCGTTGTGGGCGCAGTGGTCCAGGAAGGCCAGCCGACGATCATCAGGGATGCGCATTCCGATGAGCGTTGGTACGGAGGCGTGGATGATCGTACAGGCTTTATCACGCATTCCGTAATTGCCGTGCCCATGGTCAGCCGGCGGCATACCATCGGCGTGATTCAGCTTCTCAATCGGCGCGATGGCGTGCCATTTGACCAGGACGACGAGCGGTTGCTGACGGCGTTTGCCACTAACGCCGCCGTCTCTATCGAGAACGCCCGGCTATTCACGCAGACGGATCAGGCCCTCGCTGCACGGGTAGAAGAGCTCTCAATGATGCAGCGCATTGACCGGGAACTCAATGCCACCCTGGAGTATCGCCGGGTAATGGGCCTGACCTTGGAGTGGGCGCTGAGGATGACCGGGTCCGATGTAGGGCTTGTAGCTGCTGTCGTGGATACCGAGGACGGCGCGCGCGGTCTGCGCTTCCTGGCCAACCAGGGGTATCCAGAGGATGCAGTAGCGGCCTACGAGGAGCAACTCTGGCCGCTGGATCAGGGCATCATTGGGCGCGTGGTGCGCACCGGCAAGTCAGCGCTCGTGGAGGATGTCAGTAGCGATCCGGACTACGTGCCGGCGGTGCCGGATGTGGTGGCTCAATTGACGGTGCCGATTCGATGCGAGGATCAAATCGTTGGCGTCATCGCGGTTGAGTCTCTGCAGCCAGACCGCCTGGACCGAGAGGCGCGCGAGTTTGTCGCGCGCCTGGCCGACCACGCGGCCATTTCCATCGAGAATGCCCGCCTCTTTGAACAGGTACGCCGTGCCAACGAGGCCAAGACCGAGTTCGTCTCGTTCGTATCCCATGAACTAAAGCAGCCGATGACCTCTATCAAGGGCTACACGGACTTGCTGGTCAAAGGGGCTGCCGGGGATCTGAACGAGAGCCAATACCGTTTTCTTGAGACTGTGCAGTCGAATGTGTCTCGTATGAACACGCTCGTCAGTGACCTGCTGGATATCTCGCGCATTGAGAGTGGGCGGCTGCGGCTGGAGTCTGGGGACGTGTCCATTGAGTGGGTCATCAGAGACGTGCTTCAAGCGATCCGCGGACAGATCGAAGCTAAGCAGCAGGCACTGGAGGTGGATGTCTTGCCCGGCTTGCCGCCTGTGAGAGGGGATCGAGATCGGTTGGTGCAGATTCTGACTAACCTGGTGAGCAATGCGCACAAGTATACGCCCTCGGGGGGCCATATCACAGTTCGAGCTGAGGGATGGTCGGATGGCAAAGAGAGGGCGGAATCGCCAGGGTTTGTGCTGTGCTCGGTGACCGACACGGGAATCGGCATAGCGTCTGAGGATCAGAAGCGTCTCTTCACCAAGTACTTCCGGGCCGATGACCCCACCGTGCGCAGCGTGGCAGGTACCGGCCTGGGACTTGTCATCACCAAGAGCTTGGTGGAGCTACACGGTGGTGAGATATGGGTCGAGAGCGAGCCAGGCGAGGGGAGCACCTTCTCATTCGCCATCCCTGCTACTCAGGGGGAGCATCGACACTGGATTACCGGCGCGTCTTGAACACCGCGGACGTGTGAGTCACCAGGCGTCTTGCTAGCCTGTTTGCCGATCTACCGTCTACGCTTCCCTGAACCGAGCCTCGAGTTGCTCCAGTAGCTCCGCTGCCTCTACGAGCTTGTCCAGCGGGTTCTCCGCGGCCTTGAAATACCGATAGTCACACGGCATCACGTCGAGCGTGCGTACGAGGTCGTCGTGATGGTCTTGCACCGCCCTCTCGCTGACGCCGTAGAGACCGGCAATCGCCTGCCGTTTCACCGGGCGCAGGTTGACTTTGCGCACTGTGTAGTCGAGCGCTGCTGCCCACGTGTCTGACTTGCGCACAGTGAGCGTCTCGCGCCCAAGAGCGATTTGGTACTCCATCCACATCTGAATGGCGGCACCGATCTCTTCCAGCGGCATCCCTGCCTTGGTCATCTTGTCCGTAAGTGCCAACTCCACCTTGTCCATGCCACTGGCAAAGAGCCGTTCGAACCGGTTGGCCAGTGGGGAATCAGGCTCCAATCGCATAAACTCGGCCAGCGCGCGCAAAGCCTGGTCGAAATCGCCACTGCGGGCCAGAGCTCGTGCTAGATGGAGTTGATAATCCGCTTCGTCAGGGACTAGGCGGGCAGCAGACTGGAGGCACTTGATCGCCCGCTCGATATCCCATTCCTCGTAGGCCTCAAGGCCCTGCGCCTTGTGCCTGTCTGCTTTGCGACGGTCTGCCGTACTGGATTGCTGCTTTGCCATCACGATCGCTCCTTACAACCTGTGAAGCCGTGTGCGCCGTGGATCCGGGAGGCGCGAGAGCTATGGGTCCTTGAGTGAGTGGTTCAGACCGCTGCCTTGGTTTCTGTGCGGTCTTCTCAACCGCGTTCAAGCTGAATTATAGCATAGTCATCAAGGACGGGCAACGTTGTCAATTGCGCTTTTGCAAAATCCCTGGCCGTGATATAATCGCGCTAGCCCTGCAAAACGGGCTACTTATGTGCAGTTGGGAGGCGCTAATGAGTCGGTGTTGCCATCCCCTGAAGGCCTGCCTGGTTGTGCTTGCGTTGTTGCTGCTGACTCCCAGTTGCACCACGAGCGACGAACAGGGGCCACTTTTTCAGGACGACTTCAGTAGCCAGGACGGCGGGTGGGGCGTGGCCCAGCGCGACGAGTCCGAGCGCGACTACGAACAAGACAAGTACTTCATCGAATCGCGCGAGCCGAACTGGTTTGCCTGGGCCTACCCGGGCTTGGATTTCGATGACGTGAGCCTGGAGATCGATGTCTATTTGGACCCTGATTCCCCAGATGGCCACTACGGCGTGCTCTGTCGTCATGCGGATGAGGACAATTTCTATTACTTTGGCGTTAGCGCGGATGGCTACTATGCAATCTTCCGCCGGATGGACGGCGGTGCCCTTGAAGTTCTCACCGGAGATGGTACCGGCATGGTTCCCTCGCCAGCCATCAACACAGGTGGAGATGCGAACCATCTGCTGGCGGTCTGCCGGGGAGACGAGTTGAGCCTCTACGTCAACGACGAGCTGCTGGAGACGGTCACTGATGACGTCCACGCCCGAGGTGATGTGGGGCTTGGGGCCGGGAGTGGCCCGGATGGGAGCTTCCGGGTTCTGTTCGACGATCTTGCTGTGGCTGCGCCATAGCAGGCAGCGTGGGGCAGTATGTCGTAGGAACGCATCAAACGCGAGAGGATCGTCACATGCCGGTGACAACGGCGAGGCAGATTGTTGCAGTACTTGTGGCACTGCTCGTCTCGGTGGTCGCGTGCGGGAAGGGCGAGCAGCCGCCCTGGGCCGACGATTTCTCCGACCCTGCCAGCGGCTGGCACGCCGAGATGGATGCATCTGCGGAGGTTGGGTATCACGAGGGCGTGATGCGCGTCCTTGTCAAATCACCCAACCGCCTCGCGTGGGCCTCTGCCGGGCGTGACTACTCCGATTCTCACATCGCCGTTGAGGCTACACAAGTCGGGGGCCCCGACGACAATGAGTACGGCGTGCTCGTGCGTATGCAAGACCCGGACCATTTCTACCGCTTCTCGATCAGCGGGGATGGTTACTACCTGGTCAGCAAGTATGACGATGGAGAATGGGTGGCGTTGAGTGACGATTGGAGCAGTCCGCCTGACCCGGATGCCATTCGGCTTGGCGCTGCAACCAATCTGCTTGAGGTCATCTGTCAGGGCGCCACGATGACGTTTGTCGTCAACGGCGTTCAGTTGGTGCAGGTCGAGAACGGCGCCTATTCGCGGGGCGACATAGGCCTTTATGCCGGCTCATTCTTCGAGCCCGGGGTCGAGGTACACTTCGACAACCTTCGCGTGGAGATGCCGTGACGGAAGCTGTTGCCACGGTTCACCGGCGGTCAAGCGACTCCACCGCGCGGCCAAGTGATGGATTGATGAACGTCTGTCTACAGAGTGTGGGTTGTCGCCTCAACACGAGTGAGATCCAGGCGATGTCCCGCCGCTTCGCGGCGGCAGGACATTGTATCGTGTCAGACCCCACCCGGGCCAACGTCTGCATCGTCAACACTTGCGCTGTGACTTCGGCGGCCGAGCGCAAGTCGCGTCGCCGGATCAGGGCCCTGGCCCGCGCCAACCCGCGTGCTCGCATCGCGGTCACGGGCTGCTATGCGACGCTGTCGCCTCAGCGTATTGCCGGCTTGCCGGGTGTGTCCTGGGTCATCTCCAACACTGAGAAGGATCGGCTGGTGGAGATCGTGGCCTCAGCCCTGCTCCCCCGCTTGCGAGAAGCGCTCAGGTGGGGGCCGGCTCGCACGCGAGCGTTCATCAAAGTCCAGGATGGCTGTGACAACCATTGCACCTATTGCATCGTGCGCCTGTTGCGTGGACCAGCCCGCAGCCGTCCGATTGACGCTATCGTCGCCGAGGTGCGCGCGCTCGTCGCGGCCGGTTGTCGGGAGGCTGTCCTGACCGGTGTGAACCTGGGGGCCTATGGTCGCGATCTGGGACACTCGAGTAGCCTCAGGGTGTTGGTTGAGGCACTGTTAGCCCGCACTGACCTGCCCCGGCTGCGCCTCTCGTCTCTGGAGCCCTGGGACCTGGATGAGCATTTCTTCGATCTGTGGGAAGACGCGCGCCTGTGTCGCCAACTGCATCTGCCACTCCAGTCTGGCTGCGACGAAACCCTGCATCGCATGGGCCGCCGGATCACCACAGCCAGGTTCGCCCGTCTGGTGAAGGCCGCTCGGGCTGCTGTTCCGGATTTGGCCGTGACCACTGACGTGATCGTCGGCTTCCCCGGCGAGGATGAGGACGCCTTTCGCACCAGTTACGATTTCGTGGTGGCGATGGGATTCGCGCGGTTGCACGTTTTCCCCTATTCCCCGAGGCCCAATACGGCTGCTCTCCACCTGCCGGCTCAGGTGCCGGGTTCCGTGCGTCGTGCACGGGCGCGCGTGATGCGCATGCTGGGCGCTCGACAGGCGTTCCAGTTCAGCCGGCGCTTTGTGGGTCGGAAGATGATGATCCTATGGGAACACTGCCGTCGCGATGGCCTCTGGATGGGTCTGACCGACAATTACCTGCGGGTTGGCACGCACGCGCCTGGCAACCTCCATAACAGACTTATCGAGACACGCCTGGTGGCGGCGCGGAATGGCTATCTGGTGGGTGAGTTGATCGGGTGAGTCGCTGGCAGTGCGATAGGCCGACGCGTGCTCATCCCCCATCGGTAGTTGATCGGTGTTTTGTGTACAACCGCACTTTTTGGGCGGACATCCATCGGACCGCCCGCCTGGATAATCACGAGGAGGAAGGAGAGCATGTTAGTCAGGAACCGAATGACCCCCAATCCAGAGACTGTCAAGACCGATACGAGTCTCAAGGATGCTCTAGACCTGGTCCGCAGCAGGCCGTTCCGCCATCTGCCGGTGATGGACCAGGAAGGCAAACTCGCTGGCATTGTGACTGAGAAGAGCCTGGTCTACGCCTCGCCTACGCCTACGACGACCCTCAGCGTGTTTGAGGTGGATTACATTCTGTCGCGCACGAAAGTCGGACAGGTCATACAGGGCGAGGTCATCACAGTGGGACCTGGTCTGCCTGTTGAGGAGGCGGCGCGCATCATGGTGGACCGGCGTATCGGTTGCCTCCCTGTCGTTGAAGATGGCGAGCTGATCGGCATTATCAGTGATACCGATATCTTCCGTGCTTTTGTCGAGGGACTGGGAGGTGGCCATCCCTCGTTGCGCGTGACCGTCGTCGTCCCGGAGGAGGTAGGTAGCCTGGCACGGGTCACGAGCCGCGTTGCGGCCCTGGGAGGCAACATCTACTCGCTGGGCATGTTCTGGGGCCAGCATCCCGAGGACCGGGTTGTTGCTTTCCGGTTGGAGGGCGTGGATCGGGAAACCGCTGTGCAGGGGCTGGAGGCCGACGGCATCCAGGTTGTGCACGTTTGGGAGTCGGAGGGGGAATAGAACGGAAAGTCGTATTGAGAGGTAGCCCTGCACCGGCTCTTTGGGCCGGTGTGACCAACCCGAGTTGAAATACATCCGAATGCGCGAATGCGCCGTTTTGCTTGACAAGTCGCCTGTGCGCGGTTATAATGAGCCGACAAATAAACTGGGTATAGAGAGGGGGGAAACGAGTGACCAAGGTCATGATTGAGAACGGCGAGTCCTTTGATTCCTTGTTGAGGCGCTTCAACAAGAAAGTGCAATCCGATCGTGTGATGTCAGAAGCGCGCCGTCGCCGCTTCTTTGAGAAGCCGAGCGTGATTCGCAAGCGCAAGAAGGCGGCCAAGCTGCGCAAGAGCCGTCGGCAGACGTATAAGGACAAGCGAATGCGCTATTAGGTCTGACAGCCCTTGGGCCTGCTATCACGGCTTGGGCCTAATGGCAACCGCCAGGTGTAGCGGCGTCAGACTTTGGCGCATCAGGCCGAGTATAGAAACAGATTGCGAGAATGGATCTGCTTGTGAGCCTTAAGCAACAGTTGCGGCAGGATCTCAAGGAAGCGCTGCGTGCTCATGATGAGCGTCGCAAGTCAGTCATACGTATGGCATTGGCTGCGATCGTCAACGCAGAGGTGGCTCACGGTGGCGAGCTCGATGATGCTGGCGTGATCGCAGTGCTGCGTAAGGAGGCCCGCCAACGGAACGACACCATTGCCGAATTGCAGGATGCCAACAGGTCTGAACGGCTCGTCGATGAGAAGGCAGAGTTGGCGATCCTTGACAGCTACCTGCCTGGGCTGCTCTCGCGTGAGGAAATCGCTGATGAGGCCCGGCGCGTGATCGCGGAGGTTGGAGCAGACGGAATGGGGCAGATGGGCCCGGTGATGCGCCAGCTTATGCCCGAGCTAAAAGGACGTGCCGATGGCCGGATCGTGAACGAAGTCGTGCGCGAATTGCTGTCCGGCTAGGACGCATCCATCAGGTACGTCATCGTATTGCTAGACGAGAGGGAGCGCCGCGTGTGCTCCCTTTTGTTGGTTCCAGCCCATGAGCATGAATGTAGTGGACGCCAAAGGCAATGGAAGAGAACGCGTGTCACACCAGGCTAGTCAGCGCTGGTGGGTGTGGCTGCGCCTGATTTTGCTGGGTGTGTTTTTGGCAGCCGTCACCGGTGTGGTGATGGCCTTGCCGCTGCTGCCCTCAGGCCGTGTCGTGCTGGACAAGGGAGAGATCGCCCCCGAGGACGTCCGAGCCCCTCAATCGGCGTTCTACGTCAGTGCCATCCTCCTGGAGCAGAAGCAACAGGAGGCTGCTGCCCAAGTCCTGGCCGCGTACACGCGCCCTGATCCTGAACTGGCCCGCCAACAACTCAACCGAACTCGTCAGGTGCTTGACTACCTGGGGTCGGTGCGGGCCGATACACTCGCTTCCTCTGCGCAGAAGCGAGGTTGGATCCTCGCCGTGCCGGAACTTGCCGATATGTCGGTAGATACGCTGGATAGTCTTCTCGCTCTCTCCGATGCGAGTTGGGATCGCGTTCAACACGAGACCCTGGCTGTCATCGACCAGGAAATGCGCCGCGAAATTCGCGAGGGCTTCCTGGAGATGGCTCTCGTGGAAGTGCCCGCTCTGGTCGCTCTCGACTTGTCGGCAGAGGAGACAGAGAGCACCATTGCCCTGGTGCGGCACTTCCTGGTGCCCAACTCCTTCCTGGATCTCGCGGCCACGGCGGAAGCTCAAGCCCGTGCTCGTGAGAGGGTGGCTGCTGATCTCGAATCCTCAACCATCAGGTACGAGCCAGGTCAGATGGTTGTGCGCGAGGGGGAACGTGTCTCGGCGCTTCACATTGAGGCGCTCGATCAGCTCGGGCTACGGCAGCCCCAGGTGAAGTGGACTGCCGTAACCGGCGCTGGCGTGCTGGCCGTCGTGACGACCCTGTTGATGTTACTCTACCTGGCGCGCTTTCAGGCCGCTATACTCTGGGACGGTCAACAGTTGCTCCTTCTTGTGCTGCTTACGTCCTTCTCCGTGCTTGGAGCTGGGCTCATCGTGCCGGGAGGTGTAGTGCTGCGCTATCTCGCTCCGGCACCGGCCCTGGCCATGTTGGCTGCTGCAGCACTTGGCCCTCACGCGGGTGTGGCTACGGCTTTCTTCCTGGGCGTGGTTGTGGGCGTCGTTGCCGATTACTCTCTCGAGATGTTCACCTACACGGCGTGTGCCGGCCTGTTGGCCGCGTTGGCCTTGGTACGCGTTCAGCGCATCAGTGCCTTGTTTCGTGCGGGCGCCTTTGTAGCTCTGGCGAACGTCGTCACCATCGTCATCTTTCATCTGCCGCAGGGAATCGATCAGCCCGTCGATCTGCTGCTTCTGTCTGCGAGTGGCTTGGGTAACGCGGGAATCTCGGCCAGCTTGGCGTTGGGAGGACTCTTCCTGATTGGCCCGCTGTTCGATGTCACGACTACGATGCGCCTCATCGAGTTGAGCCGTCCCGATCATCCTCTCCTTCAGCGACTGTTGCGCGAAGCATCCGCTACGTACCACCATAGTCTGATGGTTGCCAACCTGGCCGAGCGCGCAGCCGAGCGCATTGGGGCGGATCCTTTGCTCACCCGTGTGGGGGCATATTATCACGACGTGGGCAAGATCGCCCGCCCGTATTTCTTCACCGAGAACCAGGCCTCTGGTGTGAATCCGCACGATCGGCTCGACCCGCGCACCAGTGCCGAGGTTATTGTCAGCCACGTCAAGGATGGGCTGGACCTGGCGCGCCGCTATCGGCTGCCGCGCCGTATTCGTGCTTTCATCCCTGAACACCATGGCACGAATCGCGCCAGCTTCCTCTATCACAAAGCTGTGGAGCTCGCGGGTGACGAGGCGCTGGTGGATGAGAACGCCTTTCGCTATCCCGGGCCTAAGCCGCAGAGCAAGGAGACTGCTCTGGCGATGCTGGCCGATGGCTGCGAGGCCGCCGTGCGTTCTATGCGTCCGGCCAATGCTGAGGAAGTAGCGGAGATCGTCAACCGTGTTGTGGCGGAGCGTGTGGCCGATGGCCAACTGAATGAATGTGATTTGACTTTGCGCGATCTGGAAATCGCTCGGGATGCCTTGATCTCTGGCCTCAAGGGGGTCTTCCATCCGCGCATCCAATACCCGCAATCGGGGAGAGTGGCTGAGCCGTGAAAACGAGATCTGAGAATGGTATTGGCTTCTACACCGTAGATATAAAGATTGGCGGGCAGTTTCGGGCGCACGTTGAACTCGAACCCATACGCCAGGCTGCGCTCGAGACTTTGGTCCATGAGCACGTACAAGGATCTTGCGAGTTGGCCGTGGTTGTGACCGACGATGAGGCGTTGCACGAACTCAATCGCCGTCACCGGGGTGTGGATGCCCCGACCGATGTGCTGGCTTTCCCGGACGAGACCCGGGGGCCGTTTGTCGGTGCGCCGGGCGTGCCGCGCTACCTGGGGGATGTCGTCATTTCTTTCTGTCGAGCCGAGGCTCAGGCCGCCGAGGCCGGACACGATACCCAGGCAGAGCTGCAATTGCTGACTGTGCACGCCGTGTTGCATCTCCTGGGGTACGATGACGTGACGGAGGAGCAGCGGGCGCACATGTGGGCCGTGCAGGCTGAGATTCTCCAGATCCTGGAAGTCGAAGCGCATCCCCCGGCGTGAGTACCTATGCGCAGCCGGAATATCATCGAGAGCTTTCGTTTCGCGTTTTCTGGCCTGTGGTATGCCCTGCGTACCCAGCGCAACACGCGTATCCATTTGACCATTGCTGCCATGGCGATCGCCATGGGATTGTGGCTGGGGCTATCGCTCACCGAGTGGGCTGTGGTGACGTTGACCATCGGCTTCGTGTTGGTCAGCGAGATGCTGAATACTGTGGCTGAAACCCTGGTGGACTTAGTCAGTCCCGGGTACCATCCACTGGCGGGGGTGATCAAAGACGTGACGGCGGGGGCGGTGCTTCTTACGGCCGTCGTCTCCGTGATTGTAGGGCTGCTGGTGCTTGGCCCACCGCTGTGGGCACGGCTGTTCGGTACGGGCGTGATGGACTGAATGGTCGCAGGTGATTGATTAGAGGGGAGAGACGAGATCGCATGTGTGCACATCAACCGGTATACCTGACTCCTGAGGGCTTGGAGGACTTGCGGCGTGAACTGGACCATCTGGTCAACGTCAAGCGTCCGGCGCTGGCCGAGCGGCTGCACCGGGCAATCCAACAGGGTGACCTGTCGGAGAATGCGGACTACATAGCTGCCAAAGAGGAACAGGGCTTCCTGGAAGGACGGATTCAGCAAGTCGAGATGATGCTGCGACACGCGGCGATCATTGAGGACAATGGCCCCAGCGACCAGGTTGCTCTGGGAAGTCGGGTTACCGTGCTTGAGGAAGGTGAGCACGTTGAGGAGACCTTTCGCATTGTCGGGCCGGCAGAGGCGAATCCCATTGACGGCAAGGTGTCCAATGAGTCTCCACTGGGACAGGCATTGCTGGAGCATCGCGCAGGGGATACCGTCACCATCGCGGCCCCCCAGGGACGGGTGATCTTCCAGATTCTCGAAGTCCGGTGAATCGCGAGCTGCATGGCCTGCCCGAGCAGGTGAGTCGCTCGCTGTGAACCCCTGAGAGGCTCGCATGTCGCTGATTGATGTCCGCCGCCTTCGCAAGTCCTATCCGGACGGATGGGAGTTGCGAGATGTCAGCTTCACCGTCGAGGAAGGCGAGATACTTTGCTTGCTTGGTCCATCCGGCTGTGGCAAGACGACGCTCTTGCGTCTCCTGGCAGGCTTGGAGATGCCCGATAGTGGCCAGGTATTGATGGGTGGGCAGGATGTGACTCGCGTGCCTCCTCACTTGCGGGGCTTTGGACTGATGTTTCAGGACTATGCCCTTTTCCCGCACAAGGATGTCTTCGCTAATGTTGCCTTCGGCTTGCGGATGCAGCGCTTGAGCCGTGAGGACGTGGCGTCTCGGGTGGTCGAAGCGCTGGATCTGGTTGGCCTGACGGGCTTCGAGCATCGCGACGTGAACCAACTCTCGGGCGGGGAGCGGCAGCGTGTGGCACTCGCCCGCAGCCTGGCCCCGCAGCCGCGCCTGCTTACGCTCGACGAGCCGCTGGGCGCACTGGATCGAGCGCTGCGTGAGCGACTGATGGAGGAGTTGCCCGGTATCCTTCACCACGCTGGTGTAACCACCATCACCGTCACCCATGACCAAGAGGAGGCTTTTGCTCTTGCCGACCGGCTGGTGCTGATGAAGAGCGGGGGAGTAGTACAGGTAGGGACGCCCGAGGCGGTCTACCGGCGACCGGCGTCCGGTTGGGCAGCCCGTTTTCTGGGACTGACGAACCTCTTGGAAGCCCACCCTGTGGGGCGTGGACGTGTGGATACGGCAGTTGGCGTGTTGTGCCTGTGCGACACTGCGATGCAGCCCCTTGATCGGGGAACCGACATGCAGGTGCTCATTCGCCCGGATGGAGCGCGGTTGGGCAAGTCGGGGCCGAACGCGCTGCATGGAACGGTCACGGAACGTTCGTTCCGTGGTGAATACTACCGTGTGAGCATGCGCCATTCCAGCGGGGTCGAACTAACTTTCAGTTTTCCTGCCAGGCTTTCCCTGCCCGCCCTTGACGAGCCGATTGCGCTCTCTGTGGATCCTCAGGCGCTGATGCTTCTGCCGTTGGGATGATTGGGCAGGGCGTGCGTGCACCGATCTGCGTCAGCGACTGACGTACTCAGATCAGTGCATTGCGCCGTACGATGTCCCGTATCTCGCGTACCAGCTGGGGTGTGTCAATGTCTTTGAGCAGGTAGCGCGAGACGCCCATACGGCGCGCCTCTATTCGCTCCTCAGCGTCTGGATACGACGTCAGGACGATCACGTTGGAGCAGGGACACTGCTGGGTCAGACCACGCAACGCTTCTAGCCCTTGTCCGTCGACTCGTTTGATCTCCAAGAGCACGACGTCGGGCTTCAATTCCAGCGTTTCTTGCAGGCCGGTCTCCCAGCAGCCCGTGCAGCCGACAACATCTACGCCAGCCGCGGTGCTCAATCGGGCAGCCAGCGCCTCTCGCACGGTATCGTGGTCGTCAATGATGAGTAGTCGCGCAGGTGACATGTTCCTTCGGTCCAATCCTGCTCCTGAGGTTACACACACTATAGTGCAGAGAGCGACGGGTTGTTAGTGTCATCTGTCCCCGTTTTTCCCTGACTTTCGTACCATGGCCTTCCGTGGTTTGACGATCCCTGCTCCTCATGGTATCCTGTCTACCGATGAATGCAGAGAGGCCGATTAGGGCCATAGGTCTGTTATCAGGTGGGCTCGATAGCATCCTGGCCGTCCGGATCATGCTAGAGCAGAAGATTGCGGTTACCGCGCTGCACTTCCGCACAGGTTTCTCGTATGCAGCAGATCCCTCCGATGCTGAGCGCGCTGCCGATATGCTGGGGGTACCGTTGGAGGTCATAGACGTCTCTGATGGCTATCTCCCGCTCGTGCTCAATCCGCGCTATGGTTACGGATCAGGCATGAACCCGTGTGTAGACTGTCGCATCTATCTGCTGCGCCGGGCGAAGACCTGGATGGAGAAGCACGGCCATCGATTCGTCTTCACCGGTGAGGTGGTCGGCCAGCGTCCCAAGAGCCAGATGCGACCTACGCTAAATTCCGTCGAGCGAGAGAGTGGACTCCGAGGCTATTTGCTCCGGCCGCTCTCGGCCAAGCTGCTCAAGCCGACCGTGCCCGAGGAACGCGGTTGGGTGGATCGGGACAAGCTATATGACATCAGTGGACGGGGCCGCAAGGCCCAGATTGCGCTGGCGAAGCAGTTTGGTATCACGGACTACCCTCAGCCCTCTGGTGGCTGCTGTTACCTAATCCATAAGGTGTACTCCCGTCGCTTGCGCGACTTCCTGGATCGCGAAGGCGCGCAAGCCCTGACTGTCGAGGTGGCGCAGTCCCTGGCTGTGGGGAGGCACATCCGCTTGCCTTCAGGGCGCAAGGTCATCGTCGGACGGCGTGAGGCGGAGAATGATTATCTGGAGAGCTGTGGCTTGCGCGGTGTTCTGCTCACCACGGTGGACTGTCCGGGCCCCATGACGTTGGTCCCGGGCGCGCCCACGTCCGAGGAAATTGAGCTGGCAGCGCAAATCACAGCCGGGTACTCTGGTTGCGGCGATCAGCCCACCGTGCATATCGAGGTGCGGGGTGGGGATGGACCGGTGAGTGTGCTGACGGTTGGGCCGATGAAGCGAGAACAGGCCCAGGCGCTGATGGTGTGAGCCTGGCGTCTCTGACCAGATCAGCACCCATTACCTGCTGATGGGTGGGCGGCTTCCCATCTCAAGGCGCGGAGGGGGCCGCCAGCGCGGCGAGTTTGCCCTCAGTATGAGGATGAAGTATAATCTGTTCTACTCTACGGGCTTTGGATAGCAGAGGAAGCGGAATTGCGACAGGTAGCAATGGTTCACGCAATCCTGGTCGTCGAGGGGCGGAAACGCACGGCGGACCGTCTGTCGCCCGTACTCGACGAGCAGGGGTATCACGTTCTCACCGCTCGCACACGCAGGGACGCTTTGGCGAAGACACAGGATGCGAGTCCGGCGGTGATCCTGCTGGATGCCCCTTCACTTCGTTTCAGCAGTCGGCGCTTCTGTAGCACCCTGCGAGATGATGGCGTTGACATACCGGTGCTCATGCTGGTGGCAGAGGGAAAGAAGATCGACCGCAGCGTCGGCGCGCGTGGATATATGCACTACCCTGTTTCTGCCAAAAAACTCGTGAATCGCATAACCAGGATGCTGCCTGCCCCCGATGACGATCTGCTTCGCGTCGGTGATGTGGTGCTCAACGTCAAGCTGCGATGTGTTGTGACTGGTGAACGGGAAAGCCATCTCACTCCCAGGCAGGCCCGTCTGCTTGAAGTGCTCATGCGTCACCCCGGCGAGGTTCTGACCCGGGCATTCTTGATGAAGCAAGTTTGGGACACTGATTACATGGGCGATACACGCACTCTCGATGTGCACATCCACTGGGTGCGCAAAGCGATTGAAAAGGACCACAAATCACCGGTCCATTTGTGCACGATCCGTGGCGTGGGCTATCGTTTTGAGGCATTGGATAGCTAAGGGTGCAGCAGACTTGCCCAAATCCCACTTTGTGGTACAATCTGACCGGGTTTGTACGAATACACACGTCTCCTGACCGGCGAGGGCGTGCCAGATGAGCAGCCAATCTGGTCTCTTGGCGGGACGACGGAGGCGGAGGGAAAAGAAAACGGTATAGGGAGGTTCCTCCATGGCTCGCATTTCCATGAAAGCACTCCTGGAGACTGGAGTGCACTTTGGTCATCGCACGCGGCGCTGGAATCCGAAGATGAAGCCCTACATCTTCACAGAGCGTAATGGCGTGCACATCATAGACTTGCAGCAGACCATCACTGCGCTTGAACATTTCTCCAAGCTGATCCAGGACACCGTGAGCGCTGGTGGGTCGGTCCTTTTCGTGGGCACGAAGCGACAGGCGCAGGACACGATTCCTTATGAGGCAGAGCGCTGTGGGATGCCCTACGTCAGTCAGCGCTGGCTGGGCGGCACGTTGACCAACTGGCGCACCATCCGGCAGCGCATTGACTATCTGCTCAACTTGGAAGCTCGTCGTGACCGGGGTGACTTTGAGCGCCTGACGAAGAAAGAGGCTCTGGGCCTCCAACGCCAAATCGAGAAACTTAATAACCGGCTGGGCGGCATAAAGCAAATGCGCGATCTTCCTGAGTTGCTTTATGTCGTGGATGTGCGCCGGGAGACCACCGCGGTGAAAGAGGCCAACAAGCTGGGCATTCCTGTTATTGCCATCGTGGACACAAACTGCGATCCGGACATGATTGACTACTTGATCCCAGCCAACGATGATGCCATCCGCGCCATCAAGCTGATCACTTCACTGATGGCAGATGCTGTGCTAGAGGGCGTGAACCAGCGCGAGGCACTCGAACCGGAAGAGCTTGAGGCCGAGCAGATCGGTGTCGAGGATGAGAAGTATCTCAGCGCTGCTACCTTGGCTCGCTTGAAGGAGTTGACGTTCGAGGAGGAAGCTCGCAAGGCAGAGCCCGGTGCGCAGGAGCCGCAGGCTGAAGAATCGGCCGAGAGTGTGGCGGCGGATGCTGCTGCGGAAGAGCTAGCCGGTGATGAACCGGGCGAGTCCGACGAGGAGTCGAGCGAGCCAGTGAGTGAGGCCGCGGATGAACCCGTGGATGAGCCGGTGAGTGTTGCTCCCCCAGAGGAGCAGCCTCAGGTGGCTGACGAATCCTGAGCATAGTCTACAGCATCCATCTGTAGTCTTAAGCCAATAGAACAGTAGGAGAACAGAACTTGGAAATCACCGCTGCAATGGTCAAAGAAATACGGCAGGCAACCGGTGCCGGCGTGTTGGACTGCCGCAAAGCCTTGGAAAACTCGGAGGGCGACTTCGATTCCGCCGTCACCCTCCTACGTGAGAAGGGATTGGCCGAGGCCGCTAAACGCGTCGGCCGTGAGGCGTCGGATGGTCTGCTGGAGGCGTACGTTCATCCTGGTAGTCGTGTCGCTGTGTTGCTGGAGCTGAATTGCGAGACCGATTTCGTCGCTCGTACGGAAGAGTTCAAGGCTCTCGCCCACGGCTTGGCGCTCCACATCGCGTTTGCCGCGCCACGTTACGTGACTCGTGACGAAGTGCCGGAGGATGTGCTCGAAAGCGAGCGGGCCACCTATCGGTCCCGTGCTATTGAGGAGGGGAAGCCCGAGCGAGTCTTGGATCGCATCGTTGATGGACGGTTGGAGAAGTTCTATGAGCAGACCTGCTTGATGGGACAGCCGTTCGTCAAGGACGAGGATAAGACCGTGCAGGATCTGATCACAGAAGCCATTGCCAGATTCGGTGAGAACATCGTCGTGCGCCGTTTCGTGCGCTATGAAGTGGGAGAAGGCCTGGCCTGATCCATCATTCAGCTCTCAATACAGAGTGGTATGGCTGTCGCAAAGTACAAGCGGGTTCTGCTCAAACTAGGTGGCGAGGCGCTGGCCGGGGCGGATGGGTTTGGCATCGACCCGGACAGGGCGGAGGAAGTCGCTGCTACGGTTTCGGCCGTGCGCGACTTGGAAGTGGAAGTCGCCATTGTCCTGGGTGCAGGCAACATCTGGCGTGGGCGTGACGGTCTTGCACATGGGATGGACCGTGCCACGGCAGACCACATGGGTATGTTGGCCACTGTGATGAACGCGTTGGCTCTGGCCGATGCGTTGGGACGTATGGGCGTCATCACCCGCGTGCAGACTGCTATCGAAATGCGTGCCGTTGCTGAGCCCTATATCCGTCTGCGTGCGATCCGGCATCTGGAAAAGGGACGTGTAGTCATCCTTGGTGGTGGTACGGGAAATCCCTATTTCACCACAGACACTGCGGCGGCACTGAGGGCCATGGAGATTGACGCGGATTTGCTGATCAAGGCGACCAAAGTGGACGGGGTCTACACTGCAGATCCGCACGAGGACCCCAACGCCGAGCGCTTCGATTGCCTGGCGTATATGCAGGCTCTCGAAATGCGGGTAGGTGTCATGGACGCTACAGCAATCTCACTGTGTATGGAGAACGACCTGCCGATAGTTGTGCTCAACCTGTGGCAGCCCCATAGCTTGGAACAGGCTGTGCTTGGGGAAGCGGTTGGGACAGTGATCTCCTGGTAGCTGTGAGCAGGGACGAGGCGACTGGACGACGAAAATGATCAAAGAGCTTATCCACGATACAGAAGCGAGCATGCGGAAGACCATTGAGGTTTTGGAGGCTGATCTGCGTACCATTCGTACAGGCCGGGCGTCCCCATCGTTGGTAGAACGTGTCATGGTGGAGTACTACGGCACGCTCACTCCCCTCAAGCAGTTAGCTGTCATATCCGCACCTGAGCCCCAGTTGCTCACCATTCGGCCCTATGATCCGTCGTCGTTGAGCGATATCGAGCGTGCCATCCTCAAGTCCGAATTGGGCCTTACGCCTAGCAATGATGGCAGGATCATCCGCCTCCCCATCCCCCGCCTTACCGAGGAGCGGCGGCGAGATCTTGCGAAACTGGTTCGTCAACGGATAGAGGAGGGGAAGGTAGCCCTGCGGAACATCCGGCGCGACGCACTGGATGACATGCGTGAATTCGAGAAAGAGAAGCTCGTTTCTGAGGATGATTTCTATCGCGGCAAGGACGGGCTTCAGGATCTCACCAATCGCTACGGTGTGCAGATGGATGAGATCAGTGCCCGCAAGCAGCGGGAGGTCATGGAAGGCTAGGGCGACCCTCTAGGAGCTTCCTCGGATAACCTACGATAATGCCCTCTGAGTCACGAGATAATCAGCGGCATCCGCCCTTGGAACGGATACCTCAACATGTGGGTATCATCATGGATGGCAACGGCCGCTGGGCACGGGCGCGGGGTCTGCCTCGATCGGCCGGGCATCGCGCGGGAGTCGAGAACCTCCGCAGTGTGTTGCGCGCGGCGGTCAAGTTTGGCATCCCTGTGCTGACGATCTATGCCTTCTCCACAGAGAATTGGGCCCGTCCTAGAGGCGAGGTGAGAACCCTGTTGGCCATTCTCGAGCGAGTCATTGACCGCGAGCTCGCTGAGTTGCACGAGGAAGGCGTTCAACTGCGCCATATCGGTCGCCTGGAACGCCTGTCGGAGGAACTGCAGCGGAAGATTCGGGACGCCGTCGAGCTGACGAAAGACAACCAGCGGCTGATTCTTAACGTGGGTTTCGATTACGGTGGGCGGGCCGAACTGGTGGACGCAGTGCGCCGTATCGTTGCCGACGGTGTACCCGCTGAGCAGATAGACGAATCTCTCGTCGGGCGCTACCTCTATACAGCAGGCTTGCCTGATCCCGATCTGATTATTCGCACCAGCGGGGAAATGCGGATCAGTAATTTCCTTGTCTGGCAGGGAGCGTACGCTGAGTTCTACGTGACTCCGGCTCTGTGGCCCGACTTTGGAGAGGATGAGCTTTACGAGGCCTTGAAGAGTTACAACCAACGCGATCGTCGCTTTGGTTTGGTGTCGTGAGCTGCCAAGCGATGCCCAGCGCTCCATTATTAGATTGTACCCTGGTACCACACAGCCTCAGCATTGCCGGACGCCCCGGTTTGTCGGAGGTTCCTCGGCTTCGTTAGCGAGTAACAACCGCTGGATGCCCCGATCTATTGGGGGCTTCTAGGGAGAGACATCACCCTCGCAGGATGCGGGGTGGCTGTTTCGGTGACAAGAGCTTTCCTGGCCCTACGCATGGGAAAAACCAACGAGGATACAATAGCTGGGTTGTGTGGCCAGACCTTGCTGTCGGGGGCAGCTTGATCTGTGCTACGAACACGCCTGCTCACGGCCATTGTTCTGGTCCCGATCGTTGTCTATTGCATCTACCTAGGCGACTTGCCGTTTCTGGCACTGGTGACGTTGTTGCTGACACTGGCCGAAATTGAGTTCTGTCACCTGGTAGCCCGCGATGGTTTCCGTCCCGCTACGGTCTTTGGGGTCGCGATGGTCTGGGTGTTCCTGATAGATGCCCAGTTCTCGGCACTGGGATTGTTGAGACCGGGTCTGGCGTTGATTCTGTTGGGCTCCCTGACCTGGCAGCTATTGCATCGCCGGGGCTCGCCTGTGGCTGATTGGGCGCTGACGGTGGCAGGAGGACTCTATCTGGGTTTTTGTGGCTCCTGCTTGCTTGGGCTAAGGGGTCTGTGGCCGGACGGTCTCTGGTGGACAATGACCGTCGTGTCGGCCATTCTGCTGGCCGATAGCGGCGCGTACTTCGTTGGAATGGCGTGGGGGCGGCGGAAGCTAGCACCGTCGCTGAGTCCTGGCAAGACGTGGGAGGGATACCTGGCAGGTATCGTCTTCGGTGGGCTGATGACAGCGCTGCTGGCTGCCCTATGGCGTATTGGGGCGGGCGAGGGGACGGCCATTAGTGGTCTACATGGCTTGATTCTGGGGACACTGATCGCTGTCTTTGCCCCTCTAGGCGATCTGGCTGTCTCAATGGTCAAGCGACAGGTCGGCGTGGGAGACAGCGGTACCGTAATCCCGGGCCACGGTGGCGCTCTGGACCGGATGGATAGCCTCTTGTGGGCGGCGGTGCTGGGTTACTACTACGTGCAGGCATTTGTACTTTGAGGATTATACACAGCGACTGAGGAGCAAGAGCAGTGGACAATGAGCGACGTGTACGGGACATTTACCATAAGGGTGTCATCCTTTGCAAGCCAGATACCCCTCTCCAGGAAGTCGTGAGGGTGATGGCCGATACCGAAGTCCATGCCCTCGTGGTCGCGGGGCGCGAGGGGGAATCGCCGGTGGGTGTGGTGTCTCACACGGATGCGATTGCTCATTACGGTGAGGATCTGACCGCCATCCAGGCGGGCGACGTGATGACACCGGACGTGATCAGTATCTTGGAGGATGCCTCTGTCGCGGAAGCATCCGAGAAGCTGTTGGACAGTCATATCCATCGCTTGCTGGTGGTGAACGAGGATGGCAACCCATTGGGTATCCTGTCGACTACCGACATCATCCGGGAAATGCGCGGCACCCGCTGGGTGTGGTATTTGGACTGACGCGGGCACCTGGTCGCCAGAAGTGCGAGCAAGGATGCTCGCGGTCCGAGCTACCCGTTGGATGTGGTATTTGGAATAAGTAGGCCCTGTAGGGGCGACTCTTGTGGTCGCCCTGACCGGGCCGTGAAGATGAAGAGAGGGAAGTAGCGGTGCCTGCCGGAGCCCGGGAGGCTGGTGCACTTCTATCTCGACTGCAATCGAGAACTGCGCGCGTGGGCGGAGTAGCACATATCCCGCTTCGACGGGCATAGAGCGCTATCACACTTGAGGAAAGAAAAATGGCTAGAAAGAACACTGGAAACGAACTGGATATCGCAGGCCTGGAGACTAAGACCCTAGCTGAACTCCGCGAAATGGCCAAGGAGTGGGAGATCTCCGGCTACAGTCGGCTCAAGAAGGAGGACCTCATTCTGCGCCTGCTGCGGGCGAAGGCAGAGCGCGAGGGGTTGAGGTTCGGCGGCGGTGTGTTGGACATCGTGGACGACAACAAAGGCTACTTGCGCTGCGACCACTACAAGCCCGGCCCCAGAGACGTGTATGTGTCGCAGTCTCAGATCCGGCGTTTCGGATTGCGCACCGGCGATATGGTTGTCGGGCAGGTCCGGCCGCCGAAAGATAGCGAGAAGTACTTTAGCCTCCTGCGCGTGGAGGCCGTGAACGGCGTGGACCCGGAGGCGGCGAAGCAGCGCCCGGTCTTTGAGGGGCTGACGCCCATCTTTCCCGATGAACGTTTCATATTGGAGACCGCTCCCCATAACCTGACGACCCGGCTGCTAAGTATGGTGGCTCCGATCGGGAAAGGGCAGCGTGGGCTCATCGTGTCGCCGCCAAAGGCCGGCAAGACGACTGTGCTCAAGCATATCGCCAACGGCATCACGGCGAATCACCCTGAGGCACATCTGATGGTCGCCCTCATCGGCGAGCGGCCTGAGGAGGTCACCGACATGGACCGCTCGGTGGATGCTGAGGTCATCAGTTCGACCTTTGATGAGCCGGTGAAGAGCCACGCCAGGGTGGCAGAAATCGCCCTGGCCCGGGCGAAACGGCTGGTGGAAGACCAGCGCGATGTGGTCATCCTGCTCGACAGCATCACGCGCCTCTCTCGTGCCTACAACCTGGTCGTGCAGCCCAGCGGCCGTACGCTCTCCGGCGGCCTCGATCCGGCAGCTCTCTACCCGCCCAAGCACTTCTTCGGCGCGGCGCGCAACATTGAAGAAGGCGGCAGCCTGACCATCATCGCCACCTGCTTGATCGACACCGGCAGCCGGATGGACGATATGATCTACGAGGAGTTCAAGGGCACCGGCAACATGGAGCTTCACCTGAGCCGCAGGCTCCAGGAGCGCCGTATCTTCCCGGCCTTTGACATAGAGCGCTCTGGCACACGGCGTGAGGAATTGCTGATTGATGAGGTGGCGCTGCAGAATATATGGACGATGCGGCAGTACTTCCTGGACTCTCAGTCATCCGGCTACACCGTGGTGCAAGCTATCCAGCAGTTGCTACGTTTGCTGAGGAACACCGGCAGCAACGAGGAGTTCCTCGAGCAGTTCGCCAGAATGGACAAGTGAAGCTAGTGCGGCCAGGCACGTGCTTTCTGGCATCTCGCTCGCCCGCCGCGTTCAAGCGCCCGTGGAGTTCTCCAAGAAATCCCGTATTGCCCTGGCTACCTCTGCCGGATGCTCCAGCATGACCATGTGAGCGGCTCCCTGGATGATCTCCAGGCGAGCACCGGTGATCTGCTCTCCCAGGAACCGTGCATACTTGGTTGGCGTAAGCTGGTCATCGGACCCTGCGATCACCAGCGTGGGGACGTGGATCTCGGTCAGACGGTGCATCACGTCGAATCGGTCACAGGCGGTGAAGTCGTTCAGGAGTACGTCAGGTCCGGCCTGCAAGAGAGCCTGTCTTCCTAGCTCAACCAGTGCGGGCTTGGTCGCCGGGCGCCAGGCGTAGCGGGTGATGAGAGCCACACTTTCCTCGAAGGCTTCGCGGATCCCCGCCAGGATGGCCGGCGCCACGCGTAGCCGTGCACCGGTTGCTACCAGCACCAGCCCAGCTACGCAGTCGGGGAAGTCCAGGGCCAATGTCTGGGCGATGGCCCCGCCCATTGAGTGACCGGCGACCACGGCCTGTTGGATTCCCATCGTTCGAAGAAAGGCGAGTACAGCCTCCGCGTAGCCTTCAACCGTGGCGCATCCACCTCTCTGCGATCGCCCGTGCCCAGGCAGGTCGAGTGTGTAGGTACTGGCGCCAGCCAACCGACGCACTTCGGCGGGCCAATGCAAGCGGGTTCCACCTGCCCCGTGTACCAGCACCAGGGTGGGGGCGTCCTCTGGCCCTTGGCTCAGCGTATAGTGCAGCGTCCCCCTACTTGTCTTCACGTCAGGCATGAGTCACCTCTCGAGCGGTACCATCTCACCCCGTACCCCTGTCTCCCCCGGCGGCTGTAGGCAGCGTGTCAAGTGTCCTTCCTTGCAGCGCGCGTCGCATTGCCTCGCGCTCGTCCCACGGATACTCGGATGTGCCGAAGCACATGCTCTGCTCGTGTCCCTTGCCACAGGCGATCACCACGTCGCCCGCGCGAGCCATTTGGCACGCTCGCAGAATCGCCTCCCCCCTGTCGCGGACGCACCACAGGTTCACGCCTTCGCGTTTGCCTGCGGCAGTGGCTGCCGAGGCAATCTCGGCCAGGATATCGTCCAGGCTCTCGGTACGAGGGTCCTCCGCGGTGAGGATAACCAGGTCGGCCAGCTCCCCTGCGGTGTGCCCCATCATCGTCCGCTTCTTCACGTCGCGCAGCCCAGCACAGCCGAAGACGACGATCACGCGACCACTTCCCTCGTCTGTCGCCTGCGCCATCCGCGCGGCGGTTGTCAGGGCCTGACGGAGCGCGTTAGGCGTGTGTGCGAAGTCCACGATGGCCACGAAATCCTGTCCGGCCTCAATCCGTTCCATCCGGCCCGGCACGCCCTGCACCGCGGCTATGCCCCTGCAGATCGTCTCGGGTGGGATCTTCAACGCCACACCCACGGCTGCCGCCGCCAGCACGTTGCTGACGTTGTACGTTCCCACCAGCGGAGTTAGCACCTGTGCCTGTCCTCCTGGCACGTGGAGTGTGAAGCGGGTCGCGTCGGGCGCGTGACGGATGTCGTGGGCGCTTACGTCGGCCTCGCCCGTCACCGAGTAGGTGACCTGCCGCCCGGTCGGGATACGGTGTAGGTACTCGTAAGAGCTGTCATCCCGATTCAAGACCGCTACCTTCTCGGGCATCGCCTGCTTGCGGAAGGAGTATGTGAGGCCCTGGAAGAGTCTAGCTTTGGCTTGCCGGTAGGCTGCCTGTGTGCCGTGGAAGTCGAGGTGCTCGTGGGTGACATTCGTCACGGCGGCGACGTCGAACGCGCAGCCGGTCACGCGATGCTGAGCCAGCCCGTGGGACGTGACCTCCAACACGGCGTGCGTAGCCCCGGACTTGACCATGCGGGCCAGGTAGCGCTGGACATCAGGTGGATCGGGGGTTGTGGTGTGAAGGCCGGTGTCGGCCTCTTCCTCGCCGATACGGGCGCTCACCGTGCTGATCATCCCGGCATTGAGGCCGGCGGCGCGGAGGATGGCGTAGATGAGGCTCACGGTGGTGGTCTTGCCATCGGTGCCCGTGATGCCGATCAGCGTCATCTCGTGGGAGGGGAAGCCGTGCCAGGCTGCGCACAGCCAACCCCATGCCTCGCGCGCGTTGGGGACACGCACGTAGGTGAAAGCCTCACGCGGCAGGGACAGAACGTCCACAGGTCGCTCCCCGACGATGGCTACTGCTCCCCTGGCCACCGCCCCGGTGATAAATCGGTGACCATCCACGCTGACGCCGGGGATGGCGACAAAAAGACTTCCCGGTTGCGCCCGTCGTGAATCGGCGACGATGCCGGATATCTCAACATCGTCGCCGTACCGTCCCACAACAGTGGGCAAACAAGCTATCAATTCGGCCAGTCTCATACGTCAGCCTGACCTTTTCACACGCCGACTAGCCTACTCTTCTGACGCGCCCTCTGCCTCCAGAATTGCCTTGCCTCCAGCCAGCGCTCTCAAGAGGTCACGCCGTTTCAACGCGCGCTTTCTGTCGATCTCCCTCGCGCCGACCTGATCGTCGGCCATCTTGCCCAGCGCCTCGATCCAGGCCGCGCTCTGGACCGGCGTGTGGCCGATGCGCCACCGCTCGACCACGACAGGCAACTCGGCGGCGTTAGTGAGCCGCTGGTGGACCACCGTCTTGGTCACTCCCTGCGACTCGAAGGTGACCTCGTAGTCCTCGTACTCGGGCTTGACCGGGCAGACCTGCATGCACGCCCCGCACTTGATGCAGAAATAGTCGGCCAGAACTAGGTCCCCCTTGTTGTTGATGCGCAGAGCGCGCGTGGGGCAGACATCGGCGCACGCGAAACACCCCTCGACGCACTGCTCGCGGCGCAGTTCCACTTTGCCCCGCCAGGGTTGTATGACGTGGAACGCGCCGTCGCTTGCGATCTCACATTGGCGGCAGCGGATGCAGTGCGTATCATCCACCACCAGAGTGCCTTGCTCTTCATCATAGCTGATGACGCTGGTGGGGCAGTTGTCGACTACGAAATCCTTCTTGCTCCAGTCGAAACGCTTCTTGTTGAACACCGTGGACTCGACCAACTCTGGAAACGCGCCATACTCCTGCACCGGGTTCTCACGTTCGCCGTTGATGGTCAAGGTGATCGCGTTCTTGGGGCACATCACCTCGCACATGCCGCACAGCACACATTTGTCTGGGTCTATGTCCACAGAAGGCTTCTTGGCCAGCCGCCCGTCCACGATCTCACCGTCTTTGTGGGTGACTGCCTCCTTGGGGCAAACCAGCGGCCCGATCTGACAGCCCACGCAGCGCTCGAGGTCCCACGTCATCACGTAGTGGCGGGTGACCATCGCGCGTTCGAGCGTGATTGTGTGCTCGTCGGTTCTCTTCTGCGTCACTCCTCGTTTACTCATAGTCGTCTCCGGATCCTATCCGTTCAATAGCTCTGCAAACGCCGCTTCGGCGCGCGCAGCCTTCTTCTATTCCTCACCGGCTCCCATCCACTCATCCTCGCGGAAAGTGACCAGCGGTAAAGGCTCCTCAATATCACGACCGGGCACGTAGTCGAATGTCTGCTGAACCTCCTGCCCGACAGTGCGGAACACGAGCCCTACGGGCAACCCCCCGGACAGTCGCTGGTGCACATCCCACAACCGACGCAGGAGAGCGCCATGTGGTTGAGGCGCGTCAGGTGGAAAAGCATGGTGTCGGCCATCATCCGGTAGGCACCCTTGCTCTGTGCCCAGCGTACGTATTGCGCGGGCTCGTGCTCGTAGAGGGGGCTCTGGAAGAGACAGGTCTTGCAATAGCAGATGGGACAGACGGTCATGCAGTTGTGGCACCGCACACAGGCAGCGAACACACCCTCGATCCCTTCCTCCTTGAGCCGCTGTCGCATCTCCCCCAGGCGTGCGTCGCGCACCTGCGTGCGCTCTGCCACCACCTTGTCGACCATCGCTGCCCTGGTGTCATCATCCGCAGCTGCCGGGCTCAAGCCCAGCGTTTCCGCTACCTCATCGGGCAGAGTGATGGGAATCCCAGTGCTCAGGTCTGCGCCGAATAGTTCTATCGTGACGTCCGCCGCTTGGGCGTGAGGCTTCTCGCACATCTGACAGGCGTCGCGAAGCGCCGCGTTCGACGCCGAGGCATCGGCGCTCAGCCTGTCGTAGAGATCAAGCCAGAGTTGGTCTTGTGCCTGTGACGTCCTGGCCTGCTGCGTTTTCGCCGCGTAGTCTGCGACGTCGTAAGTGCCGGCGCAATCCACGCCGATGGTCAACAGGGCGTCCGATCTAGCCTGCTTGAGCTTGACCAGTTCGATCAGTGCCCGTAGTTCGCAGGGGCGCAGCACCGCGCCGATGCGTGCCTGTGGATCGTGGACCGTGACACGGCTCACGACGCGCGCTGCATTGATCCCCATGACCGGGGCCAGCGGATTCGCTGCGTCTAGCCGGTCAGGATCGGCCACCAGCATGGGAGTGACAGAGCCAGCCTGGGCCTCGACTGGCACCAGGAGCGCGTCCACCACCCCGGCTTCGAGCAGCCTTTTCAGGAACCCGCGTATTGCGGTCAATGGATCGTTGTTCTCAATTGCTACAATGGCTCTCATGCTTCCCTCGCGTCTTGCTGCTACACGGCCCATTTCCGGCGCATCGGACTGGGCCCCTTCTTCCTCAATGATTCGGTCATCTCCGTCACCGTCTCGGCGAAGCGCTGCCCTTCAGAGGCACTTATCCAGCGCAGCCATACCCGATCCTCGTCGAAGCCGGTGTTCTTGATGATTTCCTTCAGCGCGATCACGCGCCGCCGGGCTTTGTAGTTGCCCGACTGGTAGTGGCAGTCGCCAGGGTGGCAGCCACCGATGAGGACGCCGTCAACCCCGTCCAGGAGTGGTTTGAGCACGTAAGTGGGATCCACTGACCCAGAACACATCAACCGGACGATGCGCGCGTTAGGAGGATACTGGATACGCGACGTGCCTGCCAGATCGGCACCTGTGTATGTACACCAGTTGCACAGAAAGGCGACGATTTTGGGTTCGAAGTCGTTCATGTTGCCTCCTCCGGGGTTAGTGCCCCGGGTGATTTGCTTCAGCTGCCCGCCACCGACATAGCCTCGATCATCTGGTAGACCTGTCCGATTCCGAAGCCTTTCTGCTGGCTGGCCTTGTTGGGACAGGCGACGATGCACGCTCCGCATCCCTGGCACAATACCTCGATGACCTCCGCGCATGGCGCGTCCGGTTCCAGCACTCGGGCACCGTATGGGCAGGCGTCAACGCAGAGTCCACAAGCGGTGCACAGGAGCGGGTCGACAGTGGCGACAATGGACGTTGAGTCCAGTTCGTCCTTGGTGAGCAAGCTGACCGCGTGCACCGCCGCGCCATAGGCTTGGGCAATGGTCTCATCCAGGAAACGCGGAGAATGGGCGAGGCCACACAGGTACACGCCGTCCGCCGCGAAGTCCAGCGGTCGCAGCTTGACGTGGGCTTCCAGGAAGAAACTATCTTCGCTCAATGGCACCTTGAGCCGCTGAGCCACCACCTCGTTGTCCGTGTTTGCTTCGATGCCCGCGCTGAGTACCACCATGTCTGCATCCAGCGTGAACATCTCCCCTTCCGGCTGAACCACCACGTCAACGCGCAACTGGCCGTCTTCGCTCCGGACTTCCGGCTTCTCATCTTTATCCCATTGTAGGAAGACGACGCCCTGCTCGCGTGCCTGGCGGTAGTACCTTTCCTTGAACCCAAACGTGCGGATGTCCCGATACAGGATGAAGACATCCGTGTTTGGATTGCGCTCCTTGATCGCCAACGCGTTCTTGATCGCTTCGGTGCAGCATATGCGCGAGCAGTAGGGGTGCTCCTCGTCGCGAGAGCCTACACACTGAATCATCACCACAGACTTGATGGGTTGCTTCGTCAGGTCACCGTCCGCGATGCGCGCTTCCAGCTCCCGCTGCGTGATGACCCGCTCGTCCTCGCCGTAGAGGTACTCCTCGGGTTGGATCTCCTGAGCGCCTGTCGCCACGACGACCACGCCGTGCTCGATTTCCTCCTGCTGCTTGTCGGCCAGTTCGATCGTTGCGCGGTACTGTCCCACGTATCCGCTCATGTCGACGACCTCCGCGCCGGTCAGTACCGTGATGCGCGGGTTGACCGACACTGCCTCCACCCTCCGCTGCAGCAGCTCTTGCGGATCGCCACCGCCGGGCAGGGGGGTGTGGATGTACCGCAGGTTTCCTCCCAGTTTCTCTTCTCTCTCGACCAGTGTCACGTCGCATCCCTGTTCGGCAATAGAGAGCGCAGCTGTCATTCCGGCCAGCCCGCCGCCGATAACCAGCGCGCGGTGATTCACTGCGGACACGCCCTGGGCGAGAGGGCATAGCTGTCTTGCTTTGGCCACTGCCATCGTCACCAGTTCCTTCGCCTTCCCCGTCGCTACGTCAGGATCCTGCCGGTGCACCCACGAGTCTTGCTCGCGGATGTTGGCCATCTGGAACAGATGCGGGTTGAGGCCCGCGCTGCGGATCGTATCCTGGAACAGAGGCTCGTGCGTGCGTGGTGTGCAGGAGGCGACCACGACCCGGTTCAGGTCGTGCTCCAGGATCACTTCGCGGATGTGCTCCTGCGTGTCTTGCGAGCATGTGTAGAGGTTCTGCTCGGCGTATGCCACGTCCGGCAAGTCTGCGGTGAAGTCGATCACCTCGGGCACGTCCACTACGGAGCCAATGTTGATGCCGCAGTGGCAGACGAACACGCCCACCCGCGGTGGTTCCTGACTCACGTCTCTCTCCTCCGGCCAGACCTGCTCCCGCGCCAGCGAGCCGCGAGCGTCGGACAACAGCGCCGAAGCCCGTGCCGCCGCGCATGAGGCTTCGATCACCGTCTCCGGGATGTCCTTCGGCTCGCTGAAGGACCCGGCGACGAAGATGCCATCGGCGACAGAGCCATCCGGCCGCATCACTTGGGCTGGCCGAAGATCCGCGCCCTTAACGAAACCATACTCGTTGAGCGCTACATCCAGTCGTTCGGCCAGTTCGCGCGTGTCCTGCGATGGCCGCAACCCGATCGAGAGCACAACGAGATCGAATTCCTCCTCGACGTTGTTGCCATCAGGCGTGGCGTGCTGCAAGCGCAGGTTGCCTGTTCCCGGCACCTCCGTGACCCTGCTCACCATGCTGCGCACGTAGCGTACACCTTGCTCTTGCTCGGCCCGGTCGATGTAGCGCTCGAACCCCTTGCCGAAGGAGCGAACGTCCATGTAGAAAATCGATGGCTCGATGTTGGCGTCATGCTCCTTGGCGATGATGGCCTCTTTGGTCGCGTACATGCAGCAGACCGACGAGCAATACCCCTGATTGCACGTGATGTCGCGAGAGCCGACGCACTGGATAAAGGCTACCTTGCGCGGATGCTTGCCGTCCGACGGGCGCTGCACCACGCCGCCCCAGGGGCCGGAGGCCGATAGCATGCGCTCGAACTCGATGCTGGTGACGACGTTGGCGCATCGACCGTATCCCAACTCGGGCCGGATGTCGCCCGGCATCGTCTCCAATCCCGGCACCAGCAAGACGGCGCCCACGTTCAACTCGACGATTTCCTCGCGCATGTTGTGATCAATGCAGTGCTTCTGACACGCATACACGCATTGGTTGCACTCGGAGCAGATGCCGCACTGCAGGCAGCGCTGTGCCTCTGCGACCGCCTCCTCCTCGCTTACCGCCCCGCTCACCTCGCATAGGCTGTGGACTCGCTCGCCCACATCAGCCTCCACCAGTGTGCAGGCTCGTGTCACTTCCACGATCTCCCCGGCCTCTCGCCTGGCAGCGATGTCTTCCTCCGTCAACTCCGCGACCGGCAGCTTGGGCTCGGGACCGGGCATCGGTGCGCCCTGTACGTAGGCATCGATCGCCCGCGCGGCCTTGTGTCCGGCGCCGATGGCGTCCACGACGAACGCCATTCCGGTCACCGTGTCCCCGCCGGCGAAGATACCCTCGACGCTGGTCATCATCGTGTTCTCGTCCACCGCGATCTGCCGCCCGTTTGGTGTCCGGGAGACGCTCTCGGGTACACACGCCAGGTTTGGCCGCGCGCCGATGGCCGAGACGACTACGTCCGCTTCCATGATGAACTCCGACCCCTCGATCGGCACTGGACGCCGCCGCCCGCTTGGGTCAGGCTCGCCCAGCTCCATCCGGCAGCAGGTTAACCCGCAGACGTTCCCCTCTTCGTCGGCCTCTACCTCCACCGGCGACACCAGCCAGTCGAAGAGCACGCCATCCTCCCTGGCCTGGCGGTACTCTGTCTCCTGCGCCGGCATCTCCGTGTCGGTCCGGCGGTAGGCGACGCGTACCTCCGGCGCTTCGCCACCCCGTTCGTCCGCCTGCATCGTCCCGATGCGTAGCGCCGTGCAAGCTGCGTCCATCGCAACGTCGCCCCCACCCAGGACGATCACCTTCTTCCCCATCAGGTCGGGGTAGTACCCTATGTTGACCTCGCGCAGGAAGTCGTTCGCCGAAAGCATCTGGGGCAATTCGACGCCCGGGACGGGAGGGCGCACGTCGTCGTGCGCGCCGATGCCGACGAAGACGGCGTCGTACTCCTCTTTGAGTGCGACCACGTCGTCCACTCGCGTGTTAAGCTTCAGTTCAACACCCAGGTTGATGATCTCGTCTATCTCGCGCTGTAGAATCTCCGCAGGCAAACGGTACTCGGGAATGCCCACGCGCATCATTCCGCCTGCCACCGGCAGCGCTTCGAGAACCGTCACGTCATGGCCCTTGAACCTGAGGTCTTGCGCCACCGTCAGACCGGCCGGGCCGGAGCCGACGATAGCGATCTTTTTCCCTGTCGATTCCGCGGACGCAGCCGACCGCAGACGGTCGGAATCAGCGTCCGCATTGTCCGCTTCAATCTTGGGCCGGAAAGCCTCGGCTACCTCCTCCGGGTGCTCAAAAGCCCAGTCGGCGACGAAGCGCTTGAGTCGCATGATGCTGACCGGCTCGTCCACCTTGCCCCGCGAGCAGGCCGTCTCACATACGTGATTGCACACGCGTCCGCAGACCGCCGGGAACGGGTTGTCCTCCTTGATCGTGCGGTAGGCGTCCGCGAAGCGCCTTTCGCGGATGAGGGCGATGTAGCCCTGCGCCCGCTGCCCGGCTGGACACGCGTCGCGACAGGGCGCGACGCCGCGTTTCTCGATGACGTAAGCGTTCGGTATCGCCTGCGGGTAGAGCTTGTAGGCCGCCCGCCGCTCGGACATATCCGCGTTGAACTGGTCGGAGCGGATGATGGGGCATACAGCCGCGCAGTCGCCACAGCCGGTGCACTCGTCCACGTTCACGTAGCGCGGCTTCTGGCGCACGCGCGCAGTGAAGTTGCCAGGTTTGCCTTCCACGCTCTCCAACTCGGCGTAGGTCATCACCTCGACGTTGAGGTGGCGACCGCACTCCACCAACTTGGGCGAGAGAATACACATCGAGCAGTCATTGGTGGGGAACGTCTTGTCGAGCTGTGCCATCGTCCCACCGATGGCAGGGCTCTTGTCCAGCAGATATACTTTAAATCCGGCATCGCCCAGGTCAAGTGCGGCCTGAATCCCACCGATACCGGCACCTACGACCAACACCGCACCAACGTTACTATTGCCAGAGGGTTCTGTTAGCATCTCGTCCCCCAACTACTCACTGTTTGCTTCCTCTATTGACTTCCAGATCAACTCTGTCACGTCCATCACCCTCATGCGTGCCTTGCGTGCTATCTCATGGCGACGCACTGCTGACGTCAGCGTGCGCTCACATTGCTGGCAGGCAGAGGTGAGCACTTGTGCCTCTACCTCGCACGCCCGGTCAACCCGGCGTTTGGATACCTCGAACAGGACCTCAGGATCGAAACTCTCCAGGTTGCCTCCGCCGCCGCAGCATTCGGAGATCTGGCCAGAGCTGCTCATCTCCACGAATGTCACACCAGGGATGCTGCTCAGGACCCGGCGTGGCGCATCGAAGACACCGCTCTTGCGCCCCAGGTCACACGGGTCGTGATAGGTCACCTGCAGATCCAGCTTTCCCAACGGAATAGCCTCTTCTGCGATCAGATCGGCCAGCAACTCCGTGGCGTGCACGACCTCTATGCCAAGGTCTTCTCCCAGGACATCGGGATATATGAATTTCCACATGTGGTAGCACGAAGGACAGGCGAAGGTGACGCGCGAGGCACCCAGCTCCTTGACCTGAGTGACATTGTGCTGGATCAACTCCTTGGCCTCCGCCAGCCGCCCCATGGCGAGCAAGGGGTACCCACAACACCATTCCTGCCCACCCATCGTGGTGAAATCGACTCCGCTCGTCTCCAAGATAGAGACGAACGCCTGGGGTACGTGGTAGCTACGGGGGAAGAAAGACGCCACGCAGCCGACGAAGTAGATGGTCTCGGCTCCGCGTTTGCCCTCAAGCCCGGGTGGGATGTGCTCCAGGTTCTGGCTCCAGATCAGGCGGCCATCGTTGTCCTCACCCGTGATGTTGTGGCTGGTGTTGATCGTCTGGCCGAGGTTGTTGAGCCGCCCGATGCCCGTGCATAGCCGCTCGTCAATCACTGTTTCTGGTCGCTGAGAAAGGTAGTCAGCCAAGAGTTCCCGCAGTTGCTGGCAATCCTGAGCCCGGTAGCCCTCTTCTCCCGCGATTTCCTTGAGCGCGATCATCACCTCGGCGATGTCGATGTCGTTCGGGCAATGCGCGCCGCACATCTCGCACTCAAAGCAAAGCCAGGGGTCCCGGCTCGTCAGTATCCGTTCAGTCTGGCCGAGTTGGATCAGGCGCAGGATGCGGTCGGGTCCATACTCCATTGCGAATGCGGCCGGGCAGCCGGCCGTACACTTGTGACAGTGATAGCACAGCTGTATGGTCTGCCCGCTGAGATCGTTTACTTGGTCTATGAGCGATATTTCCTTAGCCAATTCCCTACTCCCCAATTTGCGCCCACTCGTCCTCTCGGAAGGTGACCAGTGGCAGAGGTTCCTCGACATCGTGACCAGGCGCGTAGTCGAATGCCTGCTGAATTTCCTGCCCGATGGTGCGGAACACAAGCCCTACGGGCAGATTCGCCGGGCAGTCGCTGGTGCACATACCGCAGCCGACGCAGGACAGTACCATGTGGTTCAGCCGGGTCAGATGGAAAAGCATCGTGTCGCCCGGCATCTGGTAGGCTCCCTTGCGCCGTGCCCATTCCACGTATTGGACCGGCTCGTGATCGAAAGCAGGGCTCTTGAACAGACAGGTCTTGCAGTAGCAGATGGGACAGACGGTCATACAGTTGTGGCATCGCACGCAGGTGGCCAATACCGCTTCGATGCCCTCTTCCTCGAGCCGCTGGCGCATCTCGCCGAAGCGTGCGTCGCGCACGCGCGTGCGCTCCGCCACCACTTTGTCAATCACCGCCGCTCTGGTACCGTCGTTCTCCTCGGGCTCTTCAGGGCTTACCCCCAGCGTTTCGGCCATCTCGTCGGGCAGCGTGACCGGAATGCCGGTGCCCAGATCCGCACCGAAGAGCTCAATCGTGACGTCTGCTGCCTCGACGTGGGGCTTCTCGCACATCTGACAGGCGTCGCGAAGGTCCCGGGCCGAAGCCAGGGCTACCGCTGCGCTACCCTCAGATGCAGACAAGTCGGCCATCAAGCCATCGTATAGGTCGCGCCAAAGCTTGTTCCTTGCCCGTGTCGTCGCGCTTTGGCTCTTTCTCTGCAGCGCTTTCTCCGTGTAGTCCGGAACGTCATACGTTCCCGCGCAGTCCATGCCGATGGTCACCAGGTTGTCAAGATTGGCCTGCTTGAGCTTGACCAGCTCGACCAGCGCCCGCAGTTCGCACGGGCGTAGCACTGCGCCGATGCGTACCCGCGGCTCGCGCACCGTGACGTGACCCACGGCACGGGCCGTGTTGATCCCCATTACCGGGGCCAGTGGATTGGCCGCGTCCAACAGATCAACGTCTGTCACCAGTGCCGGGGTGATAGCGCCCGAGGGCGTCTCCATCGGCACCAACAACGCGTCCACCACCTTTGTCTCCAGTAGCTGCTTGAGAAAACCGCGCACTGCCTTCAGCGTGTCTTTCTCAACCGGGATTGTGAATCTCATTCTTTCTCCTTCTTCCCTACCCTGGCTCCGCCGGGCGTGGAAACAGCGCTCCCACGTTGCGGTCAGAGATCGTGTTACGCAGCAAAGGAGCCGATCGGCCCCAGTGCCCTCACTTCTTCCTTGACCTCTTCCACCAGGCGGGGGAGCACGCCCCTTTCCGCCGTCGAGATGTGGGCCAGTCGCGCCCTCCCCCGTTTTCCAGCGGCCTCCAGGACTCTCTGGAGCACGCTGATTCTGTTCTCGGCCAAGTAATTGCCCCGCTTGTAGTGGCAATCCCCCAGGTGACAGCCGGCTATCAGCACGCCGTCTACTCCTTCCTGCAGGGCCATCAATACGTGTACCGGGTCCATTCTCCCCAGGCAGGGGATTCTCACGATCCCAATGTTAGGTTGAGCTTGAACTCTGGTGATGTCAGCCTGGTCGAGTTCGGAGTACAGACACCAGTCGCACAGAAAGACCACGATACGGGGCTCCCAATCTGGATTTCCTTGACTAGTGCTCAATGCTCACCGTCCTATCACCCTACTAGAGGTCTCTTGCGCAAACTCCCTGATCTGCGCGACGACACCGTCATCTTCGACGCCCACCACGCTGATGGCGGAGACGGGGCAGGTGACGGTGCATACGCCACATCCCTGGCAGAGGAACTTGTCCACCTTCGGCAAGGCCCTATGCTGTCTCATTACCTGCTGTATCGTCACCCACCTGGGCACCAACTCGATGGCCTGATAAGGGCAGGCTTGCACACACATCCCGCAGCTAGAGCAGGCTCGTTCGTTCACCTGGGCAACTGCTCTCACCGGCTCATATCCCTCGCGGATGGCCACGTGTCGGATAGCCTTCATCACGTCCGAGATATGGACCCCTTGAGGGCAGCGCTGGTAGCAGATGTCGCAGGCCGAGCAGAGCCAGATGACCGGGCTGGACAGAACCTGCTCCTTCATGCCCATGATCACCATCTTGATGATGCGGCGTGGGTTGTACGCATCCTCCACCCACTGGATGGGGCAGCTGGCGGTACAGGTCCCACAGGAGAAGCAGTGCACCAGGTCCTCGCCACCCGGGGCGTTGAGAACCTCGTCGGCAAACGATTCAGGCCTCGGTTCACCGTGGCTCACGTTAGCACCTCCGTCTGTATCATCGCCACCGCAAGGCGATCCGAGAACTCCAAAGCCTCCTCAACCTGTGGCACCTCGCGCATACGGCGAGCGCGCTTCTCCATCTGGGGCCGCAGTTTCTCGACTTCCTCGTGCAGTTGCTCCTTGGGGATCGAGTCCAGCAGTTCCTGCATCTCGTTGATCACCGCGGCGTACTTGTCTCCCTCGGCTGCGCTGATCCACGCGATGCGGAATCTACCGGGCGTCATACCCATCTTCTCGAATTGCTTCCGCAGCCGCTCGGCCCGCCTTTCGCCGACCGGTTGCCCGGTGATGTAGTGGCAGTCCTGTGTGTGGCAGCCGGAGAAGAGCACCGCGCCCGCACCCAGGCGAAACGCTTCGTAGATGAAATCCGAGTCCAAGCGCGCGGAACACATCACGCGCATGCCGCGCTCGTGGGCGGAGTATTCGAAGTGGCTCGTGCCGGCCATGTCGGCGCCGCCGTAGGAGCACCAGTGGCAACGGAACGCCAGAATCTTTTCCTCCGGGTTCTCGGCCAGGAGGGCACGGATCTGGGCCAGGATCTGCGCATCGGTGAAGTGCATCTGCGTGATGGCGTTGTGCGGGCACTCTGCCACACACCCGCCGCATCCGTGGCACTTGGCAGTGATCACCTTGGCTGGCTTGCCCCGCTCATACTCAATTGCGCCGTAGGGGCAGGCTCTCGAGCAGACACCGCATTTCTTGCCTTGAGCGCTGACACAGCGATCCTCCCACACGACGGCCACTGCCGGTTCGATCTCCCACTCATCGGAGTGGAGCACCCGCCCGGCTCGCGACGCCGCGGCCGATCCCTGTGCCACGCTGGAAGGGATGTCTTTGGCTCCTTGGCAAGCGCCCGCCAGGAAGACCCCATCGGTGGGGCTGTCCATCGGCCGCAGTTTGGGGTGATACTCCATGAACCAGCCGCCGGGACTCTGGGTGATGTTGAGCACCGAGCTGATCGTGTCCACGTCGGGCTGTGGTACCGCTGCCTGGTTGAGCATCACCATATCGTACTCGCGCTCGACGACCTGCCCCAGGTCCATATCCTCCGAATGCACGTAGAGGTTCTTCGTCTCGGGATCCTCGGTGATCAGGCTGGGGCGGCCATGGGTGAAGCGGATGCCCATCTCACGGGCGCGGTTGTAGAACTCCTCGTAACCCTTGGAGGGTGTGCGGATGTCCATGTAGTAGATGGTGATTTCCATCTCGGGATGCGACTGCTTCAGCAGCACCGCGTTCTTAATCCCGTACATGCAGCAGAAGTTCGAACACCAGGGGTTGAAGCGTTTGTCGCGCGAGCCGACGCAGTTGATAAAGGCGAGCTTTTTCGGGTTTTTGCCGTCGCTAGGCCGAATCAGGTTGCCAGCGGTGCAGCCAGCCGAGTTATTCAGCCGCTCCATTTCCATCGCCGTGATGACGTTGTCGAAGCGCCCGTAGCCGTATTCAGGTATCACACTCGGGTCGAAGTGGTCGTAGCCGGTGGCGACGATGATTGAGCCAATGTCCTCCCAGACCAGCTTGTCCTCCATCCCGAAGTCGATGGCATTCAGCTTGCCACAGGCCTCCACGCACTTGTAGCAGTGGATGCAGGCATCCATGTCGATGCCGTACACCAGGGGTACCGACTGGCTCATCGGCACGTAGGCTGCCTTGCGCGGAGCCAGATCCATCTCGAAGTAGTTCGGGACTTCGATGGGGCACACCTGCGCGCATTCGCCGCAGCCGTTGCAGCGATCCGCGTGCACGTACCGCGACTTCTCGCGCAATAGGACTTTGAAGTTGCCGACGAAGCCTTCGACTCGTTCGACTTCCGTATACGTTCTCACATCCACCTTGGGGTGACGCGACGCGTCAACCATTTTGGGGGCGAGAATTCATATACTACAGTCCATTGTGGGGAAGGTCTTGTTCAACTGGGCCATGACCCCCCCGATTGTCGGCCGCTTCTCGACCAGAACTGTCTCGATGCCCTGGTCGCCCAGATCCAGGGCTGCGCTGATGCCTGCCACACCTGCACCAATAACCATCGCCCGGTGTGTGACGGGCACCGAGATCATATCCAGTGGTGTGAGGAAACTGGCCTTGGCGACCGCTGCTGCCGTCAGGTCCTTGGCCTTCTCCAGTGCGCCCTCGGGGTCGTGGCCGTGCGCCCACGTACACTGCTCGCGGATGTTGGCCATCTCCATCAAGAACGGGTTGAGACCGGCCTCGGCGACGGTCGCACGGAAAGTTGGCTCGTGCATCCGCACCGAGCAGGCTGCCACCACCACCCGGTTCAGGTTGTACTTCTTGATGTCTTCCCTGATCAGGCTCTGTCCACTGTCTGCGCAGGCATACGGGGTGTCTACGGCGCGGACTACCCCGGGCAGCGTGGCGGCGTATTCGGCCACGGCCTTGGGCGGGATGACACCGGCGATGTTGGACCCGCAGTGGCAGACGTACACACCTGTGCGGATTCCCTTGTTGCCGTTACCCCCTGCTCCGTTATCTCCTGCCATACTGTCTCTAGCTCCTTGGTTAGAACGCTCGTTCATACACAGACAGACACGGGTTGCACATGAACATCCATGTACACCCGTGTCTGAGAGAGGATTCACTTCACTCGGATTGCTTCTTCAGTGAGCAGTTTGTGCCGTGCCCGCTGCGCCCGCCGATCAGGCGTGGTGAGTTCTAGCGCTTCCTTCGGGCACCACTTGATGCACTGCGGACCATCCTCCTGGTCTTCGCACAGGTTGCAGATCTCGGCCAACTTGGTCGCCGGGTTGAGCGAGATCGCGCCAAAGTCGCATGCCTCAATACACCACGCGCAACCATCACAGAGGTTGGCGTCAATGTGGATGATGCCGGTGACGGGATCCTGTGTCAGTGCCTTGCGCGGGCAAGCGATGACGCAGGGCGCATCCTCGCACGTGCGACAGGCTACTGCTGTCATCAATACCTTATGCGCGCGCACGGTACGAATGCGGCTCCGATAGGTGTTGAACTCACCGTTTTTCGTGTACGAGCAGACATACTCACAAATCTGGCACCCGACGCACTTCGTCGGATCGCATGCAACGTACTGGTACTTGGAAGTTGAAGTCGGCATCTTTGCCTCATATACCCCGATTTCCTCGGCTACGTCCTCCATCCCCAGTTCGACCAGCTTATCCTTGGGGATCAGGCCCTCTTTCGTCCAGCCCTTCGCCTCGTAGTAGATGTCCTTCAGGTAGTCCAGTTCTTCGTGGGTCACCACGTATCCGGCGGAAGGGCCTTCTTTCATGGGCTCGTTCTGCCACCGCCAGGGTAGGTGATCGTCTTCGCGGGTCCAGCCCTCGCGGATGTTAAAGGCCTTCTTGATCGTGTGCGCTCGCTCGCCGATCAGATCAACAGCGTCGTAGTCGAAATCCCAGCCGGTCGTGGCATTGATCAGCTTGGCGATAGCCGGCCACGCGCCCGCCCGGTCGGCCTTCCCGGTGAAGCAGCGGCGGATAAACTTGCACATCGGTAGCGTGTCGTAGACGGCCGCGTACTCCTCCGTGCTCTTGGCGAGCTCGCCTCGTGTCTCATCAATGCTGAATCGGTCAACCTGCCCTTTGATATCAGGGTCGTAGGCCGCCGAACGGTTGTGGCATCCGCCGCGTACGCCCGCCGCCAGACCCACAGAAAAGGTCTTGAGCGTGCGCGCGTCGTATCCCGGACATTCGAGGCCCTTGATGTTCATCGCCCATTGGTAGGTCTCGGTGCCTCGTTCCTCGTCAACCGTTGCGCTGGCACGCTTGGTTCCCTCGGCCAACAAGTTGCCCATGTAACCCTCGCGGTGGGCCATCATCTCGGTCAGCGTCACCATCGCTTCACCATTGCCGAACTCGGCCTCGAAGCCTTCGGGGTACTTCTCGCACTTGAAGTCTTCTTGGGTGAAGACGCCTTTCTGGTAGCACTCCATGGCCCAACTGATGGTCACTCCCGTGCTCATAGTGTCAAGCCCTAGCTCGTTACAGTTGGCGATGGCCTGGATGGAGGCTTCCATATCGCTCACGCCGCAGTTCGAAGACAACGCGTAGAGCGACTCGTACTCAACGTGGCCCATTGCCCCCGCGTACGGCCCTTCCTTCACGTGCCCCACCTGCTCACAGGCGATCGGGCACTGAGCGCAGGCAATCGTCTTCGCCTTGTAATGCTCGTGCAGATACTCGCCGCTCACCAGTTCAGCGCCCTCGAAGACACCTTGCTGGTAGTTGCGCGTGGGCAGGAGTCCCAGCTTGTTCATGTTGAGCACGTTGGAGGAGGTCCCCAGGATGCGATACTTCTGCGTGTGTGGGCCCTGGGCTGCCTGCAAGATGTCGAATGATAGCTGTAGCAGTGTCTCGGGATCGGCTACGGCGACGCCACCCGTGCCCCGAATGGAAATCGCCTTGAGCTTCTTGGAGCCCCACACCGCTCCCTGACCGGTGCGGCCAGCTTTCCGCCCATCGTTGCTTACGTTGGCGACGCGTACCAGGTTCTCGCCAGCCGGCCCAATGCAGGCTGTGCGCACCTGATCGTCGCAGAACTCGTCGCGGATTGCCTCTTCGGTCTCCGTAGTTCCCAGGCCTGCGAGGTGCGACGCGTCACGAAACTCGACTTTGTCGTCGTCAATGAACACCTGGACCCATTCGTCGCTCGTTCCATGGACCACGATGCCGTCCCACCCGGACCTCTTCAGCGAGACTGCCATCCAACTGCCTGAGAGGCTGTCGCCGATGAAGCCGGTCAATGGGGATTTGGACGCCATGCCGTACTTCCCTCCCACGGGCACTGGCGTGCCGGCGAACAAGCCGCCGGCCATACAAATCACGTTTCCGGGAGAGAGCGGATCGCAGCCGGGTTCGATGTTCTCCCAGCAAAGCCTGCTGGCCATCGACACGCCGCCGATGTACGTCTTGTACCACTCTTCCGGTTTGGTCTCGACCCATGTCTTGCGTTTGGTCAGGTCGACGTGGAGAAACTTGCCGCTATAACCATACATAGTTAGCCTCCTGCTGACATGGACATTAGTATGATTCGATCACCGTCGTTAGGACTTTGATGCATCTTGCTTTCCGGAATCATCTGCCGGGCATTGAGGTTGAAGATGTTGGGGGGGTGTAGTGTCTCGCCATCGGGTAGAATCACGTCGCCAACCATCTCGGGATAGTGCTCGCTCAACATGCGCACGATGCCCCGGAAGGTTGTGCCTCCCTCCACCTCCAAAAGAATCTCTTTTGTGCCTGCTACCAGGCGGGAGACTCCCAGGAACTCCAGATGAATGTGCAATCGTGCTCCCCCTCAATAGATTACCTCAATCTTATCTATTATACTCCAAATGGCCGATTGTGACCACCTGTTGACCCTCGAAAACCGATGGTTCTCCTTGGTGTCTTCTGGAGTGCGGTAGGTATCGCGTATCCAACCATTGTACGCGCTAGTTCCCCAGGTTTCTACTGAGGAATGTCCACTATACACTGGACACATGGCACATGTTGGACCGATTTTGACCTCCATCGCCCTTATCCGTGGGGCGCGATGCTCATCTAAACAGAGTGTACGCAGCGACTTGAAGCAGCTCCAGGAGCTGATTGGAGAAAATCGCCATGCCAAGCACACCCGTGACGGCCACTCCGGAGGCGACTGCCAGGGTGAGCGAGACCGTCACTGGCTCGCTGGCCTGCGCCGGGGTGGGGGAGAGGTACAGAGCGCGGATGACTTTCCAGTAGCCAGCGAGTGAGATGATGCTGTTGATTACACCGATCGCGGCTAGCCATAGCAGACCTCTCTCGATTGCCGCCGAGAAAAGGAATAGCTTGGCGATGAAGCCGGCTGTCGGTGGAACACCACCGAGCGATAGCAAACAGATCGTCAGCCCCAATGCCGTGCCTGGTGCCCGCTCGTGCAGGCCCGCGTAATCGCGTATCGCGTCAGAGCCGGTCTGGTTGTTGACAATGGACACGGCGGCGAAGATGCCCAGGTTGCTCAATACGTACGCGAGCAGGTAGAGCAACGCCGCTGCGACCCCTTGGGGAGACGCGGCCACCGCGCCGATGAGTGGATAGCCGATCTGCGCAATGCTGGAGTAGGCCAACAGCCGCTTGACGTTCTTCTGTCCCAGGGCTCCCAGATTGCCGATCGTCATCGTAAGCGCCGATATCGCCATCAACAGCGTCCGCCAGTCCAGGGCCAGGTTCCCCGGAACCGTCGGCAGCATGGTCAGCAGAACCCGCAGGATGACTGCGAGGCCGCCGATCGTCGGACCTACTGAAAGGAACGCGGCGACCGGGGTCGGGATACTCTCATACACGTCGGGTGCCCACTGGTGGAACGGTACTGCGCTTGTCTTGAAAGCAAGCCCCGCTGTCACCAGAATCAACGCCGGGAGCACGGCGGGTCTCAGTGTGTTCTCGGCTCGTCCCAGGTTTGCCGCGATGTCCGCCAGGTCCGTGGAGCCGGTCAGTCCATAGAGCCACGACATACCATAGAGCATCACGGCCGACATCGTTGCGCCGTATAGCAGGTACTTGATCGCTGCCTCCGTTGAGCCATTCTCATCGCGAAAGGAGTCGGCAAGCAGGTAGGCCGTGACGTTGAGCAGCTCGAAGGCCAGGAACAGCATGATCAGGTTGGTCGCTCCGGCGAGCAGGGTTATCGCCAGCATGGAGAGAAGCAACAGCGCGTAGAACACACCCTGGTGACGGCAGCGGGACCGAACGATGGATTCGGCGATCAGTATCACGATGCCCGCTGCCACCAGTGCGCACATCTTGATGACGATGGCGAACGTGTCGCATGCGAGCGCGTGCCACACCGCCAGGTTGCATCTCCAGAGCGTGCCGCTGGCGATCAAGGCGCCGATCACGCCTCCTAGTCCGATGAACGATGCCAGGCGCTTACCCCGCTGATGTGGGCGAAGTATGTCCAGCACCAGCGCCAGCACTGCTGCCAGCAGCAGTATCAGTTCCGGCGAGAGCAGCCACAGTGTCTGTTTCAGCATAGGCGTTGGTTCCCCGACGTCGGCCTCTGGCCTATATCTCGTGCATTGTGCCCGTCCGACATATCCGACCCTGGCCTTGCGTCGTCTGCATCCGCGGAGTGCTTTGCATCACGGCAGCGTCTTGATCAGCGCCGTCAGCGCGCTGTTGAACATATCCAGCACTGGGGTGGGGTACAAGCCCAGGAGTATCGTGATGAGCGCCAGCGGCCACGTTGTCAGCTTCTCCCACCACACCATATCCTGCAGCTGGCCCCATCTCGACTCGTCGAGTTGGCCGAGGAAGACGTGCTGCACGATCTTCCACAGAATGTACGCCGCTGAGAAAATCAGGCCCAGCACGCCGACGAAGGCAGCAATAGGGATGAAGCGCATCGTGCCCCGGAATACGAAGAACTCGCCCCAGAACCCGCCCAGACCCGGCAGCCCGAGCAATGCAAAGCCCATTATCATTGTGATTGTGTAGTAGTGGGGGATCTGAGTGGCCAGCCCTCCCAGGGCCTTCAAGTCACCTGTGCGCGTTCGCGCGCGGAGGATGCCAATCAGGAAGCAGAACCCCCCGATGATGATCCCGTGTGTGAACATCTGCATCGCGGCCCCGCCGAGCCCGGCTGCTGCTGCGTTAAGCGCATTCACGTCGTCAAGCATCCCTATGCCAGCGGCGGCGGCGCACACACCTAGAATCACGTAGCCCATGTGCGCCACCGAGGAGTAGGCGATGAGGCGCTTGAGGTTCCATTGGGCCATGCAGACCAGTGCGCCATAGACGATGCTCGTCACAGCTAGCACCGGTATGACCGGTATCTGCACGACGAAATAGCGAAACGGGCCTGGGAATAGCGGAAGCGCGAGACGGATCAGGCCGTAGGCCCCCAGCTTCGGCAGGATGCCGGCCAGCATCACCCCGGCCCCCGTGGGGGCCTCGCCGTAAGCATCTGCTATCCAGGTGTGGAACGGGAATGCTGCCATCTTGACGGCGAAAGCGATGAGGAACGCCCAGAACGCCATACACGCCCAGGTGAAGTCACCGGCAAAGGGGCGACCCATCGCTGCCTCCAGTATGTCGAAAGTCCCGGTCTGGAGATACACGCCGATGATTGCCAGAAGCATAGCTACGCTGCCTGTTAAGGTATACAGGAAGAACTTGATGGCGGCGCGTTCCCCTTGTTCGCCACCCCACACGCCGATCAGGAGGAACATCGGCACCAGTCCCACTTCCCAAAACACGTAAAACAGCACCATGTCGAGAGCCATGAAGACGCCGGACAGGCCGGTCTCCAACAGGAGGAACAAGAGATAGTACTCCTTGACCCGCGTCTTGATGGTGCGCATGGAATAGAACATAGCGAGAGTGGTCAACAGGGCTGCCAATAGAAGCATTGGGGCGCTCAGGCCGTCCACGCCGAGGCTGTACCACGTGTTGAACGCGCCTATCCACGGGTACCGCTCTGCATATCGCATCTCGTCGGCACCTTGTTGGGCCACGCCAACCCAGATAATCGCCGTCAAAATGAGCGTTAGCAGGGCAAACGCGAGCCCTACCCACCGGATAGTCTTCACGTTCTCCCGTGGGATGGCCAGGATGAGCAGCACGCCCACCATCGGGGCAAAGAGGGTGACGCTCAAGATTGGGAAGTTCATCAGATGCGCTCCTTCTCGGGCCGCCAGCATCTTGCTGGCCTCCTCACTCAAGTCTGTGCCTAGATGTGCAGGAACAGGATCACGAAACTGACGACGATCAACGTCAGCACCATCAGGCCTGCCCGCAGTAGGTAGTCTCGAACGTTGCCGGTTTCGGTCGAGTGCACGAAATGCTCGCCGGCCTTGACTGTGCCGCCGATGCCCTCAACCGCGCGGTCTATCACCTTGACGTCAACAGCGGCGCTCAGCTCCGAAAGCGCCCGTGTGCCTAGCCGGACCAGGTCGGTGAGGTGGGCCACGACGTGCAGCTCCACCTCGCCGACGGCCTGGGATACGTCCCTGCCGGCCCGTCCCACCAGACTGACCCATGCGCGCAGAACGTGGTCCTCGCACCAAGCGCTTATGCTAGAGAGGCTGCGCGCGGCGTGTCCGGCCAGACCGGTCGCTCTATCCAACACACGTTCGTCAACCGCCCGGAGCACGTCGGCCAGCAGGATCACCCCCCGCCCGAGAGTCACCCGGTACAGGTGGTCCAGGTAGAAGCGCTCGCGCATGCAGGCATAGAGCCAGCCTAGCCATACCCTTTGCATCCCCGTTTCCAGCCGGTCCTTCTCGCCAGCCTGCAGCGGCTTCCAGCCGTAAACCAGCCAGCCCAGCACCAACCCGCCTAGCAGCGGATGCCGAGCGTAAACCAACCAGCCCAGCACCAGACCGCCCAGCGAGAGCGCCGATCCGATTAGCAGCGGCCGCCGCATGAAGCCCACCGTGACCTCCGCCAGTTGTCGGGCGCCTTCTCCGACCTGGCCGCCCACAACCGTCATTCCGAATGCAGAGCCGATGAAGGGGTGGAACCAATTAGATGCGATGCTTCCAATCACCGGGAACTCCTCCGGGACGCCAAACCAGCCCAGGCCCACAGAGAGGATGGCCAGCACAAGCAGCGGCACCGTCATCGAAGGCGCACTCTCCGGCGCGCGCGCGGCGGCTTCCGAGCGTGGCTGTCCGAGGAAGACCAGGCCAATCTGCCGCATCGTGTAAAAGGCTGTGAGGCCGGTGACCGCAGCCAATACCCAGAAAACCGTACGGTCGCGTTGGTAGGCGTAGGACAGGATGCCGTTCATAGACCAGTAGCCCGCGCTGATCAGCGGAAACGCCGAGAGCGCCATGCCACCGGCCACGAAGGCCCAGAAGGTGCGCGGCATGCGTTGGGCCAGCCCTCCCATATTCAGCATGTCACTTGCGTCGAATCCTTCGGTCTTCGAAACACCCGTTTTCTGTTCCTGCCCTGCGCGAGGAGCGCCTGCGTCGCCTCCTCCCTCTTGCCTCCTACTTCTTGATTCCTGCTTCCCATCTTCTGCCTGTCCCATCTTCATGCCGCGAATCACGGACCCCGACCCGAGCAGCAACAGTGCCTTGAAGAAAGCGTGGGTGATCAAGTGGAATGCGCCGGCCACGTAAGCGCCGATACCCAGCGCGGTGACGATGCAGCCTAGTTGACTGACCGTGGAAAACGCCAACACGCGCCGGATGTCGTTTTGGGCGACGGCGATGATGGATGCCAGGATCGCGGTGCTGGCACCGATCACCACCACGGCGCTCATCCAGACGCCCACGTCAGCCAGCGCGAGAATCGGGAACGTGCGCATCAGTAGATAGGCCCCGGCTGGTCCTGTCGCTATGGTGTGGATCAGGACCAGCGCCGGGGCAGGGGCTGCTACCGATTCGGTCAGCCACGTGTGCAGTGGGAACTGCGCGCTCTTGCCGATGGCGCCACCCAAGAACAACAGCGCGATCACCGTGGCTGTGGAGTACGGGGTACCCAGGAAACGCGTGTCGCTCAGATGCGCCAAGGTTTCGGCGCTGACGACATCCCGGTAGGCCAGTGAGCCGGTCGATGCGTAGAGGAGCGCGAGGCCTAGCAAGAGCAGCAGGTTGCCGACCCCGGTCGTCAGGAACGCGCTGAGCCCGGCTTGCGCCGTGGAATCCTGATCATACGACATGCCTAGCAGGAAGTACGTGCAGGCGTCCGCGAGCCCCCAGAACATGAACAGAGCCAGCAGGTTGTCGAAGACCACTGCTCCTAGCACGCTGGCTGTGAGCAGAGACGCCTGGGCGCAGAAGTGGGTGTGCGAGGGCCTGTCTTTGAAGGACGCAGCCGACTGTCTGCGGTCGGTATCGATGTCCGCGTCGCCCCGGCTGAATATGAGGATCATCAGGCTGATCGGCGCGACCATCAGGAGCATCACCGCGGTGACTGGATCTACGGTGACGCCGAGCGTGAACTGCTCCGTCCCGATGGTGAACCAATGGACGAGCGAGGATTCGAAGGCGCTCTCTCCCCCACCAACGGGGAGCGTGGCGGCCGCCCAGAATACGAGCAGCGACAGTGCGAATGCGATGGCTACTCCGGCGATAGCCAGGCGATGGCTCAACTCGCGTTTCTGGTGTGCAAATGTGGAGATGCCGAGGAAAGCCAGGAACGGGAACAGTGGAATCAGCCAGGTGAGGTTGAGAATAGATGTAGTAGACATAGGTCCCCGGTGCTACTGTAGGGGTGCGGGTTCCGCGCCCGCCTCCTGAGCTAGTCCGTGTCCTCCATAAGAACCGTGTTTCGGGTGCGCCAGAGGGAAATTGTGAGCGCCAGGCACACGGCGGTCTCGATAGCCGCCACGGCGTAGACAGACAGCGCGAACGCCTGTCCTGTTACTGCTGTGGGTTCCCGATAGCGCCAGAAGGCGACCAGATTGACGCCGACTGCGCAGAGCATCAAGTCGATACCCATCAACATAGCGACAGCGTTGCGCCTCGACATGACGCCGTATGCGCCCACGCAGAACAACGCCGCAGCCAGAATGAGATACCACTCCAAAGGCACCATGGTCATCGCCCCCAGCTACATACTGAAGCTCAGTGCTTCCTCAAGACTGCCGCTGCGCCGGAGAGGCCAGCCAGGAGCAGTGCCGTGGTGACCGCCAGGGGAAGCGCGAACCCGTCAGGGTCCACCAGCGCTGTCCCGAGAGCGGCGACGCTGTGTTCGGGCACCGGCGCCGGGGAAGCCTGCCAATCGTGGCTCATCGGACGCCCGACCACGGTCCGCGTTGTCCAGATCAGCACGGCACATAGCGCGACCGCGATGAGCGCGGCTGCCCACCATCGGTGGCTGGCTCCGCGAGAACCAGGGCGCATCGGGTTGCGCGTCAGTACCGCCGCGAGGACGATCAGTGTAGCGACGACTCCAGTCCAGACGAACAGATGTACCGCTGCCAGGAAAGGCGCCTCCAGCAGCATATACAGTCCGGTCACGCCGACGAGGGACAGGATCAGATAGAATGCGGCTTGAAGAACATCCCGACGGGTCACGACCATCACTGCTGCCCCTAGCGTGACGGCACCGGCGGCGAGGAAGAGAATTTGGTGAAGAGTCAGGTGAAAGGTCATTTGTGCATCGACAACGTGCCGACGATGATAATGATGACGACGATTAGGACGAGCACATGCCCGACTGTAGCCTGTTGCCCGGTTCCCTGATCTGGTCTAGGCCTTGAGGAATTGCGCGACGTCAAACACGAAGACCACCGCGCCGCCCACTTCGATCTCCGTTTCCTCCGTGTCCAGGATGTACAGTGCTCCCGATTCCATCACCGGAGGCAGAGAGCCCACATTCTGTGTGCGGGTGTGGCAGTTGCGTTGGATTAACTGGAGCACCGCCTGCAACTGCTCGTCTTCCACGCCAGTGAGTAAAGTTACGTTCTCTTTGCGCAGAAACCCCCCGAAGGTTTTGAACGTCGTGACCCCGTAGCCGCTCGATACCAGGGCGTCCAGCAGACGCACCGAGTCATCCTTGTTCACAATGCTGACGACGAACTTCATGTGCTTCCTCTGCGTCACAACGGTGCTTGGCCGTAGGAATACTTGGCGCGCGTGTTGCTCTGTACGTCCAGCACCTCGCGGGTGATGCTCTCTTGGCGGATGGCATGGTACTCGAGCTGCAACTGTTGTACGCGCTCGTCCAGGTTGGAGATAGCCGCGTCCATTGTCTGCAGGCGTGCACCCTGCTCACTGACCATGGACTCGATCAACGCCAGGTACACCTGCACAGCCAGATGTTCCCAGAGTAGGAAGTCCTGAAGATCCTGCGCCTGTGTGCCCAGTATGATGTCTTCGGGTACGAGCATACAGTCCTCTTTCGAGGTTTCTCGGACGTGACACCATACAGCGTTGAGATCAGGGGGGAGCAAGCGCACTTCGACCCGCCGGTAGCGGCCAAATGATACGAATTGGTTGTAGATCAAGTAGAGCGTGTTGAATGCTTGAGCCTCGTAATAGTGCTGGACCTTGGTCAGGATGTCGCGTGCCGCGACGAACGAGACCGCGTGCGTGAGTGGAAAGCGCTGTGTGTAGAGCAACTCGCAGTCGGCCTTGTCGAAGAACCGCTTCCCGTATTCCCCAAGAGCGATGACCTTGATCTTGTTCCCGCTCTTTCTCTCCCGCTCTATGAAATCGATGGCGTGGGCTACCAGACCGGCGTTGAACGTGCCACATAGGCCTTGATCGGACGTCAGTGCGATCAGCCCTACGCTGCGACGGGCATTGGATGTGGCTGTTCCAGAAACGTGGCGGGCGCCACGCGTCAGCGCTGTGGGGAAGGTTGTGGACAGGGCGAGTTGCCGGTCAACGGCAGTAGCGTATTCCTGCGCTGATCGCAGGCGTACCCTGGCCCGCCGCCAGCGGATTGCGGACATCGCTCGAATCGAGCGCAGCAAATGGCGGATATCCTGCAGGCTTTGAAGCCGCCGTTGAACGTCGGTAGCTACTTGAGCCACATGTACTCCTCGAAGCGCTCGATGGCGTTTTGCAGGTCCTTCTCCAGTTGGTCGTTCCAGTGGCCACTTGAGAACTCGGCCAGCAGGCCGGAGTACTGCTGTTGCAGGAAGTTGAGCAAACGTGTCTCAAACGCGTGCACCTGCTCGACCGGAACGTCGTCCAGGTATCCCCGGCCAGCGGCGTAGATGACGGCCACCTGGTAGGCGACCGGCATAGGCTTGTACTGGGGTTGGGTCAGTACAGCGCGTACCCGCTCGCCGCGTGCCAGTCGTATGCGTGTCTCCTTGTCCAGCTCTGTTCCGAAGCGGGCAAAGATCTGCATTTCGAGAAACTGAGCGATGTCCAGGGCTAGATGGCGGGAAACGGCGCGCATCGCGTTATTCTGCGCTGCGCCGCCCACGCGAGAGACCGACAAGCCGACGTCTATGGCCGGCTGGATGCCCTGGTTGAAGAGCTGTGTGGTCATGTAGATCTGCCCATCCGTGATTGAGATGAGGTTGGTGGGGATGTAGGCCGCGATGTTGTTGGCCTGTGTCTCGACGATGGGCAAGGCGGTCATACTGCCCCCTCCGTATGCTGCCGACAGACGAGCTGACCGTTCGAGCAGGCGCGAATGCAGGTAGAAGACGTCGCCTGGGTAAGCCTCACGTCCTGCTGGGCGCTGCAACAGCAGCGAGAGCTGGCGGTAGGCGATGGCGTGTTTGCTTAGGTCATCGTAAACCACCAACGCGTGGGCACCGGAGTACATAAACGCTTCGGCCATTGCGCAGCCCGCGTAGGGGGCCAGATAGGCCATCGCGGGCGGCTCTTCCGCACTGGCGGCCACGACCGTGGTGTGATCCAGCGCGCCGTGTTCGCGAAACGTCTCTACGATCTGCGCCACGGTGGACATCTTCTGCCCGATACAGACGTAGATGCAGTAGACGCCTTCATCGCGCTGGTTGATGACCGTGTCGACGCCGATGGCCGTCTTGCCGATCTGTCGGTCGCCAACGATCAACTCGCGCTGGCCGCGCCCCAATGGGATGACCGAGTCAATGGATTTGATGCCGGTCTGCAGGGGCTCGCTGACCGGTGTGCGCTGGATGAACGTGGGTGCCGGGCGGTCTATAGGGCGGCGCATTGTGGCCTCTGGTGGTGCCAGACCATCGATGGGCTGGCCCAGGGCGTTGACCACCCGTCCCAGCATCGGCTCTCCCACCGGCACGTCTATTACCCGCCCGGTCTCCTTGACGATATCCCCTGCGTGGATATTCTCGTCCGTCCCCAGGAGTACACAGCCTACGTAGTCCTGATGCAGATCCAGCGCCAGCCCGTAGGTGCCGTCGGGGAACAGGACTAGTTCGTCGACCATTGCTCCGCTCAACCCAGAGACAGTGGCTACCCCGTCGCCCACTTGTCTGACCGTGCCCACGCTCTGTGCCGACAGACGGTAACGATAGCCGTCTACCAGTCCGCGCAAAGCTGAGACGTGATAATCGGTCTGCATATCGTGGGCCATCTCGATCTGGCGCACCTGGTACTTGTGCTCCTCGCCTAACTCAGCGATGAGATCGAGCAGGTCTTCAGTATGTAGTGAAGCGCGTGTGGCGGTCTTAGTCAATTCCTGCCTCGTATCGGCGGCGCAGTTGTTGAAGCTGTGCCTGTAGGCTTCCGTCGATCAACGTGTCCCCGAGGCGCAACATCGCCCCAGCGATCAGGTCAGGATCCACACGACACGACAGATCGATCGGATGGGAGATGGCCGTCTCCAGCATGGCCATGATTCGCTCTTCGTTCGCTGCGTTCAGAGGAATCGTCGTGACGATCTCGGCCGGGACAGTCGCTTCGCCGTTGTTGGGAATCCGCCCTTCTAGCTGCACGGATCTCAGTTGGTCCAGAAATGCGTCCAGATAGGCCTGGTGCAGATGTGGGTTGAGGATGTCGCTAATCATGCGACCGACGAGCGTCGTCACCAGTTCACTGATCTTGTTCCGATGTAGGCGCAGCGCCTCGACGCGCTGTTGTTCGATTTCTTCCTGCGCCCGCGCACGCATGGCCTCGATTTCCTCATACGCTTCCTGCAGCATCTGCTGTCGCGTTTGATCAATGACGATGCGGGCTTCGTTCTTGAGTGCCGCAAACTCGCCGTCGATGTTGCGGCGCTTGGTTTCGTAGTCCTGTCTCAAGGCTTCGGCGTCTTGTAGGGCCTTCTCCGCTTCGTCCATCGCCCTTGTTGCCCGGCTTGCACGCTTGTCGAGCATCTCCTTCAACGGCTTGAAGAGAAAACGCGTCAGGATGAAAACCATGATGAGGAAGTTGGCAATCTGCAGAAGCAGGGTGCTCCAGTTCAGTTCAAGCATGATCACCTCACCTGTGTATCAACCCGTTTCTTGCCACCCATCTCGGTGTGTAGTGAGTGCGGACTCTGGTCGTGCATCTGCGGACGTTGATCCTGCTTCCGCAGACGCTGCCCGCTCCCGGCTGTCTGCCGACCGTCTGCGTCGGTAGCCGTGACATCCCTCCGTAGGTGGGCCGGATGCTGGGTCAGGCAAGCCGCTATTCACCAACGATGTACTTGAGCATCGGATTCGCGAAGATCAGGATCAATATGACTGCCAACACGTAAATGGCCAGCGACTCCAACATCGCCAGGGAGAGCAGGACGATGCTGTTGATGCGGTCGCCTGCCTCCGGCTGTCGGGCGATCGCCTTCAGGCCGCTCATAGCCACGATCATCTGCCCGATGGCCGGTACGACAACGCCGGCAATGATGCCTGGCCCTGAGATCAGCACAGTCATCACGATGAATACCTTATCCCACGGCACGCTTTCCCAGTCCATAGTAGTATGTCTCCTTGTTCAGATTCAGTTCTACCTGTGCGCTTTTACCGCCCCACCGATGTACACGCAGGTCAGAAGCGCGAAGATGTATGCCTGCAACAAGCCCGTGAAAATGCTGAACAGCATCATGGGCACGGGCACGAAGAGTGGCATCACGACAAATAGGATGCTGATGATGATCTCTTCTCCCAGGATATTCCCAAACAGGCGGAAGGTTAGGGAGAAGGTACGCGCGAGTTCGCTGGCTATCTCGATCGGAAGCATTAGAAAGATGGGTTCAACGTAGTGCTTCAGGTAGTTCCACACACCGCGTGTGCGGATCCCGAAGTAGGGCACGCTGAAGAACACAACCAGTGCCATAGCCAGTGGTGTGTTGATGTCCGGCGTGGGAGATTTCAGACCTGGCACCAGACCAATCAGGTTCGCTGAGCCGATGAACATGGCTATCGCACCGATTATGGGCAGGAAGACAGAGACGTCCTCCACGCCCACAGTCTCTTGGATCAGGTTTCCGATCGCCTCGACGACCCACTCCAGCAAATTCTGCACCGGCCCGGGGTTCAGTTTCAGGTTGTGCCCGACGACACAGGCGCCTACGCCGAGGAAGAGCATCATTGCCCAGGTGTTGATGACCGTCGACGTCACTTCCAGCGGTCCGACGTGGAACACGACGTGAGGTGTGAGTTCCTCCGCGACGTCAGGTCCCTCTGCCTCGGGGCTTTTCAAGAGGTTGCTGATGACGGCCAACCCTACGACTACAACGATCAAGACAACCAGCGTGACCGGGCTATGTATTCTCCTCATGCTTCTCGCTCTCTTCGCGTTTTTTCTGATAGCGTTTTCTGATGCGTTGTCGCAGCGGTTCCGCATCGCTGTGCTCGATGTACATAGTGTACAAGTTGTTGAATGCTACCCCTACGCCCATCAGTAGCAACGAGAGTGTCCACGTGAACTCCTCGTCGAACCGATCGTCAAGATAACGCCCCAGCAGCACCCCGCCCACGATGGGTATCACCAGGTTCCATCCCAACGTGGTGGCCTCAACAGCCAAGTGCCAGAAACCCTCGGGCTTGCTGCCCGGACGCCCCGCTTCAGCGGGTTCTGCCGGCCCGCTACCCGAAGACCTCGCTTCGGCAGGGACTTCTGGCTTGCTTCCCCGACGCCCCCCTTCAGCGGGGACTGCTGGATCAGATTGTCTGTCGTCCACGCTTCATCCCATAGCGTTCAGATGATCGGTGGCCCGAGCGGAGCCAGTTCCGCCGACTCGCGCAACGCGTGTTCCAAAGCCATCCTCGCGCGCGTGAATTCGATGTGGGCGTCGCGGGCGATCTGTTCCATCAGGGCCTGCTGTCGCTCCAGAGCCTCTTCAATGTCTTCCAGGGCCTCGCCTTCTTCGGCGGCAGCGGTCAATACCAGCACGTGGTCTGGATCTTTCCCTCGCTTCTGTACCTCGATCGTGCCCTGATACAGGGCCACATAGCGCGTCGTCTCACGTCGGCGGTAGAGCATAATGCCAGCGACGATGTGTGCCAGGAAAGGCGCATGCCCGGCTAAGATGCCCCACCAGCCGTCAGCCAATTGGACGCGAATCGCTTCAACATCCGTGTTCAAGATGACGTCGTCGGGAGTAAGGACTTCCAACTGCATCGTCTTGGCCGTCTGATAACTCTGTCTGTGAGCGTCCATTATGTGTGCTGCACCAGAGTTGTGCGGCGTGCGGCCAGCGTGGATTCGTGCTTGCGCAACACTTGGTCTATGTCGCCGCCCATGTAGAAGGTCTGTTCCGGCACCTCGTCGAGTTCGCCGGCCATGATCATCTTGAAACCCCGTATCGTCTCTTCGAGCGGTACAAAGACCCCCTTCTGCCCGGTGAATTCCTCCGCCACGAAGAAAGGCTGGGTGAGGAAACGCTGTATCTTTCGCGCCCGCTGCACCAGCAGCCGATCTTCCTCTGCCAGTTCCTCGATGCCCAGGATTGCGATGACGTCGCGCAGTTCCTTGTAGCGCGTCAGTATCTCGCGCACGCGTGTCGCCACCCGATAATGCTCCTCGCCGACGATGCGCGGATCGAGGAGCCGGGAGTTTGACTCTAGCGGGTCAACGGCGGGGTAAAAGCCTTGGCTGGCCAGTTGCCGTGAGAGCACCACTGTAGCGTCGAGGTGGGCGAAGGTCGAGGCGGGTGCCGGGTCAGTCAGATCGTCGGCCGGCACGTATATCGCCTGGACCGAGGTGATCGCGCCGTCAGCCGTAGAGACGATGCGCTCCTCTAGCGCGCCTACCTCAGTAGCTAGCGTGGGCTGGTAGCCCACAGCGCTCGTCAGGCGGCCCAACAGAGCTGACACCTCGCCGCCGGCCTGGATATAGCGAAAGACGTTGTCGATGAAGAGCAGCACGTCCTGATGCTCGACGTCGCGGAAGTACTCGGCCATAGTTAGGGCCGTGAGTGCTGCGCGGAAACGAGCGCCGGGTGGCTCGTTCATCTCCCCGAAAACCAACACGGCATCCTTGAGCACACCGGTGCGCTTCATCTGCAGGTACAGCTCGTTTCCCTCGCGGGTGCGCTCCCCAACACCGGCAAACACGGAAACCCCCTGATGCTCGGCCGACGTATGCCGAATCATCTCCATGATCAGCAGCGTCTTGCCCACGCCAGCGCCGCCCAGTAGGCCAACCTTGCCGCCCCGCACGTAGGGGGCCAGCAGATCAATGACTTTCAGTCCGGTGACGAATATCTCTGTTGATGGCCGCTGCTGAACGAAGGCCGGTGCTGGTTGATGTATGCTCTGCACCTGTGCATGCTCGATGGGTGGCCCCTCGTCTATGGGCTCTCCTAGCGCGTTGAACACGCGCCCTAGCGTCTCCTTGCCCACCGGCACGCGTACCTGCGTACCCATGTTCTCGACCGTCATGTAGCGACGCAGTCCCGCCGTTGATTCCATCGCGATGCCACGCACGGTGTGCCGGTCGAGGTGTTCCAGGACCTCGATCGTGACGTTGATCTGGCTGTTCCCGGCCACCAGTGCACTCAATATGGGGGGCAGTTCCCCGCTCGCAAATGAGATGTCGACGACCGGACCGATGATGCGTACGATAGTGCCCGACTTGGGATGCTGCATGCTCATCTTATCGATCTCATCAGTCCAGTGTGAACGTCTTGCGAAGCACCTGGATGGCATCGTCCAGTCGCTGTGCCTCGATGACGCACGTGATCGTCGAGAGGGACGTGCTGATGGCGTGGATGTTGATATTGCAGCTACCCAGCGCCTGGCACATCCTGCTGGCAACGCTGTGCTGCGCCCGGAAATCCAGGCCGAAGAGGCTGATCGAGGCTACCTCTGGATCATTCGTGATGGCTTCTGCGCCAACTTCCTCCTTGATAGCCTCCAATACCGCCAGCGCCCCCTCGAGTTCGTCACGGTCCACGCACAGGACAACGTGGTCTTCTTGTTCCAGGTCAATCAGGTGTACGATGAGCTCGATGTTGATCCCTTGGTCGCCCAATGCAGAGAAGATCCTGCCGCCCACACCAGGGCGTGACGAAATATCCATAATACCGATCAAGGCTAGGTGGTTCCGGTGGATCAGACCACTGGCCTGGATTCTATCGCTAGTCATCGATTGTCCTCCACTCTACCTCTGCCGGGATACCGTCGAGATTCGCCCACAAACTGGGGGAGTCCTGGCTTTCGGTCCTTGGCCGTTGCCTGACCCGTGGCGCGGTGCCACCTGCATGAGGTTATCAAGCGCAGCGGGTGATGAGAGACGACAAGGCCGTCCCCGCTGCTTCCATTCATTCATTTATACGTGGGAGGGATTATACCGCAGGGTGGGAAAGTTGGGTAGTGGGGGCGCGTTCCTCGCCCCCTCAGCGTCCGACGGGGGGTGCGGCTGATGACGAGAACTGGGTAGGGAGCATACTCCATTACCTGCTCTGCCACGCTCCTTAAGCACACGACAACTTCCTGATTGCTCAATCTCTCGCTCTCTCGCTCCAATACAAACAGTGCCGCCGAGGCGCACGTAACCACAAGAGGCTACAGTGCTCGGCGACGCAGGCGATTGTAGCACTCAGGTGAGATATTGTCAAGATGGCGATGCTGCTTGTTGCTTCAGTGCTGGCCTGACACCCGCGCTGCCCTGACTTCCAGTGCCCGGTCCATCTCGTCGTTGAGCATCTTGCGCCCCAGTTCGTCCCCGTAGGCGGTGAGCTGGGGTATTTGGTCGGGATCGTCCATCCCCAGCGGCTCGCGCAGGTCCACCTGGAAGCGACGGAAGTCGAGTTGCTCGAAGAACTCGCTCACCAGGTGTACCTGTTGATCGTCGGCCGACTGGAGGAAGGCACCCAACACCGGGCCGATCCAATCCCATGCCCAGAAACGGGCGGCTTCGCCCGGCATGAGTTGGTGCGGATCTCGGCCCGTGCCCAGGCTGATGAGCGTCGTCTCGGCCGGATCCCATTCCAGGCACACACGTGCCTCGTAGGCAGCCAGATAACACGGGTTAGAGTATGCACCCACGCCGCCGTCCACGTATCGCCCCTCGACAGGGGGGAAGTAGGTAGGCACCGAACAAGAGGCCAGCACTGCCGTGATGACCGGCCACTCGGCGTAATCCTCCTTCCACGGCTTGACGAAGCACGTGTGATTGGTCACCAGGTCAAATGCCGTGATGACCACATCCGTGGGCGGGTCGGCCGACCAGAAGTCTCCCATCTTCATGTCGCCAACGTGCTGCGTGAAGGCGACCTTCAGCGGCTCGTGTGGATAGCGATGCCGGGTGAGTGGCCACAACCGGGCGCGCAAGTTCTTGCGGAATACCGTGTCGCCCAGCTCGCAGTACAGTCGATGCATCTGTGCGCCGCTGAGCCCCGCTCCGATGCCGGCCGAGATAATCGAACCCGTGGACGTGCCCGCTGCCAGCCGGAATATCTCGTGCACAGACTGGCCCAGATGATCTTCCAGGATGGCCAACGCACGGGCGACCATTACTCCCTTGATGCCACCCCCGTCTATGGCGATGGCTACGTGTTCGCGAAATGGTTTCATGGCTAGGACCCTCCTTTCGTAACTTGCACTCGGGGCTTAGCAACCGTAGACTGTACTGTGATTATACTCATCCCTGTGTAACGTGCAATTGTGCGGATGCAGACATCTGCCTCTATAGGGCCGATTGTGCCGAGTGTATCACCTTGAGTTTGGACGACAGTCATGAAACCAGGTTTTTCGCTATCGGATGCCGCCATTCCGATGGCGCTGTATCCGCCGAATCGTTGATCTGGGCACATCTTGCGACGCTCATGAGCAGCATCTCACAAAAGCATGGTCAGAAAAACCTGGTTTCTGTTGCCGCTTCTAAGTCTGTCTACACTCGTATATCACGCGACGTGACAGATCTCGGCATTTGAGTATAATAGGCGAAGTACACCCGGTTGAGTGGTCCTGTGCTTCTGGTGAGCGACGGGGGGAATGATGGGAATGCCCACGAAAGGCCTCGGTTCCGGCTCCCGGTACATGAAGAGGTGCCCCTTCTGTGCCGAGGAGATCCAGGCTGAAGCCATCAAATGTCGCTACTGCGGGGCGTTCTTGGACGGCTGCGAGCGCCCGGAGCATCCGATGCCGGTAGGCTACCCGGCCCTCTGGTGGGGATACGAATACCGCTCTCAGAGCGAGTTGTTCGGCTGGCCATTGCTTCATATCGCCCGGGGGATTGACCCCCAGACCGGTCGGATCCGTGTGGCCCGGGGCATTATCGCGATTGGCAACTTCGCCATCGGCGTGTTGGCGATAGGTGGGGTTGCGTTGGGTGGCTTCAGCATCGGCGGCCTCGGACTGGGACTGTTCACCCTTGGAGGTCTGGCTGTGGGCGGGGTTGCGTTGGGTGGCCTCGCGGTGGGTGGGGTCGCGCTGGGCGGCGTGGCCCTGGCGCTCTACCTGGCTGCTGGAGGAATGGCTGTCTCCGTGGCGTATGCTGTTGGCGGGCTGGCTCTGGCCCCCCACGCGATCGGCTCAATGGGGGCTGATCCCGATTTCGTGCGCCAGTTGGGGGAATGGTGGCCCGGTATCTACGACCTCTTCCCGGATGTGGGCCGGTGAGCAACGTAGCAAGCGACGCGCCCGGTGCATCGTTGGACGCAGGCACAGTTGTGTGGCTGATCGGTTGGGGCATTCGCCTTTAGATATGTGAGTACAGGAGGTAGTGTGATGCGATACGAGATCAACGGTACCTTGCTACAGTCGGTTGACGTCTACCTGAGTCAAGGGGAGTCCATGTACACCGAGTCTGGCGGGATGGCGTGGATGCGTGGCGACATCGAGATGAAGACTGGCACCAAAGGGGGGCTGATGGCCGGCCTGGGCCGGAAACTGGCGGGCGAGTCCCTGTTCATGACCACGTACACGTGTCACGGTGGCGAGGGCATGATCGTGTTCACGCCTGAAGCGCCGGGCAAGGTGCTCGCCTTCCAGCTCCAGGCTGGACAGAGCCTCATCTGCCAGAAGGACGCCTTCATGTGCGCCGAGTCATCGGTGAAACTGGAGATGCACTTCCGCAAGAAGCTGGGCGCCGGCCTGTTCGGCGGTGAGGGCTTCATCTTGCAGAAGATCACCGGACCGGGCACCGTCTTCCTGGAGATACCCGGCGAGGTACGGGACTACACGCTGGCAGCGGGCGATGCCATGCAAGTTGATCCGGGCCACATCGCCGTGTTTGAGCCCACGGTCAGCTACGACATCTCCACCGTGAAGGGAGTGGCGAACGTCCTGTTCTCCGGTGAGGGGCTCTTCCTGGCGAGGCTGACCGGACCGGGCCGGATATGGCTCCAGAGTCTGCCGCTTTCGAACCTGGCGGGTAAGCTGGCCAAGTACTTGCCGACCAAGAGCGGCTAGGCCTCCCATCGGACCATGTCTTCGAAGAAATGGCTCGTCCTGGGGGCTCTGGCGCTGGCCGACCTGCTCGTTTTCGGCACATTGGCGTTTGTGGTGCTCCGCTCCTGGATGAGCCCGCCAGTCGCCTCTGCGCCTACGCCGACACTGGTGCCATCGCCCCAACCGACACCCACTGTGCGGCCCTCACGGACCCCTACGCCAGCCCCCACGCCCCGGCCCTCCCGCACACCCAAGCCCACCGGTTTGCCCACGGAGACGTCTACTCCATGGCCGACTCTGACCGCCACGGTGCCTCCCACGCCTGCCCCCGTCTCTCTGGAGAATCCCACGTTTGACGGTATTCTTGAGAACTCGATTCCAGGCTGGCAGACGGGGGCCTTCGTCAACTGGGCAGGGGGGGAGGATTTCGATGCGGCCAATTCCTATGCCACTCCGCGTTTCCACCAGGCCGATGACCCACGGCAGTGGATCAACGGGCCGACGCTTCAGATAGACACCGTTCCCTGGGTCAAGCTGCGCGCCTGGGTATATCAGACCGTGAACGTATACCCCGGCAGCCGCGTGCAGTTCAGCGTGCGCGCATTCGGATTCGTGGCGGATACGGCCTCCCGCTATAGCCTGAAGGCCGGTTTAGACCCGAATGGCGGTGGTGGCTGCGAAGCCGCGCAGTGGGGTGCCGAGCGGCTCGTGAATCAGGATGACGGGGTGGTGGAACTCGTCTCACCGGAGTTGGTCGTGGGTCCGGCAGGCCGGGCGACCGTGTGTATGTTCGCGGAGACGCAGTTCGCGCAGGTCTATCACGCAGCCTTCTTCGATGACGCGGCATTGACCACACTGCCCTCTGCGAATCCCTGAGAGCGTGCTTCACGTGCGGGGCGCTACTCAGCCATCGGTGATTCAAGACCTGACAGGCTTGGGTATGGGTTGTCAGCGTAGGGGTTGTTCCACACGGTACTTCCGTGCCCCAAAGGCTTCCTGGGCAACCTGTCAGGTCTAGGCTGAGGCGGCTAGCCGAGAAAATCGCGCAGTTTGTGCCTGTACCCTGGGTGACGCAGCTTGCGCAGCGCCTTCGATTCAATCTGCCGCACACGCTCGCGTGTGACGCCGAAGGCCTTCCCGACCTCTTCCAGCGTGTGGCTTTCCCCGTCTCTCAACCCGAAGCGCATCTCCAACACGGCCCGCTCGCGGGTGCTGAGTGAATCCAGGATGGCGTGGAGCTGTTCCTTGAGCAATTGATTGGAGGTAGCATCGGCCGGCCCCAGCATGGTTTCGTCCTCGATGAAGTCGCCCAACATGCCGCTGTCTTCCGACCCGACCGGCATCTCTAGCGACATCGGCTCCTGCGAGATCCGCATGACGCTTCGCGCCTTGGTGGCGGCCCGACGCAAGCGGCGCTCCAACGATGGAGGCAGCGTGTCTTCGGTTGCCTGTGCGTTGAGGATCGCTGTCTTCTCTTCCGGCTCGAGTAGGTCCGACTCCAGTGCCAGTTCCTCCATCGTGGGCTCGCGTCCTAGCTCCTGTACCATCTGCCGTTGCAGACGGAGCAACCTGTTGATGGTGTCCCCCATGTGGACGGGAATGCGGATCGTGCGGGCCTGGTCCGCGATGGCGCGGCTGATTGCCTGCCGGATCCACCACGTGGCGTAGGTTGAGAACTTGAACCCCTTGGTGTGGTCGAATTTCTGGGCCGCGCGCAGCAGACCGATGTTTCCTTCCTGGATCAAGTCGAGGAATGAAATACCGCGGCCCACGTAGTGCTTGGCGACGTTGACGACCAGGCGCAGGTTCGCCCGGGTCAGGAGTTGCTTGGCATCCGTTGCGCGCTCCTCCAGGCGGACCCACAGGGCCGCGATCCTCTGCTCATCCGGGAGCTTTGGCTTGATCTTGCGTGGAGTCGCGAACCTGTTCCGTTCCTGCCAGTCTGACCGGATTACGTCCAGTGTGGACTCTGGCAGGAGGTAAAGGAGGAGCAGGGTATCGAAGAGATCGCTGCTAAGCACCGTCCACATCTCGCTTTCCGACCATGCATGCTCGGATGGCTCCAGGTAGTTGTAGAGGTACGAATGCATATCCGGTATCAGCGTGTGGCGGATTGCCATGGCTTCATCGGCCAGCTGCGCCAGGTTAGGAGGCGATATACCCAGTTGCTTGCAGTTTTTCATCACGATCGACCAGGTGTGACGGAGCGTGTCCAGCAGTGCCGTGAGCGTCTCTTCCTCTGTGAGGGCCTGTCTGCCCTGCTTGCTCAATCGGCCTCGCAGGTTCCTGAGATAGATGGCGGCCTCTTGCTGAGTGGACAGCCATATCTCCTGGTGCGCTTCTAGAAGCGGCACTCGTCCGATCTCACGCAGGTATATACGCACTGGATCGTCAATGGAATCGAGTGCGACTTCACGCATATCGTCCGCCTGTTTCTGTTCCTCGATTTCCGTCAGCTCGACAGCCGATGGCTCTTCGGCTTCTCCAGCGATGGAAGCGGCCTTCTCATCCACGGCCGGGTCGTCATCCTTGGGCCCGGACGTCGTTGGCCCAGACTTAGATCGCGCGGTTGGAACGCGGCCCGGCGACTGACGAGTATCGCTCGTATCCTGTTCTGCCGCGGACACACGACCCCTGTCTGCCTTGCCGTGTGATGTGGACGTGTGTTCTGTTTCCCCGTTCATTGTCGATGCTTCGGTTTCACAGATGAAGGCATCATTGGATCCATGTCCTATCCTCGGCCTGCCCAGCCCCACTGCTGCGCCAACGCCCGCTGTGTGTGTAGCAGCGTCTGGGTGTGGGAGCGCCACGCTGCGGCGTATTGCTCCGCTCGCGTGTCTCCCGCTTCCTGCGCTTCTCTCGTCAACATACTCAATTCCTGCCCCATCTGTCTCAGGTTGCGTTCCCTCAAGCGTAGAATGGTCAACACGATGTCTCGCGTCAATTGCTCGTCGGCGAGTTCCGCTTCGTCAGGAGCAAGCAGCTCCTCCAGCCTGCTCTGCAGGTCCTGTGGCAGTTGCTCCCGCAATGCCTCGGTAGGCATCGTGTCCCCGCTGGTCAGCAGAGCCTCCCACGCCTCGAAGATCGCGCGGTGGCTCGTTTTTTGGAAATCCTGCCCCTCCAAGATGACCAGTTGGCTCTCCTGCAGGGCCTCGTTGACACGCGTCAGGACGCTGGGGCGCTGCAACAGCACGGACAGGCAGTGACCCTCCAGGTCCGCCCCGAGCGCACGGTCCACCTCCGCGGACGCGCTTTCAACTTCCGCGGACGCACGGCCAATGTCCGCGGACGCACGGCCAATGTCCGCGGACGCACGGTCAAAGTCCGCGGACGCACGGTCAAAGTCCGCTGAGTCCTGGCGTGGCGTCCGTGTGAGTGCTGAACGGCGTGGAGATCGGGCACTTTGGCGTGCAGCGCTCCGTAGGCGGGTCTGTACCGCACGCTCGTCCACGTGCAAGGTGCGTGCGATCTTCTGCAAGTAGCCCTCCCGCTCAACCGGGTTCGCCACGGCCCGTAGAACCGGCAGCAGCGTGTCTACCACGTGGGCCTTGGCCTTCGCATCGTCCAGGTCCAGCCCCTCCATCAGGGTCTCGAGGTAGAATTCTACCACGGGGGCCGCCTCCGCAACCAGCCTGGCCCAAAGCTGCGGGTCTTCGCGGATCAGGTCATCCGGGTCCTGGCCGCGCGGCAGCCGTAGGGCGCGGATCTCCGCTCCCAGGCGGGCTTCGTACCCCACCAGCCCGCGTGGGTCAAAGACCGGTTCCCATTGCTGTTCCAGCGCCTCGCGGGCCACTTCGACGCCACGCAGGGTAGCCTGTACGCCAGCGGCGTCCGGGTCAAGCGCCAGAACCAGCCGCTGAGTGTGGCGTTGGAGTTGCCGTAGTTGCGGCTCTGTGAGCGCCGTCCCCATCTGGGCGACCACGTTGGCAAACCCGGCCTGGTGGGCCTGCATTACGTCCATGTAGCCTTCGACGATGATCACCTGGTCCTCTTGGCGGATGGCCCGGCGTGCCATATCGAGCCCGAAGAGCGTCCGTCCCTTGTCGAACAGTGAAGTCTGGGGTGAATTCATGTACTTCGGCACGCCGCCTGGTTCGAGCGTCCTGGCTCCGAAGCCGATCACGCGTCCCTTTGCGTCGCGAATCGGAATCATCAGCCGATCGCGAAAGCGATCATACGTGCTGCCGCGGTCCTCTCTCTCCACCAACAGCCCCGCGTTGATCATCTCCCCAATCGTGTATTCCTTCCCGGTCAGGTAACCCCGGGCGTTGTCCCATCCCGGGAGGCTGTAGCCCAGCTCGAAGCGTTCGACCGTCTCGTGGCTCAATCCCCGCTTGGCGACGTACGCCCGCCCCGCCTCGGCCTCGGGAGCGTGACGCAGGAGGTGGTGGTAGTACTCGGCCGCTGCGGCCAGGACCTGGCGTAGCCGTTCGCTCGCTTCCTCCGCCTGCACCTGGGCCGGTGTTCGGGGTCGCAGTTCGACGCCCGCCCGGCGCGCCAATTCCTCCAGCGCCGTGCGGAAATCCCAACCCTCCTGTTTCATCACGAAGGTGAACACGTCGCCTCCCTCGCTGCAAGCTCCGAAGCAGTGCCAGTGTTGACTGTCCGGGAAGACGACGAAGGAAGGCGTCTTTTCGGAATGAAAGGGACACAGCGCTTTGTAGTTCCGCCCCGATTTCTGGAGTGGAACGTATGCCGATATGACCTCGACGATGTCGAGGCGATCCTTGACCTCGTCAACAACGCTCACCGATGGCCGTTCCCTTTCCTATCGCATCGTTCTGCTGATTCAGCTCTGCTGATTCAGCAAGGTGCCTCCATTAGCAGATCGCGGCCGACTACGCTACTCCTCCCATATATTGTATCCATCCCGCGTATTCGTGCAAACCCGCCCAGAAAGCAAATGTGGCAGGCGGCATACGCCGCCTGCCACACGGGATTCCCAACACGCAGCGCTATTTGCTGCGCCGTAGTACCGCCTGCGCCGCCGCGAGACGGGCGACCGGCACGCGGAAGGGTGAGCAACTCACGTAGTCCAGCCCAACGCGATGGCAGAAGTCAACCGAGTCGGGGTCTCCGCCATGTTCACCGCAGATTCCGATTTCAAGGTCTGAGTCGGCGGCCCGGCCTTCCTGAACGCAAATGTCCACCAGACGGCCCACGCCAGACTGATCCAGCGTCTGGAAGGGGTTGGCCGGCAGGATCTTGTATGGAACTGGCCGGCCTTCCGCGTCCACTTCGCCCGTGTCGATGCCGTCCACGTATGTCAGCAAGAACTTGCCCTCAGCGTCGTCGCGGCTGTATCCGAAGGCCATCTGTGTCAGGTCGTTGGTGCCGAAGGAGAAGAAATCGGCGTACTCGGCGATCTCGCCCGCCGTAAGGGCCGCGCGGGGCACCTCGATCATCGTACCGAACTTGTGCTCCACTTCGATGCCCTCTTCCTTCATCACGTCCTCTGCCACGGCTTCGAGCTTCTCCCGCTCCAGCTTCAACTCGTTGACGTGGCCAACCAGTGGGATCATCACCTCTGCGATCACCTTGATTCCCCGCTTGGCACAGCGGCAGGCGGCCTGGAAATAGGCGCGGGTCTGCATCTCGGTCAGGCCCTTGTACATGATGCCCGCGCGGCAGCCGCGCAGCCCCATCATCGGGTTGACTTCCCAGAGCGAGTTGATGACCTGGAGGATCTTCTCCTGCCGCGCCAGTTCCTCTGGGTCCTCCCCGGTGCATCGCAGGCGGATGACCTTCTCCAACGTCTCGTCTCGGTTGGGGAGGAACTCGTGCATCGGCGGATCAATGAGGCGCATGATGACCGGCTTGCTGTCCATGGCCTCGAAGATGCCCTCGAAGTCCTTCTCCTGCACGGGCAGTATCTTGTCCAGGGCGTCCTCTCGCTCCTCGTCCGTCTCGGCCATGATCATACGCACGACCTGCTCCCGGGCGAATTCCTCGAAGAACATGTGCTCGGTGCGGCACAGGCCGATGCCCTCGGCGCCGAAGTCGACCGCGCGCTGGGCGTCCTGGGGGTAGTCGGCATTGGTCCGCACGCCAAGCTCGCGAATCTCATCCGCCCAACTGAGCAGCTCGACCAACTCGGTTTGCTTCTGGTACTCCACCTCCAGCGTATTGATGCTGCCCCAGAATACCTCTCCGGTGCCGCCATCTAAAGAGATGACGTCTCCCTCCTTGACTGTGCGACCGGTGCCCTTGACCGTGAATTGGGCGCGCTCAACGTCGACTCGGATGTCCTCGCAGCCCGCGACGCACGGCAGGTTGTTGCCCCGAGCGACGACCGCTGCGTGGGAGGTTGCGCCACCGTGCTGGGTCAACACGCCCTTCGAAAGGAGCATCCCCGGTACGTCTTCAGGGGACGTCTCCGGGCGCACCAGGATGATGCCCTTGCCCTCTGCGACCAGTTCCTTGGCCCGGGTGGCATCGAAGACGGCGACACCCGTGCCGGCCCCGGGAGACGCGTTCAGCCCCTCCGCCAGCAAGTCGCCCTGCTCCTCGGCCTGCAGCTTTGCTTTGGGGTCGAAGAAGGGATGCAGGAGTTGGTCCACCTGCTCCGGCTTCACGCGCATGATCGCCTCTTCTTTAGTGATCAAGCCTTCGTGGACCAGGTCCGTCGCGATCTTGGCTGCTGCCGCTGCCGTGCGCTTGCCCGTGCGGGTCTGGAGCATCCATAGCTTGCCCCGCTCGACGGTGAACTCCAGATCCTGCATATCGCGGAAATGGTCCTCAAGCTGCTGCGCCACGTTGGAGAACTGCTGGTAAATCTCGGGCATCACGGATTCGAGCTGGGCGATCTTCAGCGGAGTCCGAATACCAGCGACCACGTCCTCGCCCTGAGCGTTCTCCAGGTACTCACCGTACAGGCGTCTCTCGCCCGTGGCGGGATCGCGGGTGAAGGCCACGCCTGTACCGCTGTTTCCGCCCATGTTGCCGAACACCATGGTGCACACGTTGACGGCGGTGCCCCAGTCGTGGGGGATCTTGTTGAAGTCGCGGTAAGCCACCGCGCGCTCGCCGTTCCAGGAGGCAAAGACCGCTTTGATGGCCAGCCCCAACTGCTTATAGGGGTCGGTGGGGAAGTCTTCACCGAAATGGTCCTTGTACATCTGCTTGTACTCGGCCACCAGCCCTTTCATACCCTCCAGGCTGACCTCGGTGTCTAGCTGGACGTCTTCCCGGTCCTTCAGTCCCTGGAGCCTGTCCTCGAAGTGCTCGCGGCTGTAGCCCATCACGATATCGGAGAACATCGTGATGAAGCGCCGGTAAGCATCGTACGAGAACCATTCGTTGTCGGTCAGCTGAGCGAGACTGCCGCGTGTGTCGTCGTTTAGTCCTAGGTTGAGGACGGTGTCCATCATGCCGGGCATGGACTCTCGTGCGCCGGAGCGGACCGAAACGAGCAGCGGGTTGTCGGGGTCACCGAACTTCTTGCCCGTCTCCTGCTCGATCTGTTGCAGTGCCTCCAGCGTCTGTTCCCACATGCCTTCCGGGAACCCGTCGGTCCTCATGTATTCCACGCAAGCCTCGGTTGTGATGGTGAAACTGGGGGGCACGGGAAGTCCCGCGCCGGTCATCTCCCCCAGACCTGCTCCCTTGCCACCCAAGATAACCTTGCGTTCAGGTAGGTCGGGCTCGTGGCCCAACGTTTGGTTCAGTTCTTCTTTGGCGCTGCGCGCCAGGTAAACCCATTTTCTCGTCACGGTATGCTTTCCTCCTACTGGAATCTAGTGGTATCTATACGGGTATTCCCCAGGCCGTATATCAATGCTCTAGTTGTGCCACTGAGTGTACGGTCAGACCACGAGACAGTGGCTATTTCCTGGTCAATCACCTTGGCAATTATACTCATCTCATAAAGTAAGTCAAACCAATGTCGCAGGTTTTCGGTATGCCTTGCTGGCGCGCATATCCCCAGTCGCTGAGTGTCTTCGTCCAAGAGGCGACCTTGAGACGATCTTGAGAACCCATCATGTAGGGTACGAATGTCAGCCGGAATCGGGGATAGATGACACTGGCAACGGGGCAAGCATGTGCTAAGCTAGGTTTTGTGGCTGGTTCGTCGCACAGGTGAGAGTTGCGCGCTTGAGCACTCCGTGCTATAATGTTTCCCCGTCAGGTCGTGTTGTCTGGGCTGTTAAGGTGGTTCCCGATCATTCTGGCTACGGTTTCTTAAACCTGTGGCTTGGGTGACGGTTTGTTCTACATATCTGGAATTCGCCGATTCTGGAATTCGCTGATTGTGCATCATGCGGAGGAGAACGCCCGATGAAGAAATCGCGCCCCATTGAAATCACCCTGGTCGCCATCCTGCAGTTCATTCCTGCCCTCTTGCTGCCCCCAGAGCTGCTACTCTCGACTAATCCGCTCGTGCTTTTGGTCCCTCTTGCGTTTTTCGCTTTCCTCTGCTGGGCTATGCTGACGCTCAAACGATGGGCCCTGACGTTGTGCATCTTCGTCCAGGGCTTTAACGTCATCGCGCGCTTCCTGATCATGTTTCCGAACGTGACGGGCGGGGAGGAGGGCGTGGATGTGATGTTTCTCATCACCAGCTTGCTCGGAGTCTTGCTTTCCACCTTCATTCTGTACGTCGTAGATAGACCCAGAGTCCACGTGGCCTTCACGGCGTGACCGTGTGCTGTGCTCGCCAGCGGCGATAGGCCGCCGGTTCGGCACTGGCATACTCCGAGTCGAGGCCATTTCGGCATTTCAATGAAAAGGAGGTGGTTGAGCCTGCAAGGGGATAGGCCCCCCAATTGTGTGGCTGGTTGAAGCGTACCTAGAGAAGCGTTTCAGCCCATTCAGGTCATAGAGGAGAAGGAGAAGAGATAAGATGAAAGCGTTGAGAATAGTTAGTCTTTTGGTGGTGTTGTCCTTGCTCTTTGGCGTTATGGCCGGTTGTGGCCCGACACCCACGGAGGCCCCCGCTGAGGAGCCGGCAGAGGAGCCGGCAGAGGAACCGGCAGAGGAGCCGGCCGAGGAACCATCTGGCGAGCCACTCAAGATCGCCATGCTCGCGGCGATGAGCGGTGACGTGAAGACCTTCGGCGAAGGCACGAAGCGCGGCGTGGACATGGCCGTCGCGGAGTGGAATGCCAAAGGCGGTGTGCTGGGTCGTCAGATCGAGGTCATCGTCGGCGACACCAAGTGCGATGCCCAAGAGGCAGCCAACGTCGGCAACAAGGCCATCACCCAGGATAAGGTTCACTACATCGTCGGGGCCGTCTGCTCCAGCGCCTCGATCCCGATCTCGGAGATCGCTAACCCCGCTGGCGTCGTACAGATCAGCCCACCCTCGACCAACCCGCAGGTGACGATCAACGAGGATGGCTCCAACAAGGAGTACATCTTCCGCGCCTGCTTCCTCGACCCCTTCCAGGGTGAGGTAGACGCGTCCTTTGCTATGACGGAACTCGGAGCGCAGAAGTCGGCCGTGCTCTACGATGTGGGCAACGACTACGTCAAGGGCCTGGCCGAGTACTATAAGGCCTCCTTCGAGGCTCTGGGTGGCGAGGTGCCGGTCTTCGAGGCGTACGTCAAAGAGGACACCGACTTCGCGGCCCTGTTGACCAAGGTGGCCGACGCCGACGTCGACGTGCTCTTCCTGCCTGACTACTACAACAAGGTCAACGTCATCGCCAAGCAGGCCAAGGACAAGGGCATCACCGCGACCCTGCTCGGTGCCGATGGTTGGGACTCGCCCGATCTGGACCTGGAGGCCGTGGACGGCGCGTACTTCAGCAACCACTACTCGGTCTACGACCCGCGTCCTCTCGTTCAAGACTTCGTCGCGGCCTTCGAGGTTGAGTATGACATGACCCCCGACTTCACGGGCGTGCTGGCTTACGACGCGACCAACGTCCTGCTGCAGGCCATCGAGGATGCCGGTGTGGACGACCCCGCTGTGGTCCGGGACGTACTGGCGGCCATCGAGTTCGAGGGGGTTGCCGGCCAGATCAAGTTCGATGAGGTCGGAGACCCGATCAAGAAGGCAGCCATCAGCCACGTCACGGGCGGCGCGATCGAGTTCGTCAAATTCGTCGCCCCCGCGGGCGCGCCCTCCGAGGCACCCGCGGAAGGCGGAGCGGTTGAGGTTTCGCCTGCGCCTGGGTTCCCCATCAAGGTTGGCATGCTGTTCCCCATGAGCGGCGACGTGAAGACGTACGGCGAATCCAGTGTCAACGCCGTGGAGCTGGCCTTTGACGAGGCGCGGGCTGCCGGGTGGGAGATCGAGACCACCCTGGGCGACACCAAGTGCGATGCCCAGGAGGCGGCCAACGTCGGTAACAAGGCCGTCACTCAGGACAAGGTAAGCTACGTCCTGGGCGCGGTGTGCTCCAGTTCCTCGATCCCCATCTCGGAGATCACCAACCCCGCCGGCGTGATACAGATCAGCCCCACGTCGACCAACCCGCAGGTGACGATCAACGAGGATGGCTCCAACAAGGAATACACCTTCCGCGCCTGCTTCCTCGACCCCTTCCAGGGCGAGGTCAACGCGGCGTTCGCCATCAACGAACTGGGGGCCGCGAAAGCGGCCGTGCTCTACGACGTGGGCAACGACTACGTCAAGGGCCTGGCCGAGTACTACCAGGCCTCCTTCGAGGAGATGGGCGGCGAGGTGGCCGTCTTCGAGGCCTACACCAAGGACGACACCGACTTTGCGGCCCTGCTGACCAAGGTGGCCAATGCAGAAGTCGACGTGCTCTTCCTGCCTGACTACTACAACAAGGTCAACGTCATCGCCAAGCAGGCCAAGGAGAAGGGCATCACGGCCATTATGCAGGGTGGTGATGGCTGGGATTCACCCGATCTGGACGTGGAGGCGGTGGACGGCGGCTATCACAGCAACCACTACTCGCCCGCCGACCCGCGCCCCATCGTGCAGAACTTCGTTGCCAACTACACGGACAAGTACGGCGCGCCGCCGGATGCGCTGGCCGCGCTGGCCTACGACGCGGCACGCGTGCTGCTCCAGGCCATCTCCGAGGCCGGGGCAGATGATCCGGCCGTGGTGAGAGATGCGCTGCAGAACGTCGAGTACGAAGGTGTGGCGGGCAGCATCGTCTTCAACGAGGTTGGTGATCCGCAGAAGACGGCGGCCATCAATCAGGTCATCGACGGTGAGATCAAGTTCGTCAAGTTCGTGGCTCCTTAGGATTGCGTGAGTGTGACGAAGAGGGGGCTGGTGCTCCCTGCCCCCTCTTCGCTTCTTACCTGAGTGTTCGGTGGAGGATGCGGCATGAAAGACAACCTCGTAAAGATACTTCTCAAGGCTCTGAGTTGGGGCATCATCGTACTTATTGCGGGTGCGCTCGTCTCCGTGATCGGTAGTATGGTTGCCAAGGACCCCATCACGTTCGTTCAGCAGGCCCTCAATGGGTTGCAGCTTGGCTTCGTGTACGCTATGATCGCGGTGGGATATACGCTTGTCTACGGCGTGGTGAAGTTGATCAACTTCGCCTACGGGGATGTCTTCATGGTCGGGGCGTTCGTTTCGTTCTACGGCATCACCCAGTATGGCCTTTCCTTCGTTCCCGCCGTGGTGATCGCGACGGTGGCCTGCGTTTTCCTGGCGGTCGTCATTGACCGCGTGGCCTACAAGCCACTGCGCGACGCGCCCCGTATCGCGGCCTTGATCACTGCCCTGGGCATGTCCATTTTCCTGGAATACTTCACTGCCCTCAAGTTCGTCTTCAGCCCCGACTACATCGCTTTCGAGCGGCCTTTTGAGCTCGTGACGTGGAACGTGGGGGGCGTGACGTTCACCAACATCCAGTTGGTCATCGCTGCAGTCTCGATCGTGTATTTTCTGGGCGTGCAGTACATCGTGGGGCGAACCAAGATCGGTAAGGCCATGCGCGCCAGCGCCTTCGATAAGCCCACGGCCCGTTTGATGGGCATCAACGTCAACGCCGTCATCGGCGCCACCTTCGCCCTCACCGGTGCCCTGGCCGGGACGGCTTCTATGTTGTATGCCACCGCCTACCCCCAGATTTTTACTTTTATGGGCATCCAGCCCGGCCTGAAATCCTTCGTGGCGGCGGTCATCGGTGGCATCGGCAGTATCCCAGGGGCATTCGTCGGTTCGCTGATCATGGGCTTCATTGAGGCAATGACCGTGGGTTATATGCCTCTGGGTTCTACGATTAAGGACGGCATGGCTTTCCTGCTGTTGATTGCTATGCTGCTCATCAAGCCCACCGGCATCTTCGGCGACCCGTTCGAAGAGATAAAGTAGCAAGGGGATGGACATGAGAAATCGTTCACTACCTACCTGGCTCAGCGCGGTACTCTTCTTCTTGATCGTCGGCGTCGTGGTGCACTTTGCCTTCAGCCGGGGCTGGCTTACCGACTATTGGCAGCAGGTGATCATGGCCGGGACGGTCCTGGCGATCTCTGCCCTCGGCCTGAATCTGAAGTACGGCTACGCAGGGCTGTTTGCCCTGGGCCACGCGGCCTTCTACGGCATTGGCGCGTATTCCTCGGCCCTGATCACCAAGGACTGGGTTGTGGGATGGAGCGGCAATCCGGCCGGTGGTCTGGCCGGCGTTATGGCCATTGAGATCGGGTTCATCCTGGCGGTGGTTGCCCTGTCCTATCTCAAGCTCGGCCATCTGCGTGCCCGGATGCGGGAGCGCCTCTCCCAATGGCTGACCGCATTCGAGGCCTCCGTCCTGGCGACGGCAGTCATCATCCTGCTCGCGCTGTTGGTCATCGTCGTCGTCGGAGGGATAAGCGGCTGGTTGGTGAGACAGGCCGTGTTGGCCGTCGTGCCCCCGGTCCTGGGCGCTCTCCCCATGGAGATATCGCAGCAGATCATCTTCTTGATCGCGTTGGTGGCCGCTGCGGTGCTGGCCGGGGCCATCGGGTTCCTGGTCGGCCTCCCGCTCCTGAATCTGACCTACGACTACCTGTGTATCGCCACGCTGGGCTTCGGCATCATCACTTACGTGTTCTTCAACAACGCCGATAAGCTGATCCCCACGATGAAGGGTGCGCGGGGCATGGTCGGCATTCCCGCGCTCACCACCTGGCCGTGGGTGCTTGCCGGTGTGGCGGTGGCCTTGGTCGTGATGCGCAACCTGATGTACTCCAGCACCGGGCGCGCGATACTCTCCGTCCGGGATGACGAGATCGCGGCCGGAACGATGGGTGTGGATGCGTATAAGTACAAGACGCTGGCCTACGCCGTGGGCTGTGGCTTCGCCGGGTTGGCCGGCGGGCTGTATGCCCATCTGTACGCGTTCCTCCATCCGTCCGTCTTCACCTGGCTCAAGTCTGTGGACCCCTTCGTGATGGTGGTCTTCGGTGGGGTGGGGAGCATGACCGGCACGGTGATGGGGGCCTACGCCTTTGAGATCCTGCTCGAGGGACTGCGCGTCTTGCCGGCCGAGTTCATAGACTGGCGCTACGTCATCTATCCTCTGATTCTCTTGTTCGTGATGCTGTTCCGGCCCCAGGGCATCATGGGGACGAAGGAACTGGGCTTCCTTAGACCGCCCAGGACGGCCAAGAGGAAGCGTGAGGAACCATCGCTTGCCGAGACGGTGCTAGAAGAATCTGCGGCATCGGCATCGGAGAGCTAGAGGAGGGAAAGCGGACTATGTCGCAGTCACATATTCACAACCCGGGCTCCGGCACGAACTCGACCGTCCTGAAGATAGACAACCTGACCAAGTTTTTCGGCGGGTTGCGCGCGGTGCACGATTTTGACGTCGAGATCAAGAGAGGGGAACTCGTTGGCCTGATCGGACCCAACGGCGCGGGCAAGACCACGATCTTCAACATGGTCACCGGCATCTACCCGGTCAGCGAGGGCACCGTTGTCCTCAACGGCCAGGACATCACGGACATGCCCTCCCATGAGATCACGCAGTTGGGCATCGGCCGCACGTTTCAGAGAATCCGCATCTTCCACAACCTGACGGTTTTGGACAACGTGCGGGTGGCCTATCACTCTCACGTGAGTTATGGCCTGTTTGACGGCATCTTTCGCTCGCGCCGCTTTGGTCGAGGTGAGCAGGAGATGACGGAGAAGGCGCAGGAGTTCCTGTCCGTCTTCGGCATGGAGGACGTTCAAGATACCTTGGCCTGCAATCTGCCCTATGGCGCACAGCGGCGGCTGGAGATCGCCCGCGCGCTCGCCACAGAGCCAGAGTTGCTCCTGCTCGACGAGCCTGCGGCGGGAATGAACCCTCAGGAGAGTATCGAGCTGATGGATCTGATCCACTTCATCCGGGATCACTTCAAGCTGACGATTCTCCTCATCGAGCACCAGATGCGCGTCGTGATGGGCATCTGTGAGTGGATGACCGTCATTGACTTTGGCGAGATCATCGCCCGTGGGACGCCGGACGAGATACAGAACAATCCCAAGGTGATCGAGGCATACCTGGGCAGCCAGGCGACAAGGACGGTGGCGTGATGTTATTGGAAGTTAACGACCTGAACGTCTTCTACGGCGCTATTCACGCGTTGCAGGGCATATCCTTTCACGTGGATGAGGGCGAGATCGTCACCCTCATCGGGGCGAATGGTGCGGGCAAATCAACCACGCTGAACACGATCTCCGGCCTGGTCCGGGCGCGGGCCGGCAGTATTGATTTCAAGGGCCGGCGCATCAACACGACGCCTCCCCACAACGTCGTCGCGATGGGGGTCGTCCAGGTGCCGGAGGGACGCAAGATATTCGCCCCGCTCACCGTGATGGAGAACCTGGACATGGGTGCCTATACGCGCAGGGACCCGGCAGATATCCAGAAGAGCCGGGAGCGGGTCTTCCAGAGCTTCCCCAGGCTCAGGGAGCGGATTAGTCAGTACGGCGGTACGCTGTCTGGCGGTGAGCAGCAGATGTTGGCCATGGGACGCGCGTTGATGGCCGATCCAGAGCTGCTGCTGCTCGACGAGCCTTCGATGGGCCTGGCACCCCTGTTGGTCGAGGAGATCTTCAGCATCATCGAGGAGATCAACGCGCAGGGCACCAGCATCCTGCTCGTGGAGCAGAACGCGCAGATGGCTCTCTCCATCGCCGACCGGGCCTACGTGTTAGAGACCGGGCGCATCGTGCTTGAGGGTGCAGCCCAGGAGGTCGCCGACAACCCCGACGTGAAGGTGGCCTACCTCGGCGGGTGAACCGGGGTAGCCTCTCATTCATCGGATACGCAGGTAGCAAAAGCCTCCCACTGATACGAGTCAGTGGGAGGCTTGAACCATGTGCCACGTAGGTCGGCTATGTAGGTCGGCTTTCCATAGCCGATAGTCTTCTGCCCCCACGTAGGTCGGCTTTCCATAGCCGACGGTCTTCTGCCCATATGCAGTCGGCCTTCCATAGCCGACGATTCCTCTAGAACCCCTCCAACCGGCTCAGATCCGCGATTCCCCCCGCCAACGCCGCGATGTGCTGGAGCTGCGCCAGCCGGTTCTCCCGCAGCGCCTGATCCTCGTCCATCACCATCACGCCGGATTCCCGGGCGAAATACCGGTCGATCACGTCCACCAGCGGCAGAAAAGCCGTCAGAAACTCGTCCACCGTGCTCTGAGGGCTGACCTGGGCGCGCGCGGCCCGGTAGGCCTCGTACAGCTCCTCCTCCGCTGGCTGTGCGAAGCGGGCTGGGTCCAGCCGGAAGCGCTCCTCGAAATCCCGCGTGATGCGCACACAGCGGGCGTAGTTGTCGAGGACGCGGCTCCAATCATCGCGCGTCACCCACTCGGAGAGCGCCTCGACCGCCTGCCAGGCGCGGAAGGGATCGTCGCCCCGCGCCGCCAGAACGGCGTCCACCACGTCGTAGCGGAACCCCTCATCGCGCAGCGCGCCCCGCAGCCGCTCGATGACGAACGCCAATGCCGCGTCCAGGCTGTCCTCGGAGACCTCCACCGGCAGCAGGCGGGCCGCCGCCGCCAGGCCCTCCTTCACCGAGAGGGAGAGCCCGTGGGTTAGCAGGTTCTGCACCAGGCCCAGGGCATCCCGGCGTAGATGGTACGGGTCGGCCGAGCCCGTGGGAGTCAGGCCCACCGCGAAGAGACCCGCCAGGCTGTCGAGCCGGTTGGCCAGCCCGACGGCCAGCCCGGGCAGCGTGCGGGGCGACGCGTCTCCGGCGAAGCGAGGCAGGTAGTGCTCGAAGATCGCCTCCGCCACGGCCGTCTCCTCCCCCGACTTGAGCGCGTACTCCCGCCCCATCAACCCCTGCAAGCTCGTGATCTCGACCACCATCTGCGTGGCCAGGTCGGCCTTGCACAGGTGGGACGCCCGTTGCGCGACGGCCGTTTCCTCGTCGCTCAGGCCCAGCGTGTCGGCCAGTTGGATCACCAATTGCTCCAGCCGGTGGGTCTTGTCCAGCATCGAGCCCAGTTGCTCCTGGAAGGTAAGCGTCCCCAGGCGTGGCAGGAACTCCTTCAAGGGCTTCTCGGTGTCCTCGCGGTAGAAGTAGTCGGCGTCCGCGAAGCGGGCGCGGATGACCTGTTCGTTGCCCCGGCGCACGGTCTCCAGATGGTCGTCGCCCCCGTTTCTCACGGCGACGAAGTGAGGCAGCAACTTGCCGTCTGCATCCACCACGGGGAAGTAGCGCTGGTGTTTCTTCATCACGGCCACGAGCACCTCGGCCGGCAGCCGCAGGTATTTCTCCTCGAAGTGGCCCAGGAAGGGGTAGGGCTGCTCGACCAGGTTCGTGACTTCGTCCAATAGCTCCGGATCGTCCGGGATGTGCCCGCCGGCGCTCTGTGCCAGTTGCGCGACCTGCTTGGCGATGAGGTCCCGTCGCTCCTCGTGATCGGCCACGACGTGATGCTGGGCCAACAGTTCCAGGTACGCCTCGGCCCGCGTGACCTCGAAGTCGGGCGCGCCCTCGGGCCACGGTCCACGGCTCGTGCGGCCGCTGGGGATGCCCGCGTAATCGAAGGGGATCACCGCGTCACCCAGCAGCGCCACGATCCCACGGATTGGCCGCGAGAAGGCAATGCCGGTGTGGTTCCACCGCATGCTCTTGCCGAAGCGCAGGCTGGCGACGATCTCGGGCAGCAGCGTGCGCAGCACCTCGGCCGCCGGTTGGCCCTCCTCGCGCCGGAGCGCCACCACGTACTCGCCGCCCTCTGTCTCCCGGACCTGCAGCTCGTCCACGTTCAGGCCCATCTTGCGCGCAAATCCCACGGCGGCCTTCGTGGGGCGGCCCTCGGCGTCGAAGGCCACGCACGCTGGCGGGCCTTGCACCATCTCCTCGACGGGCCGCTGCCGGGGGGCCAGCCCCTCGACGAGCACGGCCAGCCGCCGGGGTGTGCCCAGCACCCGCAAGGCGTCGTATTCGAGCCGCTCCTCCTCCAGCCGCGCCGGGACTACGTCGCGCAGTCGGGCCAATGTCTCATCCAGGTCGCTCGCAGGCAGCTCCTCCGTGCCGATCTCCAGCAGAAAGGTTTCGGGGTTTGGGGTTTCAGGTTCCAGGTTCGTCACAGCACTTGAGACCTGGGACCTGGGACCTGGAACTTCTTCCTTCAGCCACGGATACTCCATCCGCTCCCGCTGCTCGACGTAGGCCTGCGCGACTTTCACGAAGAGCCCGCGCATGCGGTGGAAGTAAGTCGCCCGCTCCGTCACGCCGATCGCGCCCCGCACGTCCAGCAGGTTGAAGGTGTGCGAGCAACGCATGACGTGGTCGTGGGCCGGGATGACGAGTCCCGCCTCCAGGCAACTGAGTGCCTCGCCCTCGTATACGTCATACATCTGCTCCAAGCGCTTCACGTCGGCCAGGTCGAAGTCGTAGCGGCAATGCTCGATCTCCGGTTGCAGGAGAACGTCTCCGTAGGTGTGCGTGCCATCCCAGTCGATCTCCCAGACCGAGCGCACGTTCTGCAGGTACATCACGATGCGCTCCAGCCCATAGGTCAGCTCGACCGAGACCGGGTCGAGCACAAACCCACCCGCCTGCTGGAAGTACGTGAACTGGGTGATCTCCAGCCCGTCCAGCCACACCTCCCATCCCAGCCCCCACGCCCCCAGCGCCGGATGCTCCCAGTTGTCCTCCACGAAGCGAATGTCGTGTTCTTCCCGGCGGATGCCCAGCGCGAAGAGGCTGTCCAGGTATAGCTCCTGCGGATTGCCGGGATCCGGCTTGAGGATCACCTGGAACTGGGTGTGCATCTGCATGCGGTTCGGATTGTCGCCGAAGCGGCCATCGTCGGGCCGGTAGGAGGGCTCGACGTAGGCCACGTTCCACGGCTCCGGCCCCAGCACGCGCAGCACGGTGGCGGGGTTCATCGTACCCGCCCCGAGTTTCTCGCTGTACGGCTGCCAGATCAGGCAGCCCCGTTCAGCCCAGAACTCCTGTAGTCGAAGGATGACTTGCTGAAATGAAAGTGGTTGATGCATTCTCACTCCTCGAGTAGTACGACAGTGTCAACTAGACTTCCGAGGTCTTCAGTAGTTCACCTAATCCGTCTAGCACCTAGCGGAAGCCGCGATCTCTGCTATGTGGAGCCGTGTCCAACGGATTGGAACAATCCGCGACTTCGGAAGTCTGAGGCCAGCGTGTGACATTGTCAAGGTAGTCACCACCTGAAGTCGGAGGGGGCGGATGCGCGGCGGTAGTCTTCCACGTGCTCCAGTAGACGTCGCTCCTGCAGTCGCCGCAAGGGTGCCGTATCCACATACCTTCTCAAAACGCCAAGTTCGAAATCCACGCGCGTGCCGGGATCCATCTCGTACACGACTCGGCCGTATTGAACCACCTCGTGAGCCAGCACGGGTGTTGCCTCGTTCAAGATCACCACGTCCACGTCGTCGCGATGGAAGAGGCTCACCAACGCCCCGATCAGGTCCAGTTGCACCTGGAACCGCTGCTTACGTTCCATCTGAGCTCTTAACAACACGGCCACATCTACGTCGGAGAGCGGTCCTGCCTTGCCCTCGGCCTGCGAGCCGAAGAGGTAGGCGAGTACCACTCCATGGGCCGCGAAGATCTGACGCATTTGGTCCTCGTATTGCGAGATGTCGAGAGCCGTCACGCGCTGACCCCTTTCTCCCGCTTCAACTGGCGCAGGAACGCGCTCGATCTCACACTCCGCTCCAGATGGTAGGTGATGTAATGTTGCATCACGCGTTCCGCCTCGTCGTGGAGCGCAGTCGCGATCGGTTGCCCGCGCAGCCTGGAATACGGTCCCCGCTGGCACGCCTGCAGGAACCCCAGCCCCTCGGGCGACAGCGGCACGATCCCCTGCTTGGGGCTGCGTTCCGCGAAACACGCGCGGCACAGCGCCCCGCCTCGCTCCGGGTCGAAGCCGTAGGGCGTTCCGGCCTCCGCCGCTTCCTCCAGCGCGAGCGACACCCGCCCGCTGTGCTCGCCCACGCAAGCATACAGCTCCGGGCGAAAGCCCGCCAGGCCCAGCAATTGCTGCTCGTAAAACCGGGCCACCAGGTCCAGGTCGTCGTCCTCGCACAGCCACGTCAGCGTGTGGTCGAGCAGCTCACACAGCGCCCGGCCGCCCTCCCCCTGGGCAAAGAAGCGGTCGAGCAGCTCGACGGCGTAGCGCGCGTACGTCCCGCGCAACAGGTCGCTCCGCAGCACCTGGTGCGCGTCCACCATCTCGGCCTGGCTCACGATGTCCCAGGAGTTCTTCACCCGCGACACGACGAAGTGCGAGCGGGTGAATAGCTCCACGTGGCCCGCCTTCCGGCTGCGCGTCTTGCGGGCCCCCTTGACGATGACCTCGACCTTGCCCGACGGCGCGCACAGCGTCAGCACCCGGTCCGCATCACCCTGGTCGCGGCGGCGTATGACGATGCCCTCAATCCGGTACAGCCTGTCGGTGCTCAAGTCCGTCGCCCTCGCGCGCCATTATACCATCCCGGTGAGGCAGCGCAAACGACGCCCCGCCTGCCGCCCCGTCGTCCAGCAGCCTCAGCCGCGCCACCACCGGCAGGTGGTCCGAGGAGCCATCCCACGCCGCTACCCACGCGGCCTCTGCTCTCCACGCGTCCGAGTGGAAGATGTGATCGATCCGCACCAGCCGGCTTGGATAGGGATGTCCCCACGCCCGCCCGCCCGCCGCCGGGTATGTGTGGCCCAGGCCCCAGCCCGCCTCGACAAAGGCATCCGCCAGGCGCGCCGATAGGGTCCGGTGAACCTCGTGCATCGGGGTCGAGTTAAGGTCCCCCAGGACGATGAGCGGTTCCGGCTGATCAGCGAAGGCATCGAGTATCAGCTCGATCTGCTCCTGCCGCCAGCCGAAGCTGCGCTCCACGCTCTCCCGGTCTATCCCCGTGTAGGGCCAGGCGTGCACGTTCACAACGCGCACCGGTCCCCTTTGGAGAGTCACCACGACGGGGCACACGCGGCACGTCACGTCCTCGTCCACCGACTCAAACTGGAGGGGGTAGCGGCTCCAGACCGCGACCTCGGCGAGGCAAGCGCTGTGCAGGGGCGTGCGATACGGATAGAGCGCGCCGATCTCCTGCCCTAGCTGCTCCGCCAGCCGGGGCGTGAGCTCCTGGAAGGCGACCAGGTCCGGGCCGGCCCCCGTGATGGTGGCCGCTATCGCGTGCCCATCCGTGGAGGTATAGAGCACGTTGTAGGTCATCACGGTTAGGGCCGGCCCGTCGGCCTCGGCGTGCGCGATCGGTGACAGAGGCGTCAGGTAGCCGCCGAACAGCCCAAGGAACAGCAGTGCGACCGCCCCCAGCGCGATCCACGCCCCCTGTCGCCGCGCCACTGCGGCCACCAGCGCCATCAACGGCAGCGGTGCAAACAGATACACCGCGAAGCTGTTCACCAGCGCTATCAGCCAGTACCCGTCGCCGACGAGCGCGTGCGCGACTCCCCACCCAATCACCAGTGCCCCATAAACCATCACCGCGCCCGATGCGATCCTGCGAAGCCAATTTGGTTCAGTGTCAGCCATCCTGCTATCTCCCGTGTTGCGTGTTGCGTCTCGCGTCCTGCCTCTTGCATCCTGCATCCTGCATCGTGCGTCCTACGTCCTACGTCTTACGTCTTGCCTCCTGCCTCCTGCTCCTTGTCCCCGTGTCTCCTTGTCTCCCCCTCCTCCCCCCGCCGTCCGACCACACCATTCTACCCGCTCGCGCACCCGCTGGCTGGACGTCTTCCCTACACCGTCCATACGCCCACCACACAGAAACCCCTTGCGGCGGTCAACCCATCCACCGCAAGGGGCTGCGCTTGCGTCATTCGCGATTCGGAAATCGCGCCTACATATCGGACCGCAGGCATCTTGCCTGCATGCCCCCCCCCCCGAAGCACCAGGGGGACCAACTCGAACAACCGCGAGATTTGGGAATCGCGCCTACATCGGACCGCAGGCATCTTGCCTGCATGCCCCCCCCCCGAAGCACCAGGGGACCAACTCGAACAACCGCGAGATTTGGGAATCGCGCCTACATATCGGACCGCAGGCATCTTGCCTGCATGCCCCCCCGAAGCACCAGGGGGACCAACTCAGACAATCGCGCGATTTGGAAATCGTGCCTACATATCGGACCGCAGGCATCTTGCCTGCATGCCCCCCGAAGCACCAGGGGGACCGACTCGGACAACCACGCGATTTGGAAATCGTGCCTACGTCGGACCGCAGGCATCTTGCCTGCATGCCCCCCCCGAAGCACCAGGGGGACCAACTCGAACAACCGCGCGATTTGGGAATCTCGCCTACATATCGGACCGCAGGCATCTTGCCTGCATGCCCCCCCGAAGCACCAGGGGGACCAACTCGGACAATCGCGCCTACGAACCCCCCGGTCCCCTTGTCTCCGTGTTCCCTTGTCCCCTACTCCGGCTCGAAGAACGACAGGCTAAAGAACATCGACGTGAACGCAGGTTGGAAGCCGGTCCATTGCTCGGGCGGGGCCATGGCGAAAGCGCCGACGCCCCGTTCCTCGACGACGACGATGCCCAAGGCCCCGGCGTACGCTGTCCCCTCGTAGGTGCCGGTGATCTCGGCCATCGCCCCCGGGTAGCCGCCCAGCATCCCCGTGTCCAATCCGCTGAGCCCTGCCTCCATACTCTCGGCCATCGCCTGCAGGATCTCCTCCGGGGCCGCGTCTTCCGCCACGCCGAAGTCGCCGGCCACTTCGGTCGACGGTGAGACGTCGAACATCACCACCGGCCCCTGGGCCACGGCCTCCCCCACCTCCAGCTCCAGCGCTGCCTCGCTAGGGGCGAACGTGGCCAGCGTCCCGTCTTCGACGTAGACCAGGCCGTCGGGGTAGAGCAGGGCATAGCCGCCGGGGGCGTTGCGGTACTCATTTCCCGGCGTGGACGCTTCCATCTCTCCCTTGAGTTGGGAGATCGTCGCCTCTATCGTGGCCCCGTCCGGGTCGTCGGGCTGCAGGCGCAGGTAGGTCTCGAAGGCCTCGATGGCCTGCTCGTCCTGGCGCAAGGCATAGTAGGCCACTCCCAGGTGCTTGTACGCCCGGTCGCGCTCGGGCTCCAGCCTCAGCGCTTCGTTCAGTTCGGCGACGGCCTCTTCGTAGCGCTTCACGTCTGAGTACGCCAGGCCCAGCGCGTAGTGCGTCTCGGCGAAGTCGGGGTTGAGGCTGATGGCCTTCTCCCACGCCGCGATGGCCTCGTTGACCTGCCCCTGCTTAATGTGCGCCAGGCCGATGTTGTGGTGCGTCTCGAAGTCGTCCGGGCTCAGGCGCGCGGCCTCCTGGTACGCGGACAGCGCCTGCGCGTGGTCGCCCAGCGCCGCGTGGGCGTGCCCCAGGTTGAAGTAGGCGTCGGCGAGTTGCGGGGCGAGCCGGATGGCCTCCTCGTATGCGGCAATCGCCTCCTCGAAGCGCTCCAGCCCGTAGTAGGCCATCCCCAGCACGTTGTGCGCCTCCGCCAGATCCGGCACCAGCTCGAGGGCCGCTTCCTGCTCGGCGATGGCCATCTCATACTCGCCCATGTCGGCGTACGTCAGCCCCAGGTTGTAGTGGGCCTCCGCGAAATCAGGATCGAGCTGGACGGCTGCCTCGAACTCGGCCGCGGCCTCGTCCAACTGGTCCGCGTCGCGATAGTCCAGTCCCATCTCCATGTGCTCGCTGGCCGACGGCGTGGGCGATGCGGCGGGCGTGGGCGACGGTGGCACTGTCGGCGGCTCTGCCGGGGTATCCGGCTCCCCGCCGCCGCAGGCCACCAGCAAGGTGCTTGCCAAGGCCACGGCCACGATGATCCATAGGGACGTTCTACGTTTCTCGACGTTCATTGTTCCTCCTTAGGTATGCGTGCGTGTATGTGTGCGTACGTCTCCTTGGCCACGAAGTAATGGTTCCAGATTTCGGAAGTCTATCGTCAAGACTTTGGGCACCCCACAAACCTGTCCTGCTTCTAAACTGGGTTCGTAACGGTTCCAGATTTCGGAAGTCTATCGTCGGGACTTTGGGCACCCAACAAACCCGTCCTGCTTCCAAACTGGGTCCATACCGGTTCCAGATTTCGGAAGTCTATCGTCGGGACTTTGGGCACCTAACAACCCTGTCCTGCTTCCAAACTGGGTCCGTAGACCACGTTGTGAGACTTCCGAAATCTCTGATCCTACGCCTCCAGATCCCTGGCGCTCCAGATTTCGGAAGTCTATCGTCGGGACTTTGGGCACCCAACAAACCCGTCCTGCCTCCAAACTGGGTCCGTAGACCACGTGGTAAGACTTCCGAAATCTTTGCTCCTCAGTCGCAAGACTTCCGAAATCTCTGATCCTACGCCTCCAAATCCCTGGCGCTGAAGCTATCGGGTAGCAAATCCCCCACGCTCGTCTCGCGGTACGTGCCCGTCGTGTCGGCGATGAGCACAACGATCTCCTTGCCGAACTCCCGCAGCGTCTGGCGGCACGAGCCGCAGGGCGAGCCACCGTTCTCCGTCGCCACCGCCAGCGCGACGAACTCCCGCTCTCCCTCGGACACTGCTTTCACGATAGCCGTGCGCTCGGCGCACGTGCTCAGGGGATAGACGGCGTTCTCCACGTTGCAGCCGGTGTAGACCTGACCCGACCTCCCCAGCAGCGCCGCGCCTACCTTGTACTTGGAGTAGGGCGCATAGGCGAGTTCGCGCGCCTCTAGCGCCTGAGCGACCAACTCTTTGCGTGACCACTTTTCCATCGTGCCACCTCCCGCCCTTCTCGCGTCGCTATTTCGCCGGATTCGGGTCCTCGTGCACCCGCGCCGGCACCCCGTAGGCCACCGCGCCATCGGGCACGTCGCGGGTCACCACCGAGCCGGCCCCCGTCGTGGCCCCTTTGCCCACCCGCACCGGCGCGACCAGCATGGTGCCCGAGCCGATGAAGGCACCCGGCTCGATGATCGTCTTGTGCTTGTGTGCGCCGTCGTAGTTGCAGGTCACGGTCCCCGCGCCGATGTTGGCCCCGGCCCCCACCTCGGCGTCGCCCAGGTAGCTGAAATGCCCCATCTTCGCCCCCGGGCCGAGCGTGGCGTTCTTCGCCTCGCCGAAGTTGCCCATGTGGGCGCCCTCGCACAGCCGTGCCCCTTTCCGCAGGTGGCCGAATGGCCCGACGTCGGACCCGTCCTCCATCACTGCGTGCTCCAGCACCGAGGCCAGCACCCGGCAGCCGTCGCCGATCTGGCAATCCACGATGATCGTGTTCGGGCCGATGTGGCAGCCCTTGCCGATCGTCGTCGCCGCCCGCAGGTGCGTGTTCGGCATGATGACCGTGTCGCGTCCGATAGTCACGCCGGGCTCGACGTAGGTCGTCGCCGGGTCCACCATCGTCACGCCGGCCAGCATCCAGCCCGTGTTGATGCGCCGCCGCAGCGCGCGCTCCGCCTCGGCCAGGTGCACGCGCGTGTTGATGCCCAGCAGCTCGTCCTCGTCCTCGGCGATCACGGCTTCGACCCGCAGGCCCTCCTCGACCGCGATCCCGACCATGTCCGTCAGGTAGTACTCCCGCTTGGGCAGGGTGAGGGGGATGTGGTCCACGCGGCTCCACAGCCAGTCTGCGTCGAAGCAGTACACGCCCGCGTTGAGCTCCCGCACCGCCAACTGCTCCGGCGTGGCCACCGCCTCCTCGACGACCTCGACCACCGCCTGGCTCTCCTCCCGGATCACGCGCCCGAAGCCGCGCGGGTTGTCGCTCACCAGCGTCAGTATCGTCATCGGCCCGGGATTCTCCCGCTGCCGGTCCGCCAGCCGGCCCAGCGTCTCGGCGGTGAGGAGCGGCATGTCGGCGTAGGTGACCACTACCATGTCCGAGCGGCCCCGGAGCGCCTCCCGCGCCTGGAGCACGGCGTGGCCCGTGCCCCGCCGCTCAGCCTGCACGACGAACGTGGCCGCGTCGCCCACCGTCTCGCGCACGCCCTCCGCGCCGTGGCCGATCACCAGCACCGGCGCACTGCCCGTCAGCGCCCGCCCCGTCTCCACGGCGTAGGTGACCAGCGGCCGTCCGGCGAGCGGATGCAGCACCTTCGGCAGGTCGGACTTCATCCGGGTCCCCTGACCCGCTGCTAGAATCACGGCTGCCAGCTTCATACGATGCTCTCCTTGTGTACTCAGGTGATTGTGGGGCCTGTTCCGGCAGATGGCGCGTCCCGCGCGCTCCATCTGCTGCGTCTTACGTTAGGGGGGCTATTGTACCCTGCACCGTCTACCCGTGCAAGTCTACAATCCATCTGGCAATCGCCCGCATCCGGGCGCTAAGATGGGAGGAAGGCCGAGAAATGCAAGAAAAGGTGCTTGCCCTGGATGCTCTCTGCGGCCTCCGCGGCTCTGCGTTGTATGCGGGTTGGGGACGGTCAGGAGGGGAAAAGGGGAGGCTGGGGCGGTAGGATTCGAACCTACGATACACGGATTCAAAGTCCGATGCCTTACCACTTGGCTACGCCCCAGCGTTATTGCAATGCCCGTTGCGCACACGCATTGCGATCAATGAGATTATGCTCGTATTCTACCATCATTCTCGGTTTTTGTCATGTCAGGGTTAGGCCAGGATGCATTTCAGTCGGGAAATGCTCTGACGAGGCAGTCCACACCCAAGCTGAAACGCGCCCCAAGAAAGGCTGCGGAAGCCTCACCACGATTCGGCGGGGCGTCGAAGTCAGTGACCGGCCGCTAGCGAGGGCTATCCAGCGGGCTGCGGACGGCCAGGGGGCCTTCGTTGAGAACGTGCGTGTAGATCATCGTCGTTTTCACACTCTTGTGGCCCAAGAGTTCCTGGACGGTGCGGATATCATACCCCTGCTCCAAAAGATGGGTGGCGAAGCTATGGCGGAAAGTGTGAGGGTTAATCCGTTTGGGAATGCCCGTTGCCTGGGCTGCAGCGCGCACGGCTTTTTGCAGGCTGCTTTCGTGGATGTGATGGCGGCGGACGACGCGACTGCGGGGGTCCACCGACAGCCGCGTCGAAGGAAAGACGTACTGCCAGATCCACTCACGGTTGGCGTTGGGATACTTGCGCTCCAGGGCGTGGGGCAAGTAGACGGCGCCGTGGCCTTGGGCCAGATCTTCCTCGTGCGTCCGTTTCACGATGCGCAGATGGTCCTGAAGGGGGACGATGAGGGTTTCGGGCAGCATCGTCACCCGGTCCTTTGCCCCCTTGCCGTCGCGGACGAGGATGAGGCGTTGGGCAAAGTCCAGGTCCTTGACCCGCAGGCGCAGGCACTCCATCAGCCGCAAACCGGAGCCGTAGAGCAGGCGGGCGATCAACAGATTCACGCCCGATAGCTGACCCAGGACCTGCTGCACTTCTTCTTTGGTCAAGACGGTGGGCAGGCGTTTGGGTTTCTTGGCGCGCAAGGTGTCAATGGGGCCCAAATCCTGCTGAAGCACCTCTTTATAGAGAAAGAGCAGCGCGCTGAGGGCCTGGTTCTGGGTAGAGGCGGCGACGTTTTTCTCGACGGCCAGGGAGGTCAAGAAAGCTTCTACCTCGGCGGCGCCCATTTCGGCCGGGTGGCGGACATTGTGGAAGTAGATATAGCGCTTAATCCAAGTGACGTAGGCTTCTTCGGTGCGGATAGAGTAGTGTTTGAGGCGAATCGCATCGCGAACCCGGTCGAGCAGTTTTTTGTCGTTGGTTTGCATTGCTTTGTCCTCTACTTGACATCTGGGTATCTTGTACTACAATCTCGTCATCTGGTTATTCAGTAAATCCAGATTCTGTAAATAATTCTGTAAAAAAACATTGCACAGAGAAATCCTGTAATTGCAGCTTCAGGAGTGCCTTAGGTGGAATCTGCCTAAGACGCCGAAATGGGGAGAGAAAGCGGATTCCGTATAGTCATTAGTTAGCGCAGACGCTCCGCTTGCGCTCCGCGCCTGCGCTAACGGAGCGGCGGATGCAAGCATCCGCTAGCTAGCCTCCGGCTCGCTAACGCGTCGCCTCCGGCTAACAAGCGGATGGAGCCGCCAGCGTCCAGTCCGCAAGCGTCCTGTCCGCTGGCGGCTCATCCGCCGCTCCGTTAGCCCGCCTGAATGCTCGGTAGTGGTGAAAGTCATCGGAGATATGCTGTGGATGTAACCGAAACACTGTATGTGCCCAATCGAGAAGAGTGGCGAGATTGGTTGGAGGAGCACTACAAGAGCGCGAGTGAAATCTGGCTGGTGAGTTACCTGAAGAAAACGGGGAAACCAAGTGTGCCGTACAACGATGCGGTTGAGGAGGCGCTCTGCTTTGGGTGGATTGATAGCATCGTCAAGAAGTTGGATGAGGAGCGATATGCGCAGCGGTACACACCAAGGAGAGCAAAAAGCGGGTACTCGCAAACGAACAAAGAGAGGTTGAAGAAGCTGATAGAGCGTGGAAAGGTGATGCCAGAGGTGCTTGCGGGTTTGGATGAGATAGGGTTGGAAGACTTTGAGTATCCAGACGACATTATGGCAGCACTCCAAGAAAACGAGAAGGCGTGGGAGAACTTCCAGAGATACTCTGGGTCCTATCAACGGATACGAATCGCGTACATAGATGTGGCGAGGGACAGGCCGGGAGAGTACGAGAAACGGCTAGCGCATTTGATCAAGGTGACGGAGCAGGACAAGCAATTCGGACGCGGGATAGAAGATTACTATTGATGGGGAACGATGGCGAGAGATGGCAATAGGGAGGCGGGCCAACACGGCATGAAGCCGACCGCGCCTAGCGGCGCGCGTTGTATCGGGGCGCAATTTGGTGTTGTGGAGCACGTTGTTGTGGGAGGCTGGGAGCAAGACCCGGCGCGGCGGCCTATGCCAGCCGTTAGCCTGCCTTGCCGACCACGAATGAGATTCAGAATGATAACCTTTGCAAGCCGTACATATTCTGGAGCGAAGGACCTGCAATCAATGATTGATCTATTGATTGCAGTTAGGCCTACTGATCGAATCGCAGACTATCCCAGCGTTGTTGATTTGCGGGAAGCATTTGCTTTGACCAATGTGCAAGACAGTACACGTTTGTGGTTCGATACTAATGATCAGATTGTTGGATTCGCCTTTGTTGACCCTTACAATAACTTGCGGTTTGAATTTGACCAGCAAGCAGCACATCCCGACATTGAGTCGGAGATGATCACTTGGGGTGTAGAGTATATACGATGTGCTATGCAAGAGAGTGGTGAATCTTTGACGCTTGACGCCAGTTGCCGTGATGATGACACCGAACGAATTGCGCTGTTAGGACGTCACGGCTTTGTGATGCAAGAAATGCGCTCGTTGCATATGGTTCGCTCACTCAATGAACCGATTCCTACCCCGCGAGTGCCGGTAGGCTTCAGCATACGTCACGTGGCAGGTGAGTATGAGGTAGAGGCACTTGTTGCGCTCCATTGTGCTGCGTTTGGCACCGAGAATATGACAGTCGAGGAGCGACTTGCTATGATGGGTGTGCCGGAGTATGATTCAGAGCTAGACTTACTGGTCACCGCACCTGATGATAGATTCGCCGCTTACTGTATGTGTTCGATTAGCCAAGAAGAGAACGAGCGCACCGGGCGGAATGAAGGGTACACCGATCCAGTGGCGACACATCCCGATTTCCAGCGGCGGGGGTTGGCTCAGGCGCTTCTGCTAACGGGGTTTCACAAACTGAAGCAGCGTGGCATAGACGTAGCTGTGCTTGGCACGAGCAGTGAAAACATTGCAATGCAGCGAACAGCCAAAGCAGTTGGTTTTCGTGTACAGTCAACAAAACTTTGGTTTGCGAAGCCGGTGTCGCAGAATTAGGTAGCAGGCCAACACCGCATGAACCCGACTTGGCTAATCTCGCGCTTTTTCAACTGCTTGACGCCTGAGAAGTTGTTGGGCCAGCAAAGTCGCTCACGCCAGACCCGCCAAGCGGGTTATGCCAATCGTTGGGGCGTGGTGCCATAAGCTCTCAAAACTGTCTTGAAATCATATTGTGGTATCCTTAGCAATAGAATTATGACTATTCGGGCCTTATGCTAGATCGGAAACGCAAGCGCCTTGATCTGCAGGAAGTTGGGATTACCCAACAAGCGATTCGGCACTCGCCAACCAGGGCCATAGTAATCAACTCACTGTCACTGCAAACTGGCTTTGGTCCGGGACGTCTGAACAACGGGGCTATCTCTTTCCAGATGTCATCTACGATCACGTACACCCACATGCAGAAATCGTCAAAATCGGCTATCATGTTCCCGTCCTCCCGTGTGACTGCATGGTGTGTGGTAACCCATCTCATATCACACTGGAGGGCACTTTGTCAACTAGCCGAAACTAGCATAAGGCCCCGATTAATCTCGTCAAAAGTAGACAGGAGAACCAATGCATTCCAATATCTACCAGACAAAACTATTCACTTACAAATCAATCGGCCAGCTATTGTTGATACCGGCCGCTTTTTTCCTAACGCTGACCTTTGTCTTGCTAAGGCCGTCCCCGGCTCTGGCCGACGGCGGCATCTCTGTAACCACCACCGATGACGAATACAGCGACCCCGGCCCCGGTGACGGCTGCTCCTTACGGGAAGCCATCCAATCGGCCAACGACGACAGTGACTTTGGCGGCTGCGCCCGCAGCGGTACAGCCCCCTACACCATCACCGTGCCCGCCGCTATCTACACCCTGACCATCCCCTCCACAAACGAGAATGACAACGCCGATGGTGACCTGGACCTGCAGGCCTCAATGACAATTGAGGGAGCAGGCGCCGGCCAAACCATCATCCAGGCCGGGCCAGATGCGTCCAGCGGCATTGACCGGATATTTGATGTTAGGGTTGACGGTCTGACGATCAATCTCTCCCATCTGACGATTCGGCACGGTAACGCCGATAGCGGAGGCGGCATTGAACACTATGGTGACGGATCACTGACCGTTACGGATTGCGCTATCACCGACAACAAGGCCTACTCGGCGCAGGGTGGCGGCATTTTTGTGACAGATGGCACCGTGACGATCAATAACAGCACGGTGTCCAACAACATGTCATATTCCTCCGGCGGTGGTCTGGCTATTCCTGGCACCACCAGAAACCCAACACTGTCTGTGAACAACAGCACCATTTCCGGCAACACTGCGGAGAGCAATGGCGGCGGCGGTATTCGCCTACAGGGCGGAACGCTGAATATCGCCAGCAGTACCATTGTCTCGAACACAGCACTGGGCGGATATCCCGGTAGAGGGGGAGGGGGCATCCGCACGACTGTCTCCCCAAACCCCAGCATCAAGAACAGCATTATTGCCAACAATTCGGCGGATGGCGTGCCAGGCCCGGACTGCCAGGGCACGATCAGTTCCGGCGGATATAACCTGATTGAGGATACAACCGACTGCGGCGGCACGGTGGGAACCGATATTACCGGTCAGGATCCCATATTGGGTCCGCTGGTGAACAACGGCGGCGACACCGAAACCCACGCCTTGCTAACCGGCAGCCCGGCCATAGATGCCGCCAACCCAAGCGGCTGCACCGACGTGGATGGTGCACCCCTGACCACCGATCAGCGCGGACGGTTCCGTGCCTACGATGCTAACACGACCTGCGATATTGGGGCAGTTGAGGCCCAACCGGACATTATGGTACTCGACAGTAGTGTCACCGTCCGAGACGGCACAGGCAGCGTGGATTTCGGCGTAACGCCTATGGGGACACCGGTTGACAAGACCTTTACCATCAGCAACACCGGCGCGTTCACCCTGACCCTGACCGAACCGATCAGCGTGCCGACCGGTTTCAGCGTTGCCGGCAGTTTTGCCGACACCAGTTTAGCCCCCGGCGACACAACTACCTTCACCATCCGGCTCGATGCGGCTTTGGTAGGCATCTACAGCGGCACGCTCCAATTCAACAACAACGACACCGACGAAAGCCCTTTCGATTTCACCATCAGGGGAGAGGCCGATGAACAGGAAATAGCTGTGTTCAGCGATGGGATTGCTATTCCCGACGGTACGGGCAGCGTGGATTTTGGCTTAACTCCGGTGGGGACACCGGTTGACAAGACCTTTACCATCAGCAACACCGGCCTGCTTACCCTGACCCTGACCGAACCGATCACCGTGCCGACCGGTTTCAGCGTTGCCGGCAGTTTTGCCGACACGAGTGTAGCCCCCGGCGACGCGACCACCTTCACCATCCGGCTCAATGCGGCTTCGATAAGTATTTACAGCGGCACGCTCCAGTTCGGGAATAATGATGCCGACGAAAGCCCTTTCGATTTCACCATCAGGGGAGAGGCCGATGAACAGGAAATCGCTGTGTTCAGCGATGGAATTGGTATTCCCGATGGTACGGGCAGCGTCGATTTCGGCGTAACTCCTATGGGGACACCGGTTGACAAGACCTTTGCTATCAGCAACACCGGCGGCTACACACTGACCCTGACCGAACCGATCACCGTGCCGACCGGTTTCAGCGTTGCCGGCAGTTTTGCCGGCACCAGTGTAGCCCCCGGCGACACAACCACCTTCACCATCCGGCTCGATGCGGCTTCGGTAGGCATCTACAGCGGCACACTGAAGTTTACCAACAATGATGTCGATGAGAATCCCTACAACTTTACAGTTATTGGCAAGACAGAATCCGTGTACTACTTCCCGATCATCTTCAAGAGTCAATGAGCGGATGCCCGTTGGGGCTATTGCCATATCGAGAGGGTACATTTGATGTTGACATTAGCCGTGCCTGAACGGCAAACCATCCTCCAGCAATTGTTAGGGCAAATCGGTCAGAATTCGTTCATTGAGCCACCCTTCTACTGTAGCTACGGCCAGAACATCCATACCGCCGCCCATCTCCTTCAGGCGGAACCCCGGATCCAGGGCTGGGAAGTAGCCAAACCGATAGTGATCGAGGACAATGTGTGGTTAGGGGGCAGTGCCAGCCTCTTGCCAGGGGTGAGGATAGGCCGGAATGCCGTGGTGGGCGCATGGGCCGTCGTCCCGCGGAGTGTTCCAGCGAATACGGTCGTGGCGGGAAATCCGGCCCGGGTGATCAGGGAGATCAAGCAGTAATAACTGGCTAGAGGGATCTAGGCAAGGCTCGAATTCGAAAAAGGAAGATAGATCATGCCGAACGGCAATGACGCTGCCGATCGGGCAACGAAATGGATACGCTGGATTGCTCGGATCTGGGGAACCTTGATCGTTGCATTCACACTACTCATGCTCATCGGCTATGCCTGGAACTGGGTGACCACTGGTAAAGCAGACCCGCATGCGGTAGAGGATTATCCCCCCATTGAGAACTTGCCCCCGCTATTCGGCCTTCTGAGTGTCCTGGGATTGGGCATTGCCTGGCGTTGGGAGGGATTAGGAGGGGCGATTACCGTTGTTTTCAATCTGGCAGCCCTTCCGGTGCTTCTGATTCATTGGCCGATTACTCATGACTTTCCTCGCTACCTTGTGGCCCCTTATGGTACATGGATGATGATCGCCATTCCTGGGATATTATTCCTGGTGTGTTGGTGGCGATCGAAAAGGGGGGTAATTCCTCAGCACGGCGCATAACTCGGGATCGTTATGGCGGCGGCTTCGCTGTATCGGAAGCGCAAGAACCCGAGTGTCTCGGGCGACCAGGTCCTCCCTACGGTCAGGCTTCGTCCCTTGTCGCCGGCGGGTTATGCGCGGTCCGTTTGCTAGCGCAAGAGAAATGCGGTATAGTTAAGACATCAGTGTTCTGAGGAGATCGCTTATGAGTTGGCAAGATTACATTGTCGTTGACCCTGCTGTCTGTCACGGAAAAGCCTGTATCAAAGGCACGCGCATTATGGTTTCTGTCGTACTTGACAATCTGGCTGCCAGTCTCGCGCCCGACGAGATCTTGCGCAGTTACCCCTCCCTGAGTCGGGAAGCGCTACAGGCGGCTATTACATACGCTGCCGAGTTGGCCCGCGAGCGTGTTGTGGCCATTCCGGCATAGACAACACGATGGTTAGAATCATTCCCCTTGTCCCTTATTCGTCGGTGCGATCAACGCGCTATCTGCACTGGACGAGGGTGATACGAGACTCACACCCCCGCCAATGGGCTGAACTCGTCGTGACGGCGCTGTAACTCGTCCACCGTGAAGATGCTGTAGAAGTTGGCCGTCACGCCCACGTCTGAGTGGCCCATGATCCTGGAGAGCGTCGCCAGGTCGCCGCGCGCCAGGAGGTACATCCTGGCGAATCCGTGCCTGAAAGCGTGCGGATTCGTCGGCCCCCCGGTGTCGGCTTCCTGCGACCGGCGTATCAGCGTGTGCGACACACCCCGTGCATTCACGCGTTCGCCAGGGTTCCGGCTGCCCATGCCCACAAGCACCCAGTCGTTGTCGTTGGGCCGTACACGTTTCAGTCGGGGTTTCTGGTGCATCTGGATTCCCCGTAGCCAAATCGTAAAGGAGACTAGTCGTGAAACGTTTTCTATCCATTCTTTTGACTATTGCTGCACCAATTCTGATCATCTTCCTGTTTGCCACCGGATTGGCCAGGGCCAAGCCTTCGCCGCGCCCCCTTCTGCAAGGTGGTGCGCCTACCATGGTCAGTTATCAAGGACAGGTCATGGTAGACAGCGTTCCTTACACTGGGACCGGCTATTTCAAGTTTGCTATCGTTGATGGGGCTGGCAGCACTACCTTTTGGTCCAATGATGGTACCTCTATAGAGGGAGGGCAGCCGGACAATGCCGTCGGCCTGAGCGTGACTGATGGGCTGTTCAGCGTGCTGCTGGGCGATACATCGCTGGGCGGTATGACACAGGCACTGAGCGCCTCGGCCTTTGGCGGCTCGGATCGTTCTCTGCGGGTGTGGTTCAGCGATGACGACGTCACGTTCACCTTACTTAGCCCAGACCGGCCCATCGCGGCCGTACCCTATGCCCTGCAATCAGAACAAGCCAAGAATGCCGATACGGCCAACGATGCTGACACGGTGGATGGATTGCACGCTTCTGCTTTCGCCACCAGGACGCATACCCACGATGGCAGCTACTGGAACCTGACCGGCAATGCTGGAACGGTACCCGGTACCCACTTCCTGGGCACGACTGACGCCACGAGCCTGACGCTGATGGTAGACAGTGTGCCTGCCCTGCGGCTGGAACCTTCTGGCGGTGCGCCCAATATCATTGGAGGATACTCGAGCAACTACGCTGTCAGCGGCGTACGGGGAGCGACGATTGCCGGTGGCGGAGGCAGTGCAGCGCTCAATCGGGTTACCGATGACTTCGGTCTGGTCGCTGGCGGGCGCAATAACCAGGCTGGCGACGATGACACGACTCTCGACGACGCCCGATTCGCCGTGGTCGGCGGCGGACGGGGCAACACGGCCAGCGGTGAAGAGACAGTGGTCGTCGGCGGATACAACAACACGGCCAGCGGTGAAGAGACAGTGGTCGTCGGCGGATACAACAACACGGCCAGTGGTGACAGCGCGTTTGTCGGCGGCGGAACCGGCAATGTCGTCAGCGCAACGGCCGGCTCCGGCGTCGTGGTGGGTGGCATCGATAATGCGGCCGGCGGCAATGTCTCTTTTGTCGGCGGCGGCGAGGGCAACATCGCGGGTGGCGCCCGCTCCTTCATCGGCGCCGGGATGTTGAACGTCACAGAGCCCATTACCACATACGCGGCCATCGTCGGCGGTCGCGAAAACACAGCCGCCGGCCAATTCTCCTTCATCGGCAACGGCTACCGGAACGAGGCACTCGGCTTTCGCTCGACCATCGTCAATGGCGAGACGAATGTGACCCACGACTGGTTCGATTTCATCGCCAATGGTGATCGGAATGAAGTCTGGGGCCGGTACTCCTCTATCGGTGGGGGCTACGGTAACGTCATCACCGGCGAGATGACGTTGGTCAGCGGCGGCGGCTACCACGTTGCTGATGGAGCGGCAAGCGCCATCGGCGGGGGAAAGGGCAACACCACCAGCGCAAACTACACCACCGTGCCCGGCGGCTGGAACGCTGCGGCGACGCACTTCGGGGAGATGGCCTATGCCGCCGGCAGTTTCGACGAGCGCGGCGACGCCCAGACCTCGGTCTATGTCCTGCGCCGGAGCACGTCCGGCACTACAACGCGAACGTTGTTCCTTGACCCTTCCTCCAATGCCAAGATCACCTTGCCCGTCAGCCGGACGCTTACCTTCGACATCCTCGTCACCGCCGCGGCGGACAATGGCGACGCAGCCTCATACCAGTACGTGGGTGGCATCAAGCACACCGCCAGCGGCGGCGTGGCGTTGATCGGCTCTGTTCAACAGGTGATGGCGCTGGAGGATGACCCGGCGTGGTCCGTCCTCGTCGACGCCAATGACGACAACGATGCCTTGCGCATCCGTGTCACCGGTGCCACCGGCCGCACCATCCACTGGGTGGCCACTGTGCGCACGGTGGAAACGACGATGCCTTGAGCGGCAGGAGCAAAAACAGCCAGGGGTATGATAAATGAACAAGCATGGTGTGGCAGTCTTGATCGTGTTATCTTTAGGCTTGGTGCTGGCCTTGGCTACGGTCACTGTGCTGGCGCAAGGGCACGCACTCGCCAGCAATTGGTGGGTCATTGCCGGTGGGGGAGAAGCGATCAGCAGGGGCAAGGTGAGCGTCTATGATACCGTGGGCCAACCGATCGTTGGCCCGTCAGCAGAGGGGAATATCTCTCTGACGGCAGGCTACTGGTACGGGTCTGCATCTGGGGCCTTGCCCGGGTCAGAGCACACGTACTATTTTCCGATTGTTCTGAGAGACGGTCATTAGATAGAGCATAAGGGATACTGTCCGATGTGTATCGTTGGGTAAGTTCAGGGCCGTTCAACCTATCCCCCCTGGTGGGTGCGACCGACGCGCTATCTGCACTCGACGAGGGGGATGACGGCCGAGTGGCCCACAAACAGCTTGTCACGAGATTCACACCCCCGCCAGCGGGCTGAACTCGTCGTGCCGGCGCTGTAGCTCGTCCACCTTGAAGATGCTGTGACCCTCGGGAAGTACACGAACTGGAGATTCAGCCCAGGGCGGCGGGGGCTGACATAGAGCAGTCCCGCACCTACGCCGAGATGGCCGAGGTCCAGTACGAGTACCACGTCCAACTCCTGGCCCTGATGGAGGAGGCCCTGGGCGACAGCCCAACGGCTGCCCAACAGGCCGTGTACGATGCGCAGCAAGCCAAGGTGGATGAGGCCTGGAGGTTTATGGAGTCTGCCGGGATCGGGGCGCGGAGCACCGCCATCTGGGCGAACTGAGGGGGAGCTAACAGCAAGAGCGGGGAGGCTGACCCTGGTGGGGTGCCTCCCCGCTTTTGGTTGGCTGTGCCGAAGGTGGCGTGGGGCGGATGCGACGAGGGTCGGCTATTCCAGGCCGAATAGCTTCTGCAGACAGCCGTCGACCTGGGCCTGGAGGCGAGGTGACAATTGACCCAGTTCCCGCCGGATGAGCGTGGTTGTGGCCGTCATCAAACGATGCACCTGGAGTGTCGATGAAACACGCAATCCCGTTGAGGCAAAATCAGGATCGTCGGTGTCAAGCACCAGATCAGTTGGCAACGGCTGATCCGAAACGCGACTGGTGATGAAAGCAAGAATCACGTGATGATGCGGCCTAATCGGTTCGGTGAGGCAGACTGCCGGACGGACTTTGCTGCTGGAAAGATCATCGAATGGAAAAGGTACAAGAACGACCTTATGCTTCGTTATGGAAGGGCTTCCCGTCGGTCGGTGAGTAGATGTCTTCCTCCGGTTCTTTCAAGACGGCGAAGGCGGGATTACGGGCGGCTGCCTGCAGCCATTCTGCTTCGTCAGCGGACGCACTATCAGTGTCCGCAACGTCCGCCTCACCGCTCGACGGGTACAAGACGATGACGCGCACGCGCATAGGGCCAGGAACGGGAAGTGAATCGTCCAGTCGAAGTTGGCGGTGTTTGTCGATCGTACCCGTCATCTCTATGGCTGCCATCGTGCTTTCCATTGCCCTCCACCTCCTTGGTCGAGTCTGAAACCGGTATCCGCGGCCCATATGCTAGCATACCTCATTGTCTCTCCGTCTGCAATCTCACTTCGCGGTACGGTCACGCGCCGGACTGCTGCTTGACCCACCGAACGCGGCGGACGCGCCGGACTGCCGTGCTGGCGGACGGTGACCTTGATGTAGGGGCGAGGCAATCCCTGGACCATCACCCTCGACGGGGCATGATTGGGAATCACTATCATCCTTACATTTCGGTGAACCAAACGGGGATTGCCTCGCCCCTACCACCACGGCAATCCCGGGCGACGGTGCATCGCCCCCCCCGGCGTCGGGGTGTGGGTGATGACGATGATCCCGTGGCAGACCTCACGGACCCTCGGGTGGTACACGAACAGGCGGTTCGGGCCAGGGCGGCGGGGGCTGACATAGAGCAGTCCCGCACCTACGCCGAGATGGCTGAGGTCCGGTACGAGTACCACGTCCAACTCCTGGCCCTGATGGAGGAGGCCTTGGGCGATAGCCCAACGGCTGAACAGCAGGCCGTGTACGATGCGCAGCAAGCCAAGGTGGATGAGGCCCGGAGGTTTATGGAGGCTGCCGGGATCGGCGCGAGGAGCACCGGGATCTGGGCGAACTGAGGGAGCGGTGAAAGCAGAAGCGGGGAGGCAACCCTGGTGGGGTGCTTCCTCGCTTTTCTGCGTTAAGCTGTTGTACTATACGAAAACCCGGTTTTTCGCCGGTCGCGACCCGCCTTCGGCGGGATTTCAGCTTTTTAGTGAACTCCTTGAGGGCCGAAATTCTTTACAAATGAGACAGAATTCAAGTTGTAGCGGGTGCTATCATAGCGCAATCCATCAATACATCAATTTCAGCCGCTACCGTTTCCAGGGCTTCAGCCA
>Ga0180432_10000148_pt1 | contig 109080 bp, 131 predicted proteins | sample SS_ome_10_FD_132414 | JGI IMG/M metagenome (GOLD analysis project Ga0180432, IMG submission 132414) | Hypersaline lake sediment archaeal communities from the Salton Sea, California, USA - SS_1_MS_2 metaG | ecosystem: Environmental > Aquatic > Non-marine Saline and Alkaline > Hypersaline >... | reverse complement strand
GTATTGAATAGGTTATTTGTTCCCTCATATATATAGACGCAGGAAATGCGGTTTTGCGGCTATATTTTTTTAAAAAATTTTTAATTTTAAAATTTTTAATTTTAAATTTTTTAATTTAAATTTTTTTAATTTGGAAAACGGCATATTATGTATTATAATAACCGCGTGCGAAATATATTTGACGTAATAGTTGTTGGCGCGGGGCACGCCGGATGCGAAGCGGCGCTCGCGAGCGCGCGGCTCGGATGTAAAACACTCCTTGTAACTTTAGATAAGGATAAAATCGCTCTTATGTCCTGCAACCCGGCGATCGGAGGCGTCGGCAAGGGCCAGCTCGTAAAGGAAGTCGACGCTCTCGGCGGCGAAATGGGAAAAGCCATCGATGCCACGATGGTGCAGTTTCGCATGCTTAATTCCTCCAAGGGGTATGCCGCAAGGTCCTCGCGCGCGCAAGCCGACCGGGAAAAATACAATAGTTACATGCGCGCCGCGGTCTTCGCGGAAAGCAATCTCGAAGTCCTGGAAGATGAAGTTACGCGCGTCCACGTTGAAAAAGGCACGGTCAAAGGCGTCAAAACAGCGAAACACGGGGTAATATATTCCGGGACGGCCGTTATCACTACCGGCACATTTACCGGCGGAATTATACACATCGGACTTGAGCATTTTCCCGGTGGTAGAATGGGTGAGCGGGCATCAGTGGAGCTTTCCGGGAGCCTCGCCGGGTTCGGCCTTGAAACGATGCGCTTAAGCACCTGCACGACACCGCGGCTTAACGGAAAAACAATAGATTTCTCGCGCCTCACGGCCCAGGAGGGCGATAAGGAGATTGTCCCGTTTTCATTCTGGACTAAAAAAATCGATATACGCCAAAAACCCTGCTTCATAGCCCGCACAACGAAGCGCACGCACGAGATCATAAAAAATAACTTAAAATCTTCCATATTTTACTCGGGGAAATTAGGTTCCGGCGGAGTAAGATACTGCCCGTCCATCGAGGACAAAATCGTAAGGTTTCCGGATAAAGAGCATCACACGCTTTTTATTGAACCCGAGGGGTTTGATACGAACGAATACTACGCGAACGGTATCTTTACGGGATTTCCCCGCGATGTGCAGGAAAGAATCACGCGAAGCGTTCCCGGACTTGAAAAGGCCGAATTTACGAAGCCCGGTTACGGCATAGAATACGACGCGGTTCAGCCAACAGAGCTCGAAGCGACACTCGAGGCCCGTAAAATCAAGGGCCTTTTTCTGGCCGGCCAGTTAATCGGGACTACCGGCTACGAAGAAGCCGCTTCGCTCGGTATAATGGCGGGAATTAACGCAAGTCTGAAAGCGAAGCAAAAAAAACCCTTTATCCTTGACCGCTCCCAGGCCTACATAGGCGTGCTCATAGATGACCTTATCACGAAGGGAACCACGGAGCCGTACAGGATGTTTACCTCGCGCGTCGAATACAGGTTAACCGTTCGCGAAGACAACGCTACCGCGAGATTAAGCAAGATAGGGCACAAGCTCGGCCTCGTTTCCAATGACAAGCTCGCGCTGGTCGATAAAAAAGAAAAGAAAATAAGCGAAATAAAAAAGAAACTTAAAAAACCCGGCGGATATTCAAGGTTGTTAAAAAGGCCCGAGGTTACATTCGACGATATAATAAAAAAAGCTAAATGGACGGATAATTTTTCATATTATGAAAAAATCGGTATCGAAGTCGCAATAAAATACGAGGGTTATATCAGGCGCGACGCCTCCCTGATGAAAAAGTTTAAGAAGATTGAAAGAATAAATATACCCGAAGATTTTGATTACCCGGGAGTTTCGGGGCTTTCGACCGAAATACAGGAAAAGCTTTCGCGTTTTAAACCGCGCTCTCTCGGCCAGGCCTCGCGGATTTCCGGCGTGACACCGGCGGCGATTTCGTTACTCATGGTGAAATTACACGCGCAAAAATGAAAAAAGTCTGTGTATTCGGCAGTTACAAAAATTTAAGCAGAAAGGAAAAACGAAATACCGTTAAACTCGGACGCCTGCTTGCCGAAAAAGGTTTCGTGGTTATGACCGGCGGTTTTGGCGGGACAATGGAAGACGTCTCCCGCGGCGCGAAAGAAGCCGGCGGCAAGACGATCGGCGTTACTTATTACAAGTGGCGCGGCAAGGCCCATAAAAAGCCAAATAAATACGTCGATGAAGAGATAAAAACCGAAAATATTTTTAGACGAATCGAAATAATGGCAAAAAACGCCGATGCTTTTATCGTACTTCCGGGCGGAACAGGCACACTTCTGGAACTTGCCGCCTGCCTTGAGCTTGTAAACAAAGGGCTCATGAGGCCAAAATACATAATAGCCATCGGCGATTTTTGGAAAAGCGCCGTTCAGAAACTTATTCGGGAACCTGTCTTAAGTGCCAAGGCCCGCTCCGCCTTGAAAGCTGGTTCCTGCCGCGAACTTATCATGTTTGTCGCCACTCCCGAACAGGCCGTGAAAGAGCTTTTACGCTTGTAATCCAGCCCGCCCTGTGCTAAAATCTTGGTCTATTCCAGGCTTATAATTATAATAAGTAAGACGGAGGATCAAATGGTAAGGATCAAGAGAGCGCTTGTAAGCGTGTCTGACAAAAAAGGCATTGAGGATCTGGCAAAAACTCTCAATAAATTCGGAGTGGAAATACTATCCACGGGCGGAACGGCGAAGAAAATAAAAGATCTGGGTATACCCGTCAAAGACGTCTCCGACTATACGGGATTCCCCGAGATGATGAACGGCCGCGTAAAGACCCTGCACCCGAAGATACACGGCGGGCTCCTCGCGCTCCGGGAAAATAAAGAACACATGGACGTGGCAAAGAAGCACGACATAGGCATGATTGATATGGTTGTGGTAAATCTGTATCCCTTCGAAAAAACGGTCGCGAAGCCCGAAGTAACCCTCGAAGAGGCGATAGAGAATATAGACATAGGCGGCCCCTCGATGCTGCGCAGCGCCGCGAAGAATAATAGAGCCGTAGCGGTAGTTACGAATCCCTCCAAATATCCGGACATCATAAAAGAGCTTAAAGAAAATGAGGGCTCGCTTTCGGAAAAAACGCTTAAGGATTTAGCAATTGAAGTTTTCAGGCGGACCGCCGAGTACGATGAAGCTATTTACAATTATCTAAGCGCTACGGGTGACGGAAACTTGAATTTAACCTTCAAAAAAGCGCAGGACCTGCGATACGGCGAGAACCCGCACCAGAAGGCGGCGTTCTATAAGGACCCGTCGGCAAATGAGGCCGGCATATGTAACGCGAGGCAGCTCCAAGGGAAGGAATTATCCTTTAATAACATAATCGATCTTAATGCCGCTATCGAGATCGTAAAGGACTTCGATAAACCCGCCGCGAGTGTTATAAAACACACAAATCCCTGCGGCGCGGCAATAGCGGATTCCCTTTCTCAGGCTTATCTCGACGCGCTTGAGTGTGACCGATTAAGCGCTTTTGGAAGTATTGTGGGATTTAACGGGAAGGTTGATAAGAATCTCGCCGAGACGGTTATGAGAGAAGCGGATTTTGTTGAGTGCATTATAGCGCCCTCCATTGACGCGGCGGCGCGGGAGATTTTTTCGAGGAAAAAGAACTTGAGGCTTCTTGAGGTGCCGGGATTCAAAAAAACCGGTACAAGCGAAAGAGATTACAAAAAAGTAGTGGGCGGACTTTTGGTGCAGGACATGGATTTAAAGGTCATAAAGGAAAACGACCTTAAAGTAGTTACAAAGAAAGCGCCTTCTAAAGACGAGATAAAGAGCCTTCTATTCGGGTGGAAAATAGTAAAGCATGTAAAGAGTAACGCTATAGTTCTTTCACGGGGCACGAAAACAGTCGGCGTAGGCGCCGGACAGATGTCGAGAGTCGATTCGGTGATAATCGCCTGCCGGAAAGCGGGGGAGAAGACCCGGGGCGCCACTCTCGCGAGCGACGCCTTTTTCCCGAAACCCGACGCGATAGACCAGGCGCACAAAGCCGGAATAAAAGCGATAATCCAGCCGGGCGGCTCGAAAGGCGACGGGGAAATAATTTCCGCCTGCGATAAATACGGGATATCAATGGTATTTACGGGTATAAGGCATTTCAAACATTAAAATGGATAAAAAGAAAATAACGAAAGCGGTAAGGGATATACTTGAGGCGGTGGGGGACAACCCCAAAAGGCCCGATCTTCTGGATACGCCCAAGCGGGTAGCCGAAATGTACGGGGAAATCTTAAGCGGAATAAAGAAAGACCCCGGCAAGGAGTTAGAAGCCCTCTTATCCGAAGGCCACGACGAGATCGTGCTTTTAAAAAATATCCCGCTGCAAAGTATTTGCGAGCATCATATTTTGCCTTTTATCGGCAAGGCCCACGTGGCATATATCCCGAAGGGAAACAGGGTAACGGGTTTGAGTAAACTTGCCAGAGTCGTTGATGTGCTGGCGAAGCGCCTTCAGATCCAGGAGCGGCTTACTACGCAGATTGCCGATGTGATAATGAAAAAACTCCGCCCGAAAGGCGTTATGGTAGTGATCGAAGCGGAACATCTTTGTATGACGATGCGCGGGGTAAAAAAGCCGGGAACCGTAACGGTAACGAGCGCGGTACGGGGGCTGTTCAGGACCAACCCCAAGACACGCGCGGAGACACTGGCGTTGATAAAATGAGAAAAATAGTAACACAGGTCGGTTCGCTGCCCCTGGAAGACGTAAACGAGGCGGTGGCGTACAGCCTTAAACATGATATACCTTTTTTGCCGGAGCTTCCGAAAAGAGGCGACGCGATGATGGAATACATTAAGAAACCCGGGAACCTTAGCTGTCTTAAGGAATTCAAGAAGCATAAATTCGAAACGGTAAAAATACAATGTGTAGGCCCTGCGACATTAATGCTTTCGGGATTCAAAGAGAACGAGGCGATACAGAGGATTTGCGAGCATATTACGGCAATAACAGACGGCCTGGAAGCCGGAGAAACCATTCTTTTTCTGGACGAACCGGCGCTGGGGCAATCCGGCGTAAATTTCAGAGAGCTGCACCGGGCGATATTTTCCGCTTACAAGGTTACGCCGGGGGCGCATGTCTGCGGGAACATGGATTGGGATCTCTTGTTTGATTCCGGGCTTGAGATCATAAGTTTCGACGCTTCCCAATTCGACATTACCAAATATTCCGGGTATAGAAGCGGGAAGAGAATTTCCTGGGGCGTGAAAAGAAAAGAAGACATAAAGGATTTCAGGGAAGGTGATTTGCTTACGCTTCCCTGCGGGATGGGAACGCCCATGTATAAACGCGAAGATTGCGGAACAAATCTAAACAAATTATTAAAAATCGCCGAAGAAATTTCCGGGAAATAGGAATAATGAAAAAGATACCGCCGGATTTAGAAATTGCCCAGAAGGCCACCCTGCAGCCGATCGGCAAAATAGCGAAAAAGCTCGGCATATTGGACAGGGAAATAGAGTATCACGGGAAATATATGGCTAAGATCTCGCTGGATATCCTAAAGCGGTTAAAAAACAGGCCAAACGGCAAATTTATTACAGTGACAGCCATCACACCGACTCCGCTCGGAGAGGGAAAAACCGTGACCGCGTTCGGGTTGGGCCAGGCGCTGGCGAGAATAGGAAAAAAAGTTTGCAATACATGCCGCCAGCCATCCAAAGGCCCGACCTTTGGCATCAAGGGCGGGGCCTGCGGGGGCGGATATTCGCAGGTTCTTCCGATGGAGAATATCAACCTTCATTTTACCGGCGATGTCCACGCCATGGAGACAGCGCACAATCTTCTGGCCGCGTCCATAGACGCGCATATAATTCACGGTAATAAATTAAATATCGACCCTACCAATATCACGTGGCGCAGGTGCGAAGATATAAGCGACAGCATCTTAAGAGAAATCGCGATCGGCCTGGACAAGACAACGAGGGGGTATCCCAGGAGAACCGGTTACGACATAACGGTCGCGACGGAAACAATGGCGATTCTTGCCCTGACGACAGGGCTTTTTGACCTTAGAAAAAGGCTTGGTAAGATTGTTATAGGATTTTCACGCAGCGGGAAACCGGTCACGGCCGAGGATCTTAAAATGGCCGGCGCTATGTGTGTTTTGCTGAAAGATGCTATAAAGCCGAATCTGGTGCAGACCACGGAAAATACCCCGGTTTTTAACCACACGGGGCCGTTCGCGAATGTCGCCCACGGCAACAATTCCGTGCTGGCGGACATGATGGCGCTTAAACTGGCTGATTACGTGGTGACCGAAAGCGGTTTTGGCGCGGATTGCGGTTTTGAAAAATTGGTAAATGTGAAATGCAGGCAGAGCGGGCTGAAACTGGACGGGGCCGTTGTCGTGGCCACTGTCCGGGCTCTTAAAATGCACGGCGGTGCCTTTGAGATGCGGCCCGGAAAGCGTTTTGACAGCAAGCTTGCGGAGAAACCAAACCCGGCAGCCCTGGAGAGGGGCTGTGAGAACTTAAAAAAACAGATTGAAAATGTTCTTATTCACGGCATTCCAGCGGTGGTCGCCATCAATCGTTTCATTACCGGCACTGATGAAGAGATAAAATTTGTAAAGAAAAAGGCGCTGGAATTCGGGGCTTCAGATGTTTGCGTTTCAGAGGTATGGGAAAAAGGGGGAAAAGGCGGGATCGAGCTCGCCAGGGCAGTCGTGAAAGCGCTTGACAAGCCGCACAGAATGAAATTTCTCTATTCCGATAAATGCTCCATAAAAGAAAAGATAGAAACCGTCGCTGTTAAGATCTATGGCGCCTCCGGCGTGGAATATTTACCGTTGGCCGAGGAAAGGATAAAGTTATATACGAAGCTTGGTTACGCCGGATTCCCGATCAACATGGCAAAAACGCATCTTTCGCTTTCGCATGATCCGAAATTAAAAGGCGTGCCGAAGAATTTTAAAATACCGGTTCGGGACATCCGCGTTTGCGCAGGCGCTGGATTTCTTTATCCTGTCCTGGGCGTTATGCGGACAATGCCGGGGCTCCCCTCGGTTCCTGCGGCAACCAGGGTGGATATCGATAAGAACGGAAAGATAGTGGGGCTGTTTTGATAGCGCGGATGAGCGCGGATAGGGAACACTGATGAACGCAAATAGATACGCGGATAAATCCATAAGCGAATACCTGAATGAGTTAGCGTCAAATAAGCCGGTTCCCGGGGGAGGGAGCGCTTCGGCGCTGGTAGGCGCCGCGGGCGCCGCGTGCCTCGCGAAAGTAGTAAGTTTTACGATAGGAAAAGAAAAATACAGGGATGTCGAGGCCCAAATGCAGAGTTTTTCAAAAGAACTCAAAACCCTCCGGGAAAATTTCATGCAGCTTTGCTCTGAAGACGCCGCGGCCTATCAAAACTTAAGCGGCGTTTTTAAAATTCCTGAAAAACCCGGGCGTGCCGAAAAATTAGAAAAAGCCCTGAAGGAAGCGATGCGGGTTCCCCTCGAGATATGCAAAAACGCTTCCCGGGCGCTCAAGTTATGCCCGGCCGTGCGGGAAAAGGGAAATAAAAATCTAATCTCCGACGTTGATTGCGCCGTCAGCATGCTCGGATGCGCGTATCAGTCGGCGCTTTTAAACGTTGAAATAAACTTAAAAAGCATTAAGGACGAGAAGTTCGCGGCGGAAACGAGAAAAACGCTTGAGTCAATAAAGGGAGAGATAGCGTGATACGAAAAATATCGGATATTTTGAAGGAAAAGAAAAGCACTATTTCATTCGAATTTTTTCCGCCTAAGACCGAAAAAGGAAGGGAAAAGCTTCCCGAAACCGCGAAGGCCTTTAAAGAACTCGGGGCGGATTTTTTTACGGTGACTTACGGGGCGGGCGGGAGCACGAGAGAGGCGACAATGGAGATTGTTGACGAACTCCAGAAAAAATTTGATGTTCCGACAATGCATCACTTTACCTGCGTCGGGCATAGCCGGGAAGAACTGAAAAATATATTGGATAAAATGAAAAAAAGGAATATCCGTAATATTTTGGCGCTTCGCGGCGACGCGCCCGAAGGGCAGGAATTCTGGACGCCCGCGCCGGACGGCCTGGAATATTGCTACGAGCTTATTAAACTTATCAAGACCTATGGGGACTTTTTTAGCATCGGTGTCGCCGGTTTCCCGGAAGGGCATATTGACTGCCCGGACAAAGAAACCGATTCGAAATACCTGAAAACCAAAATGGACGCCGGCGGAGAATTCGTGATAACGCAGCTTTTCTTTGACAATAAAGATTATTTTGAATACCTGGAAAGGGCGAAAAAAATCGGCGTAAAGGCGAAAATCCTGCCGGGGGTCATAACAATAACGAATTATAAGATACTTTTGAAATTTTGTGGAACCTGCGGCGCTACCATACCGCAGAGAGTCCATGACATTTTTAAGCCGCTTGACGGGAATGCCGAAGCGACATACAAGGCGGGCGTAGAGTTCGCGGCGGATCAGTGCAAGGACCTCTTGAAGGGCGGGGCGCCGGGGCTGCATTTTTACGCGTTAAATAAAATCGAACCGACAAAAGAAGTATTAAATAGGGTGAGGGGTTGAACATGAGCGCGAAATTATTAGAAGGGAAAATTATCGCCGGTAAAATTAAAGAGGATTTAAAAAGAGAGATTGCCGGGTTTAGAGAGAAACCAAAACTTGTCAGCATAGAAGTCGGTGAAAACGCCGCCTCGGCCGTCTACATAAAATCACAGAAGAGAAACGCCGAAAACCTCGGCATAGAATACGAACTGAAAACGCTGGATGCCAAGATAACACAGCAAGGCCTGATAGAGGAAATAAAAAAACTTAATCAAGATAAAACCGTATCGGGCATAATCGTTCAACTTCCGCTTCCCAAAGAAATAGACCACAAAGTCGTAATGAGCGCCATAACGCCGGAAAAAGACGCGGAAGGCATGCATCCGGAAAATCTCGGCCGCGTGCTTTTGGGAAGCGCCAAACTTGCCCCATGCACCGCGAAAGCGGCAATGGAATTGATAGAATCTACCGGGGTGAATCTCTACGGGAAAGAGGCAGTCGTGGTAGGGCATTCCGAGATTGTGGGAAAACCCTTAAGCATGCTGCTTTTGAACAAGTTCGTAACTACCTGTGTTTGCCATATCGCCACCGGCGAAAGGGGCGTTTTGCCTGAACACGTAAAAAGAGCGGAAATATTAGTTGTCGCTGTAGGCAAGGCAGGCCTTGTAAGGGGCGATTGGATAAGAGAGGGCGCCATAGTTATAGACGTAGGAATAAACCGGGTAGGCGATAAACTCGTAGGCGACGTGGAATTCGAAAAGGCGAGCGAGAAAGCAGCCTTTATTACTCCCGTTCCCGGCGGGGTGGGGCCGCTGACCGTGACCATGTTGATGAAAAATGTTGTTGAATCTTTCAAAATGTCTCTTTAAATAGTAACAGGGGAGGTTGGAATATGCCAAGAGTCGTAGGGGAGCTCGCTGTAAGCGGTTCAAATAAAGCTGTAGGCTTAGCTGAAGGCCTTATAGATAAACTCATAAAGGAAAAGGGCGGCGCGTTTGAGATAGGTTTCCCCGAAACAGGATATTTTCTGCCTCTTATATACGCTACGATAGGTAAAGAGGTGAAGACGCTTAAAGACGCCGGGGAAATCGCGCAAGCCGCGAAAGGCCTTCTTAAAAAAGTGCCGCCAGCCGGCGATTGGAATTCACTTCTTAGCGACGCTATGGACTCAGGCGTTGCCACGGCGCTCGCGGCGGAATTGATAGAGGCAATTCGTTACGCTACCGGTGAACTACCGGCTGAAGGCTGGCAGGGGTTCATTCCGGATTCGGTTTTGCGAAGCCTTGGCATTCAACTTGTTGACGGAAGGATAAGCGGTGTGGCGGTAATCGTGGGGGCGGCCCCGGACGCCAAAATAGCGGAAAAAATAATACGGGAACTGCAGGAAAAAAATATTCTGTCGCTTCTTGTGGGTAGCTCGGAAGGAAGGACATTCAGGGATCAATTGATTGAAAGAAAAGTTCAGGTGGGGCTTGATTTTTACATTGTCCCTGTAGGGAAAGAAACTACTTCGGTTATACACGCGGCAAATTTCGCCATAAGGGCGTCGCTTTCTTACGGCGGGAACAAAAAAGGGGAACTCGAGAAAAACATTAATTATTGCAAAGATCGCGTCCCGGCTTTTATATTGGCGCTTGGCGCCCTGGACGATGTTAAGGTTGCCGCCGCGTGCGCGGCCATCAGGCTCGGATTTCCCGTGATCACGGACCAGAAGGTGCCGGAAATCAAGGAAACCCCTTTCACCCTGCACGAAGCCCTTTTGAGCGTGAGTGATTATTCTAAAATCGTTCAAAGCGCTCTTCTTGCCAGGGAAATAAAAGTGAAAATTAAGGAAATCCCTATTCCGGTGGCTTACAGCGCCGCGTTTGAAGGGGAAAGGGTGAGAAGGCAGGATATGTATGTCCAGTTCGGAGGGAAATTTTCTTCCGCTTTCGAATACGCGCGCTCAAAACCTCTTAGCGAGATCGAGGACGGAAAAATTGAAGTCATCGGGCCCGAAATAGATGATATGGAGGAGGGGAGCGCTTTTCCTCTCGGTATTTTAGTGGAAGTAGCCGGAAGAAAAATGCAGCCTGATTTTGAACCGATACTCGAAAGACAGGTGCACACATTCCTGAATGAAGCAATGGGTATATTCCACATGGGGCAGAGGAACATGTGCTGGATAAGAATCTCGAAGGAAGCGCGCGAAAAAGGTTTCAAGATAAAGCATTTCGGGACTATTCTTCACGCCCGGCTTCATGATACGTACGGAAAGATCGTGGATAAGGCCCAGATCAAACTGTACACGAAGAAGGAAGACGTGGATAGGATTATACCTGAAGCTGTCCGAAGTTACCGCGAACGGGACGAGCGCCTCGCCGGAATGACGGACGAGAGCGTGGATACTTTCTACAGTTGTACCTTGTGCCAGTCATTCGCGCCAAACCATGTATGTATTGTGAAGCCCGAACGCCTTGGTCTTTGCGGGGCATATAGCTGGCTCGACGCTAAAGCGTGTTACGAGCTGAACCCGACGGGCCCCAACCAGCCTGTAAAAAAAGGCGAGGTATTAGATCCCGTGCGCGGCGAATGGAAAGGCGTGAATGATTTTATATACCAGGAATCGAATAAAACCCTTGAAAGGTTTCACGGATATTCCATCATGACATGGCCCGAGACGAGTTGCTGCGTAGAAGATACGGAAGTGCTTATTGACGATAAAATAGTGAGAATGGGCGATTTCATAAATAAGCATAGGGGTGGAGAAAAATACGCGCAGTGCAAGGCCCTTACTTTGAATTCGGATAAAACCGTAAAAGAAAACATTGTTGCCATGCAAAAATTTCCTGCCCCAAAAGAACTCGTGAGAATTAAGACAAAAACGGGCCGGGAAATCACGCTGACAAAAGAGCATAAACTATATATTGATACGCCGAAAGGAAGAAGCTGGATTCCGGCATCGGAAGTAAAACAGGAAGACAGAGTTGTTTCCCTGAAAAGGTTAGAGGTTGATAGAAAAATACCGGAAATGGGCCTGATTTCAGAAAATGTTCTAAGCGAAGATCTTTTCTACATATTAGGCCTCCTTGCTTCCGACGGCTCTGTCTGCAGGCAGGGAAAATCAGAATATAAAATTAATTTTATCAACACAAATAAAACTTTGATTGAAGAGTATAAAAAAACCTACGAGCGCCTGTTCCCTGATAAGCATTTGGGGATACGCGCCAGGAGAAAATCCGGTTCTGTTATAAGAGGCAGAAAAATTAAAGCCAGGAAGACATGCTACGATTGTTACTCAAATAATTTTCTACTCGGATACTTGGCGGCGTTCTTTGGGGTAAAGGCGGGACTGAAAGGGAAATGGAGACTTGATAAGTTGGTCGCCTTTCCGAAAGAATTGATAGCCCAGTTTCTGGCGGGCCTATTTGACGGGGATGGAAGCGTACGGGTAAGGAAATATGATTCTAAATGGAATACGGGAGAAGCTTACCTTTGCATAAAAGACAAAAACGCCGCATTTCATCTACAGATGATTTTGCGCAGATTCGGTATTATAGGATATGTCCGTAAGTCAGCGTCTGTCTACAAGGTAACCCTCTATGGTGAGAATTTGGCCGATTTTTTGAAGGAAATACCCATACGGCATCCCATGAAGAAGGTAATAGCCGCACGCATTCTGCGTTCGCAAAAAAAGGATATTAACAAAAGTCAAAGAGGGGTTCTTTCTCATGAAATAGATTCTATTTTAGCGGATATTCCGGAAGCAAAATATACGCTAAGCCCATCAACATTTTTTTATTACAAAACACACAGGTCAAGGCCCGTTTTAGAAAATGTTAATAGGGTTTTAGCGGTAATGGATGAGAAAAAGGCATTGGCGCTAAGAGAAAAACTCAACACAGATTACTTTCTTGATATAGTATCAAGTGTGAAAACCCTGAAAAAACACAAATACGATTATGTGTATAACCTTACACTTTCTGATACGCACAGTTACTTCGCGAACGGTATGCATATTGCGAACTGCGGGTGCTTTGAATGCATAATCGCGATTTTGCCCGAAGCGAACGGTTTCGTGGTCGTAAGCAGGGAGTACCCGGGATTTACGCCGGTAGGCATGAAATTTTCCACACTCGCCGGTTCTGTCGGCGGCGGCCATCAGACACCGGGATTTATGGGCGTAGGAAGGCTCTATATAATAAGCAAAAAGTTTATATCCGCCGAAGGCGGAATTAAAAGGCTCGTGTGGATGCCGAAGGAACTTAAAGAGGCGCTTGCCGATAAATTGAAGAAAAGATGTGAGGAAGAAGGCGTGCCGGACCTATTTGATAAGATCGCGACCGAGGAGGACGCGACCGAGTCAGAGCCGCTTCTTAAATTTTTGCAGGAGAAAAATCACCCGGCGCTCACAATGCCGCCTCTAATGTAAATGAGGACATGGCTTACGACAACCCAGCGATTATCGTAAGTTATAAGGCCGAATTTATTCGCCGCAGCTGAACGCGAAAGCAATTCAGCGCAGGCAGATAGAAGGAGAAAATTAATTATGGCGTTATCCGGACTCGAAATATATAAATTATTGCCAAAAACGAATTGTAAGGCCTGTGGATTTCCGACGTGCCTTGCCTTCTCAATGCAGCTTGCCGCGAAAAAGGTGTCATTGGATAAATGCCCTCACGTTTCCCCGGAAGCGAAAGCGGCCCTTGAAAGCGCGGCCGAGCCCCCTATAAAGCTCATTACGATAGGAAAAGGCGAGGAAAAAATTGAAGTCGGAAACGAAACGGTGCTTTTCAGGCACGAAGAAAAATTTTACCACCCGTGCGCGATCGGGTTTTTGCTGGAGGACACCGCTGCTCCCGAGGAAATTAAAAAAACGCTTGAAAAAATAAACAAACTTGATTTTGAAAGAGTCGGCCAGAGGATAAAAGTTGATATTATCGCCATATCGTGTAAAAGCAATGACGCGGCGAGATTTCAAAACGCCGTAAAGGCCGTTGTTGAAAATACAAATTTACAGATCGCGCTTGTAAGTAAGGACGCGGCGTTAATCGAAAAAGCGCTCGAGGTTTCCAGGGAAAAAAACCCGCTTGTGTGCGGGGCAAATTCCGCTAATTTCAAAGAGATGGCAAAGCTTGCCGGAAATTATAAAGTGCCGTTGACCGCGGGCGCGCAGAATCTGGAGGAATTGGAAGCGCTTGTAAAAAATCTGAACGCGGAAGGCATCCGGGATATCGTTCTCGAACCGCCAGAAAAGGGCGTTGCGGAAAAAGTATGGGATTTGACACAAATCCGGCGGCTGGCTCTCAAAAAGGCATTCAGGCCATTCGGGTACCCTACTATTGTTTTTACAAAAAGCGGGGACCCCTATCAGGAAACAAGCGAGGCGGTAACATACCTTGCCAAATACGCGAGCATTGTCATCATGAAGGGAACATCACCCGAACAGGTTCTGCCTATTCTGACAGCGAGGCAAAATATATTTACCGATCCGCAGAAGCCCTTACAGGTTGAGCCAAAGATATACGAGGTGGGAAAAGTTACGGAAAAATCCCCCATTCTGGTCACGACGAATTTTTCGCTCACTTATTACACCGTTGAGGCAGAGGTGGAATCAAGCGCGGTGTCCGCGTTTATTTTATCCTGTGATTCGGAAGGCATGTCGGTCCTTACGGCCTGGGCGGCGGATAAGTTCACCGCGGAGTCGATCGCTAAAGCGCTTGAGAAATCCGGTTTAAAAGACAAGGTAAGCCATAAAAATGTTGTGCTTCCGGGTTACGTTTCGGTTTTGAGCGGAAAACTGGAAGAGGAATCAGGGTGGAATGTTATCGTGGGCCCCAAGGAAGCGGCCGGGATCCCTGTTTTTTTGCGAAATTTAGGATCTTAATAAAATTGTTTCGTTCCGAAATTTTGAATATCAAAATAGCGGGTTAAAGCGGTATGGAAAAGTATAAAGTCACATTTAAACCATCCGGTAAAACGGTTGAAGTGAAAAAAGGCGCGGGGCTTTTATCCGCGGCCGTTTCCTGCGGGGTTTATATAAATTCAAGTTGCGGCGGCGAGGGTGTGTGCGGAAGATGTAAGGTAATAATTAAAAAAGGCAAATTTCACACCGAGCCGACAGGAAGAATTTCCCTGGAGGAAAGAAAAAAAGGATATGTGCTGGCCTGCCTTACGGCTGTTGAGGATAATCTTGAGGTGTTTATTCCCGCGGAATCCCGGCTGGATTTAAGCAGGGTTAAGGAAAAGGAGGAAAGGCTTAATCGCCTGGAAGGTATTTACTCGGAAGCGGTTGAAGTGAATAGCGGTAAACCCATCATAAACGAAGAGGTTTTCGTCCACGGACCGATATCCACTAAAATTTATGTGGAACTTCCGTTGCCGACTTTAACCGACAGCGTAAGCGATTATGAAAGGCTTATCAGGGAAATCAGACAAAAATACGATATCCCGATAATACAAACGGGACTCAGGAACATACGGGGGCTTGGAAGCGTGCTGCGTTCCAGCGAATGGAAAGTAACCCTGACGCTCGGCAAAAGAAATGAGACAACCGAAATCGTTATCATAGAGCCGGGTGATTCTTCAAAAGAGAATTACGGAATAGCTTTTGACATAGGTACGACGACCATCACAGGCCAGCTGATCAACCTGAATAACAAGCAAATTCTGGGGACGAAGGCGACTTATAATAAGCAGATAGTATTCGGCGACGATGTCATAACGAGAATAATTTTCGCCGCCGAGGAAGGCGGCCTGGAAAGGCTGCATCACGCCGTTATAGACAACATGAACACCATTATCCGCGAGTTGACGGATGAAAATAAGATACCTTTAAACCGCGTTACCGGTGTCGTGTGCGCCGGAAATACCACTATGACGCACCTTTTGTTAAGGGTTGACCCGGCTCACATAAGGCGCGAGCCTTATGTGTCGACCGCGAATTTTGTTCCGGTCATAAGGGCCTCGGAAGCGGGTATAAAAGTCCATCCGCGCGGGCTTCTCGCGTGCATTCCGGGTGTCAGCACTTATGTCGGCGGAGACATCGTGGCGGGGGCTATCGCATGCGGAATGGATAGAGAAGAACGACTTACGCTTTTAATTGACGTGGGCACAAACGGGGAGATAGCCCTCGGAAATAAAGAATGGATGGCATGTTGCTCGGCCTCGGCCGGGCCCGCGTTTGAGGGAAGCGGCGTTTCTTGCGGCATGCGGGCGGTAAAAGGCGCGATAGAAAAAGTAGAGATTGATTCCGGGTTTGAGGCGAAAATAAAATCCATAGGAAGCGGGAAGCCGATCGGTATTTGCGGTTCCGGATATGTTGACCTTATATCGGAGATGCTTAAAAGAGGCATAATAAACAGGAGCGGGGCCATTAATAAGGATTTAAAGACAAAAAGGATCAGGACAAGAGACGGTGAAACAGAATATGTCGTCGTTTTTAAAAATAAAACATCCTGCGATAATGACATTGTTATAAAAGAGACCGATATTGAAAACATAAAACGTTCGAAGGGCGCGATTTTCTCGGCCGCTTCAATTCTGGTTAAAAAATTCGGCCTGTCATTTAATGATCTGGAAAAAATTTATATAGCCGGTGGATTCGGAACTTTTATTGACATGGAAAACGCGGTCTCAATAGGGCTTTTACCTGATGTTGACAGGAAAAAATTTAAGTTTGTCGGAAATAGCGCCCTGATAGGCGCGCGTGAAATACTTCTTTCTCATGATACTATGAAGAAAGCCGAAGAGGCGGCGCGAAAGATGACTTACATGGAGTTGAGCAAGGACCCCTCGTACATGGACGAGTATATTTCGAGCCTTTTTTTTCCGCATACGGATCTGGAAAAGTTCCCCAGCGTGAAAGGCGGGGGGTAGGCTTGCAGTGGCTGCCTCCGCTTGCCGCTTCGGCAATCCAGCGCAACCCCTTCCTCCGGCGCTTAGGGAGGATATTTAAAATGAGGTTCATATGATTATCGCTGTAGCGGGTAAGGGCGGAACGGGAAAAACAACATTTTCCGCTTTAACAGTAAGGGCACTTAAAGAAGCCGGGGCCGGTTCAATACTCGCTATTGATGCCGACCCTAACTCAAATTTTGGTGATTTACTGGGTGTAAAAAGCGCTTCTACAATAGTGGAAATTATTGATGATATATCAAAAAACCCCGGGCAAATTCCCGCCGGCATAACGAAGGACCGCTATATTGACATGAAAATACAGGAGTCGCTTGATGAAGAAGACGGTTTTGACCTTTTAAGCATGGGGCGGCCGGAGGGGCCCGGATGTTATTGCTTTATCAACAATTTGCTTCGAAGCCTCATAGAGAAACTCATGAACAATTACGATTATATCGTAATAGACAATGAAGCCGGCATGGAACACTTTTCGCGGCGGCTTCTTCGCCGGATTGAATCGCTTTTTATCGTGAGCGACTCATCGGTAATAGGGGTAAGGGCCGCGGCCAGAATTTCCGTTCTCGCTGATGAGTTAAATATAAAGATAGGCGAAAGGTCCCTGGTTTTAAATAAATCGAAAAATAATATCGCGGGCCTTAAAAACGAAATAAACAAAACAGGATTAAATTTAAAAACAGTTTTGCCGCTGGATGAAGAGATAGAGAACGCCGCGATAAAAAATAAAAATATTTTCAGTTTAAACGGCAATAATTCAGCATACAACAAGATCGTTGGCATAATTACCCCGCGTTTATCTGCCTGCGCCGGAGTTTCGCCTGACAGGCGCGTGGGGGACGCACGAAGTGAGGGTTAAGCATGGAACAGATGAAGGAAAAGTGGTCCGGAAAAGTCGATGAAATTACGATAGGGGCTTTGGAAAAAGACGGCGGAACAAGAACCTCGTCCGTTACCGTGGGTGGCGAAACCGTTCTTCCGTATCTTTTTAAGGAAGGCGGTATGCCGAACGCCCCGGTTATCGCGATGGAGGTCATTGATACGGAACCGGTTGATTGGCCCGCGGCGCTTAAGGAACCTTTTGCCGATGTCCTGAAAGACCCGGTTAAATGGGCTGTAAAGTGCGAGCGGGTTTACAAAGCGGCGCTTGTATGCGTAAAGCTTGCCGGCACGCACCCCGATTTTGGAAACAAAACCGCGGATGAAGCGGCAAAGCTCGTAAAGGATATTCTTGAAGCGGTCAAGGTTCCGCTGATAATCCTTGGTTCCGGAAATGAGGAAAAAGATAACGTTATTCTGGCGAAAGTAAGCGAGGCCGCTAAAGGGGAAAAGTGCCTTATAGGGGACGCTACCGAAAAGAATTACAAAACACTTACGGCTAGCTGCCTGGCGGATGGGCATAATATAATCGCGGAGTCCCCCATAGATATAAATATAGCGAAGCAAACGAACATATTAATAAGCGAAATGGGATTTCCGCACGAGAGAGTGGTTATCAATCCCACGATAGGCGCACTTGGGTACGGAATGGAATACGCTTATTCCATAATGGAACGGGCCCGTTCCGCCGCGCTTATCGGTGACAAGATGCTTTCCATGCCTTTTATTTGTTTTGTGGGTCAGGAAGCATGGCGCGCGAAAGAGGCGAAAGGCTCCTCGGAAGAACATCCGGAATGGGGAAGCGGTACCTCACGCGGCATATTATGGGAAACCCAGACAGCCGTTTGCATGCTTCAGGCAGGCGCGGATATTCTCATCATGCGCCACCCGAAAGCGGCTGAAGAGACGCAGAAATATATAGGTAGATTGATGCAAAAATGATACCCCGTACTTACGCATGGGGTACGTACGAATAGGGAATAATACCGCATGCGTAAACGTGTGGAGGAGAGGATATGCTGGTAATAGGCGAACTGATTAACGGTATGTATAAGGCCGTCGGTGAAGCTATAGCCGGGCGCGATAAAAAAGTTATTCAAAAAATAGCGAAAGATGAAGTAAGCGCGGGCGCGGGAATGCTTGATGTAAACACAGGCCCTTACGAGAAAAATCCTAAGGACGCGATGAAGTGGCTGGTGGAGGCGATCCAGGAAGTTACCGATGTCCCGCTGGCGTTTGACAGCACGAAGCCGTATGCTATAGAGGCCGGCCTGAAACTCGCTAAGAAAAAAGCAATGATAAATTCCACGAATTCCGAGGACGAAAAACTGGATATCCTTGTTCCGATGGCTAAAAAATACCATGCCTCGCTTATAGGGCTTACAATGGGAAAAAGCGGCGTCCCGCGCGATAAAAACCAAAGGTTGGAGCACGCGGTAAAAATTGTGACAAAATGCCAGGAGGCCGGCCTTGACATAAGCGATCTGTACCTGGACCCGATAGTCCTTCCCCTAAACGTAGCGCAGGCGCAAGGCGCGCAAGTTCTCGAGTCAATAAGGGAATTCAAATTTTTATGCGATCCCTCGCCAAAAACGGTTGTGGGATTGAGCAACGTTTCCCAGGGTACCCGGGAAAGGCCACTTATCAATAGGATATTTCTTGTAATGGCTATCACGAACGGACTTTCAGCGGCTATCATGGACCCTCTTGACAGAGGCCTGATGGACGCTGCTATAACGGCGGAACTCGCTTTAAATAAGAATATATACTGCGATTCATTTTTAAGCGCGTACAGGAAAAAGTAACGGCGTTAAATGCCAACGCTATTAAACACAGGGGTGTTTTTTCATGGTTATAACGAAAAATATAAAGCTTAAATCCCGGGGCGAAACGGATATAATCAATATAACCGGCGAGGTGGAATTCGTGTTCGGTAAAAGTAAACTTAAGAACGGCATAATCACCGTATTTGTTTCAGGCGCAACAGCCGCGCTCACGACAGTTGAATATGAGCCGGGCCTGGTTAGCGATCTGAAATCAGCTTTCGAAAAATTGGCGCCGCGCAACGGTAAATACGCGCACAACACCAAATGGGGCGACGGCAACGGATTCTCTCATATTCGCGCCTCTCTCCTGGGGCCCTCGCTTACGGTCCCTTTTTCGGGGGGAAAGCTTATGCTTGGAACATGGCAGCAGATTATTTTTATTGATTTTGATAACAGGCCGAGATCGCGGGAGATAGTTTTACAGATAATCGGAGAATAACGTAACCCCATGCTTGCGCATGGGGTATGCATGAACCACGAAGTATACCGCGCGCCCAGGCGCGCAGAGAAAAGCATGAAACCAGTATTACAATTAGCGTTAGATTTTGTCAATCTCAGCCGCGCGCTTAAAGTCGCCGAAGAAGCCGTAAGGGGCGGCGTTCAATGGATTGAGGCGGGAACCCCTCTCATAAAAAGTGAAGGCCTTGACGCGGTAAGGGCCGTCAGAAAAAAATTTCCCAAAACAACGATCGTGGCTGACATGAAAATAATGGACGCGGGAAGGATTGAGGCTGAAATAGCCTCAAAGGCGGGCGCGGACGTAGTTTGTGTTTTGGCGGCCGCCTCTGACAGCACCATAAGAGAATGCGTGGAGGCCGGAAAAAATTACGGTATAAAAATAGAAGCCGATCTGATAGGCATAAAAAATAATGAGCTTGAAAAACGCGCCAAAGAGATGGAAAAATTAGGCGTTGACTACATAGGGGTGCATATCGCCATAGACGAGCAGATGAAGGGGGAGGATCCGTTCGCCAGGCTGCGCAAAGTTCGCGGGTCAGTAAGCATCCCGCTCGCGTGCGCCGGAGGCATAAATTCCGAGACGGCCGCTTCCGCGGTAAAATCAGGCGCGGAGATTGTAATAGTGGGCGGCGCGATCACTAAAGCCCGGGACCCGGAACAGGCCGCCCGCCTTATAAGGGAGTCCATTTCAAAAAGAAAAGCGATAAAAACAAAATTTTTTAAAAGAATTTCCGGCAAAGACGCGCGTAAAGTTCTCGGGGAAGTTTCCACTTCGAACCTATCTGACGCGATGCACAGGGCCGGGGACCTTAAAGGGATCCGGCCGGTTTCCGGAGGCCTAAAGATGGCCGGGCCCGCTTTTACCGTCCGGACGTATCCGGGTGATTGGGCGAAACCCGTCGAAGCCATTGACGCGGCCGAAGAGGGGCAGGTTATAGTTATAGACGCCGGAGGTGTTGGGCCGGCCGTATGGGGAGAGCTGGCGACGCACGGGGCTATTCAGCGTAAGATCGCCGGAGTGGTGATAGACGGTGCCTTGCGCGACGCGGCCGAAATACGTAAATTAAAATTTCCCGCATTTTCAAAACTCATAATGCCCGCCGCCGGCGAGCCAAAGGGGTTTGGCGAGATCGGTGTTCCGGTAACGGCGGGCGGTGTCAAAATCCGCGCCGGCGACTGGATAGTCGGCGACGACGACGGGGTTGTGTGTATAGCGGGAAGCAAGGTAGATGAAATAACAAACCGCGCGATGAGCGTATTGGAGCAGGAAAACCGCCTCAGGGCCGAAATAGACAGGGGATCCACTCTAGGCAAGATAACGGAGCTTCTCAAATGGGAGAAAAAATAAGCAAAATCCCGCGTATATTCATATCCGCAACCGGACAAAACGCCGGAAAAACCACATTTTCCCTGGGGCTTACGGCGGCGCTTTTGAAGAGGTTTAAACGCATAGGTTTCATCAAACCCATAGGACAGCGTTATCTTATGGAGCAGGGATTCAAGGTGGACGAGGATTCTGTTTTAATAGAGAAGATTTTTGGCATGTCCGGCGGACTTAGCGTAAAAGACCTCTCGCCTGTTGCCGTGGAAAGGGGATTCACGGAGAAATATATCCAGGGAAAAATAGTCAAAGGCGATTACGCGAAAAACATAATCGCTTCCTTTAACAGGGTGGCCAAAGATAATGAACTCGTGATAATCGAGGGGACCGGGCACGCGGGCGTTGGCAGTGTTTTTGATTTATCGAACGCCACTGTCGCGAAACTCCTGGATTCCAAAGTTATACTCCTTACCCCCGGCGGTGTCGGAAGGCCCATAGACGAAGCAATGCTGAACAAACCGCTTTTTGACAGGGAAAAAGTTGAGCTCGCCGGCGTAGTCGTCAATAAAGTGCTGCCGGCCAAATTCGGAAAAGTAAACGAATTTGTAAGAATGGGTTTTGAAAAAAAAGATATTCCCGTCCTGGGCGTAATGCCGTATCAGAGAAGGCTTGATTTGCCGACAATGAGGGAAATTTACGAGGAAGTTAGGATCAAAATTTTATGCGGTAAAAACTATTTAAATAATCCGGTGGATAAATTACTTATAGGCGCGATGGAACTCGGCGGAGCGCTTAAATATGTGGAATCGAATTGTCTTATAATAACGGCTTCCGACAGGAAGGATATTATTGACGGTGTTATCGATATTCAAAGCGGAAAAACGAAGGAACCCTGCAGGATATCCGGCCTGGTGCTTTCCGGCGGGATGGCGCCCTCCGCCGAAACGCTTAAACTGCTGGAGAAATACGAAATTCCCACGCTGCTTTCCTCCGGCGACACGTATTCGATCGCGGCCAAGATACATGATATAACGGTGAAAATCAAACCGGAAGATACAAATAAGATCGATATAGTGGTTAAGATGGTAAGAAAATATGTTGACGTGGATCAAATCGTAAGAAACATAAGCGGAGAAAAAAAATGAAAATATTACTTACAGGGGGAGCCGGCTTCATAGGAAGCGCGATGCTTTGGAGGCTTAATGAGGCGGGTATTAAGGAAATAATAGTGGTCGATCACTTAGGTAAAACCGAAAAGTGGAAAAACCTGGTTCAAAAAAGTTTTGAGAACTATTTTGAAAAAGATAAATTTCTCGATTATCTTGAAAGCGGACGCCTTAACAAAAAAATAGACGCTGTCATTCATTTAGGCGCCTGCACCTCCACAACCGAACAGAATGCCACCTACATGATGGAAAACAATTACGAATATTCCAGGCGTATCGCCGAATGGGCCCTTAAAAACAAAAAAAGATTTCTTTACGCCTCAAGCGCCGCTACCTACGGAGCGGGCGACAACGGGTATTCTGACAAAGACGAGATTACAACCCGGCTGAAACCCCTGAATATTTACGGTTACTCCAAACACCTTTTTGATTTATGGGTCCTGAAAAACAGGCTTCAAAAAGAATTTACGGGATTTAAATTTTTTAACGTTTTTGGGCCTAATGAGAGCCATAAAGGGGACATGAGAAGCATGGTTAATAAGGGTTACCGGCAGATAAAGAGAACCGGTAAAATACGCCTTTTTAAATCTCATAAGGGCGAATATAAGGACGGCGAGCAAAAAAGAGATTTTATTTACGTAAAGGACGTGGTTGAGCTTGTTTATTATTTTCTTGAGCATCCGAATAAAACAGGCATATACAACGTGGGAACGGGGACCGCTAAAAGCTGGAATGACCTGGCCCGGGCATTATTTCTGGCGCTGGGCATGGAGGACAACATAGAATATTTTGACATGCCGGAGGTTTTAAGGGGAAAATACCAGTATTTTACGCAAGCCGATCCGGGTAAACTCAAAAAAGCGGCACCGGCACATAAATTTTTTGAACTTAAAAACGCGGTAAAGGACTACGTCGGTTACCTGGAAAAAGAAGCGTATCTATAGGCCCCTATAACAAACACGGATTTAAAACAATTTACGCGGGTATTCACGTAAATTCGTTTTAAAGTTCGCGTTAACCTGTAACAGGAATAAAATGCTGGAGTTGAGAAATCTCTCGATAGATATATCCGGTAAGCCGATTCTCAAAGATATCAACCTCATAATCAACAAAGGCGAGACAATGGCTCTTTTTGGGCCGAACGGAAGCGGAAAAACCACGCTTATTAAGGCTATCATGGGTTTTTCCGGATATAATACCGTGAGCGGGAAGGTTATTTATAAAGAAAAAACCATAAATAGTTTTTCGATCGATGAACGCGTTAAACTGGGCATAGGGCTGATGTACCAGAACCCCCCGAAGGTAAGGGGCGTGAAGCTCGGTCAGATCGCAAATTTTTTGTGCAAAGACAAAAAACGCGTTGCTGACCTGGCTGACAGGCTTTCACTGCGGGATCATCTTGACAGGGAAATAAATCTTGGTTTTTCCGGCGGCGAAATGAAACGTTCAGAGCTTTTTCAGGTGCTTCTCCATGATCCGGATATTTTGCTTCTTGATGAACCGGAATCAGGGGTTGATATCGAAAATATATCGATAATGGGGCGCGTGCTTGATGAATACCTCGGCCAAAAAAATAAATCCGCGTTCATAATAACGCATACAGGATACGTTCTTGATTACATAAAAGCCAGGGAAGGGTGTGTTATGATTGACGGGAAACTCTGGTGCATGGGGGACCCCAAAGAGATATTTAACAGCATAAAATCTTCCGGTTATGAAAAATGCAAGGAATGCCCGTGGCTGAAAAAAGGGAAATAGCGCCACGATAGGCAAACCGCGCCGGCCAAAAAAATATGGAAGAACTTAGGAAAAAAATTGAACCGCAGGATAAGGAAAACATCGCCTCGTCCGGTATGGATTTTTCCGAAAAGACGCGTTCGGCGAGTTTTCTGCAGCAGGACGACAGTGTTATGTTTTCCAGGAGCCTCGCTGACGGAATAGATATATTGAGCATAGAAGAGGCTTTTAAAAAGTTTCCGGAAGCTAAGCAGTATTACGGTAAATCATTCAAGCTGTTGGATAAGGGGTATCCTAAAGACACAAAAGGCGGATATTTTATAAGAGTAAAAAAAGGAAAAACTGTTGAAATGCCTATACAGGCCTGCCTTTTTCTGAAAAAGCATGGTTTTAGGCAGAGGGTTCACAATATAATCATAGTGGAAGAGGGCGCGAAAGTTTATCTTATTACAGGATGCGCGTCTTCCAGGTCGGCCGGCGAGGCGTTTCACCTCGGGATTTCAGAATTTTTTATTAAAAAAGGCGGGTATTTAAATTTTACGATGGTTCATTCCTGGAAAGAAGATATTTCCGTAAAACCGATGAGCGTGGCCCTTGTCGAGGAAGGGGCGAGTTTTGTTTCCAACTACATTTGCCTGCGTCCCGTAAGGGAAGTTATAATGTATCCTACCGCGGCGCTTTTAGGAAAAGGCGCCCGTTCAAGTTTTAACTCCTTGATACTTTCGTATCCGAATACGCTTCAGGACATAGGCGCGAGGGCCATTTTCAGGGCCGAGAATACACAGGCTGAAATAAACGCCCGCGCGGTAAGCCTGGGGGGTGAGGTTGTCGCCCGCGGACATCTTAAAGCGGAGAATAACGGTGTAAAGGCGCATCTTGAATGCAGGGGGCTCGTCCTTTCGGAAAAAGGGAAGATTCACGCCATTCCGGAACTAGAAACGGACTTACGCGATGTTGATATGTCGCATGAAGCCGCTATCGGAAAAATCAGTAAAGAAGAAGTTGAGTATCTATGTTCACGCGGTTTCAGCAAGGATGAGGCCCAATCCTTGATCGTAAGGGGATTTATGGACATAAACATTCTGGCTTTACCGGAACTTCTGAAAAAAGAAATAAAAGTGCTTGAAGAAAAAACACTGAAGGCAAATCTATGAACAAAACCTGGACGGTTAAGAAAGCGTGAGGACATGTTAAAAGAAAAAGTGGAAAAAGCGCTTGATGAGATAAGGCCGGCTTTACAGGCGGACGGCGGCAATGTGGTATTGGTTGATGTTACGGAGGAAGGCGTCGCAAAACTTCGCCTGACAGGCGCCTGCGGCCATTGCCCGATGAGCACTTATACTTTAAAAATGGTAATCGAATCGAAACTGAAAGAAAGAATACCTGAATTGAAATCGATAGAACAGGTGTAAATATGCGCGTGCTGGGTATAAGCGGAAGCCCGAGGACAGGCGGCAATACCGATATACTTCTTGAGAAGTCGCTGGAGGGCGCAAGATCGAACGGCGCCGAAACCGAAAAAATAATCCTGAACGACCTGAAAATGTCCCCTTGCCAGGAATGTGTGAAGATGCCGGATGACGGGACCTGCAAAATTCAAGACGATTTTACGGGCCTTTACGAAAAAATCAAAAAAGCCGATGCCGTCATTCTCGCCTCGCCGATTTTTTTCGGTTCATTAAGCGCGCAGACAAAAATCATGATAGACCGCTTCCAGTGTTACTGGAGGTATAAATATATTTTAAAGAAGCCGGAAACTTTCGGGCAAAAGCCGGGGGCGCTTATTCTGATAGAGGCCTCAAAAAGGGATAGTTTCCTGGAAAACGCGAAATCGATTGTTAAAAACTTTTTCGCGACAACCGGCATACGATATAAAAAAGAACTGTTTTGCCGGGGAATTGACGCCAAAGGCGCGATTCTGGGCCGTCCGGGGCGCCTGGCGGAAGCATACAATCTGGGAAAAGAGCTTTCATGCTGAATTTTACTCATAGTGTACCTACTACTGTTTATTTTGGCAGGGGCCAGGTAAAAGCTATTGAGGGGGAACTTAGAAAACGCGCCAAAAAAATATTAATCGTAACCGGCGGCGGCAGCGTAAAACGTAATGGCGTATTTCGCGATGTAATAAAATCGGTAAAAAAATCCAAAACGCCTTTTACGGAACTTTCCGGCATAAAGCCAAACCCGCGCCTTAAAAGTGTTTACGAAGGTATAAAGATTTGTAAAAGAGAAAAAGCGGATTTTATTCTTGCGGTGGGCGGGGGAAGCGTTATAGATGCTTCAAAAGCCATTGCCTGCGGCGTAAAATACAGGGCCGATGTGTGGGATTTTTTTACCAAAGTAACAAAACCCGTCGAAGCGCTTCCAGTGGGCGTTGTCCTTACTCTCGCGGCAACGGGTTCTGAAATGAACGGCAACACTGTTATTACAAGAGAGGATACAAAACGAAAACTCGCGTTTGGCTCGCCGGTTATAAAACCGGTTTTTTCCGTACTGGACCCGGAATACACTTATACCGTCGATAAATATAATACCGCCGCGGGCGTTGTTGACATAATGACCCATATTTTTGAACAGTATTTTAGCCGTACTAAAGCCGCGGAGGTGCAGGACAGGATAGCGGAGGGCCTTTTAAAGGTATGTGTTAAATACGGAAGCGCGGTTTGCGAAAATCCGCGTGATTATAACGCGAGGGCCAATATATTGTGGGCGGGCAGTATCGCTTTAAACGGACTTATAGGCAAAGGCAAGGAAGAGGATTGGGCGTCCCACGCCATAGAGCATGAATTGAGCGCGATCTACGATATTTCGCACGGCGCGGGCCTTTCGATAGTGGTCCCGAATTGGATGAGGCATGTTTTGAGCGCCGGGACGGTAAAGAAATTCTTTGATTACGGCGTAAATGTCTGGGGCGTCGAAAAAAACCGGAGTGACATGAAAATCGCCGCCGACGCCATAAATAAAACAAGATTGTTTTTTAACTCACTGGGCATGCCTTCGAATTTAAGGGATGCCGGGATCGGCAAAGAAAATTTCAAAAAAATGGCTGATTCCGCCGTTCGCGACTGGCCCCAGGTGGGACATTTTAAAAAATTGTCCGCGAAAAACATAATCAAAATCCTGCAAGCGTCAGTTTAGGAAAAATAATTTTAAAGGAGAAAAGCATGATAAGCGAAAAAATGAAAGATGCCCTGAGCGAACAGATAAACAAAGAGCTTTATTCCGCGTATTTTTACCTCGGGATGTCGGCTTATGCCGCCTCGACGGGCCTTCCGGGCTTTGCCGGGTGGTTTTATAAGCAATGGAGCGAAGAGGTGATTCATGCGAAGAAAATGTTTGATTATGTGCACGGGCAGGGGCGAAGGGTTGCGTTAAAAACCATTGATGAGCCGCCCCAGAATTTCAACTCGGGCAAGGACCTTTTCGCCAAGACGCTTGAGCATGAGAAAAAGGTTACGGGGCTGATTAATGATCTTGTGGGGCTCGCGAAAAAAGAAAAGGATAAAGGCACCGAGGAATTCCTGCAATGGTTCGTAAAGGAGCAAAAAGAGGAAGAGGCGACGCCGGCAGGAATTTTAAAAAAAATCGAACAAGCCGAAAGCACAAATAAAAACCTTTCGGAAATTGACAAAATGCTCGCGGCGAGGAAGTAATGATTAGTTTTGACGCGAATTTTAACGAAGTCATAATACGCGCCAGCGGAGTAAAAAGTTTCAGGTTCGGCGCGGAGAATCCTCCGGATTTTAAGGCGGGCCAGTTCTTTTTTGTAACAATCAAAGTTGAGGGCATGGAAAGAACGAAACATTTTTCTTTTTCCAATTCGCCCACGGAAAAAGGGTATATTGAATTCACAAAGAGAATAACACAAAGCCCGTTTTCCGGTGCGCTGGACGCGGTAAAACCGGGCGATTGGGCGAGGATCAAAATGCCGCTTGGCGCTTTCACGTTCAAAGGCGAATATAAGAAAGTTGCGTTTCTTTCCGGCGGCATAGGCATAACCCCCATACGAAGCATGTGTGTTTTTGCCGCCGATACCCGGATTCAATCGGACATGGTGCTGTTATACAGCAGCCGTTCCGAAAACGACATTATATTCAGGCGCGATTTTGATGAGCTGGAAAAACGCTGTAAAAATTTCCGCGCGATATACACATTAACCTCACCGGGGCCCGGCGCCGGTGCCTGGGGCGGAAGGGTGGGGCGCATAGACGGTGAAATGATAAAAAAAGAGATCCCGGACTATACGGAAAGGGTGTTTTATATTTCGGGGCCCCCTAAGATGGTGGAAGGCATGGCTGATATTTTGAAAAATAGCCTGGGTCTTGACGAAAAAAATATCAAGACAGAAAATTTTACGGGTTATTAATTTAAAAGGGAGGTGTTTATGGCAGTTGAGAAAGTCGGCGAAAAATACAAATGCAATATTTGCGGAAATGAAGTTACGGTGACAAAGGCTGGCGGAGGGGAACTTGTATGCTGCGGGCAGCCTATGGAAAAAATATAAGCGTTATCACGGACAGGGGATGACGGATGATACGCTAAAGGAGGAAAGTTATGGGAAAGTCGATAAAAGGAACGAAAACCGAAAAAAATCTCCTTGCTTCTTTCGCGGGGGAATCACAGGCAAGGAACCGCTATACCTATTTTGCGGGTGTGGCGAAAAAAGCCGGTTACGAACAGATAGCGGCTATATTTTTAGAGACCGCGGATAACGAAAAAGAACACGCGAAAAGGTTTTTCAAGCTATTGGAAGGCGGCGAAGTGGAAATAAGCGCTTCCTATCCGGCGGGGATAATAGGCGATACGCCCGGAAATCTCGCCGCCGCGGCGGCCGGCGAAAATCTTGAGTGGACAAAGCTTTACAGGGAGGCCGAGGAAACCGCGCGCAGAGAGGGCTTTGAGGCGATAGCCGTTCAATTTAAGGAAATTGCCGAGGTTGAGGAGGAACATGAAAAAAGATACCGAAAACTTCTAAAAAACCTGAAAGACAGCGCAGTGTTTAAGAAAAAAGAAGCTGTTAAATGGCATTGCCGCAATTGTGGCTATGTCCATGAAGGCAAAGAAGCTCCGGAGAAGTGCCCGGCGTGCGCGCACCCTCAAGGCTATTACGAGCTTTTATGCGAAAATTATTGATGGGGATGTTTCACTTTGACGTAACACATTTTAGAATATAGGGTTGGAAACGCGCCCTGCGCATTTTTTGCGAATTTTACCTGTTTGCCAAGTTTAAAAATGAACATATAGACTTGTAACTTATTTTAAGATAAGTAGTTAGGAAAAAGTGAAACGTCCCTTCAGGGGCAGGGGGTATTATGAAAGGGCATGTATGCAAGGTTTGCAAATTTATTTCTATAGATGGGAGCGCTCCGGATAGATGTCCGGTTTGCGGTTCGCCAAAAACGGCTTTTGAGGAAAAAGAAAATGCCGTATTAACGCCTAAGGACCCGAAAAACAAAACAGAACTTGAAAAAAAGCACGAGCCGGTTATTATCGTCGTACGAAAATGCGATCTGATAGCGGAAAGCTGCACTGACGTTCATGCTAAAATAGGAAAGATCCTGCATCCAATGCTGCCCGAACACTCTATTCAGCATATTGATTTTTATATAGACAAGGGTTTTATGGCAAGGGCGCTCCTGACGCCGGAGAAACTTAATCCGGCCGCCGCACTTCACCTTAAGGCGGGAGGCGGCCCTTCGACAGGCTCAGGGCCGTCCCGAGCGAAGTCGACGCGCGGAAAGCTCGCGGTTATTGAATTATGCAACTTGCACGGCGCCTGGATCAGGGAAATGGATTTATGAGACTCGCCTCTCTTTAAAAACGGTAAGAACAAAAAACAATAAAAAAAGTATTTTTTTTCAAACAGGCATCTGGCACGTGAGAGGTATACATGATTACAAAGGAAAGATTACTCGCCGGGTTAAATGAACTCATAGAGGTTGAGGAGAGCGCGATTACCCTGTACGCCAATTTTTCCAAGGCACTTTTAAAAGAAACCCCGGGCATGGATAAGGAAAAAAAAGAAAAAATGACGAAAATGCTTTCCACGCTTTACCGTGATTCGACAAGGCATAAAGAAATCGTGGATGGCATGGTTCTGGCTATAGAAAGAAGCGCGAAAGATGAATATTGAAATGTTGAAAAAGGAATTTAAAGAAATACTTACTCTTGAAGAGCGCGTTAAGCATTTTTATGACCATTACATAAATAGGGTAGATAATGAGGAAATAAAAGGCAAACTTACCGCTATACGCGATGACGAAATCCGCCACATAGAAATAGCCAAAAAACTTATCTCGTTCGTTTCATGAGATATCTCCGAGCCGAATATAATAAAAGAAAAAAATCGATAAAAAAACGTCTCAAGGACTTCAAGAAAAACTATAAACGAAGTGATAAATATATATTCGGGGAGCTCTGTTTTTGCCTCTTGACGCCGCAGTCAAAAGCGGTAAATTGTGACAAGGCGATAAAGGAACTTAAAAAACACAATTTGCTTTTTAAAGGTTCAAAACGCGGCATAAGCAATACATTGAAAGGACTCGCGAGATTCCATAATAAAAAAGCATCCTATATAATTTCCGCGAGGAAAGTATTTCAAAAAGGAAGCGGCATTAATATCAAAAAGTATCTGGACAGAGGCAATGTTTTTCAAACGCGCCGGTGGCTTGTCAAAAACATAAAAGGTTTGGGTTATAAAGAAGCAAGCCATTTCTTAAGAAATATCGGGCTCGGTAAAGACATGTCGATACTGGATACCCATATCATGGGAAATCTCAAAAGAATGAAGGTTATACGAAAGGTACCCCCGTCGATAAGCGGGCGGATTTACACCGATGTGATCGAAAAGAAAATGCGTAAGTTTGCCCGAAAATCCAAAATACCGCTCGAAGAACTGGATCTCCTGTTCTGGTCCCGCGAAACAGGCATCATCTTCAAATAAAGAGGGGACGTTTTATTTTGCCCTAACACTTTTTGCGGTAAGTAGTTACAGCATGCCACGGTGCATTTTTGGAATTGTCAGCACCATCAGCAATAGTGCGGTTTTTGGCAGCAATGCTAAAAATGTGCCATGGCACATTGGAAGCTATTTATTCACAAGGAGCCACAGTAAGGTGAAATATTCCCTTTACTTTCCCGGGTTTTTTAGAGTAGTGCTTTGGCCAGCGTAAACAAGCCGAGAAGGATTATTACCACTGCTATCGTTATTTTCATACTTTTTTCCGGAACCCTCTTTACCGTGTGCGCGGCAAGCGGAACCGAAAGAACGGCACCTGCCATGAGCCAGGGCGCCAGCGTCCAGTCTACGGTTGATGTCAGAAAGAAATATAGGGTTACTCCCACCAGGCAAGTTATGCCTTCGGCAAGCGAGGTAATGGCAACCGCGTTTTTTACACCTATACCGGAAAGTATCTGCCCGCCCATCACAAGGGGGCCGTAGCCGCCACCCGACATACCTTTATTAAAAGAGGCAATCGTGCCGAGTATCGTTATTTTTCTCCAGGTGAATCGCGGCTTACGCTTAAATGTGGCCAGAATAAAAATACCCATGAAAATAACTGTTCCGCCGATCCAGATTTTAAGTATTTGCGCGGGAAGTTTAATAGCCAGTAACACGGCGATAATTGTGCCGATTACGGAAAATGCCGAAAGAACAAGCGCGACATGCGTATCCTTTGAACGCGGTTTAAAATTAACATTCTGCAGACTGTGATGAAAAGACGCCGCTGTTATGCCGGATAGAAATTCCGAAAAAAGCACTGCAGGCACTACTTGCAGGGGTTCGAATCCCATCAAAATAAGAAGCGGCGCAAGGCTCGTGCCGTATCCCATGCCGAGGGAAGAATCAATAAATTCGCATATAAAAGCAAGCGGCATTAGCATGAAGATTTTTATTTCCATATATTTCTCCTCTAAATCAAATCCGAGAGTTTCAATTTCTCAAGCCGATACGAAACATAATTTCTGATTTCTTTAAAAACGCCCATGATCTTTTTTTCTTTTTCAAGCGGTGTGTGCGAAAAAAAATAAGTGCTGACGGATTCTGTCGGCGCCAGGGCCCCGTCCATTAGGCGTATGATCTGCGCAACGTTTATTTTGGAGGGGGGAAGGGCGAGTTTATATCCGCCTGATGCGCCCCGTTTTGCTTTCAGAAAACGATTTTGTTTCAATATCGCCAGCAGATGCTCAAGGTATTTTTTGGGAATATCGTATTTTTCGGCAATGTCTCCGATCTTTATCAGGCCGGTCCCCTTATATCTCGCAATACAAATTAGAGCCAAAATGGAATATTCACTTTTTGTTGTTAGCTGCATTATTTCCTACTTTGTTGATAGGGATTATATGCTATAAATACAGCGTTGTCAATAGTTTTTTAGAAGAATAGAAGAAGGGACGGGGCATTTGGTGATCTCTGGGGTGTCCCCGTTCCTAACTCTGGGATGTCCCCCATAGAGTAAAAATAGATACAAGTTCAACAGAAAACAGATCGTTTTGCGTTGGAAGGGGACAGGCCAGAGTTACACCGGGGGACACCCCAGAGATCACCAAATGCCCCGTCCCTATGAATATGAAACTATGAATATGAAACTATATACTGATTGCATTTTCTTCTTGACAGAACTTGTGAAAAATGGTACAAAGTCCGTGAATATGGGTACAAAGAAAATTCCGGAAAGCACCATTTCACGGCTTTTTATATATCTCAGGGAGATCACAGCTCTCTCGAATATGAATATCCGCACCATATCTTCTGCGGAGCTGGGCGAAAGGGTAAATTTGAACGACGCGCAGGTGCGGAAGGACCTTGGGCATTTTGGCCAGTTCGGTGTGAGCGGTTCCGGATATGATACGCAGGAACTTAAAGCGGCTCTCGAGAAAATACTGGGAAAAAACAAAACCTGGAATGTAGCCGTTGTAGGAGTGGGGCATCTGGGTTCGGCGCTTTTGGCGTATCCCGGATTCAAGAAACACCGGTTGAATCTCGTGGCGGCTTTCGATAAAGACGCGAAAAAAATAGGAAAGAATATAAGCGGCGTGAAGATATCCCCCGTGGAGGATATGCCGAAAGTGATCAGGGATACAAAAGTTTCTATCGGCGTCGTGGCAGTTTCGGCCGATGGTTCACAGGAAGTAGCCGATGAGTTAGTTTCGGCGGGGGTCGAATGTATTCTGAATTTTGCGCCGGCATCACTTAACGTGCCGGAAAATATTAAAGTAAAAGACGTTGACCTTTCAAGAGAGCTTGAGACGCTCTCTTATTTTTTAGCCAACAAAAAGTAATATGAAATATATTTCTACGGATAATCTGTTTAAATTATTGAATGCTTTGAAAAGGGATTACAATGTCTACGTTCCGGTTAAAAAAGGCGAACAACGTTTTTATAAGAAATACGATGAGCCTTCGGGAGATATCAGATTAGGAGAAGTAAGGACGTTCGAGCCGCTTAAAGCATTTTTCTCCCGCGCGAGGGAAGTGGTGGCAAAGGGTTTCGAGCCCGACACGCCCTTCGCCCAGGATAAACCGCTCGCGATCGTAGGTGTGAAAATGTGCGACTTAAAAGGCATGAAAGTTCTGGACCATGTATTCCTCGACCATGATTACAAGGATCCATTTTACATCAAAAATCGTGAAGAGAATCTTATAATTTCCTCAGATTGCACTTTTGCGATAGAAACCTGTTTTTGCCTGGCCATGGGCGTAAAACCTTATCCGGAGAAGGATTTCGATATTAATCTTTCCGAGACGACAGGCGGCTTTATCGCGGAAACCGCATCGCCCAAAGGAGAAGCGCTGGTAAAGAAACATCAACGTTTTTTTCAGGCCGCAACCGCACAGCATCGAAAAAAAAGAGAGAGCCGCCGAAACGAAGTGGTTAAACAGGTAGAAGAAAATATCAAAAAGAATAATGTCCCCTACCAGGACGCCTTCAAGGGGATTATAGAGCGTAATTTCGAATCGGATATCTGGAATGAAGAGGCTAAGGCCTGCGTTGAATGCGGCGCGTGCAACACCATATGCCCGACGTGCCACTGTTTTCTTTTATATGACCGGAAAGATGAAAAGAAAATGGAGCGCCTGAGGATCTGGGATTCGTGCATGATAAAGGATTTCGCCAGGGTAGCCGGCGGGGCAAACCCGAGAAAAAAATTATGGATGAGGCTCAGGAACAGATTCGAAAAAAAGTTTGATTTTTTTCCGAAAGTAGCCGATATCTACGCTTGCACCGGATGCGGCCGCTGCATATCCGCGTGCCCGGCAAAGATCGATATAAGAAAAGTTCTGCGGAAACTGGTAGACAATGTGTAAAATCGACAATCCCTACAGGCCTATAGAGACAGAGGTCCTGGACGTCATAAAAGAGACCCTGAATATCAAAACATTATGCCTGAAGCCGAAAGAGCCGATGACGTTTGTAGCGGGACAATTTATAGAACTTACCGTTCCCGGAGTGGGAGAGGCGCCTTTTACGCCTTCTTCCAATCCCCTTACGAAAGACATCATGGAAGTTACGATAATGAAGGTAGGGAAAGTCACAGAAAAAATTCACGAGCTTAAAAAAGGCGATACCGTGGGCCTGAGAGGGCCTCTCGGCAGGGGGTATCCCATAGAGGTTTTTAAAGACAGGGAAATACTTGTTGTGGGCGGCGGATGCGGGCTGGCGCCGCTTAGAAGCCTCATGTATGAGCTATTTAACAGGAGCGGGGAATTCAAAAAAGTATTTTACAGAGGCGGCTGCAAGACACCGAAGGATTTTCTGTACAGGAAAGAAATAGAAAAATGGTCAGAAAGGAAAGACCTGAATTTAAGGCTTACGGTAGATAAAAAAGACAAGGATGATACGGATTGGAAAGAAAATGTAGGTGTCGTGACAACTATCATGGACGGAATAGACATGGATTTTAAAAACGGAATCGCTGTTGTTTGCGGCCCCCCGATAGCGATGAAATACGCCACCATGAAGCTTTTAAATATGGGATTCAGGGACGAAAATATATATCTGTCCATGGAAAAAAACATGTCCTGCGGCATAGGTAAATGCGGGCATTGCAGGATAGGGACCTATTACGCTTGCAAGGACGGCCCTGTTTTCACATACGATAAGATAAAGAATTTCCACGGGATCTGGGATTAAAAAAACGCGTAGGTTGCCCGCAGGGCGTCCTACGCGGTTAAAGAGGTTACGTGAAAAGCAAGAAACTCTATATCGATCTTGACGTTTGCGCTTCGGGTGAATGCAAAAAGTGTGTTGTTGAATGCAGCTACCTGTATCATCCGGACAATAATGGAATTCTTTCCGTGGCTGAGCTTGCGACATACGCCCTCGTATGCAGAAAGTGCGAGGAGCCGCATTGCGTAAACGCGTGTCCGGTGGAAGCGCTGGAACAGCAGAAGGACAAGGATAAGCTGCTTGTAAGGCACAACATGCGCTGCATAAGCTGTAAATCGTGTTCGCACGCCTGCCCTTACGGGACAATTTATCCGGAACTGGTCCCTCTGCTTATAAATGGCTGCGATTTTTGCCTGGACAGGAGAACCGAGAAAGATGAACCGCTTTGCGTCAAAAGCTGTCCTTACGGGGCGCTTAGCCTTAAAGACGCAGACGTTAAACCGGATGAGAATACTTTTTTGGTCGGTGATAATTTAATAGTGCATTCAACGCACTGGCAATGGGAGAAGGCGTGAATTATTTGCTCTACCTGATATTTTACGGTTTCGCTCTTACCGTGATAATCGGGCTTTTGGCAAGCTGGATAGACAGAAAAGTTACGGCAAGGCTTCAATACCGCGTTGGCCCGCCGATCTTACAGCCTTTGACAGACATCATAAAACTCCTTGGAAAGGATACACTTTTACCGGAAGGCGCCTCAAAAATGACATTTTTTATGGCTCCCATCATAGGATTTTCAAGTGTGGTACTGGCCTCAACCTTGCTCTGGATGAATAGCGTGAATCATTCGCACACATTCATAGGCGATTTAATCGTGGCCATATATCTTTTAACCATACCCTCGCTTTCGATAGTTATGGGAGGTTTCGCTTCGGCAAATCCGTTTGCGAGCATCGGCGCCTCCCGCGAAATCAAACTTGTTCTGGGTTATGAACTTCCTTTTATAATGGCCGTGTTTGTCCCGGTTATAAAGTCAGGTTTTTCCATAAAATTGGGCCAGATCCTGTCGTTTCAGCTGGTAAACGGCGCAATAGCGCTGAGTTATTCGGGCGCGCTGGCGCTCATAGCGGCGGTATTATGTATGCAGGCCAAATTAGGGCTTGTGCCATTTGATGTCGCGGAAGCCGAAACCGAAATATCAGGCGGCGCCATTATCGAATATTCCGGCAGCGCGCTGGCCGTTTATAAGCTCATGAAAAATATGCTTTTTTTCGTCCTGCCATTCTTTCTTATCATACTTTTCATGGGAGGATTTAGGTTTGACGGTTTTAATTTTCTATATAGCGTGTTGAAATATATAGGGTTGGTAGTGATCGCCACTGTCATAAGGAACACCAACCCGCGCGTGCGGATAGACCAGGCGGTAAGGTTTTTCTGGGGGCCCGTAACCGCTATCGCCGTGATAGCTGTGGTGTTGGCATTAAAGGGGTTTTAACGTGAGCCTGAAATTAAAAGCTTTGCTTAAGTCGCCCTGGGTATTTCATCTGTCTACGGGAAGCTGTAACAATTGCGATATTGAGCTGCTTGACTGCCTTACGCCGCGTTTCGATATTGAGAGGTTCGGCATGGTACTCGCGGGAAGCATAAAACACGCCGATGTGCTTTTAGTTACAGGTTCCTGCACCAGGCAATCGGTCATAAGAATGAAAAGATTATATGAACAGGTTCCGAAACCCTGTCTTGTGGTCGCGATAGGCGAATGCGCGCTTTCGAGAGGCATGTTTATCCATAGCTACAATTGCCCTGTGCCGCTGGATAAAATTATTCCGGTAGACATTTATATACCGGGATGTCCGCCGAAGCCCGAGGCGATCATAGCGGGCGTGGTTAAGCTGATAGAAAAAGTAAAGAAAGAAAAGCGGTGCGAGAAATGATGACACGAGAAAAGATTTTAAAGGATTTACAGGAAAAATTCAAATCAGACATTATCGACGTATTCGATAAATCCCCCAAAAGAGTTTACATCGGGATCAGGCCGGAATCCTTGAGGAAGGTCGCCGAATATGTTGTTGGGATTTTGAACGCGAGATTCAATATCGCTACCGGTTTAGACGCAAGGCGCCATATAGAGATTTTGTATCACTTTACTCTTGAGGATATAAATTTATTGGTTTCTTTTAGGGTAAAGCTTGACAGGACAAGCCCGAAAGCGGATTCGCTCACGGATATCCTTGAGGGCGCGAACTGGATAGAGAGAGAAATCCACGAAATGCTGGGGGTCGATTTCAGGGGCCATCCCGATTTAAGAAAATTACTTTTATCGGACGATTGGCCGGAAGGCGTCTGTCCGCTGAAGGCCGATTATAAGGAATGGGACAAAAAAGCGATCAGGGACAGGGGAATTTAATTATGAAAAGAGACAAAAAACCGGCGCGAAGAACAATAGTACCGATAGGGCCCTATCACCCCCTGCTTGAGGAGCCGGAGTTTTTTACTCTTACGGTTGAGGGGGAGAGGGTTGTCGATATAGACGTCAGGATCGGATATAATCACAGGGGCATAGAGAAACTTTCGGAAAGAAAAACCTTTGACCAGTCAACATTTGTTATTGAGAGAATTTGCGGCATATGTTCTACCAGCCATCCTTTTGCTTATACCAGGTCAGTGGAAGATGTTATACCTGTAGAAGTGCCGGAGAGGGCAAAATATATAAGGACAATAATCGCCGAAGGCGAAAGAATCCATTCACACCTTTTATGGGCCGGCCTGGCGGGGCATTTTCTGGGATATAACACGGTCTACATGTGGGTATGGAAAATGAGAGAGGAAATCCTCGATGTAATGGAAATTCTATCCGGCAACAGAAACAATTACGCCATGTTTAAGCCGGGAGGTGTCAGGAGGGATATAAAACCCGGGGATATACCCCCTGTAATAAAAAAATTAGATACCTTAACACCTACCCTTGAAATGCTTAATAAAGCCATCAGGGATGATCCCGTACTGCATGCCCGGACGAAGGGAATAGGCATTCTCACAAAAGCCGACGCGATAAATTACTGCGCGCTCGGGCCCACTTCCAGGGCATCGGGGGTGGCCAGGGATGTACGCAAGGATTCACCTTACGGCGTATATGACAGGATCGGGTGGAATATGATAACGGCCAAAAACGGGGACGTTTTTGATAAAATAGTAGTGCGCATACTTGAGGTTCTCGAATCGATAAAAATAATGAAAACATGCCTTTTGACGCTTCCAAAGGGGGAAATAGATTTAAATCTGAAAAGTATTCCACCGGGTGAAGGCATAGGCCACGTAGAAGCCCCGCGCGGCGAAACATTCCATTATGTAAAAAGCGACGGAACCAACCGTCCGGTCCGGCACAAGGTAAGGGCCCCCACATTCATGAACCTTCCCACTTTTAAAGCGACTGTTGTAGGGGAAACCATATCCGACGCCACTATTATTCTGGCTGCCATAGACCCCTGCTACTGCTGCACCGAAAGGATGGCCGTAAAAGACAGAAGAGGCAGAACCCTTTATAAGGGAGAAGACCTGGTCCGTCTTTCCCAAAAGAAAACGGAAACATTAAGGAAGGGTATGAAGTGAAGGAAAAAGTAGGCGCGAAATTAAAAAAAATGGCCTCCATTATAGAGGAGATGGTGAATTTAGTTTATAAGGGGTTCATGGAAAATGACGCCCATTACCTGGACAGGGCACTTAATAAGGAGCGTGTAATGGATGCCCTGGAGAGGGAAATAACCTCTTCTGTTGTCGCAAGCTCAAAAACACAGCCGCAGGAAGCCAGAAAAGAATTGATCCTTCTGGAACAGACGGCGCAGAATATAGAAAGAATGGGCGATGAATTAAGGGGGCTAATGGAGCGCATTGAAATAAAAATCGCGGAAGATCTTTTTTTCAGCGACCAGGGCACCGCGCAATACAGGCAGGTTTTTGAAAAGATGAAGAGATCCGTAGAATTAACGGTAAATTTTTTAAATGATAAAAACCCCGATACCTTAACATTGATCGCCCAGAATGGCGATCAAATAAAAAAACTTGTGGAAAAGTACAGGGAGGAACATTTCAAACGGCTGACAGAGGGGTTATGTGAGGAACGGGCGGCAAACATGTATTTTGATATGCTTGATTTCACCGGAAATATCGCCCGGCATTGCACGAATATAGCCAGGACTCATAAGGTGAAATAATGGGATTTGAGTTTTTATTTCAGGCGGATAAATTAGCGATATTTATGGCCTCGGTATCGGGATTGGTGAGCATTCTTATACTCATATATTCGGTATCCTACATGTCGGGCTATTCGCACAAGCTTGAATTTTTTTCGTTTATCTCGTTATTTCTCGCGTCTATGATGGGGCTTATCTTCTCGGCGAATCTGCTTCTGATGTATATATTCTGGGAAATCACCGCGTTCTGTTCCTGGCGACTGATAGGTTTTTACAGGGGTGAAAAAGAGTTGTGGCGGGCGGACAAAGCTTTTCTTGTTACTTTTTTCGGCGCTTCTTTTATGCTTGCCGGGCTCGCTTTAGTGTACATTAATTACGGCACGTTTGATTTTAACGCGCTTAAAGGCCAGAACGCGAGCAACGTAATCTTTATTCTCATAATGGCCGCTATATTTTCTAAATCCGCGCAGCTGCCGCTTTCCAGCTGGCTCCCGGACGCTGGCATAGCCCCGACGCCGGTTACGGCGCTTTTACACGCCGCCGTACTTGTTAAAATAGGCGTTTACGCGTATGTAAGGATTTTTACGGATGTTTTCTCGGTCTCGGAAGAAGCAAGGCTCTGGTTCATGGGCATAGTGATGTTTTCATGCCTTGTGGCGGCGATGTGCGCTTTTTTAAGCAACAATATAAAAAGGATACTCGCGTATTCCACCGTAAGCCAGCTGGCTTATATATTTCTGGGGTTCATGGTTAATACGGCGGCCGCGGTAAGCGCGGCCCTGCTTTATATACTTGTGCATTCCGTAGGTAAAGCGGGACTTTTTCTGGCGGCCGGCATAGTAGAGCAAAAAACACATACAAAAGATCTTTCGCGCCTGGGAGGGCTGATTAAACCCATGCCGGTAGTCGCTTTTTCTTTCCTTCTCTGCGCTTTTTCCATTATAGGATTGCCTCCTTTTGGCGGATTTTTCAGTAAATTCTATGTGGTTTTTGCCACAGCGGAGGCGGGATACAGGTTCGTCGCTTCGCTGGCAATTTTAACCGCGTTTGTAACGCTTCTTTATCTTTTGCGTTTTTTTAATCATGTTTTTTTGGGAGACATTAAAACGCCCGTGAAAGGCAGGGTGCCTTTCGGGATGGGTTTTGTTGTTTTGATTTGCGGAGCGCTTTCTCTTCTGATAGGTGTTTTTGTCAAATACCCTATCGGCGTTACCGATTGCATAAGCAGGATACTCGTAAAGTAACATGAATATGTCACTTTTTTTCGCTATATTCTCATGGGCCCTGGGAGGGCTGATCGTTTTTTATTCCGTTTTCTTTTTTAAAGACAGAAAACGAAAGGCGCTGTTTTTTATTTACGCGGTTCTTTCACTTTTACTTGCCAGCGGCGCGTTTTTTACCGATAACATCGTTTATTTTCTTGTTTTTTGGGGAAGCCTCCTGGTGCTGCTTTACGCTATACTCGGCTTGCATTCCCTTCTCACCGCCTCAAAAGCTTTAATAATGGTGGGTCTGGGGGATTTCTGCCTTATACTCGGGATCGTTTTTCTGATGGTGATTAACAAAGATGCTTCCATGTCGCATTTTACCCCGGTTCCGACAGACAACTTTTTCAACATAACGACCTTTTTGCTGATAGCGACGGGTGCCATGGCGAAAGCCGGAATTTTTGGTTTCCATAACTGGATAATAGACGCTTCAGAGACGAATCCTTCGCCCGCAATGGCTTTTTTACCCGGGTGCCTTGACAAGTTCCTGGGGATATACCTTCTTATAAGGGTGTGCAGGGATTTTTTTGTAGTAAATGACTTCCTCGGCGTAATTGTAATGGCTACAGGTGCCGCGACAATATTGCTGGCCGTACTTTTGGCGCTTGTTCAGCATGATTTTAAGAAACTTTTAGCTTATCATGCCGTAAGCCAGGTGGGTTATATGATCCTTGGCATCGCATCCGGCACGTTGATCGGAATAGCTGGCGGGCTTTTTCACATGTTAAATCATACCATTTATAAATCGTGCCTGTTCCTGGGAGCCGGTAACGTGAAGTACCGTACCGGAAGAACCGATTTGTCTTCACTCGGGGGCCTTGGTAAACTTATGCCGGTCACGTTTGCGTGTACTCTCATAGCGTCTTTTGCCATATCCGGCATTCCGCCATTAAATGGTTTTGTTTCTAAATGGATGATTTATCAGTCCCTGATACCGACCGGGATGAATTGGGTTTCCGGTTTTAAAATAGCTTTTTTAATCATAGCCATGTTCGGTTCAGCCCTTACCCTCGCGAGTTTCCTGAAAGTTATTTATAGTGTCTTTCTCAGCCGGCGCGCGAAAGAAATAAAACCCGACGTAAAAGAGGCGCCTTTTGGCATGCTTCTGCCGATAGGTATCATGGGCGCGCTTTGCGTGGTTTTAGGAGTATTTGCGATAAATCTGGTAGTGAAACCGTTATTCGAACCTATATTGGGCGGCCAGATTTTGCCGCTTGGTTTCTGGAACCCGTGCATCGCCACATGGATCATCCTGCTTGGCATAATTTTTGGGTTGCTAATTGTCCTGATCGGTAAGATTCCGTTGAAAAAAACGAGCCAGTTTATAGGGGGGGAAAAGCTTTCCGGCGGCAACAGGGTCCAGGGCACCGAATTTTACCTTACCATTAAAGAAACCGCTCAGCTTGGTTTTTTCTACGCGATATCCGCGAAAGGCGCGTTTAATTTTTACAAATGGACCACAGCGGTTTCGAGGGGTTTCGCGCGGTTTTTTTATTATTGCGTAGACAGATTTATTAATTTAATAACTGACGGCCTGGGTAAATTGGTTTTTGTAATAAGCGTGGGTTTCAAAAAACTGCACACAGGGCTTCTTGACCGCTATGTGGCGTGGATTATCATGGGGCTGATTATTATCACGGGAGTTTTATTCAGATGTTTGAATTTTATGCAGTAATGACCTTTATGCTCATAGGCGCGGTAATCGCGGTATTCATAAGAGGGCTGCTATCCAGTGTTATCGCGGTGGGCGCGGTCGGCCTGGGGCTTTGTGTTATGTTTTTGTTTCTCAAGGCTCCCGACTTGGCCATTACCCAGCTTGTTGTCGAGATACTGATGCTGATAATACTTATCAGGGCGACAATAGGCCGCGGGGTATCAAGAATTCACAGAAGATCAAGCGTGTGGATAGGCGCATCTTTTATATTATTTTCCGGCGTGTTCATTTTAGCCGCTTACGCGGCCCTGAAAGAAATTCCGGTATTCGGCCAGGCGCTCATGCGCGTATCGGATTTTTACATAAAGAACGCGTTAGGCAAAACCGGGGCTGCAAATATAGTGACAAGCGTGATTTTGGATTTCAGGGCCTACGATACATTGGGAGAGGCAACGGTGCTTTTTACTTCTGTCATAGGTGTTCTGGCGCTCATGCGGAAAAAGGGAAGGAAGAAAACCGATGAACGGGATGAGCCTGATCGTTAAAAGGGTAACACGTTATACAGTGGGCCTGATACTTCTTTACGGGCTTTACATAGTGCTGCACGGGCACCTTACCCCGGGTGGGGGCTTTGCCGGCGGCGTAATAATAGCGCTTAGCTTTATACACTTTGTTCTTGCTTTCGGAAGGGAAGAAGCGAGAAAAAGCGTTCCGGAACGGCTTTTATTTTTAGGAGAATCCCTGGGGGCGATATTTTTCCTGGCGATAGGGCTTCTGGGAATTACCGCGGGATTTTTCTTTTTAAATTTTATTGCCGGCGCGGGTACGCCATTTCGCCTTTTTAGCGCCGGTACAATACCATTTTGCAATATTGCCATAGGCATAAAAGTCGGAACGGGGCTTTTCTCGATTTTTATCGCGCTTTCCGTATTTAAGCTGGCCAGGGAAGAGGGCAAAAAATGATAATTTTCATCATGGATATCGCGCTTTTTCTCACGGGTTTTTACGCGCTGCTCATGAAAAGAAATCTTATAAAGAAGGTTATAGGGTTCGGCATAATGGAATACGCCGTAAATCTTTTCCTGATACTTGTGGGATACCGCAAGGGCGCCGAGGCCCCGATACTCAGCGGCAAAATCACGGATGTGCTATTCGTAGATCCGCTGCCGCAGGCGCTTATCCTTACTTCCATAGTTATAGGCCTTGGGGTAACCGCCCTCATGGTCGCTTTATGCATAAGGCTTTATCAGCGTTACGGCACATTTGACATAGCGGAAATCAGGAGGCTCAGGGGATGATGAATCTTCTGGTTATATTTGTAGCGTTGCCGTTATTCGCGGCGTTTGCCCTGCCCGTGATCGGCAGGCTTTTAAGGCGCGGTTTTGATATATTATCTGTGATTGTCACCGCGTCGCTTTCGGCATGCGCCCTGTATATTATTTTCAATCCCCCCGTGTTCCCCCTTGTTTATTCCATGGGCTCCTGGCAGGCGCCATTCGGGATTACATGGCTTCTGGACCCGTTAAGCGCGTTTATGCTCATAGCGGTAAACGTTATAACATTTTTCGTGACCGTGTATTCCGTGAATTACATGGAACAGTATACGGGTAAATGGAAATATTATTGCCTTCTCATGCTTATGCTCGCCGGATTGAACGGCGTGGTGCTTTCAGCGGATATATTTAATCTTTATGTTTTCCTTGAGATAGTGGCGATATCAAGCTACGCGCTTGTGGCATTTGGGACCGAAGCCGAAGAAGTGGAAGCCTCTTTTAAATACATGATTTTAGGCAGCATTGCCTCCGCCTTCATTCTTATAGGGATCGGTTTTCTTTACGCCAAGACATCCACTTTAAACATGTTTGACATGGCAGACGCTTTATCAAAAAGCGCCTTAAATTCCAGGCTGCTTATTTTCGTCTCCGCTTTATTTATCACAGGTTTCGGCCTGAAGTCGGCCCTTGTTCCTTTTCACGCCTGGCTTCCCGACGCACACCCTTCCGCGCCCGCGCCCATTTCAGCGATGTTATCGGGCCTGGTTATAAAAACAATCGGTATTTACGCGTTAGCGAGAATATTTTTCAATGTTTTCGGCATAAATTCCGTGACTTCGGAATTACTTCTGGCCCTTGGGGGCGTGTCTATGTTTGTGGGGGTGATACTCGCGATAGGGCAGTGGGATTTCAAGAGGCTTCTCGCTTACCACTCCATAAGCCAGATCGGTTATGTTGTTTGCGGCATTGCCCTCGGCACTCCGCTGGGAATTGCCGGAGGAATATTTCATTTATTGAACCATTCGGTTTTTAAGTCACTGCTTTTTTTGAACGCGGGTTCCGTGGAATACGCGACCGGCACAAGGGATTTGAAAAAATCAGGTAATTTGCAGGAAAGTATGCCGCATACCTCGTGGACATCGCTTGTGGCGTCGCTGTCTATAGCGGGCGTTCCGCCTTTTTGCGGGTTCTGGAGTAAGCTTGTTATCATAATCGCGCTTTTTCAGGCAAACAGGCCTTTTTACGCCGCTCTGGCTATTTTGGTCGGCCTCATTACCCTGGGATCTTTTCTTAAAATACAAAAATATGTTTTTTACAGGAAAATCAAAGAGAAATTTTTAAGAATTAAAGAGGCCCCTGTTTTCATGCGCCTGTCAATGATGGGGCTTGCTGTTTTATGCCTTGTGATAGGTATATTTTTTAAACCCTTTTTCGGAAAAATTATCATGCCTGCCGCGGAAACCCTGAGGGCCGGCAGGGAATATTTTATAATGATCCTGGGAGGATAGAATGATTCGGGTAAAGTCCGGTATAGTTACATTTTTTGTCGCCTTTGCCGTATGGATGGTTCTTTCTTGGGAAGCGGGCGTTGCCTCTATTGCCGCCGGGATGTTGATTTCCGCCCTGGTGTCGCTGGCGACAAGCCATTTATTTACCGGTAATCACGGAAAATGGGCCCAGCCGAAAAGATATTTTTATTTTCTAATCTATATACTCATATTTTTAAGGGAATGCGTAAAGGCGAATATAGATGTGGCCATGCGCGTCATAAGGCCAAGCCTGCCTATCAATCCCGGAATTGTCAAAGTCAGGACGCGGCTCAAGTCGGAAGCCGCGCTTACTTTTCTCGCCAATTCCATAACGCTTACTCCGGGCACGTTGTCGGTCGATTTGGACCCGGCCACGGGCGTTATTTACGTGCACTGGATAGACGTAAAGGATACCGACATGGTCAAGGCGACCAATATTATTGTCAAAAGATTTGAACAGGTCATAGAAAAGGTTTTTGAATGAAAAAATTTAGATGGTTTACCGGAACGGCGGGTATTTTAGCGGTTGCAGCTATAATATTTTTTTCCGACATGCCGCTTATCTCTAAATATTTTTCGCCGCTTATTTTCGCCGGATTCCTGGCGCTTTTTCGAATTATAAAAGGCCCGACCGCCGCGGATAGGGCCGCTGCCTCGGACGTTCTTGGTATTTTGATAGTGGGCATTTCGGCTATTTTCGCTGTTTTTACAAAGAAATACTGGTATCTGGATATAGGGATCGCCTGGGCCCTGCAAAGTTTCATCGGTATCCTGGCCCTGGCAAAATACCTGGAAGGAAGAGATTTTGATGATTGATTTAATCGCGTATTTTTTCATAATCATAGGGCTTCTTTTTGATGTTCTGGGATGCATAGGGCTTGTGCGTTTGCCGGATGTATACAATCGCCTGCAGGCATCAACTAAATGCGTGACTCTCGGCACATGCGGCATAATGTTCGGAGTTTTTTTACTGGAAGGGTTTACTGAGGGCGGGATGAAAGCTCTTTTAATAATTTTATTCCTTCTTTTAACCGCGCCCACGGCCGCGCATGCCCTGGCCAGGGCGGCATATAAGAGCGGAATCAAGTTATGGAATAAAAGTTCGGTTGATTACTACAGGGAAGCGGGGAAATTTCAGGAATGAGGCTGCCTAAAATACGAGAACTCATAGAAGCGGTAAAGGCGCTTGTAAAAGGGCCGTATACCTCGAAATTCCCGAAAGTGCCGCATGTGCCGCACCCTAATTTCAGGGGCCAGCCTAAATTTGACGCGAAGAAATGCGTGGGCTGCATGGCCTGTGAAGAGGTTTGCCCCGTCGGCGCCATCGCGCATAAAGACGTGATCGATAAAGACGGCAGCGCCAGGCGCGTAATGATACATTATACCGATACTTGTATATTCTGCGGACAATGCGAAGCGGTTTGCATAAATGAGCACGAAGGGATTAAATTGTCAAATGAATGGGAGCTTTCCTTTGTTAACCGAAAAGAAGCTTTCGAGACAATCGAAAAAGAACTCGTTCTTTGCGAAATGTGCGGCGAGCCGATCGCCTGCAAAGACCATCTGAATTGGATATCCGAAAAAATCGGTGAATTGACATATTCAAGCCCCACCCTGTACCTATCACGCCTGAAAGGCCTCGGTATTATAGATGAAAATATCGTATCCGCTTTAAAGGACAAGGGCTGTTCCGATTCTTCGACAGGCTCAGAACTGTCCCGCGCGAAGCCGAGAGATGACAGAGTAAAAATTCTTTGCGCGCGCTGCAGGAGAAAAACGACGTTAACCACGAATTAGGTTTGCGTTGTTGCCTTTGCTTGCCGCGCGTAAATGGATAAGCGCCGTTTGCCTGCTTTGACAAAAATTGCTCATGGCCCGTATGGCGCGATTGTATTCGCGGTTTTTGACAGCCGCTCCGGCAATCGGCGCAGGCCTTATTCAAAGTTGCGTTACCAAAAAAATATGCGAAACATCTTCAAAAATATATTCAGGGGTAAAACCGTTATTGTCGGTATCGGCAACACGATGAAAGGGGATGACGGCCTCGGCCCGGAACTTGTAAAAAGGCTTAACGATAAGATAAAAGCGTTTTGTATCGACGCGGGCGTAACCCCGGAAAACCACGTTGGTAAAATCGCCGCGGAAAAACCCGATACAGTGATGCTCATTGACGCCGCGCACCTAAATAAAAAACCCGGAGCATACGGAATTCTTGATTCCCGGGATATATCCAGAAGCGGGTTAACCACACACGATATTTCACCGTCGATGTTTATTGAATACCTGAAGGCGCAAACGGGAGCCGCGATTTTTCTGTTAGGGGTACAGCCGGGTGATATCTCATTCGGGGCAAGGATATCCGAAAGAGTCGCGAAAGCAATTGATAAAATAGAAAAACTTATAATGGAGGCAAACAATGCATGAAACACACCTTATACAGCCGGTTATCAAAGGGATAACCGAGCACGCGGGAAAAGAGGGGGCCAGGGTTGTCACGAAAGTAAGGCTTAAAATCGGGGAATTTACAGGCGTAAAAGAAGAGTCTTTTCGGGAGACTTTCAGGGTCCTGGCAAAGGATACGATACTTGAGAAATGCGAACTCGAGGTTACTTTTTTTCCGGCTTCAAGAATCGAAGTTGTGTCATTTGACATAGAATAGTTTAAAGACAGGCATGAAGCCAAAAAAAAACATACTTGCCCTGGGGGCGGATGTAAAAAACAAATTTCTTTTTGCGAGTCAAAAAGGTTTATGTTTCGGGCCCGAGATAGGGGATTTAAGCTACGCGGAAAACTACGAGCTTTTCGAGAGAAAGGCGTTAAAAGTAGCCGGAAAAAACAAGCCATTTCTGATAGCCTGCGACCTTCATCCCGATTATTTTTCTACAAAATTCGCCGAAGCCTTCGCCTTCACCCGGCCGACAGGCGGGCTTTACCGTATTCAGCATCACCATGCCCACATAGCGAGCGTAATGCTGGAACACGGCCTGGAAAAATCCGTTATAGGCGTTTCTTTCGACGGAACCGGTTTCGGCGCTGACGGCAATATCTGGGGCGGTGAGTTTCTTCTTGTGGGTAAAAAAGGATTTTCGCGGCTCGCGCATTTGAAATATAATAAAATGCCGGGCGGGGAAAAAGTTGTAAGCGAACCCTGGCGGATGGCGCTTGGCGTACTCGGCAAAAAAGCGGCCCCGTTCATAAAAGGCGCCGGAAAACGGGAAAAAGAGGCCGTGCTGTCGATATGCGAAAAAAATATAAATTCTCCCGTTACATCAAGCGCCGGGCGGCTTTTTGATGTTGCATCCGCGCTACTCGGGGCCTGCACTCACGCCTCGCGCGAAGCCGAGGCCCCCTTAAGGCTTGAGGCCATGTGCGCGGGGGAAACAAACGAAAGTTATAAATTTGATATTTCAAAACGAAACAGGCAATATATCATTGATCCCCAAAGGATTTTTCTGGGCATGCTTGAAGATTTAAAGATGGGTAAAGACAAAAAAAATATGGCGGTGAAATTTCATAATTCAATGGTTAATATTATCGCGGACACAGTCAAAAAATTGTCAAAAAAAACCCGGCTTACGGACATCGCTTTATCCGGAGGCGTATTTCAAAACAAATTTTTAAAAAGAAAAATAATCAAGCGGCTTATCTCGTCCGGGTTCAGGGTGTTTACGAACGAAAAAACTCCCGTTAATGATTTTAACATATCACTGGGGCAATATTATGTGCTTAGCCGTTCCGGCAAAAATTAAAAATATAGAAAAGCAAAGCGCCGTCGTGGATTTTGGCGGCGTCCGGAAAAAAGTTTCTCTCGGGATCCTGACAGGCGTAAAAAAAGGCGATTATGTACTTGTTCACGCGGGTTTCGCGATAGGCAGGGTAAGCCGGCACGAGGCGGAAGATACGCTTGAGGTGCTGGAAGAACTTAAAAAGGTAAGCCGTGAAAGAGATTAAATTAATGGAAGTATGCGGCACGCATACCATGGAAATCGCCAGATCCGGCATAAAGAAAATTCTGCCGGAGGGGATAAGGCTTATTTCGGGCCCGGGCTGTCCGGTGTGCGTTACGGCGCAGGGGGATATTGACCGGGCTATAGAGCTGTCGCAAAAGAAAGACGTTATAATAGCCACTTTCGGCGACATGATGCGCGTGCCGGGAACAAAGGCGAGCCTCGAAGGGATGAGGCGCCGCGGTTCTTCGGTACGGATCGTTTATTCCTGCCTTGACGCGCTGGACATAGCCAAAAAGAACGGCGATAAAAACGTGGTTTTCATGGGCGTAGGTTTTGAAACCACTTCTCCGACGGTTGCCGCGACAATACTTAAGGCCGAAGCGGAAAAAGTGCGCAACTTTTTCGTATTGCCGTATTTCAAGCTTATTTTTCCGGCGCTTGAGGCGATATGTTACTCTAAAGAAGCGGACATAAGCGGTTTTATATGCCCGGGACACGTAAGCGTCATAACCGGAAGCGCCCCTTACGAAAAAATCGCGAAGCTTTATAAAAAATCTTGCGTTATAACGGGGTTTGAGACAATTGATATTCTGAAAGGCATAGAGCGCCTGCTCAGGCAGATAGCTTCAAAAAAGCATGATGTTGAGATAGAATATAAAAGGGCGGTCACGAAAGAGGGGAATAAAGCCGCGCGAAAAATATTAAATTCTGTTTTTGAGGCCGGGGATTCCCGATGGCGGGGGCTTGGTTTAATCAAAAAAAGCGGACTTAAGTTCAGGGAAAAATACGGAAAATTTGACGCTAAAAGAAAATTCAAGCTCACAGGAAAAAGCGCCCCGGCGCCGCGCGGGTGTATTTGCGGCGATATCCTCCGGGGCATAAAAGAGCCGCCGGATTGCGGACTTTTTAAAAAGACTTGCACGCCTCAAAATCCGGTAGGCCCCTGCATGGTTTCCTCTGAAGGCGCCTGCGCGGCGCATTACAGGTATGAAAAATAACCCGATTACCTTAGCTCACGGAAACGGCGGAAGACTTATGCACGAGATCATTGAGAAGTTGCGTGTCAGGTTTTCCAACAGGATCCTTGATGAGGCCGCGGATGCCGCGGAACTTAATATGAGTAGCGGAAGGCTCGCTTTCAGCACGGACTCATACGTCGTGAAACCGCTATTTTTTCCGGGCGCCGATATAGGCAAACTTGCCGTTTTTGGAACCGTGAACGATATCGCCATGAAAGGCGCGAAGCCCCTTTTTATATCCCTGTCACTTATTATCGAGGAAGGATTGAAGTTTTCCGTGCTGGATAGGCTCGCCGGGTCAATAAAAGACGCTTCCTTAAAGGCAGGGGTAAAAATCGTTACGGGCGACATAAAAGTCGTAGAAAAAGGGTCGGCGGATAAATTGTTTATAAATACATCGGGGATTGGGGTTATACCGAATCGGGCCGCGCGGATTACTTCAAAGGCGAAAAAAGGCGACGCCATAATAATAAATGGGTCAATTGCCGAGCACGGCATGGCAATAATAAACGCCAGAGAAAAACTTAAATTTTTCTCAAAAATAAAGAGCGACTGCATGAACGTAAATTTTCAGGTTGAAAGGTGCCTCGCGGTATCAAAACGCATAAGCGTGATGCGCGATCCGACAAGAGGAGGTCTCGCCACCGCGCTTTGCGAAATAGCGAGCGCGTCAAATCTTGGCATAGAAGTTTATGAAAAAGAAATTCCGGTAAAAACGAACGTAAAAAAAATGTGCGATATACTGGGGTTTGACCCTCTTTACGTAGCGAATGAGGGGAAGTTTATCTCTTTTGTAAGAAGGGAAGAAGCCGGGCGCGTAAAAAAAGTTATCGGTAAAAACGCGCGCGTAATAGGCGAGGTTGTCTCTGGCCATAAAAAAAAGGTATATCTAAAAACCGCACTTGGCCTGCGGCGCATCCTGCCGATGCTTGAATCCGACCAGTTACCCCGTATCTGCTAACCTCAAAAACGGGGCACCCCAAAAAGGGGACAGCTATTTTAAACCTTGACAAAGGGTGGTAAATAGTGTATACTTGATAATGGAAACCATTATCAATAAGGAGTATTTATGCCGAGAGGATATAGAAGAAGATTCGCCGCGGGAAGGCCCTGGTGGCACGGTAGATTTCACGGGGGCGGGCACAGGTTGACAGTGCCCCGCCGGGAAATACTGGAGGTTTTGAGCCGGGCCAGTGAACACTTGAGCGCCGAAGATATATATCTTCGCGTGCATAAGATCTATCCGGCTCTCGGGCTTACGACGGTTTACAGGACGCTTGAGCTCCTGATCGAGATGGGGCTTGTGGCCAGATTCGATTTTGGCGACGGTAAAGCGCGATATGAACTGGCTGTCGGCCCGAAAGGGGAAAGGCATCATCATCATCTGGTATGCACAAAATGCGGCCGGGTGATTGATTATACGGATTTTATTAACGAGGAAAAGGATCTTCTTGATAAGATAACAAAAGGGCTTTTTGACAAATATAAGTTTAAGATATTAAGCCATCAAGTTCATTTTTACGGTTTATGCGAGAAGTGCAGGTAGGTATATGGTTTTATCTATTATTGAAAATGATTATCATTAACGGAGGGAGGTGTTTAAGATGCCAGGAGGAGACGGAACAGGACCGCAGGGGCAGGGGCCGATGACAGGCCGTGCCGCGGGTTACTGCGCGGGTTATCCAACGCCGGGTTACGCTAACCCGATTTTTGGCATGGGCCGGGGGTTTGGTTATGGCCGTGGTTTTGGAAGAGGACGCGGCCGTGGCTGGGGCCGCGGCTGGGGCCGTGGTTTTGGCGCGGGTGCCGCCTATCCTTACGCATATGGATATCCGCACCAGGGATATCAATATGGAGGATATGCCCCATATCAGTATGGCGCTGAAATCAATCCAAAGGATGAAGCCCGAATGCTGAAAGAGCAGGCCAGGGCTATGCAGGATGAAATCAAGGCGATAAACGAGCACATAAAGGAGCTCGAATCCGCTGAGAAAAAAACTAAATAACATTGATTTATACGGATTAAAGACACGGATATAACAGGAGCGGCCCGTTGTAATCTTACCGGGTTTCCCCGTATATCCGTGTTGCAATCCGTATAAATCAATGTTAAAATTGCCGTTGGAGTATATATGAAAATAGCGATTTCTACGGATAGAGGATCTGTATCCGCGCATTTCGGAAGATGCCCGGATTTTACCATTTTACATATAGAGGACAGAAGGGTTGTAAAGAAAGAAGTTGTTCCTAATCCCGGGCATTCCCCCGGAGCCATACCTCAATTTCTTCATGAACAGGGCGTTAAGGCCATAATAGCGGGAGGAATGGGAATGCGCGCGAGCGGATTTTTCAGTGAATTAGGGATAGAGGTGATTGTGGGAATCGAAGGTAAAATAGAGGATGTGGCGGAAAAACTTATCAAAGGCACTTTAAAAGGCGGGGAGAGCCTGTGCAACCCCGGTTCCGGCAGGGGGTATGGGGTTGAAAAGACAGAATGCGAGCATCCGGATGAAAAGGAAGGTGAATAAAAGATGAAAATATGCGCTAGTTCGCGGGGCAATACCCTGGATTCACAGATCGATCCGCGCTTCGGAAGGTGTCAGTATTTTATTTTTGTTGACACAGATACACTAAATTTTGAAGCGATTCAAAATCCGCATATGGACGCTATGGGCGGAGCGGGAGTTCAATCAGGGCAGTTTGTGGCGGAAAAAAAGGTGAAAGCGGTTTTGACCGGCAATGTCGGCCCAAATGCTTTTCAGACATTACAGGCCGGCGGTGTCGGTGTTATTACAGGAGTTTCTGGGAGTGTTAAGGAAGCCGTAGAGAAATATAAAAAAGGCGAATTAAAATCTACCGATAATCCTAGTGTCGGGTCAAAATTTGGTATGGGCCCGAAATAACGCGGGAGGTGTGTCATGCCATTCGGTGACGGAACGGGTCCGTTTGGACAGGGTCCGGGAACAGGTGGCGGCCGGGGCAGACGAAGAGCCGGCAGCCGTGGTAGAGGCAGAATGGGCGGTAATCGGCCGGGCGCGGGGTCGGGTGGAAATTGTATATGCCCAAAGTGCGGAACAAAAATGCCTCACGGGGCAGGGCTTCCATGCTATTCGATAAATTGCCCTAATTGCGGAACAAAAATGGTGAGAGGATAAAAAAATCGGTGTTGAGTAAGGAAATACTGGAAAATCACGAGCGCTATTTAGAGCGTAAGGAAATATACCGAAATTTTGGCTTTGACATGGACAGGGAGCGTAAAATTGTCCTGGAGAAAGCGGGGCCTATTGTCGGCGATATACTGGAGATCGGAACCGGAAAGGGTTATTTTACGATCCTTCTCGCTCAGGAGGGATACCGGTTTGTGAGCGTTGATATTTCCGGCGAAGAGCAAAAAACAGCCAGACTAAATCTTGAGTATTTCAAATTGGAAAATTTTGTTGATTTCAAAGTCGGGAATGCCGAACATTTAAGTTTTAAAGATAACAGTTTTGGCACGATATTTTCAATCAATACCGCCCATCATTTTATGAACCCCTTCAAAGTACTGGATGAGCTTTTAAGGGTTATGTCCTGTTCAGGCAAGCTTGTAATAAGTGATTTTAGCAAAGAGGGGCTGGATATAATTGATAAAGTTCATTCAAGCGAGGGCAGGATTCACGAAACATCCAGGTTTAGCCTGAAGGACATAGAAGCCTATTTGAAGCGGAAGGGTTTTCATACAGAGAAACATACCGGCATATTTCAGGAAATAATAACGGCGCGCGGGCCGCTTATATGATCCAATGATTATTTCAGTCGCGAGCGGAAAAGGCGGGACGGGGAAGACAACGGTGGCGATAAACCTGGCGCTTTCCATAAAAGGGCCGGCGCAATTTCTGGATTGCGACGCGGAAGAGCCAAATGCCCACATTTTTTTAAAACCCTCCGTAAAAAAAACCGAAAAGGTTTTCATCCCCGTTCCCGAAATCGATGAGGCAAAATGCAATTTTTGCGGAAAATGCCGCGAAGTTTGCGCTTACAATGCCATAGCGGTTATGGCCGCCTCCACGGAAAAAAAAGGAAGCGTTTTGGTTTTTTCAAACCTTTGCCATGGTTGCGGAAGCTGTGCCTATTTTTGCCCGGAGGGCGCCATAAAAGAAGTAGATAAGGAAATCGGCGAAATAGAGATAGGTGAGGCGGGCCCTATGCAGTTTGTTCATGGCCGCTTGAATATCGGGGAGGCGATGGCCCCGCCCGTTATCAGGAAAATTAAAATGCACATTAATCCGACCCGCGATGTTATTATCGACTCCCCTCCCGGCACATCATGCCCGGTAGTCGAAACGGTAAGAAAGAGCGATTTTTGCGTACTTGTAACGGAACCGACGCCGTTCGGGCTTAACGACCTGGCTCTCGCGGTAGAAGTATTAAGAAAACTCGCGATTCCCTTCGGAGTCGTAATCAACCGTTCCGATTTAGGCAACAAAAAAACCGTTCAATACTGCGGGGATCAGGATATCCCGGTTCTTATGCAGATACCTTTTTCGAAAAAGATAGCCATGGCCTATTCGAAAGGCGAGCCTATCGTAAAGGCGTTCCCGGAATATAAAGAAAATTTCAATAAACTTTTTAATGTGATTAAAAATGGAAAATTTAGTTAAAGATTTTTTAAAACAAAAAAGATTCGCGGTAGTGGGGTCTTTCAGAAATGAGTCAAAATATGCTTATAAGATCCTGAAAAAACTTAGGGAAAAAGGTTACGAGGTTTATCCCGTTAACCCGCGCATTGATAAAATCGAGGGAATAAAATGCCATAGGAGCATAAGCGATATTCCGGAGCGCATCGATGTCGCCAACGTCGTTACCCCGCCCCTAATCACTGAAAAAATAGTAAGGGAATGCCGCGAAAAAAGTATAAGAAGAATTTGGCTTCAGCCGGGGGCCGAAAGCGGTCCCGTTATAAAATTTTGCCATGATAACAACATGGATGTGGTTCATGGACTTTGTGTAATGCTGGAGGCTTTGTAACAGGATAAAAAAATAATGAGGAAGGGGTTCAATGGTTAAAAAAACAGACGTTCTTATTGTCGGCGGAGGGCCGGCGGGGCTGGTAAGCGCGATGACGGCGAAGAGATATTATCCGGATAAGAGTATTCTGGTTATGAAAAATATCGATAACGGGTGTATTCCCTGCGGGATACCATATATGTTCTGGAGCCTGAGAAATCCCGATGATAACAGAATGGGAACCGAGAGCCTGCAAAAAAATGGAATAGATGTGGTTATTGACGAAGCGTCAGGGATAAACCGCTCCGGCAAGACGGTTCTTACCAAAAAAGGCTCGGGGTATAAATATGAAAAACTGATCCTCGCGCAGGGTTCCGTGCCGATCAAGCCCCCTATACCCGGAATCGAAAAAGACGGGATTTATCCCATATATAAAGACCTGGATTATTTAAAAAAATTGGTCGCTAAGATGAAAAAGGCAAAAACCGCGCTGGTCCTCGGAGGCGGATTTATAGGGGTGGAACTGGCGGATGAAATTTCCAAAATAGACGGCCTTAAAGTGTATTTAGCGGAAATTCTCCCTCATCTTTTCGCGAATTCTTTTGATGGGGAATTTTCCTTACTGGCCCGGCAAAAATTGAATTCAAAAAACATTACTACCTTGACCGGTACCCGGGTTGTTGAATTTTTAGGCGGGAAAAAAGTTGAGGGCGTTAAATTCGAAAGCGGCAAAGAGATTAAAATAGACAGCGTTATTCTGGGGATAGGGGCCGTTCCCAACACAATCCTGGCCACAGAGGCGGGCCTGGATCTGGGGAGGGGGAAAGGCATATGGGTGGATGAATACATGCGGACTTCGGATCCCGATATTTTCGCGGTAGGCGATTGCGCCGGTAAAAGGGATTTTTATACCAGAAAGGTTACGCCTGTCATGCTTGCCTCCACAGCCACAGCCGAGGCGAGAATTGCCGGAGCGAATCTCTACCAGTTAAAAGTTGTTCGTGAAAATAAGGGGACAATCGCGATTTACTCGACTTACGTGGACGGCCTTGTTCTGGGTTCCGCGGGACTTACGGAAAAAAGCGCTAAAAAAGAAGGTTTTGAGATTGTTGCCGGTTTTTCGGAGGGCGTAGATAAGCACCCGGGAAATCTTCCGGGAGCGAACAAAACCAGGACAAAGCTGATTTTTTCCAGGCAATCGGGGATTCTCATGGGCGGGCAGGTCGCCGGGGGCATATCCGCCGGCGAAACGATTAATATAATCGGTATGGCAATACAACAGCGGGTATCCGTTACGGAACTTGAAACACTGCAGATGGCGACTCATCCCTATCTGACATCAGCGCCCACCATTTACCCGGTTGTATTGGCGGCTCAAAACGCCTCGGCTAAAATGTAAAATTTTACGTAAATTCATAAAATACCGACGAGAATGGCATGAAATCGGAAAAGCGGTTAAAGGGATTGTAGTGAAGCAAATCGTTGTTATAAGCGGAAAAGGCGGAACAGGCAAAACGGTAATTACCGGGGCGCTCGCCGCGCTTGTCGAAAATAAAGTTATGGCTGATTGTGACGTGGATGCCGCGGACCTGCATTTACTCTTGCAGCCGGATATAAAAGAACGCCACGAATTCAGAAGCGGCAAAACCGCGGTTATTGATAAAGAAAAATGCATTAAATGCGGTAAGTGCCTGGAGGTTTGCCGTTTCGGCGCGATAAGCAAAAAGTTTATCGTAGACGGGGTTTCTTGCGAAGGTTGCCTTTTTTGCGGTTTTGTATGCCCGGAAGGCGCGATAAAAATGGAAGAAAATATATCCGGCGCCTGGTTTATATCCGATACGCGTTTCGGGCCCATGGTGCATGCCAAACTCGGGGTGGCGGAGGAAAATTCGGGTAAACTGGTAAGCCTTGTAAGAAAACAGGCAAAGGAATTGGCGGAAAAAAAAGAAGCTGATTGGGTTATCGTAGACGGAGCCCCCGGCATAGGATGCCCTGTTATCGCTTCACTTTCGGGGGTAGACTGTGCTGTAGTGGTAACCGAGCCGACGCTGTCCGGCCTGCATGACGCGGACAGGGTTATAAATGTTGCCAGGCATTTCGGAATTTTAACCAAGCTTGTAATAAATAAGTATGACCTTAACATGGATATGACGGAGAAAATTCAGCGATATTGTAAAACAAATAGCATAGATTTAGCCGGAAAAATTCCTTTTGATAAAGCCGTGGTGGATGCCATGGTCGAGGGAAAAACCATGATAGAACACACAAACGGGAAGGCTAAAAGAGAAATTAATAATATCTGGCGGATAATACGGGAAAAGTTAAAATAATAAAGGGGGCGTTATGCCTGTTTATACTTATATCTGCAAAGATTGCAGAGAGAAATTTGATTTGCTGATAGGGGTTACTTCCGATAAAACCGGGCTTAGATGCGGCAAATGTAAAAGCAGGAATATCAAGAGAACATTAAGTTCCTTTACCGTGGGAAATCCCGGAGGTAAATCCGGTTCTTCCGGATCGAGTTGCCCCACGGGAACCTGTCCGATAAGATAAGCGATTATGGATATTTTTAACCGTTATTACAGGAGATATGACAGGTGGTTTGACAGAAACAAATTTGCTTACCTGTCAGAGCTTGAAGCCGTAAGAAAGGTATTGCCGAAAAAAGGAAAGGGATTGGAGATCGGGGTAGGCACCGGCAGATTCGCCGCCCCCCTGGGAATTAAATTTGGAATCGATCCTTCCGGGAATATGCTAAAAATCGCCAAAAGAAGAAACATAAATGCACGCTTTGGCACCGGCGAAAGCCTGCCTTTCAAAAAAGCCAGTTTTGACTATATAGCGATTATCGTATCCATATGTTTCGTTAAAGACCCCCGAAAGGTTTTGAAAGAAATAAGAAGGGTTTTGAAAAAAAACGGAAAAGTTATTATCGGCATAATAGACAGAGATAGTTTTCTGGGTAAATTCTACCGGAAAAGGAAAAATATTTTTTATAAACAGGCGTATTTTTTTAATGTCAAAGAAATTAACGGTTTGCTTAAAGCCTCAGGGTTCGGACGTGTTTCTTACTATCAAACAATGTTTAAATCGCCGGACGAAATGGATTCGGTGGAAAAACCCCTGAAAAGTTTCGGAAAAGGCGCTTTTGTGGTGATTGGCGCCAGAAAAACTTAAAAAAATAATAATGAAAACATATCTGGAGTGTATACCGTGTTTTTTCAAACAGGCGCTTGAGGCGTCCGCCCTGGCCGGCGCGAACGCAAAAACGCGGAAAAAAGTCTTAATGAAACTTGCGAAATCCCTGGGAAAATTTTCCTTAACGTCCTCTCCGCCGGAGATGGGCCGCGTTATCTATGGGCTGGTCCGGGAAATAACAGGTAAAAACGATCCCTACAGGACGATCAAGGCTAAAAGTAACGCCCTGGCGATGGGCCTTTACGGTAAATTGAGGGATAAAGCGAGGCGCAGCGCCGACAGCCTTTTAATGGCTTTGGAACTGGCTATCGCGGGAAATATTATTGATTACGGGGTAAAAAACACCTTAAACGTGAACGAGGAGCTGAAAAAAATATTAAACGAGGAAAGTAAAATCATTCAAAAAGAAAGTAGCCAGCTTTTTAATTATTCCGGATTCAAAAAAGCCCTGGCGAAAGCGGGTACCGTACTTTACCTGGGTGACAACGCCGGTGAGACGGTTTTTGACAGGATACTGATCGAGGAAATAAAAAGGTCGTATAAAAATAAAAAGATAATTTATGCCGTTAAGGAAAAACCGATAATTAACGACGCGTTAATCGAGGACGCGCGAATTTGCGGAATTGACAAAGTAGCGGAAGTTATTTCAAGCGGGCTGGATGTTCCGGGGACCGTCCTTAAGTTTTGCTCAAAAAAATTCATTAAAATTTATAAAAAAGCCGATATGATCATAAGTAAAGGGCAGGGGAATTTCGAGGCTCTTTCCGGTGAGAAACGCCCGATATTTTTTCTTTTTATGGCGAAATGCCCCGTGGTCGCAAAGGATATAGGATGCAGTGTGGGCGATATAATCCTGTTTTATAAAAAAAAGCGGAAATGATAAAAACAATTCTTAAGGAACTCAGGCATCATGCCCCTTTTACCGCTTTCGGGGCGCTTACGGGAATCTTTATCATGTTTTTTTTCAATAACCTGCCGGAAAAAATATCATACGATATTTTTTATGCACTCCATCCGTTGCATGTTTTTTTAAGCGCGCTTGTTACCGGTTCAATGTATAAACTGTATAAATCCGGAAAGCCATACGCCGGATTTAATATTTGGGCCTTAATCGCGGTCGGTTACGCGGGCTCTGTAGGCATAGCTACCTTAAGTGATTCGATCATTCCCTATCTGGGGGAAATCATGATGGATATGCCGAACAGGGGGATCCATATCGGTTTTATAGAAAAGTGGTGGCTTGTCAGCCCCATGGCGCTGGCGGGAATCGCCGTAGCGTATTTTAAACCGCACACGAAATTTCCCCACGCGGGACATGTTTTGCTAAGCACATGGGCTTCGCTTTTTCATATTATGATGGCGCTGAGTAAAAAACTTGACTGGGGTACTTATATCGGCGTGTTCTTTTTTCTTTTTATCGCCGTCTGGATACCATGCTGCATAAGCGATATTATTTTTCCGCTTCTTTTTGTGAAGAAGGCGGATAAAGTTTTTTAATTTTCCGCTTTATGGCTTCATCGCCGGGAGCGAAAACAAGTATTTCCCTGTATACCTCCAGGGCTTTATTTGTTTTACCCAGCTTCGCGTAGGCTTCCGCCAAAAAACTATAAACCCTCATTTTATCGAATTTATCGGCTTTACTTTTATCGATCAATTCTTTTGCTTTTTCAAGGTATATTTTAGCGTTTTTATAGTCGCTTTTATTTACCAGATAAACCTGGCCGAGCGTAGCGTATATTTCCCATGAACAGGGATTATTCACTATGCCCTGTTTGAGAAGCGTTATCGCTTTTTCCGGTTTTTTCAACTGCACAGCGAGCCAGAACCCCCCGACGGCGTAAGCTGTTTCATTATGGGGATTTAGCTTAATGGCGTAATAGATCCAGGGTATGATCTCTTTTTCCTCGTCGCCTTTTAAATGCCTGTGCTCGGTTATAAGCATTGCTTCCCCGACGGCAGGAAGTATGTTCAGAGACGGTTTCGCTTTTCGTGACATAGTGTTCCGCCCGCGCGCGGTATCCGTTTTTTCCCGATGGGCTTTATGCGCAATGCATTTCCCGGATTCCTTTTCGTTTCCGTGGAAATCGTATATACCGCCATGGTAATAGACATCCGCCTCAACATAGGATGTGTCCGAGAGAAAATTTTTAAATTCCCCGAACGTTTTGTAAAATATGTCATTATTCAGGCCGGAGGCGCCTTGTTTTATCAAAAAGCCCTCGTTATAAGCCGAGAGTGAGCCGGCCAGAAAAATAAGCGAAATTATTCCGGTGATAACGAAAAAAATTTTCATTTGCTAAAGGCTTTTTCTCTTGAATACGGAACACGCCGCCCATATCATGAGTGATATGTAAATGAGCGTGTAAATAAATACCGATATGACCACCCACGCGGGTAAAGGGTCCCACAGGTGCACAAGGCGTATCCTTGTGTCATAGAACTCAAAATGGGGCAAAAGATAGTACAGGGCGCCGTATAAACGGGAAAGAGTTTTTGGGGAGGACAGAATAAGTTCTCTTAATATGCCGTTATACCAGTATATGAAAAAGTACAGGAGAAGCGTTACCGTCAGGTTCGCGGCGACGGTAAAAAAAAGCGAGAAAAAAACCGCTATGGCGGATAAAAGGCCGAGTAAGAAAATCGAAAAAAGATAACTCTGGGCCAGCAATACGGCATTCGCGGCCTCGCCCCGGGCGAAAATAAAGGAGAGGTAAATAAGGTAGAAGGCGGTAAAGGCGATGCCCGATATGAAAAAGCTTCCCAGAAATTTTCCCAGAATAAGATGTGTCCTTGAAACGGGCTTGGCGAGGAGCGGATAAATGGTTTTTGATTCAATTTCGGAAGGTATCTGTTTGGCGGCAAAAGAAACCGCGATGATGATCGAAAAAAGCGTTATGAGCGAAAAGCCTATGTCTTTTAAATAGCGCGAAACGCCCCGCATGCCGAAAAAACTCTCATTATAAAAGAAAAAAACAAGCCCGAGAAAAAGGAATAAAAAAACATAGAAATCTTTTTTTCTTACAAGTTCCTTAAAGGCGTGGGCGGCCAGGGCGAAAATTTTACTCAATGATTTCATTTTTTTACCAGTTCAAAAAAATACTTCTCCAGGGTTGTATGGGTTCCTTTTTTGTCCAATATGTCTTTCGGGCTGGTTTCCTTCAGGAGCAGGCCATCCTTTAATATCGCTACCCTGTCGGATATTATCTCAACTTCGGAGAGTTCGTGAGAGGAGAAAAATATGGTTTTGCCCCTGTTTTTTAGTTTCAGAATGGTATCCCGCATGCCCATTTTCGCGATGGGGTCAAGGCCTGTAGTCGGTTCATCCAGTATAAGAAGTTCCGGGTCATTTATGAGAGACTGGATAAAGCTTATTTTCTGCAGCATGCCTTTCGAAAAAGTTTTCATGAGGGTGTGCTTCCGGTCCGAAAGACCCACCAGCGCGAGGAGCCCATCTATTCTTCGCAGAAGGATTTTACGCCCTATGCCGAAAAGTTTGCCGTAAAGAAAAAGAAGCTCTTTCGGGGTAAGATACCAGTAGTAGTCCGCCACTTCCGGCATATATCCTACAGGCTGCCTTGACATGTATTTAAAAGGATTTTTTCGGAAGAGAAAAACATCGCCGGCGGTAGGGCGAAGGATCCCCAAAAGCGTTTTTATTGTTGTTGTTTTTCCGGCGCCGTTTGGGCCCAGGAAACCGAATATCTCGCCCCGGCCTACGGAGAAACTAAGAGTGTCGAGCGCTTTTTTGCGCCGGCTTCCGGTTTCGTATATGACGGTCAGATCTTTAATCTCGAGCGCCTTATCCATGATATTAACATAGAGTGTACCACATAACTTATCATTATACAAGCGGGGACAAAGCGCTTAGTGGGTAAAAGGTCTTGACAGCGGGAAAAGTTTATACTACTATCAAAAAAATGATTAAAAAATCGGTATTTATCCTGGCTGCGCTGTTTTTCTTCAACGGGACCGTCATGGCGAAAGACGGGTATGTTACTTATGTTCCCGGTGATGGCATGGAAATAAAGGCGCTTGACGTGAAATTCGCCCCATCCACGGTTTTTGAATTTCAGGGTTGCCCTAAACCCAATAAACGCGGGGGCGGGGATTTTGGCGTTTCATGGGTTGCGTATTATAACGTGCGCAAGAAATTTGAGGATTGGGGTTTCGCGTGGGTACAGATCAGGCAGGGGTGGGGGGATACCGTGGAAAAGGACTTGAGCTTATTTTGCAATGTGAATTACAATGCGTCTGACTACGGGGGAAACGTCAAGATTAAAAAATTCGGTTACAAGCATTATTTTTGCGATAAACAGCTTTCCTTATCGGCGGGAAAACTTAAACCGAGAGAGTTATTTGCCCAAAACAGATACGCGAATGACGACGATATACAATTTATCAATAAGTTTTTCAACATGTTTCCGGGCATAGAATGGCCCGTTGATTTTACTTTTGGCGTACACGCCGGAATGCGTCTTAAATCTATTGATTTTGTTGAATTTGAATTTAATTATTTTGAGGGCGACGCTGACTGGAAAAAAATTTTCAAACACGGGGTTTTTACATGGCAGCTAAATTTTAAACCGGCCTCATTTTTTAAATTGAACCGGGAAAAATGGGGAGGAAATTACAGATTTTACGCGTGGCTTAATGCGAGAAAACACTCCAAATTCGCGGGTGAGGGGCGCCCGGCCGCGATCGACCTGAATCTGGTTAATTACGGGTTTGGCATAAGTTTTGACCAGATGATAACCGATGTATTCGGATTTTTTTGCCGCGCAGGCAATCAAAGGCCGGATATAATCCCGGTTAACGGAGGCCCTTCGGTTGCGCTTGCATGGTTGGGAGGGGCGCAGATGACGGGTGAATACTGGAATAGAAAAGAAGACGTATTGAGCTTTGGTGTCGGCCAGATCGTCCCGAGCAAAGATTACATAGATGCCGGCAATCCGGGAAAACCCGAGGGGCATATAGAGACTTATTACAGGTGCCAGATAAACAAGTGCCTTCAGATAGGCCCGGATTTTCAGCTGATATGGAATCCCGACGGCGCGGGTGATGAGCCGCCTATTTTTACGTACGGATTTAGAACGAGAATCGTTTTTTAACAACGCGGGGATTATCAGTTTTTTGCGTTTGTAAATGTCAGATGTGAAGACCTGACCCCACATAACCAAATTCCCATTCCCGGATTCCCGGATGATTTCCCTTTAAAAAAATAGAGTTATAGGATATAATTATAACCTACAACTAATCTACTGCCAGGAGGGTATTTTGCGAAAGAGCCTTTGCATCGGTATATTGCGGGAATCAAAAGAACTTGAAAGAAGGACTCCGCTTACGCCAAAAGACGTAAAATGGCTGGTCAAGAAAGGCATAAGTGTAGAAATCGAATCAAGCCCGATCAGAATATTCAAGGATAAAGAATACAAAGAGGCCGGCGCTAAAATCCTGCATAGGTTCAAAAAAGCGAAGCTCTTATTGGGAATAAAAGGCCAGCGGATCGAAGACCTTTATCCCAATAAAGTCTACATGACTTTTTCGCATACCACAAAGGGGCAGCCGCGCAACCTCCCTCTTTTAAGGGCCTGCATGGAAAAAAGCATCACCCTGATTGATTATGAAAAAATTACGGATTTACACGGCAGGAGGCTGGTGTATTTCGGAAGATTCGCGGGAATATGCGGGCTGATCGACAGCTTTCACTATTTCGGTGAGAAGCTTGAATGGGAGAGGAAAAATACGCCTTTTTCATTAATTCGCCCCGCTCATAGATACGAATCCTTAAAACAGGTAAAAATCGACGTGTCAAAACTGGGCAAAAAAATACAATCCGGGGGTTTCGACAAGGCCCTTAGCCCTTTTATAATCGGCATAACCGGACACGGCAACGTCGCGAAGGGCGTGCAGGAAATACTTAACCTGTTAAACCCCATCGAGATTCATCCCAGGGACGCGCAACGGTTCGTAAGGCACCAGAAAAAGATGCATAACAAAATGTATAAGATCAATTTTTTGCGGGAAGAAAAGTTCCGGGCCGGAGATAGAAAAGGATTTTATATCGAAGAATATATGAGGCATCCGGAAAAATTCAGATCAAACATGGATAATTACCTGCCGTATACGAACATGCTCATACACGCCAGCTACTGGGACAGGCGATATCCGCGGATCGTCACGAAGAAAATGATTAATAAATTAAGCGGAAAAAAGCCTTTCCGGTTGAAATTTATAGGAGACATATCCTGTGACATAAACGGTTCCATAGAGTTAACGCATAAAACGACAACGCAGGATGACCCCACGTTCACTTATAATCCCAAAACCGGGGTTTTTGCCGATGGATACAAATCACGCGGGATTACCATTCTGGCCGTAGATAATTTACCTTCCGAATTGCCGAAAGACGCCTCACAGGAATTCAGCGGCGTTATAAGGGATTACGTTTACCAGATCGCCGCGCACGGAACGCGGGATATAACGTGCCACGCGGCGCTCCCGGCCGAAATCCGAAGGGCTGTTATCGTCCAGAACGGGAAATTAATAAAGGCCTTCAGGTATTTAGAGCAATGGGTATGAAAAAAAAAGATATCACTATTTTTTCAATCGGGGACAAGGCCGATTATGATTCGTATAAAAAATTTCACAGGGAAAAAACAACTATTCTGGAAAATGGATTTGAATACGCAAGCGCAAGCTACAGAAAATTTTTAGCTAAAGGCGCCCCGCGCATAAATACAAAAAAAGTTATCATTTTTTTATTCTTCCCGTTTGCTTACTGGAACACGTATATTGAACACAGGAATTACAAGGGCCTGTACGGGAACCATATATTTCATAAAAAATTCACCGCGTTCTGGAAAAAGGTTCATGAAACTGTTAAAAGTACGTTATGGCAGAAAAAGGTGTTTTTTATAAATCCGCCTTTTTTGTGCGGGTTATACAGGGATAAAAAAGAGCTGGCGGAAAAATTTTCCCGGGAAAAAATTCCCATCCCCGGACGGGTCAGGGTATCCAGGGCGAAAGATCTTATTGATTTACTTGACAGGGGGCGAAGTTTTTTTGTCAAGCCCCGTTATGGTTCGATGGGCAAGGGGATTACTTTTTTAAGCTGGGCTAACTGGCAGACAAATTTTATATTTAAAAGGGGAAAGATCGCAAACAAACCTTCCGACCGGGGATGGAGATTTCGCGATATAACCGGGAACAAAAAATTTCTAGGCGAACTTCTCAAAAAGGATTTTTTAACGGAGAACGCGATAGAGTCTCTGCTTTTCAAGAAGATGAAAGTTGACATGAGAATATACACCTTCTTTAACAGGGTTCTTTATGTTTATCCCCGCAGAAACAAGCCCGACAGGATTACTACAAACATTTCCCAGGGGGCGAAAGGCGACCCGGACCTATTGAAAAAACTTCCGGGAAATCTGCTGAAAAAGGCCGAAAAATTGGCGGTAAAGATATCAAAGCTGCTCGGGGTAAACTCGGCCGGGATGGATATTATGATGGATCGGAACCTGAAGGACGTGTATGTTATAGATGTCAACATTTTTCCAGGTTTTCCTAAAAGAAAAACATTCAATATCGCTAAGGCCATGATAGCGTCTCTGGAGGGCCTTGTCGGGGAAAACCGGGTACATTTTTCGAAAATCAATGATATTTAGCAAGCGGACAACCATAATTTCTTGAATAGAGGTAAAACAATGAAACTTTCCGGAGAAATCGCTAAGTGGATGAAAAAATATCTCGAAAACTCGGGCAAAAAAGGGATAATTTTCGGATTAAGCGGCGGCCTTGATTCGACGGTGTTGGCAAATCTCGCCAAAATGGCCGCCGGGGATAACGCGTTGGGGCTGATTCTTCCCTGTAAGAGCGCCGCGGTCGACAGGGAGCTCGCCTTAAAAGCGGCCGGGTCCTGCGGTGTCAGGGTAAAAGAAGTGGCGTTGGACGAAATTTTCGATGAACTTGCCGGCGCGTATCCGGGCGCGAGCACCGCGGCACGGGCGAATATTAAGCCCCGCCTGCGGATGGCCGCCTTATATTATTTCGCGAATAATTTGAATTATCTTGTAGCCGGCGCGAGCAATAAAAGCGAGCTTACCATAGGGTACTTTACTAAATACGGCGACGGAGCCGTGGATATTTTACCTTTAGGCGGGCTTCTCAAAGAAGAGGTGAGGGCCCTGGCGAAGAGGCTGAGTGTCCCGGAAGAAATAATAAAAAGGCCGCCTTCCGCGGGCCTCTGGCATGGCCAGACAGATGAAGCGGAAATAGGCCTTACATACGCCGAGCTTGACAGGGCTATTTTTGCGATTGAGAAAAACAAAACGAAGGGGATAGATAAAAGGATTCTGGCGAAAGTCGGGAAGATGATGAAGAATTCGGAACATAAGAGGAAAAATATACCTGTATTTCTGAAATCCTGATTTAACGAAAAAAAAGGAGACAATATATGAGCGGAATTTTTGGGGTTATTTCCGAAAATGACTGCGCGCAGACGCTTCTTCACGGTACCGATTATCATTCACACCTTGGCACGGAGTTTGGCGGCATTGCTATTCTCGGGGAAGATTTTACGCGTCAGATACATAACATAAGCCAGAGCCAGTTCAAATCGAAGTTTTTCGAGGATTACAGAAAAATTGAGGGAAAAAGCGGTATCGGCGTTATAAGCGACTTTGACGAGCAGCCGATTTATCTAAACTCAAAGTTCGGGCCGTTTTGCCTGGTCACTAACGGTTTTGTGTCGAATAGCGATAAATTAGCGAAGAAACTTTTGCGAAAAGGTATTTCTTTCAGTGAAGTGAGCCGCTCAAAAGTCAACATGACGGAACTGATAGCGAAATTGATCAGCCAGGGCAGAAACCTTGTAGGGGGTATAGAAAGGGCCCTTGAGGCAATCGAAGGTTCGTGCTCCCTTCTTCTTCTGCACCGTGATGGTATTTACGCCGCGAGAGATAAATTCGGACGCTTCCCCCTTATCGCGGGAAAGCGCAAAGATGGCTGGGCGGTAACTACCGAAACAAGCGCCTTCTTTAACAACGGTTTTGAGATCGCCAAATATATCGGACCCGGCGAGATTCTACTGATAAATGAAAAAGGAATGGCGCAGAAAAAACCCGGCGGGGAAATAAGCCAGATCTGCGCATTTTTATGGATATATACCGGTTTTCCGGCTTCCAATTACGGGGGAATTAATGTCGAGATTGTAAGGGAGCGCTGCGGCAGGTTTTTGGCCAGGCGAGACGGAGACATAAATGTAGACGTGGTTTCCGGAGTTCCGGATTCCGGTATCGCGCACGCGCTGGGTTACGCCATGGAATCGGGGAAGCCCTACAGGCGCCCGCTTGTAAAATATACCCCGGGATACGGAAGAAGCTATACACCCCCTTCGCAGCAGACGCGCGACCTGATAGCCAAAATGAAACTTATTCCGATAAAAGAAATAATTGAGGGAAACAGGATTGTGGTGTGCGAGGATTCCATAGTAAGGGGAACGCAGCTTAAAAATTTTACGGCAATAAAACTCCGGGAGGCCGGCGCGAAGGAAGTGCACGTAAGGCCCGCGTCTCCGCCGCTCATGTTTCCCTGCAAGTTCAATCTCTCGACCAGAAGCATCAATGAGCTCGCCGCGAGGCGCGCTATCCGGGCCCTGGAAGGAAAGGATATAGAAGATCTTTCGGAATACATGGATCACGAATCGGAAAAATATAAGAAAATGGTTGAATGGATCGCGAAAGACCTGGAAGTAACGACCCTGAGGTATCAGACCGTTGATGACATGGTAAAGGCGATCGGCCTTCCGAGGGAAAAACTTTGCCTTTATTGCTGGACGGGAAAATGCCAGGGTTCTTCCTGTATTAAAAAATAAAAGGCGAAATGCGAAGAGAAAAAGCGTTGAGAAAAATAGAAAAACTTTTTTATATCCCGCTTACGGAAATAAAAAAAATTATCCGCGATTTTCACCGGGAAATGAGAAAAGGCCTTACGGGAAAAAAAAGTTCCCTGAAAATGATCCACACATACCTGAACAGGCCTACCGGTTCGGAAAAAGGCCGTTTTTTGGCCCTTGATCTGGGCGGTACACATTTTCGGGTGGCCCTGCTGGAATTGAAAGGCAACAGAAAGACAGGTATTTCCCCGGTGAAGACATTTGTTTTAACGCACAGGCATATTACCGGTAAGGGCGAGGAGCTTTTTGGCTTCATCGCCGAATGCATCAAGATCTTTATGAGGAAACACAAACTGGACCCGCTGGCGCGGCATAAGGTCGGTTTTACATTTTCGTTTCCCATTAAAAAGAAGCACGCCGCTTCCGGAGTGCTTCTTCACTGGACGAAAGATTTTGCCGCAAGCGGCGTCAAGGGAAAGGACGTGGTTAAGCTTCTTAACGCCTCTTTGAGGAAAAAAGGGCTTTCCGGCACAACAGTCACGGCCATTTCCAATGATACAGTCAGCACGCTTACGGCAAAAAGTTATGAGGACCCTGATTGTGATCTTGGAGTTATTTTAGGGACCGGGACCAACGCCTGTTATCCCGAAAAAGACAGGACGATCATTAACATGGAATGGGGAAATTTCAATAAGCTTCGAAGAACACATTATGACCGAAAACTTGATAGGGCTTCCGGAAATCCCGGCAGGCAGTTTCTGGAAAAAATGGTTTCAGGAATGTATATGGGGGAGGTAGTCCGCCTGATCGCGGAAGATTTCCTGCCCGGATTGCGCCTGCCGAAGAATTTTAGATCAAAGTACGTCTCGGCGATAGAAAGCGATACTTCGAAAGGCTTGCGCAAGACAGGCGTTTTACTGAAAAAAATAGGTATTGGAAATTCCGCGTATGCAGACAGAAAACTTTTAAAGAGAATATGTATCATGGTTTCTGCCCGCGCGGGACGCCTTGCTTCAGCGGGGATCGCGTCAGTAATAACAAAAATGGACCCCTGCTTCCGGCGGCGGCATACCGTAGCCATCGACGGCGCCGTATATGAAAAGCATCCGCGCTTTTCGCGAATAGTGAGGAATACCATTAGGGAAATTTTCGGCTTGAAGGCCCGGCGAATTAAACTTGTTCTGGCCAGAGGGGCTTCCCTGAAAGGAGCCGCCGTTATAGCGGCCGGCTGAACCAAAAACATGCGATACACTCTTCCCAACCTGATTATCATAGGCGCCGCGAAAAGCGGGACATCGAGCATGCATTATTACCTGAATCTACATCCGGAAATATCGATGTCAAAGCAAAAAGAACTGAACTTCTTTAATAGTGAGCTGGGGTGGAAAAAAGGCGTAAAGTGGTATAGTTCAAATTTTACCGGTAAAGCCAAAATTTACGGGGAGTCATCCCCGAGTTACACGGATTACCCGCGCTATAAAGGTATTGCCCGGAGAATGTATTCGGTAGTGCCGGAGGCAAAATTAATCTATATCGTCAGGGACCCTATCGAACGCCTGGTATCCCATTATCTGGATAAGGTTAAAGGCGGCCAGGAAAATAGGACGATCGGCCGTGCGCTGGAAGGATTGGAAAATACAGATTACGTTTGTATCGGAAAATATTTCATGCAGTTAGAGCAATACCTGAGGTATTATGGGAAAGGCCGGATCCTGGTCATTTCTTCCGAGAAACTCAAGGACGAGAGGCGAGCGTCCCTGCAAAGAGTATTCCGATTCCTGAATGTCGACGATTCTTTTTATTGCGGGGGTTTCAGCGAACTTAAAAATGTTTCCGATGAAAAACTTAAAAGAAAAAAACCAAAACGAATCATAAGGTATTTCATGTCATGCGAGACAGAAACCTTAGGGGTAAAAGAAGTAATAAAACGAATGGTCCCCAAACCTTTAAAAAACAGGCTTCGGCAGTCTTTGAATACCGGCGAGAAAGTCGATAGGCCGGCACTGGATAGCGGCCTAAAGAACGTGTTACGCGAAATCTTCCGGAAAGACGTAGAAAATTTAAGGAAATTCACCGGATGCGAATTTAAAAATTGGTCTTTATAAAATACCGAAATAGCGGTAACGGAGTAAGTTATGCTTGAGCATTTAGCGCAAATTTTAGCCAGGATATCGGTTTTGCATCTGAATATATTATTCCTTTTGGGCCTTGCCCTGTTTGGCGGGACTATAGGCGGCCGCCTGTTTCAAAGATTGCGGATTCCCCAGGTTGTCGGTTACATAATAATAGGGGTTTTGATAGGCCAATCGGGCCTAAAAATCGTTAACGGCAATATCATCGCGGCATTGAGGCCGTTTAATTATTTCGCGTTGGGGCTGATAGGATTTATGGTCGGGGGTGAATTGAAAAAAGAGGTTTTCGCGAGATACGGAAAACAGCTTATGTCTATCTTGCTATGCGAGGGAATCACGCCGTTTTTACTGGTAACTTTTTTTACGGGTATTGCCGGGAGTTTATTGTTCGGGCCCCGGCCCTTTGTCTGGGCGCTCGCCCTTCTTTTAGGATCTATAGCGTCCGCCACGGATCCGGCAACGACGACTTCCGTACTGAAGGAATATAAGACCAGGGGCCCGTTAACCACGAATATTTTTGGCATTGTCGCCCTGGACGACGGATTGGCCCTTTTATTATTCGCGGTCGCTTCCAGTATAGCGGGAGTCCTTATTGGCCATGCCGGAGAGGGCGTACTAAAGGCGGTCATTTATCCCCTGTATGAAATGGCGGGGGCCGTGGCGATCGGATATGTGTCGGGGCTTATTTTAAACGGAATCCTCAGAAAGTATGTGGAAAAAGAAAAAATCCTGGCATTTTCTATCGGTATGGTACTGCTTGTTACGGGCCTGGCGCTCGCGGCGAATGTAAGCATGCTTTTAGCGGTTATGACACTCGGAATTGTCGTTGTTAACTTCAGGCCGCAGAAAAGCAAGGAAATATTTAATCTGGTCGAAGGATTTACGCCCCCGATTTATGTATTGTTTTTTGTTCTGGTCGGCGCTAAATTAAAGTTCAGCCACATGACGCTCTCTATTCTGTTCTTGGTATTTATTTACCTTTTTTTCGGCATGGCGGGAAAAATGTTAGGGGCGAATATCGGCGCGCGTTTATCAAGAGCGCCGAAAGTTGTTTTAAAATATTTACCGTTTTCTCTTTTTAGCCAGGCAGGGATCGCGATAGGATTATCTATCCTCGCCGCCCAGCATTTTCCGGGAGATATCGGCGATACACTGGTAATTATCATAACCGCCACCACATTTGCCACCCAGATCTTCGGCCCGCCTTTTACAAAATTCGCGGTCACAAAAGCGGGCGAGGTAAATTTAAATATTACCGAGGAAGACATAATCCAAAAAAGCACGGTAAGAGATATGATGGATGAAAATCCGCCGCTAATATATGAAAACATGAAACTCGGGGATATTTTAAAAATATTCAGCGAAAGCGATTATTTATACTATCCCGCGGTAGACAAAGATAAACACCTGCGCGGAATAATAACCGTTGAAGGGATAAAACAGGCATTTTTGGAAACGGATATAGGGGGGCTGATCTTGGCTCATGATTTAATGGAACCCGTTCTTGTTAAAACTTTTGCCGAGGTTCCGATATCCGAGGTCAGAGAAACGCTGAGTAAATATGATATCGAATATCTGCCGGTAACCGATAAAAGCAATAAAATAGAGGGATTTATAGAAAGGAAAAAGCTTAACAAATTTATATCCACGAAAATTTTAGAACTGCAGGAGCAGGCCGATTCCCTTGAAAAAGGCGAAAAATAAACCGGGAAACACCCGGAATGAAAAATTTATTTAAATAGATGCCTTCCCCGCCCCGCATGTTCCCGATATTAAGGTAAGATCACATGAAGATAAGAATTATTTTTAACAAGGATACGAAAAATAAAAAGCTGTGTACCGGCTGGGGGATCTCATTTCTGGTAAATGATAAAATTCTGTTTGATACCGGGGAAAACGGTTCCTGGCTCATGGAAAATATAGAAATTTTAAAAATAAAGTCAAAGGGTTTAAAGGCGGCCTTAAAGAGGCGAAAAACACAGTCGAAATTTCAAAGAATATTTTTATTACGGGAGAGATGGCCGGGGAGTATAAAGGCAAATACATGCCCGAATCAGGCGATCGCGGTTAAGGCCGGCAATGGTATTTCCGTTATTACCGGCTGCGCGTATCCCGGTATAATCAAAATGTTAAACGCCGTAAAAGAAAATTTTCGAAAGAAAATATTTACGCGGTTATCGGCGGGTTTCATTTTATGAATAAAAATAAAATTTTTATTAAAAAAATCGTTGATAAATTTAAAAAAATAGGGGTAAGGAAAGCCGGCGCGGCCTATTGTTCGGGCCCGGAGGCGGAAGAAATTTTTAAACTCAAATATAAAAAAATTTTCTGGCAATCAAAACGGGAATCGAAATAGAGTTATAAAAAGAAACGGAGTAACCATGGTTAGCGCGAAAAGATTTACGCTGTATTTGCTAAGGTGGCAGCTCAGCACCCCTATCCTCTGGATAGTGGTCAGAAATTTAGGTGTGGGCATATGGTCCACGGTCACGGCCAATTTGATAGGGGGCGCGATATTTTTCTGGGTCGATAAGTTCATATTTACCTCTAAGGCGGTTGAGATGTGGCATTTTAAAGAAAGCGGGCGGTGTGATAACTGCGGTAAAATCGCGAGCCTCTGGAGGCTGGCGCTGGCCCCCGGTTATGATAAGAGGGATTCCAGGCCAAAATATTTCTGCATTGAATGTTCAAAAAAAAGAACAGACGCGTTGAGGCGAAGCGGTATAAAGATAAGGGGTAAGAGCAGATGAGTTTTTTAAGGGGAGAAGAGTCCGCGGACCGTGGCGCGGGTGCCGGACGCGGCATGCAGGCGGGCAAAAAAATACATGAACGGAAAGTATCCGGTATGACACAGAACGGCATATTATGATAACAGCGGATAAGGAAGCAAAGAAAATACTATTTATCTCCGTACAGGAGAACCTGTCTGTCATAGGGCTGAAATCGATCCATTATTTTTTGCTGAAAAATGGTTATCGATCCCATCTTTTATACCTTCCGCGCTTTAATCCGGAAAATCTTCACGCGTTAAAACGTATCGGGGAATTCGTTGCACGGGTAAATCCGCGCTTTATCGGCGTAAGCCTGATGAGCCCCGAATTTAATAACGCGCGCGTGATAAGCGAATACCTAAAAAAACGTTTTCCGGCCGTACCTATCATATGGGGAGGGACGCACCCAACAATTACCCCTGAATCCTGCTTTCCCTTCGCGGATTATGTTTGTATCGGCGAGGGCGAGAGGACTGCCCTTGATCTGGCGAATGCGTTCGCAGGCGGACAGGACATAAAAAAGATCCGAAATCTTTGTTATAAAGAAGGCGGGACGATCAGGAAGAACCCGTTGTACCCGTTGATCGATAATCTCGACGAACTCCCTTACTTTGAACACGTTCCCGTGAGCGGTTTTTTACAGAAACCCGGCGGAGAGATACGCCGCATTGATGAAAGGGTTTTTAGAAAAGAGTCGAAATGGCAGGGAAAAATGTACGAATTGATGACTTCGCGGGGATGCGTGTTTTCCTGCAGTTTCTGCTGCAACAACTTGTTTTCTAAATTGTATGCAAATAACAGAAAAGTCCGGAAACGAAGCGTCAAAAGCATTATATCCGAGCTTGAGAGTACTCTTAAGAATAATCCGGGGATTGCCATTGTTCATTTTCAGGACGATACTTTCCTGTCGCGAAGCGAGGAATATCTTGCGGAATTTTCCGCGGCGTACAAAAATAAAATCAGGAAACCCTTTATCATTCACACGATTCCGATTTATATCAACCGGAATAAACTCAGGTTATTGAAGAATGCCGGTCTGGCGTGGATCAACATGGGGCTTCAGAGCGGAAGCGACCGTGTCTGCAGGGATATATATAAAAGAAAATCGCTGAAAAAACATTTCTTAAAAGGTTCGGAATTAATTAAAGAATTTAAGATCGCGTCGAAACATGATGTAATACTGGATAATCCGTTTGAAAGCGAAAAAGATACGCTTGATACGGTCGAGGCCCTTATCGAGGCCCGCAAACCGTTTTTGGTCGATTTTTATTCGCTTACTTTTTATCCCGGAACCGAGTTATACGAAAAAGCGTCGGCGGAGTGCCCGGAAAGGATAGAAGACTGCCGGATAAAGAGCTACAGGCAGTATTCATGTAATACAATAAACACATTGGCGAGGTTCGCCGTTTGTTTACCCGAAACGCCTATGAGGGCAATTCTCAGAATATACAAGGCTAACCCCAGAAACTTTCTTTTCAAAATTATTTTTTTCATTTCGGGTTTTCTTTATAAAATATATTACCAACCCGCGACTTTTTTAAAAATACTTAAAATGGCGCATGAAAATTCATACGTGAAGGCGGCGCAAAATTTCTCGATGTATTACAAAGAATGGACGAACAGGAAATGGTGAAAAAAAATTACGGGAAAGAACAAGTATTAAAAATATCAAGATCCCTGATTCCGCTCATTTTAATTTTAAATTTTACCTGCCGCATGGCTACCGGAGAGGTGACATTAACCTGGGAATACTGCGTAAAAGAAGCCGCCGAGCGGAATCCCGGCCTTATTTCTTCCAGGGAAAAGTTGAATCAAGCCAGGTCGGAAAAATCCATAGTTGAAAGCGGCCTTCTGCCCCAGATAGTTACGGAAGCCAGCGGGAAAAGATCGGAAACGGATCCCGCCAGGCCGGGCAATAAATACACATACGGTGTCGGCGGGGAACAGCTTGTTTTCGACGGTTTTAAAATAGCCAGTGATGTCTCCGCCGCGTCGAGGGAAATAAAAGCGGCGCAATACAACTATTATGTAGCCTCTTCTAACGTGCGTTTAAATTTGCGGGTCGCGTTTGTAGAGCTTTTACGGGCAAACGCGCTTTTGCAGGTTACGAAGAACATAGCTGAGAGGCGAAGGCAAAACCTGGAATTGGTAGAGCTTTTGTATAATGCGGGCAGGGAACACAAGGGTTCCCTCGCGATTACCAGGGCGGATTTGTCACAGGCGGAACTCGATATTATTATGGCCGTTCGAAATATCGAACTGTCCCGGAGAAGGCTTTTAAAAGAACTTGGCCGCTCCACATTCAGCCCGGTAAATATAAAGGGTTCACTCGAGGAAAAACCCGACGACCATGAAAAACCTGAGTTTGAAATTTTAGCCGAAACCACCCCGTTTTTAAACGAGCTTATCGAGAAAAAAGAGGCAGCGCGTTTTGAGGCGAAAGCCGCGAAAGCGAATTATTTCTTTCCCACGGTGTACGCGACAGCGGCGGTGGGAAAGAATGAAAATAAACTATTACCCAGTGAGAATGAATGGTCGTTAGGCATGAAAATTTCTTATCCGTTATACGAAGGGGGAAAAAGGATCGCCCAAATCAAAAAATCCGAATACAAATTCGGCCAGACAAAAGCGGATGAAAAAAGCGGCCGTGACGGTGTAATTTATACACTGCAGGATACGTGGACCGAATGGCAAAACGCCTTGGACGAGATCGGCGTAATAAGGGAATTTTTTGAGGCATCCAAATTACGCGCCGAAATTACCCAGGCCGAATACGCGAACGGCCTGGCTTTGTTTGATAACTGGACGATTATAGAAGACGAATTGTCCAGGAGCAAAAAAGCGTATTTGAATTCATTGGCTGATGCGTTGATTGCCGAGGCTTATTGGATCCAGGCGAGGGGAGGCACTTTAGAAAATGAGGAATAAAAACAGCAAATACTTCATTGTTTTAGCTTTATTAACGGCGCTTCTGATCGTTTTTATCGTTAAAAAAAGAGGTTCCAGGGATGAATTTATAACGAGCGAGATTAAAGCGTCCCCGGCTGATATTCAAATATCTGTTTCCACAACGGGTATTGTTGAGCCGCAGAACCGGCTGGAAATAAAACCCCCGATAAACGGAAGAATAGAGGAGATACTCGTCAGGGAGGGCGACAAAGTAAAGCGTGGACAGATTTTGGCGTGGATGAGTTCCACGGAAAGGGCCGCCCTTCTCGACGCCGCCAGGGCCCAGAATGAGGAAAAAGTAAAATACTGGGAAGATATTTACAGGGCCACGCCCCTCATTTCGCCGATTTACGGAGAGGTTATTGTTCGCGTGGTAGAGCCGGGACAAACCCTGACCTCCTCAAATCCGGTTATAGTTCTATCGGACCGTTTAATAGTAAGCGCCCAGTTTGACGAGACCGATATCGGCAGGATACAGGTAGGGCAAAAAGCTTTCATAACGCTTGATGCCTATCCCGGCGTAAAAATAGAAGGTGTCGTGGACCACATCGCTTATGAATCGGAGCTTGTTAATAATGTTATGATTTATAATGTCGATGTGCTGCCGCGACAGACGCCTGATTTTTTCCGATCGGGCATGAGTGCGAACGTAGATGTTGTGGAAAAATCGCGGGAGGGCGTTATTATAATACCGCTTGCGGCAATGTATAAAGAGCGGAATAAGACATTTGTGACAGTCAGGGGAAAATCAAAGAATACCTTGGAAAAAAGGGAAATCGAAATCGGTTTGAGGGACGGGAAGCACGCGGAAATTATTTCCGGGTTAACGCCCGATGATATCGTTATTACGCGCGGCAAAAATTACATACCGCGAAAAAAGAAAACAGGTACGAATCCCTTTATGCCTTCCCGAGAAAAAAGAAAATGATAAGAGTCGCGAATATTTCAAAAATTTACCGTACGGGCAGTGTGCCGGTGCGTGCTTTGCGCGATGTCTCTATTCATGTCGCCTCCGGCGAATTTGTGGCGATCATGGGGCCCTCGGGCTCCGGAAAGTCGACACTTATGCATCTTTTGGGGCTGCTGGATACTCCGGAAAAGGGGTCTTACGAACTTGCCGGAACGGAAGTCTCTAAATTGACCGATTCTGAATCCGCCCTGTTGAGAAATCACTTGTTTGGGTTTGTGTTTCAGCAGTTTCACCTTCTTGGCCGGGTTACCGCGCTTGAAAATACGGAACTGCCGCTTATTTACGCGGGCAGGAGAAATATGATAGAGAATGCAGGAAAAAAATTGAAAGAAGTCGGCCTTGGCAAGCGCGAAAAACACACGCCATCAGGACTCTCGGGGGGTGAACAGCAGAGGGTTGCCATAGCGCGGGCACTGGTAAATAATCCTTCCATAATTTTCGCGGACGAACCCACAGGCAACCTTGACACAAAAAGCTCATACGAAATCATGAGGATCCTTGAGGAACTAAATAAAAGCGGCAAGACCATTATCATGGTTACGCATGAAGAGGAAATCGCGAAATACGCCAAAAGGATCATTATAATGCGGGACGGTAAAATCGTATCGGACAAATTCAGGGAAAAACCCGGTGCCGGGGTAAAGCCATGCGAGCCGGATTTATCGGTTAAAAAAATTATGTCAGAGAAACATTCCTCTCTGGGGAAGACGGAGCTCGCCGAACACCTGCGCCAGTCTATTTGCGCGGTTCTTTCAAACAAAGTCCGTTCTTTTCTTTCCGTGCTCGGAATTCTATTCGGGGTTGCCGCGGTTATAGCTATGCTTGCCCTTGGCGAGGGGGCCAGGGCGTCTATGGAAGAACGGATAAAGAGCCTGGGCTCCAATCTACTGTCAATACGGGGCGGTTCGATGAAAATTCGTGGCGCCGCGCGCGCGGCGGGCTCAATAACACGTTTTGGGCCGGGTGACATAAACGCGATTAGAGAATTACCAATGGTAAAAAGAGTAAGCGGTTATGTGAGCGGAAGCGGCCAGATTGTATATAAAAATGAGAATTGGAATACACGCGTCGAAGGTGTCGGTTATGATTACGGGCTTATGCGCGCGGCCATACCCGAAATAGGCAGATGGTTCGCCGCGGATGAGATCGTCCGGCGCGATAAATCAGCCATAATCGGGGTTACCGTAGCGGATAAACTCTTCGGCAATAAAAATCCTATCGGTGAAATTATAAAAGTAAACCGCGTTAATTTTAAAGTGATAGGCATCACTCCGGAAAAGGGCGCCCGGGGCTGGCGTGATCAGGACGATATCATCTATATTCCGGTAACAACCGCCATGTATAGGGTGCTGGGAAAAGATTATTTTGACGGGATTTACGTTGAGGCAAATAACGCCGAATCAATCAAAGAAGCCGAGGAGGCGATTGAGGCGCTTATTGTGAAGAGGCACCGTATATATAAAAATCCCGAAGATTATTTTCACATACGTAACATGAGCGAAATCCAGGAAATGCTAAGCAGTACGACAAAAACCATGAGCCTTCTTTTGGGATGCATCGCGGCCATATCTCTTCTTGTCGGCGGCATCGGGATTATGAATATCATGCTCGTATCCGTTACCGAACGCACGAAAGAGATAGGATTGCGCAAAGCCATAGGCGCCTGCAAAAAGGATATAATGTCGCAGTTTTTAATAGAAGCCGTGTTTATGACATTTAGCGGCGGCCTTATGGGTATCGCTTTAGGGTCGGGCGCCGCGTTAATTTTATCCGTTTTTGCCGGTTGGGCCACCAAGATTTCCGTTTTCAGCGTAATCCTGGCGACAACATTTTCCGTTATCGTCGGCATAGTTTTCGGCCTATGGCCGGCGATGAAGGCATCCGAGCTCGAACCCATAGAGGCCTTAAGATACGAGTAAAGGCGTTGATCAGACATTCCCGCGGCATATGTCCGGTAAAGGCGGCCCTTTTTTAAAAATCATTGACATATCGCGTGATGTTGTGTTACTATTCTCAAAAACGTAATACAAAGGCGAGGCATGGCGGAAATTTTCAGATTCGGAATTTCACTCCCAAGGGATTTGGTAAGTAAATTTGACGATCTTATCAAGGAAAAACAATATACCAACCGCTCAAAGGCCTTCGGGGATTTAATCCGGCAGGAATTGATTAAAAGGGAATGGAAGGAAGGCAAGGAAATAGCCGGGGCGATAACGCTTATTTACGATCACCATAAAAGGGAGCTGCTTAATAGGATCACGGATGTCCAGCACGATTTTCAAAAAGTGATTATTTCCACACAGCATATTCATCTGGATCACAATAACTGCCTTGAGATAGTTGCTATTAAAGGCAGCCCGAAAGCCGCCGAAAAGCTGACGGATAGCGTAAAGTCCATTAAAGGCGTAAAGCATGTTACGTTAAGCATGTCAAGCACCGGTAAAGGGCTGGGATAAACGTATTATTTTTTTATCCATGGGTAGCACGATTATGAAAAACGTAATAATATGGATACATCTCAAAACACCGCTCGCGATCGTGTTATTTTTTGCTTTTACGCAACTCGCTTTCGCCGAAAAAGATTCAGGATCCGTTAATCTGGGCACGGTTACGGTGACAGGCGAAGAAAAAACATCCGGTACGCGGGACGCTGATATTATTTCCGGGAATGCCATCGATCGGGCCAGGATTTCCCGGACGGTAGACGGCTTGTTCGGGGACATCGCGGGCATAGATCTTAAAAGGACGTCTTTGGGCGGAAATACCGGAAGCGAAGTAAGTTTGCGCGGTTTCGGCGAATCGAGATATATAGTAATGCTTGACGGCAGGCCCGTTAACGGCAGCGGCGTGTATGGAGGCGAATATGTCGATTGGTCCTGCCTATCCACGGATGATATCGAGCGTGTGGAAGTTATTCGCGGAGCCACATCAGCGGAATACGGAAATACGCTGGGCGGAATAATAAGTATTATTACAAAAAAAGGAACGGAAAAAATGAAAATAAAAATCCGTTCTTCCTACGGAAGTTTCAATACCACGGCTGCGGCCGTTTCTCACAGCGGGAATCTGGGACATTTTCTTTACGATAATCTTTCCTATGGCTATTGGAGAACGGACGGGTATTTAAGGAATAATTATGTCAATCGCGACAATTTCTCCGGCAGGTTAAATTTTCTTTTGCCGCAGGGCTTGAACGCGAGCCTTGGCGCCAGATATACCGTTCAGGAAAGGGGTTTTGTCGTAGAAAACAGGAAGGAGAAAAGCAATTACAAGAGCCGTTATCCTGAATCCGATGAGGACGCCGGCGGGGGGCCTTACATTCAATGGTTTGGGAAACCCGGCCCGTTTGGCCCCATAAATCCCGTTAAATACTGGGGGGGCGGAAGCCATTGGGTAGATGAACGCGGACAGTATGATGTGGAACTGAAAAAATCATTCGACTCCCTGAATATAAAGGCCCGGGGGTATCTGAACAGGCAAAAGCGGACGGAATATTATTACGCCATAAATGACAGCGGCAATCTTGTTCTTAAAAGGTGTTCGGAACCCGATAAATCGGGGGGATGGTTATTAAAAGCGTCTCTACCGGCGGGAAAACATGATATTGGCTATGGCCTCGAAGGCGTATATCTGGGATATGGCGGACAGGAAATCAAACATGCTGACGGCAGTTATTTCAGGATACAGCCCTCTTCGCTCGACGCGCCGAAAAGAATGACCCGCCGCCACGCGGTATTCGCGCAAGGCGCCTGGAACATAACCGATTATTTAGAATTAGACGCGGGCCTGCGTTATGACAATTACTGGGCAAAGGAATATGATATAGTTTACGAGCAGGGCCTCAGCCCGAAATTCGGGGTAAAATACGAGATATGGAAGGGGCTGAAATTGGAAGCCGATTTTGGCCAGGCGTATAGATTTCCCGCGCCGCCGGAGTCGTACTGGTTTTACGCCGGATATGATCCGCCTGACAGGAAAAGGCTTTCTCCCGAAAGGGCCCTTCAGGCGGAGATCGGAATATATAATGAATTCTCGGATGAAGGAAAAATCGGCGTAAGAGGGTATTATTATGATGTGAGGGATTATATAAGGACTATATTCGGATACAAACCTTCAAGGGTAGTTTACAATATTGATAAAGTTACGCTTTGGGGCGTGGAAGTCGAAGGGCAATATGCCTTAGCTAAGGGCCTTTATCTTTTCGCTAACTATACTTTTCAAACTACGAAAAAAAAAGGCGATGTGCTGGATATGAGTTCTAACCTGACGGATAGCCTTACGGAGCTTCCTAAAAACAAAATCAACGCCGGGTCAAAATATTCTTTTCGCGGTTTTATGACGGAATTTGTAATGAGATACGTGGATAAAAGAAGCGTTATTACCGGAGACTTGGCCGAATCGGGCGCTTCGGAACTCGCGGATATGAAAAGATTTGCGACTTTCGATCTGAATTTTTCCTATAAAGTTCTTGAAAAAGACAATATCGCCGGAACCGTAGATCTTAACATAGAGAACCTGTTTGATGCCGGTTATGAGGAAACCAAGGGCTTTCCCATGCCGGGCAGGACAATTGTGGGAGGGGTTAACATAACCTTTTGACGAATATGAGGATGAAAATATTACCCATAGGATTCGTTCGTAATAAATATAATGTTTGCCCCGGGGATTATCGTAAGGCGCTTAAGGAGACATCAACCATAACCGTATTACCTAAATACGCGAAAGGCCTTTACCGCATAAAGGAACACAAAGAGATTGAAGTGATATTTTATTTTCATAAATCAAAAGGGTATGAACTCAAATGCAGAACCCCGCGCTGGGGAATAAAAGGTGTCTTCGCGTGCAGGAGCCCGTACCGCCCGGCCCCTCTGGGATTGACCCGGGCCAGGCTTATTTCGGTTCGTAAAAACGAACTTATCGTAAAAGGCCTGGACGCCGTAAACGGTACCCCTGTCCTGGACATAAAACCTTATGTGAATTTCTTAAAACCGGAAAAGGAGATAAGGCGTCATGAAAGACGGAAAAGACCCGAGAAGGGAAATAAAAGAATTATTGGCTAAAGGGGAACTGGAAAAACTCCTTGATAAAGCCGCCGAAATACACGGCCATTATTGTTCGCATGTGGCGCTTGGCGTCAGGGCCGCATATGCGGCGTTTAGAGAGCTTGGGATAACCGAAAGTACCGGTATGGAAGAAATACTGGCCGTGGTTGAATGTAACAATTGTTTTGTCGATGGTATCCAGGCGATAAGCGGATGCACATTAGGCAATAACGCGTTAATCTATAAGGATCTCGGAAAAACGGCGGTTACTTTTATCAAGAGAAACCGGAATAAAGCGGTGCGCCTTGTCGCGAAATATGACCCGGAAAAAATGAAAAAAGATCCGGAAGCCGGGGAAGCGTTCGCCTTGTTTGACAGAGCGGTGAAAAAAAGAGAGAAACTCGCTCCCCCTGAAAAAGAACGGATGACGGAATTGTGGACAAAGATGTCGTTCGATATCCTGAAAAAACCGGAAAGCGAAATTTTTGATATAAAGGCCGCAAAACCCGAAATCGTGGAATATGCCCCTATTTTTGAATCGACACGATGCGAATCTTGCGGTGAATACGTGATGGAGACGCGCGCGAGAACGAAAGATTCGAAAAACGTATGTATAAATTGCGCCAATGATAATTATTGGGTAGTCGCGGGAAGGGGAATCCATCCTGTAGCAAAGAGGATTATAAATGAGAAATAGGATCTCATTAAGCGCGCTTTTGATATTAACAATGATTTCGCTTCCGGAGTTATTGGCCCTGACGGACCTTTCAGGCAGGGAGGTTGTTGTCCCCGATAAAGTAGAACGGGTGGTAAGCCCGTTTATGATGTATACGAGAATAATTATCGCCCTGGGGGCAATGGATAAACTTGTAGGCATATCGCACACTTGTGTTTTACCCGAAGAAGAAAATCCGTACGGGAAAGACCTTCTTAAGCTTCCCGATGTAGGCGATTTCGGCGAGAACATTGAGCTCATAGCTTCCCTTAAACCTGATTTGATCTTCGCTCTCCCGCAGGGTATCCGTACTTTTGAGGAAAAAACAGGCGCGACAGTCGTGGGCGCGTCTTTTCCCGAAGGGGCGCCGATGGAAAAAATGTTTGCCAGACAGATAAAGGTCATAGGAATGTCGCTCCATAAGGAAAAAGAAGCGCGTGAGCTTAACGCGTTTATAAAAGAAAAGTTAAGCAAGGTAACCGATATTACCTCTAAAATACCGGATAGCCAAAGGCCGAAGATTTATTTCGCGTGGACAAGTTGGACGGGGGACATTACCAACACGGTTGTCGATTTCGATCCCATAGAATTGGCAGGCGGCGTAAACGTGGCCCGGGGATGCAAAAATTTCGCCAAAGGGCAAAGAGGCATACTCGTATCAAGAGAACATATCATTAAATGGAATCCCGATATAATATTCCTTTCCCGTTATGAATCAAGCAAATGGGAAAAAAATGGCGCGAACGGCAAAATTGCCCCGGTTACCATAGAAGAAGTTCTGGCCGATCCGCTTTTACAAAATATAAACGCCGTAAAGAATAAACGCGTCTATTATACTACGGCGTTCTGTAACTGGTGGCCTCATCAGCGCGCTATCGCCCAGGTTTTTCAAATGGCAAAAATATTCTATCCGGAAAAGCTCAAAGACCTGGATGTGGAAAAAGAAGGGAATGAAGTTTTTAAAAGATTTTACGGCGGAAATGACCTTTACACGCGGTTGATCAGGAATATCGAACTTTATACGGGAGACTAAAAATGCCCGGTTACATCGACTCAAGGCAAGAATACAGGAAGTTTATCGGCAGGAAAGCATTCATTATTGCGGTTTTTATTTTTCTGATATTCACGTTAGGCGGTATCGCCGTAACCATAGGGCCCATGAAATTCTCATTCCCCGATGTTTATAAAGCGATATTCAATCACTTTTTTCCGGGATATTTCAATATTCCGGAGATGTCGCAGGCCGTAATATGGAAAATAAGGGTTCCCAGGACCCTTACGGCGCTTCTGGCGGGTTTTGGCCTTGCTTTGGCCGGGACCCAGATGCAGGCTATTCTGAGAAATCCACTTGCAAGCCCATTTACGCTTGGGGTATCCGCGGGCGCCGGTTTCGGCGCGGGCCTGGCGACTTTAATGGGTATAAGTTTCACAGGGGGGAAATATTTTTTGATAGGAAATGCTTTTCTTTTTTCCCTGATACCGGCATTCGTTGTATTTTTTTTAAGCCGGATCAAAAGGATGAGCCCCGGGGTGATGGTATTGGCCGGTATTTCGCTCGCGTATATTTTTTCCGCGGGAACCATGTTAATAAGTTATTTTTCCCGGGCCGAAGACCTGAAGGCGCTTTCCCTATGGATGATGGGGGACGCGGGCAAAACAACCTGGAGCGATTTGGGCCCCCTCGCGATCGTTCTCATACTGGCTTCATTTCTGCTTATCGGAAAATCCGGAGCGCTGGACGTAATGAACGCGGAAGACGAAACGGCCAAAAGCCTGGGTGTAAACGTTGAAAGGACCAGGATCTTCATAATGGCGGTCTCATCGCTTATTACGGCAAGCGTCATATGCTTTACCGGGATGATAGGTTTTGTGGGCCTGGTGGCGCCTCACATAACGCGGATGCTGATCGGAGCGAATAACAGATTTCTCGTTCCCGCTTCGGGCCTTTTTGGCGCGGCATTTTTATTAAGCGCGGATATTATTTCCATGAAGATAATAGAGCCGTCCGTTCTTCCTGTCGGCATAGTAACGGCTCTTTTAGGCGGCCCTCTTTTTTTCCTGCTCATAGTAAAAAGGCAAGGAAGGGAATATTGGTAACCCTTAGGATAAATGACATAGAATTTTCATATCCGAGCGTTTCTGTTCTTAAGGGTATAAGCATGGAAATTATGCCCGGCGAAATCGTGGCCATAATAGGTAAAAACGGCGCCGGGAAATCCACATTGATAAAATGCATGAATAGAATCCTTGAACCCGGGAAGGGAAAGGTGTTTTTAGGCGAAAAAGAATTAAAAAGAATGAAAGGAAAAGACATAGCGAAATCGATGGCCTATCTTTCCCAGAAGGCGTCATATGTTTTTCCTGTTACCGTGTTTGATGTTGTTCTTTCCGGAAGATACCCCCATCTTGCCCGGAATAGCGGCCAAAGAGATGAAGTCAGGGCCGCAGAGGTATTAAAGATGATGGAACTTGAAAATCTCGCGATGAGATATTTCAATGAGATTAGCGGGGGCCAGCAGCAGCAAGTGCTTATCGCCAGAGCCCTTGCCCAGGAAGCAAGCATCCTGCTCCTCGACGAGCCGACAAGCGACCTTGACATAAAGCACCAACTGGAGGTAATGGAGACGGTAAGGAAGCTCGTTCGCGATAGGGAAATAGCTTCGGTAATAACAATTCATGATTTAAACCTGGCTTCAAGATACGCTGACAGAATAGTTATGTTAAAAAACGGCTTAATATTCGCGGCCGGGGATGCCGCTTCGGTATTGAGCGCGAGAAATATAGCCGAGGCCTATGGTGTACAGGTTTCAATAAATAAAGTTGAAGGCAGGCCGCACATAATTCCTGTTTGCCCCCTTAGATCATAATATATACGCGCGGAATCAACTTTTAAGCGGCGTGAATCGCGAATCTTTTTGCGAAATTATAAATTTGCCTCTATCCCGCCCAAAATGATATAATATTCTTCATGAAAGGAAAGGGCATTTTTATCCGCGCCTTTTAATGACAATGGCCGATTCATAATAAAAGTGGATCATAAACATCGCGGAAACATCGTTGGGGTAGGGGCGCGTTGCGATGCGCCCCTACTGCTTGATAAATATTTCAAAACAAATGAAATACCGAAACAAACAAGGTTGAAATAAACAAATATGGCGAAAGATGAAACAAAAAAATATTATAAATGTTCCCGATGCCACAGGGAAGCTGTCCAGGATGAAACATATATTATTGACGATAAACCGGTTTGCGCAACCTGTATTTACGGTAAACAGAAGCCGTTTAAAATTTATCCGATAGGTATGGTGAAAAATAAGCTTAAACGGGCAAAGAAAGGTTTTGGCACTGCCGGTCAAGGGGGGATATCGCGTATAGAATTGTATGAATCGCAGAAACCGTTTTTATACAAACTGGAAGAAGAAAAAAACATTACTATCGTATACTATCTGCACGAAGCTAATTCGGTAAAGTCTGTTTTCTACAGAGGTTTAGAAGGCAAGAAAGTAGGAGTTTTTGCCTCACGCACACCTTATAGGCTGTCAAAAATTGGCATTCAGGATGTAAGGCTGCTAAAAATAGAAGGAATTGCTCTTTACGTTGAGGGATTAGACGCTGTTAACGGCACGCCGGTTCTTGACATTAAAATGAAATGGAGCCTTTTTGATTAAGGCATCAAACCTATCCAAGGCATATCTTTAAACAACCCCCTTTTTTTAGCGCGAATATTGCTTGACACGGCAATAACATGGTGATATAGTATTTAACGTTAATGGGAATAATTCCCAATAAGGAGCGGAATGGCGGATTTAGCTGATAGAGGAATACCCTGGCATTACAGCAAATTGAGTAAATATTGTTGTAGGCTAACCAAGCCGAGGCAGGTAATCTTGGATATTTTGAATAATACACAAAGACATTTGAGTGCCGAGGAAATTTGGGAAGAGGCGCCGAAGATATCTTCTAATGTGGGATTATCCACTATTTATCGCAATCTTGAATTATTAGTTCGCATTGGGTTGGTGTGGAAATTTGACGCGGGAGACAACAAGTCCAGATATGAGATAGCCAAGCGGTCCGATGAAAATCATCATCATCACTTGATATGCAAAAAATGTAATGGTATCATAGATTATTCGGCTTCCGTAGATAATGAGAAAGATTTTATAGAGATGAGAGAAAAAAACCTCTCAAGTAAATATAATTTTAAGATTGAAAATCACTGCATCGATTTTTTCGGATTGTGTTATAAATGTAGAAAAGGTAAATAGCGGCATCTTTTTAAATTGAAATGCGAATGGTACTCATTAACAGTGAAGGGGGTGAATAATATGCCAGGCGGAGACGGAACAGGCCCTTTTGGAGGAGGCCCGGGAACAGGAAGAGGCATGGGCAGAGGCGGTGGTAGAGGCAGAATGGGCGGTAACCGTCCGGGTTCAGGCCCCGGAGGCAATTGCCTATGCCCTAAATGCAACTTATCTGTTCCACATGCGGTAGGAACTCCATGCTATAACATGAATTGTCCCAAATGCGGTACAAAGATGGTTAGAGGATAAACTTTTGTCATAAAAAACGGTCTTTTTACGGACAAACAGTTACAGGGGGCGAAAAATGTCTTTTGGAAACGGAACAGGCCCATTCTGGCATGGCCAGGGAGGGCGCCGCGGTAGATTTGGCAGAGGCGGCGGAAGAGGAGGAATGTTTCGAGGGCAGCCTCTTTTTTCGGGCCAGGCGCAACAGGTTTTTAATCGGCCTGTTTCAAAAGAACAGGAATTGGAATTGCTTAAGCGACAATCGCGACAGCTTAAACGGCAGTTAGACGCGGTTCTCGGACGGATTGAAAAGGCGGATAAAGAGAGAGGGCGAGAGTCACGGGCACAAAAACCCGGGAATCTAAAGGCCTTTATCGATAAATCAAAATGCACTGCCTGCGGCGTGTGCGCAAATGTCTGCCCTCAACAAGCAATTGCTATTAACAATTCGGCTACAATTAATAAAGCGCTGTGTACAGGCTGCGGTATTTGTGTGGGGGCATGCCCAAATAGCGCTATTTCTTTAACGGAATGGCAAAAAAATGCAGGAAAAAAATAGAAAAACACAAGAATTAGAACAGGAAAAACGCCTTAAGGGGAATATGCTTAAAATAAAGCATAAACTCGTTGTGATAAGCGGAAAAGGCGGTGTCGGTAAGACTACGGTTGCGGTTAATTTAGCGTATGGATTGGCCGATAAAGGAAATAGGGTCGGTATTTTGGATGTTGATATTCACGGGCCCAATGTTGCCAAAATGTTAGGGATTGACGACAAAAGGCTTGTAGGTTCTGATCTGGGAATTGAACCTATGGAAGTTTTGCCTCATTTAAAGGCGGTAAGCCTTGCATTATTATTTGATAACAAAGATCAACCGATAATCTGGCGCGGGCCGCTTAAGATGATGACTATAAAGCAGTTTTTGGCAGATGTGAATTGGGGCGAACTTGACTATTTAATTGTTGATTCGCCTCCCGGAACGGGTGATGAGCCTTTAAGCGTTTGTCAGCTTATCCCTAATATAGACGGCGCGATTATAGTTACAACGCCACAGGATGTGGCAATTCTTGATTCCAGAAAAAGCGTTTTATTCGCGAAAGAATTGAAGGTACCCATTGTTGGAATAATCGAAAATCTGAGCGGTTTTATATGCCCCCATTGCAAAAAAAACATAGATTTGTTCGGAATAGGCGGCGGCGAAAAAGCCGCACAAGATTTAAATGTGCCTTTTCTGGGGAGAATCCCCGTTGAACCCGAAATAGTAAAATTAAGCGATTCAGGCCAGCCGTTTATCCATTTTAAAAAAGAAACACAACCCGCGAAAATCATGAATGAAATAATGGATAAAATCAATGCTCGCATAAAAAAATGAGGAAACATTTAGGGCTCTAATGAAAATTATCGTTGTATCCCTGATTATATTTTTCCTGGCTATTTTTATGGCAATGGTAGGGCGCGGAGGAGGTAACTTTTATGTTCCGGTATTAATCGCTGCCGGAGTGTCAATGAACGCAGCCTCGACAAGCGCGCAGTTGATTTTAATGGTAACGGCCCTGGTGGCCACTTTTGTTTTTCATGCCTATAAGAGCGTTGACTGGAAACTTGCCCTGGTAATAGATCCCCCGACGGATATTATGGCGTTTGCCGGAGGATATTTCGCGCATTATTTTACAGGGTACTATTTAAAATTTCTTTTTGGTATTCTTTTGATAATAGCGGCTTTTTTTATGTTAAGGCCGGTTAAAGAGCGTATTAACAACGGTAAAAAGCAGTTTGGTTATTGGAATCGTTCTTTTGACGGATATAATTACAGGGTAAACCTCTGGATGGCTATTCCCATTACGGCATTAATAGGTTTTTTCGCCGGAATGCTTGGAATTTCGGGAGGAAGCTTTAAAATACCGTTAATGGTATTGGCTTGCGGCGTTCCCATGAAAATAGCTATTGGAACATCTTCCGCCATGGTCGCCGTAACAGCTTTAATGGGATTTCTTGGCCATAGTGTTGCCGGCGATTTTAATCCTGTTTGGGCCGTTCCGTTAGTTTGTGTCGCGGCCTTGGGTGGCTTGGCAGGCGGTAAGCTTTCCGTTAAGACAGAGCCCCTGCGCCTTAAGAAAATATTTGCGTATACTACTTTGGCTGCCGCCGGTTTTATGGTAGCGAGCTCAATTTTAGCCGGATGACATGAAACCTTTAGCGATTAAAAAATATCCCGACAATGTTTTAAGAAAGCAATGTCAGTCAATAGAAAAAATCACGGAAAAAGAGATCAAGCTTTTTCGGGATATGCTTTTTACCATGAAGCATTTTTGCGGCATTGGGCTGGCAGCCCCTCAAATAGGTATTTCTAAAAGGCTCATTGTCGCGGAGGTCGAAAATATAACCGTAAAATTGGCTAACCCTAAAATTATCGATGTAAAAGGATCCGATAATATGCCGGAGGGCTGTCTAAGCGTCCCTGACATTACAGTTAATGTCAGGCGGCCTATTGGCATTACGGTAAAAGGCCTGAATGAGGAAGGGCGCGCCGTAGAAATAAGGACAAAGGGCCTTTTGGCAAGGGTATTGCAGCATGAAATCGACCATTTAAACGGTAAATTAATCATTGATTATATGAATGTGCTGGAAAGACTGAAATCCAAATTCATAAAATAGAAGAAAGAGAAATATGCCGGCATACAGGTATCAGTGCGGCAGTTGCGGCTGCAAATTTGAAAAATTTCAGAACATGAGCACGCAACCGCTAAAAGAATGCCCGAAATGCGGTAAAGGGATAAGAAGGTCATCGGTAACGGGTATGGGGATAATTTTTAAAGGAAAAGGATTTTACCCGACAGATTACGAAAATAACCATTTTTCAGATAAGACCTGTTGCGGGAGAAGCGAGCTTGCGACGGGCCTCCTTGCATAGGCGATGGAGTGTGTAAAAGGTAATGAAATTAGGCGAATAAAATGGACCGGATAAAAAAAGTAGTTTCTATCGGATGCTCGGGATGCGGCGCGCTTGCAGCTCTAATGCTAAAAAAGTTGAAACCTTCTCTCGAAGTAACTATAATTCGGGAGCCACAGGAAAAAGGTTTATTGACAAGATGCGCGACTCCCTATATTTGTTGCGGTGACGTGATGGTAGACCCTTCCTACAAGGATGACAGTATATTCACGGAAAAAGGAATAGGATTGGTAAACGTAAAAGCGGTAGGGATAGATAGAGATAAAAAAATAGTTACCACAACCGACGGCAACACATATCCATATGATAAACTTGTTTTAGCTGTTGGCGCAAAGCCTGTTATGCCTCCTATTCCGGGAATTAATTTAGCGGGGGTATTTACCCTTCGCACAAGTGGTGACGCGGTTAACATTCTCAATTGGATAAATTCTAAGCGGGTTAGAGATGTTGTTCTTTTAGGCGCGGGTACGATAGGGATTGAAAAGGCTTATCTGTTGTCCCGCCAAGGATTGAAAGTTACGCTTGTGGAAATGCTCGGGAATATTATGTCGAATGCCTTAGATCCCGATATGGCCGAAGAGGTACAGGGTTATATGGTGAAAAAAGGAGTGCGATTGAAACTTAACCAGAAAGCAGTTACAATTAACGGAAAAGAAAGCGTAGAAAGCGTAACACTGGTTTCCGGCGAAAAAATAAATACGGGTATGGTTGTTGTTTCCGCGGGCGCCCGTTGCAATATTGATTTAGCCAAAGACGCGGGATTGAAACTGGGTAAGCTTGGTTTAAAGGTCAATCAGAATTTGCAAACTTCAGACCCTGATATATTTGCCGGCGGAGACCTTGTGGAGTACCAGAGTCATATTACAGGCAATCCCGCGCTTGGGCAATTACGCCCTAACGCGGTAATTTCCGGTAGGGTCATTGCCAAGAATATATTAGGGTTTAACATAAAATTTCCACCTCTAATCAATGCTTTTTGCACCAAATTTTTTGACAAATCTATAGCAGGGGCGGGTGTCACCGAAACGGAGGCTAAAAGGGAAGGTATCGAAATAGTTACAGCGAAAGAAAAATCTATCAGTAAGCATTCTATGATGCGGGAACGAAAACCTTATACGGTGAAGCTGATATTTGACAAAAAAGATGAGAAGTTAATAGGCGGGCAGCTAATAAGCGATACCGAATGCTCAGTCAAGCATATTGATGTAATAGCCCTGGCGATAAGGTGCGGATTAAAGGTTTTGGATTTGACTACTTTGAGGTGCGCCGGCCAACCGGAGTTGTCCCCGGATCCCGGCAGGGAACCGATAGCTTTGGCGGCTGAAAGCGCTTTTGATAAATTTTATAACAGGTGATTTCTTGAAAAGGAAATAAAAAGTGCAGGTATTGATTATCTTTAATCGCAATCCTTATGACGGGACAGATGTAACTTGGAATGGGCTGCGTCCGGTAGAAAAATTACCCGATTTAAAAATAGAAAGGTGACTCTATAATACCGCGGACAAAAAAACAGATGCAAAAGGCCCTTTAATGACGGGCTTGTCACCTTATGTATAACGATCAGCGGAAAGCCCGACTTTCAGGGTTAGCATCAGGCGCGGATCTGATAAAAGATTCAGCTTTTAATTTACATGCGGTTACAGCAGATAAGGTTTTAGGGAAAATAGAAGATATATAAAAATGAATGATGATGTCAGAAAATGGATAGAAAAAGACGGGGTAGATTTTTTGAAAAAAATTGGCCTTAAGAAAGGGCAGGCTGTGCTGGACTTTGGATGCGGAGAAGGTCATTATACGATTCCCGCGGCAAGAGTGGTGGGCAAAGAAGGCAAAGTTTATGGTTTGGATAAAGATACAATGAGGCTGACAGGATTAAAAGAAATGGCAAAGATAAGGGCAATGGAAAATATAGAAATTTTAAACCGACATTCAGAAATTCCACTGGAAAACAATTCGCTCGATGCAGTGCTTTGTTATGATGTTATCCACTATCAGGATAAAAAGGAACGGGCCGCTTTTTATAAGGAAATACATAGAGTTTCGAAAAGAAAAGGTATTTTTTCCGTTTATCCCAAACATCATAAACAGGATTATCCTTTAGATAAGCTGGCCGATATAAGTTTAGAGGAGATTATACGGGAAATAGAGGGATCAGCGTTCCGGCTTAGGGAAAATTTACGGTGTAATCTTTTACACGATAACGGTTATAACGAGGGGGTAGTGTTAAATTTTAGTACTTTAAAGCAATGATACAGAATATGAAGGGAAGCCTTAATGAAAAACAATTGTTCGAAATTTTTTAAAGAACTTATAGAAACAATCAGTCCTTCAGGATACGAACAGGAAGCGGTTGAGCTCTGGAAAAAAGAAGTGAAAAAGTTTGTCCGGAAAGTTGAAATTGACATTCACGGCAACGCAATAGCTGTATTAAACGAAAATAAAAAACCAAAAATTATGCTTGCGAGCCACATTGATGAAGTAGGCTTCATGGTTAAATATATAGATAAGGACGGTTATATTTATTTTTCCCCTGTAGGCGGGCTTGACCCTCATCTTATACCGGGCCAAAGAGTAAGAATAAAAACTAAAAAAGGCGAGGTTTTAGGAGCGATAGGCAAAAAACCCGTGCATCTTCTGGAAGAGGAAGAAAAAAAGAAAATTTGCAAAGTCGGGGAGTTATGGATAGATATCGGGGCCAAAGATGAAAAGGAAGCAAAATCCAGGGTAGAAATCGGGGATATCGCCGTTGTAAATGCAGGATTAGATGTTTTGAATTCTGATAAAGTAATAGGCAGGGGCTTTGATGACAAAGCAGGCGTATTTGTTATAACCGAAGTTTTAAAAAAATTGTCAAAAAAGAAACTCAGCGCTTCTTTATACGGCGTGATTACGGTGCAGGAGGAAATAGGTCTAAGAGGCGCCAGAACGAGCGCTTATGGCATTTCGCCGGATATAGGCATCGCCATAGACGTTACTTTTGCCTCCGATTTTCCCACAATGGATAAAAGAAAAACGGGAGACATAAAAATAGGCGGCGGCCCCGTGATAGCGAAAGGGCCGAACATAAATCCGAAAATATTTGATTTGCTCGTAAATGCAGCTAAAAAAGGAAATATTCCTCATCAAATAGAAGCGATACCGGAGGGCACGAGGACCGACGCAAACGTTATCCAGCTTACAAAATCGGGGATTGCCACAGGGCTGGTAAGTATTCCGTTAAGATATATGCATACGCCTGTAGAAATAATCAGCCTCAGTGATTTGGGGAATACCGTTACGTTGCTGGAAAAGGCTTTGTCTTAATATCTGTTAACGGTTTATTTATGAATGGTATTTTACATTTTAAAGGAAAGAGGGGCTACCATGTTTAAGAAAATAGTGAAAAATTTTGGTCCTGAATGGGGTGCCGCGGTTATGGGGACAGCGGCCCTTTGTATTACCATGCAATTGTCCTCGGAAGTTGCCAGGCCTTTTTCGGCTCTTTTATACGTGGGCCTGGGATTTTATTTACTGACCACCTTTATGTTTATCGCTTTTTTAATCCCGTGGACATTAAGATTTTTTATGTATCCGGAAGAGGTTAAAAAAGATCTGCGCCATCCGATAAAAGGCAATTTTTTTCCTACCATGCCTATTTCTTTTATATTAGCAGGAACAGGAACCAATAAGCTCGGCCCGATGCTTTTCGGCCCCGAATTTTCCTATCATTTAAGCGTAATCTTTTTCTTTCTGGGGGTTATAGGAATTTTTACCTTCGGGTATTTATTGGTAAAGATTCATTTTTTGAACAAGGAGATGCGTTTGAATGATGCGAATTTTTCATGGTTTATACCCCCAGTTTCCCATCTTATAATACCGGTCCTTGGAACTTGTTTATTAGACGTTTATTGGGCAGAGACGGGTTTAGCTCCCGTTATTTTTATAATTTCTATGGTAGCTTTGGGTGTGGGCTTTTTCAATTTTTTATTTGTCGGGGCGATGGTATGGCGCCGTTATGTCTGCGGCACAATTCCACAAGGGAACCTGGCTCCTACAATCATGATAGGGATAGCTCCGACGGCTATCATGGTCGTATTTTTAATAAAGTTTATTGAGGCTATCGAAGCTTCGCATGGGACTCTATTTGGCATAAATTTCGTATCTATATTTCCCCTTGTAAAGATAGGTGCCACTGTTCTATGGGGTTTTTCTTTCTGGTGGCTCTTTTTAGTGATAATTTTAGTCGTTCATTACATCAGAATCAAAGCGCACCCGTTAGTTTTTTCCTGGTGGGCATACACGTTTCCGTTGGAAGCATTCGCCGTTTCCACGGGCCTTTTAGCCAAATGCGTGGCTCCTTATTTTTTTCGCGGAATGCTCTTATGTTTAAATACATTGGCAGTAGCGAGCTGGATACTGGTTGTATTCGGCACTATTAAATGGCTTGAAAGAGGTGCCTTTTTTAAGCCGCAACATTAAAAATTGGAGACCAAAATGAAAATTCGTTCTATAACTATAGCTTCGACAATTGTTTTAATTCCTTTTGTTTTAGGCGCAATTCTATTTAACCCGAGACTGCGTAACAGGTTCCGTGAAAAGGACAATTTTGTGTCCGATACGAGATATGATAATAAGGGAATGAACTATAAGGGGGTAAGCATTGATTGGGCTTTTTGTCCCGACTGGCAGTATAAACCTTTATTTTTTTCTTCCAAGGAATATCTGGTATTCGTTTTCCATTATGGAAATAACAACGAATACAGTATAGACCTTATGCCGTCGTACACTTTTGTTTCACCGCCCAATAGGCGATATTCAGCCAATGAAGAGATATCGATGTATATAGAGGACGGGGTAGAAAATGAGCTTGGATTGGTTGATGAAAGTTCCATGAGTTATAAGATTCCTTCCGGAGCCGCAAAGCATTATATTGTAACGTTTGAAAAACCTGAAGGCTTAAGCCGTTTCTATGTGGACGCAGATATTTTCAGGGATTTTACTTTACGTATCCATTATGCGAAGAAAGCCGATTCATGGGTAAATGTTAAAAGTGAGTGGGTTGAAAAATATAAGGGAAGGGGATAAAAAAATGGCAAAGAATCATCGCTTAGAAATGTTTGGTTCTATGGAAAAAGGGGTGAAATAGTGAGTGAAAATATAAACAGGGTGTCGATCGCAGTTTCCAGCGGGAAAGGCGGGACGGGAAAAACTTTTATAGCCACTAATCTGGCAAAGGTGTTATCAGAAAAGGGAAAACAAGTCCGCTATTTGGATTGTGATGTAGAGGAACCAAACGGGCATCTATTTCTTAACCCTGTCATTAAAAAGGAAGAAGACGCGGTATTACTCGGGCCTGCCGAGGCAGATAAAGAAAAGTGTATTGTGTGCGGCAAATGCGCGGAAATATGCAATTATAACGCCATCGCGGTTGTAGGCGGGAAAGTGCTTATATTCAAAGAATTGTGCCATGTATGCGGGGGGTGCACGATTATCTGTCCCGTGGACGCGATTATCGAGAAAGAAAGAAAAATCGGTGTGATAAAAGAAGGATTAAGCGCAGATATAAAGGTTTATTACGCGCTGTTAGAAACAGCCGAAGGAGGGATGTCTCCGCGGTTGGTAAAAAAGGTTAAAGAATATATCGGAGAAGGGGTTAATGTTTTGGATTCATCACCCGGCACAAGTTGCCCTGTTGTAGAAACGGTGAAAAATGTGGATTTGTGTATTCTGGTTACCGATCCCACTCCCTTTGGTATAAATGATTTAAAGCTTGCCGTGGATATGGCGAGGGAAATAGGCCAGGAACCCGTGGTAGTGGTAAACAGGGCAGAATATAAAGACGCCTCTTTAAAAGAATATTGCCGGGCGGCGCAATTGGATATCATCGGGGAGATTCCCGATGAACGCAAAATAGCTGAAAGTTACTCCCGCGGAGAATTGGCGGTAGAGAAATTTCCGTATATAAAAGCCATATTTGACAAGCTGGGAGAAAAGGTATTGCTTTTAGCCAAACAAAAAAGAAAACCGCCGAAAACGGTTAAAAGCAAAAAAAGGCCGGCGGGGAGTATACCTGAAAAATCTAAAAAATATGGCACAAATACCGGCAAGAAGCCCAAAGAATTAGTAGTTATAAGCGGAAAAGGCGGAACCGGTAAGACATCGTTGACTGCAAGCTTTGTTGCCTTGGCCAAGAGGGTTGTAATTTCTGATTGTGATGTAGACGCGGCGGATTTGCACCTGGTTTTATCGCCTGAGGTAAAGACAAAAGGATTTTTTAGCGGAGGGGTAGAAGCAGATATAAATCAGGATGTGTGCGTTCAATGCGGAAAATGCAGAGAGGCCTGTCATTTTTCCGCTATTGATAAATATGAGAAAAAAGGCAAGCTTTGTTACGCGATTGATAAATTGGCGTGTGAGGGGTGCGGGGTATGTGAACTGGTGTGCAAGTACGATGCGGTAAAAACCAAGCCTGCTGTAAACGGCGAATGGTTTATGTCTGATACGCGTTTCGGGCCAATGAGCCACGCGAAATTAGGCGTAGCCGAAGAAAACTCCGGAAGACTGGTTACCTTAGTTCGGGATAAAGCAACAATACTTGCTAAAGAAGCCAACCTGGGTAAGGCGATCATGGATGGCGCTCCCGGAACAGGATGCCCCGTGATATCTTCTATTACAGGCGCAGACTACGCCCTGGCGGTTACCGAACCTACCATTTCGGGGGCGCATGATTTAGAACGGGTATTGAAAGTGATAAATCATTTTGGAGTCAAATCGGGTGTAATAGTAAATAAATCGGATTTAAACCAGAACTGGACCAGCAGGATACAAAAGTTGGCGGAGAAACATAATTCCGAATTCATAGGAACCGTGCCTTACGGCAAAGAGGTTACCGAGGCGCAAATGCGAAAAATATCTGTAGTGGAATATGCTGACACATCTTTGACGGAAAATATAAAAAATATCTGGAAAAAAATCAAAGAGATTATTTATAGCTGATTATGCCGCCGCGGAGACAAACAGTAAGTATTGTTACAAAAAAGGGAGACAAGGGATACGCCTATGCGCTTTCAGGCCATAAGCTGCCCAAAGACGATTTAAGGCTTGAAGCGGCAGGTACTATAGACGAACTTAGTTCTTTTTTGGGAATGGCTAAAAGTTTAATAAGGGATGAAGGCGGCAAAGATATTTTAAAAAGGGTGCAGAATAACTTATTTATCGTAGGGGGCCGGATTTCCGGGGGCAGTTCGCAAAAAAGCGGACGAAACTCCCTTTTTAAATATGTAAAATATTTAGAAAAAGAAATTGGAAAGCTGGAAAAAAAATATCATTTCCGAAATTTTGTGCTGCCCGGCAATAATTTATGTTCCGCGACATTGCATGTTGTCCGTACTATCGCCAGGCGCTTGGAACGCAGGGTGGTAGCGTTAAGAAATAAGGAGGGCATAGAAGACGATGATATATTGATTTATTTAAATAGATTATCGGATCTGTTGTTTTTATTGGCTTGCCGCTATAGTTCTGAAAATTTCAGGAGGTTATAATATGCCATGGGTTGACGAAAAAAAATGTACCGGTTGCAATGTTTGCGTCGGGAAATGTCCGGTTGACGCAATTTCGATGGAGGATGAGAAGGCAAGAATAAATATGGAAAATTGCATTCATTGCGGTACCTGCCACAGTGTATGTCCCAATGAGGCAGTAAGGCATGACAGCGAAAAAATACCGGAAAATGTAAAAAATAACGTGGAAGAAACAAAAAGATTTATGGATCTTTGCGCAAAATATCTCGCTGATGTTAAGGAAAAAAATAAATGCTTACAGCGAATGATAAAGCATTACAATAAACAAAAAATCGTTGCCGAAAAAACCATAGAAGAGCTTAAACAATTAAAAAGTGGCCAATCTTTATAAAGTTTTGATTTTTACCTGTTATGGCGGATGCGCCACCGGCGTTGCCGCATCTAAAGCCTGTATAAGGGTATGGGAGGAAAATCCTGATGATGTGAAAATAGGATGTCTTCCCGCCGCCATAGTGCCATGGAAGCGTGGGGAAATTGTAAAAAACTCAAAAAAGCGTATTTTAATAGACGCCTGCGCGATTCAGTGCGGCAAGGAACTATTTAAAAGGGAGGGGGTGTCTGTAGATACTTACATCGAGTTAACCTCGCTTCTTGGCGTCAAAAAGGAAAAGAAATTACCTTTTAAGGATCTAGAAAAGAGGGTTTATAAAATCGTACAAAACGAAGTAAAAATTCTTTTAAATAAAATCTGAAAGGCAAATGGTAATGTTTGAATGGATAAAAAACCGGAATCATTTTCAGGACGCGCAAAATAAACACAAGGACTTTTTGGTTTTAATGTTTTATGCGGGTTTTTCGCCTAACGCGAGGCGAGCTTTGGGTGAAATCGAAAATTTTAGTAAGGAAAACAAAAAAATTCCTGTTTATGTTGTTGACGTGGAAAAGATTAAAGGCGTGCATAAACAGTTTAATGTGAAAAATGTACCTACAGTTTTAGCGTTTCGCGAAAAAAAGATAGTCCGGCGTATAGAAGGGGTTGAAAATGCTAGGTTTTACGGCCGTGTATTATGCGGTATGGCATCGCCCCGTAAAAGCGGCGAAAAAAAGATTTTTCATCGGGTAGTTGTGTATAGCGGCCCAGGTTGCCCCGCCTGCGGAACCGCCAAGGCATATTTACGTAAACAGGGTATTAATTTTACGACAGTAGATATAGCTCAAGACCAGCGCGCAGCCGAAAGATTAGTAAGGCGCAGCGGCCAGATGGCCGTGCCGCAGATTGATATTGACGGGCATTTAGTGGTAGGATTTGATCAGGCGAAAATTGACAGGTTTCTTTCTACTTAAAAGGAGGTGATAGTATGAAGTTGCAACCAATAAACGGACAGATTCTGGTAAAACCCCTTGAGGCCAGAGATAAGACATCCGGCGGTATATATGTTCCTGATACCGCTAAAGAAAAACTTCAGGAGGGTAAGGTTATTGCGGTAGCGGAAGACGCAACCGATGAAGTGGCGGTTGGTGACCGCGTAATTTATAAGGAATTAAGCGGAACGGAAGTTAAGGCAGAGGGGGAAGATTATATTTTGCTTACCGAAGATGACCTTCTGGCAAAATACGAGGCAGTAGATAAAATTCCGGAATAAGGGTTCGAAGAGAATTTTTTATTCTTACAGGTAAAAGGAAGGAAAAGCAATGGATATCGCCGGGTGGAAACAACATATTGAAGCAAAACGCAGGGAAAAAGACGGATTTTTTAAAACACCTTTTCAGTCGCCCCTATCTTTTGACGAATGTCAAAAATTTAAAGGCTTAAATTATTATAGCCCTGATCGGGATTACCTCTTTGAGCTTGACCTCCGGGAACATGGGGAGAAGGAAACGGTGAAAATAGAAGATACCAAAGGAAATGAGCGGAAGTTTTTAAAGTGGGGTGAATTTAATTTCAGAATAGGTGATACAGATTGTAAATTGCAGATTTATAAAAGTTCCCCTGAAGAAGAGGGGTTTTTTGTCCCTTTCAGGGATGTCACCAGCGGTAAAGAAACATATGGGGCAGGGCGGTATCTGGACCTTGAAACCGGCAGGCATCAAACCCCCGGGGGGAAATGGATAATTGATTTTAATGATGCGTATAACCCCTGGTGCGCGTATAGCAGGGATTACGCCTGCCCTTTTACCCCTCCTGAAAATTGGTTAAAAGTACCGGTTTACGCGGGTGAAAAAGATTATAAAAAATGAAAAAGATAAAATGAAAAATTCAACTCCGAAGAAATTTAAATTTTGCCCTTTATGCGGATATTATTTACGCAAGGAACAGGTGGACGGCCGAAAAAGGTTGGCCTGTCAAAAGTGTGGTTGGATATATTATAAAAACCCTTTACCCGTGGCTGTTTGTGTGGCAAAGAACGGGAGAGGTAAGATTCTTATAGTCAAAAGAAATATAAAACCGGGAATAAATAAGTGGGCTTTGCCCGGGGGATTTGTTGAGTCAGAAGAAATGCCTGAAATCGCATGCCTGAGAGAGTTAAAAGAGGAAACAGGCTTAAAGGGTGAAATCAAAAACTTGATAGGCATTTATATTCAAAAGTCGAGAGAATATGGTTCGCTTCTTGTTATCGGGTATGAAGTTGAAATTTTTCAAGGATCGTTATTATTAAATAATGAATTGAAAGATGCTAAATTTTTCAGTAAGAAAGATTTACCCGCAATACCGTTTTCGTCACATAGGAAAATAATCAAAAAAATATAGGAAGACGTTAAAAATGAAAATAAAAATTCTTTTCGATAAGGATAGGAAGGATAAAAATCTCCATATTGGATGGGGCATTTCCTTTTTGATTAATGATAAAATACTGTTTGATACAGGGGAAAAAGGGAAGTGGTTACTCGAGAATATGCGATCATTGAAAGTTGATGCAGGCAAGATTAAGGCAATAGTGATTTCCCATGACCACTGGGATCATTGGGGAGGGCTTTGGGATTTGCTGAAAAGCAAAAAAGGCATGCCTGTGTACATCTGCCCTAATTTTAGCCGCGAATTTAAAAATAAAGCCAAAAAACTCGACGCCAATCTTATCGAGGCAGATAAATTAACGCAAATTTTGCCGGATATATTTTCTACCGGAGAAATAGCCGGGGCCTATAATGGCAAATATATGGCAGAACAAGCTATGGTGTTAAAAACGGAAAATGGCCTTATCATAATTACGGGATGCGCCCATCCCGGAGTCCTGAAAATGGTGGAAAAAGCAAAAACAAAATTTCCAAAGGAGCTTATTTACCTTGTTTTAGGCGGATTTCATCTGATGGAAGCAGATAAGAGAGCGATACAGATTTTAGCCGGGAACTTTAAGAAAATGGGTATAATTAAAAGCGGGCCTATGCATTGTAGCGGCCCGGAAGCAGAGAAAATTTTCAGGGAAAAATACGGTAAAAATTTCGTTTCCCTGAAAACAGGTCATATACTGGACGTGTAATTAGAATAATTTCAGCGAGAAAAAATATCAAAATATAATGATTAAAGAAAGTTTATTAACATTCGGCCCGGTTCCGTCAAGGCGCCTGGGCCGGAGTTTAGGGATAAATAATATTCCTCCAACTTGATGTTAATCCTGGTAAGGAAATAGAATTACTTAAGCCACCGGGAATCAAAATGGCTGTTATCTCAAACGCTTCTTTTATATGGCAAAAAGATGACCTGAATGATTTATGCGGGGCTGATTGGGTTTCCTTGAAATATGAGGGAAATGCCTTTTCGTTTACGGGGAATGTTAAAGAAGACCTTTTAAGCATTGCATCGGCGCATCCGATGAAAAAAGAAGCGGTAAGTGAATTTTTAAAAAAAGCCAATAGAGATTGGGCTGTTATCGATAGGCCAATAGCTGAAGGCAAATTAACGGAAACAGAATATAAAAATAACAAATTTTACGTAAGAAAGATATAAATCCGGTCCTGGCAGAAAATAAAGCAGGTATTAAGGTGTTTAAGCAGGTCTCAAAGGAATTAAAAATTCACGCTCCTTTTACTCTTTTTGGAGCGGTTACCGGTATTGTAATCATGGTGTTTTTTCGGAAATTACCCGCCAATTTTTCTTATAACATTTTTTATATACTTCATCCGTTGCATGTTGTTTTAAGCGCCCTTGTTACCGCATCTATGTTTGAACTTCATGAGTGCGAACGCTTTAGCGGAAAATGCCTTGCGGGAAAATGTAATTTTTGGGTTTTACTTATTATCGGGTATACGGGATCCATAGGCATTGCGACAATAAGCGATTCTTTAATACCGTATCTAGGGGAGACTTTGCTTAATATGCCAAATAGGGGTATCCATATAGGTTTCATCGAAAAGTGGTGGTTGGTTAATCCGTTAGCGCTATTAGGAGTGGCGATAGCTTATTTTCGGCCAAGGACAAAATTTCCTCATGCCGGTCACGTGCTTTTAAGCACTTGGGCATCGCTGTTTCACATTATTATGGCTATGGGGGAATCGCTGCAATGGTTCTTGTATATCGCCATATTTTTATTTCTTTTTATCGCGGTATGGATACCTTGTTGTGTGAGTGACATTGTTTTTCCGTTGTTGTTCGTAAAAGACGTTAGCCACCATGATTAATATCAAAAGGTTTACGTTATATTTGTTTCGCTGGCAATTAAGTACTCCTATCTTGTGGCTGGTAGTCAGGAATTTGGGAGTAGGCATATGGTCTACGATTATAGCCAACTTGATAGGGGGATCGATATTTTTTTGGGTAGACCGATTTATATTTACTTCGAAGGCGGTTGAGATGTGGCATTTCAAGGAAAAGGGCAGGTGTGACCAATGCGGCAAAGAAACAAGTTTGCAAAGATTGGTGTTGGCCCCTAATTACGATAAGCGGAATGCCGAACCGAAATTTTTCTGCAGGGAATGTTCCAGGAAAAGAACAGATGCATTAAGGATGAAGGGAATAAAAATAAGAGGCAAAAGCAAGTAGTGACGATATTAACCGTAAAATAAATTCCCAGAAAAGGAGTATCGAAATGCCATTTGGATTCGGAAGAGGCGGAGGGCGCGGCGGCCGGGGCCGAGGCAAGGGTTTTAGAGGAGGAAGAAGATGGGGATGGTTCGGGCCGCGGGGGCCGGTTGGATCTCCGGATACATGTATTTGCCCCAATTGCGGGCGAGTTTTACCTCACAAACGAGGCTTGCCTTGTTTTCAAACAAGATGCCCTGGTTGCGGAGCATTTATGACCCGGCAATTTCCCCGGGAATAATTTAGAGATAGAAAATGAGCGTTAATAGTAAAAGCGTAGAAAAGCTAAAAAGAGGCCAAAAAGTAGCTTTTATGGCTACTTTTTTTACTTTGCTTTTAGCGGTAACCAAAGGTGCTATAGGATATCTTTTCGATTCAAAGATACTGTTAGCTGATGCTTTTCATAGCGGGGCAGACCTTTTGGCCATTTTCGCTTCCGGATTTGGGCTCTGGCTGGCAGGGAAGAAAAAAAGCGCGAAGTTTCCATATGGATTGTATAAGGCAGAAACGTTAGTTACTCTTTTGATAGGGATTTTTATAATCGCGGCCGGCGCCGGGATATTCAAAGAAGGTTTTCATAAATTTTTTCATGTAACCCAAAAAGGGGAGTTGCCTGTTTTACCTCTTTTTGTAAGTGGATTATCGGCCATAGGAGCTTTTTTTATAGCCAGAAAAGAAAAAAAGACAGGTAAAGAAATCAATTCCCAATCCCTTATAGCCAATGCCCAGGAATCATTTTTAGATATTATCACTTCGATAGTCGTTCTGGCGGGAATATGGCTGGCGTATTTGCGGATTCCCCTTATAGAAGGGCTTATTATAGTCTTTATTTCGCTTTTAATCGTTAAATTAGGAATCAGGAGCGTATGGATGTCTTTATTGGCGCTTTTAGACGCCAATTTAGACCCCGCGCTCGCATCTCTTATCGAGAAGAAGATAAATGAGATATACGGTGTTAAGGGAACGAGTGAAGTCAAAATCCGCCAATCAGGCCCTTTTAAAATGGTGGAATGTAAGATTCAGACCTCGCCTTTGCTTCCTTTGTATCGGGCGCATGAACTCGCGGATAAAACAGAAAATTCTATAATAAAAACTTATGGAGATGTCGAATCCGTTTTTATACATGTTGAGCCTTCAAGGCAGAGCATTGTGTCGGCAATTATTCCGGTGAAAGATATCGACGGTTTAAATTCAAAAGTTCACGGCCATTTCGGACGAGCCCCGTACTATATTATTTTACGCATGAGCGATAAAGGCGCGGAAATAGAGGATTTTTATTATAATGAGTTTTTGGACGAAAAGAAACATATAGGAATTAAGGTCATAAAAGCGGTCATTAAGTACAAGCTGGATATATTGTTCACCTGCCAAATAGGGGAGTTATCTTTTTATATGCTGAAGGAGAATTTTGTAGATATTTATAAAATAGATGAAAATTCAACAGTGAGAGAAATGGTTAAGAAATATCATGGTAATCGGCTTGAAAGAATCGTTGCGCCCACGCATTCACTGGATGAATCCCAATCAGCGGCATCCTGACAAAAAAAGAAAGGTAAGGGAATAAAATCAAAAAATGGCTAAAATAATAGTTTCTACCGGAAGAGGCGGTACCGGAAAAACCACATTTGTGGCATTGGCCGCCAGATATCTTAAGGCCCCATCACTTCTTATTGACCTTGACCCTGACCAGAATCTGGCAGATATGCTCGGCATAAATTTAGATAATGATCAGACGATAACTGTTTCAGACGCGCTTTACAATATTATACGGAAAAGAAAAGGCGGCAAGGAATTCGACTCGACGCCCTTGCATCATCAGATGGAATACCTGCTTCAAAGCGACTGCTTATATGAGGGGGGAAATTTTGATTTGCTTACACTGGGCGTAAAATTACTGCCGGGCTGCTATTGCGTCCCGGATGATTTACTAAAAGAAAATATTCCGAGATTGTCCAAAAGCTATAGAAATATAGTAATAGATTCACCCGCGGGGGTGGAGCATTTAAATAGAAAGATAACGTCGGATATAGACGACCTTTTTATATTTTTAGACCCTTCGTTAAAATCGATAAAACATATAAAAAGAGTGGAAGATATAACTAAATCTTGCGATATTAAATATAAACATCTTTACGCAATGGGGAACCATGAGTTTGAGCCGGAGTCAGAGGAGCATTTGCGTAAAATCAGCCGATATTATACGGGAAAAATACCATATGACATGGAATTAAAGAAATATAATTTAAGCGGTAAGTCGTTGTTAGGGCTCCCTGATAATTCACCCGCCTGCGTTTCTGTTAAAAAGATTTTGAACGATACGGGAAATTTGATTTGAAATGAAAACATTTCCTTCGGCGAATTTTAAGGAATATACCGTAATATCCTGCGGTATATTGAGCCGTGAGCTCAACCTTTTAAGGGAAGAGGGTTTTTTGAACGCCGATAAGCTTTTATATACCGCACCCGGCCTGCACGAAATTCCCCATGAACTCGAAAAACAGCTTAAGAAACAAATTGAAAATGCGAAAAAGTATTCAAAAAAAATCCTTATAGTGTATGGCGAGAAATGTTTTATCGATACCAAAGATCCTTCAAGGGGCATAGATAGAATTATTCAGGAAACAGGCGCGGACGCTAAAAGAATTAAGGCAAAAAACTGTATTGACATGCTTGCCGGCATGGATGAAAGAGAAAAGATAAGCATGGGTAAAAAAGTATATTGGCTTTCTCCCGGCTGGCTGGAATACCGGAAAGTAATTTTTAAGGATTGGGATCAGGGCAAGGTTAATGAGACCTTCCCCCGGCATGATAAGGCAATTTTACTCGACCCCATCGGCATATTTGAGAAATATTCGAGTAATTCGCCTGAGAAGTTACTCGAATTTGCGGATTGGATGAAGCTTAATATAGAACCTTACAAAATTTCTCTTAATAGATTAAAATGTTTTTTGATGGATGGAATTTTTTAGGTTGAGAATTAGTAATAAAAAGATGCTGAAAATTGGAAACTGAAAACAGGCTTAAAGGGAAAATTTTGGCTATTGAAAAGAAAATAGAGGAGTTAAAGAAAAGGATGCCCGCTCATTCAGTTTCTATTGAAATGATGCGGGAATTGGAAAATTTAGAGGACGGACTCAGCGCTAAAAAGGAAAAGTTCAATAACGGCGACAAAGATAAAATGCCGAAATCGCCTTGATGAAGAATCCATTTTTGCTTACGTCAAAAACCACCCCCTGCCCTAAAAAATAAGAAGAAAATCAGGCACTTTTTAAACTTTTTGCCGCTTTTTCACTGAATCGCTTTCGCGTTCAGCTTCGGGATTACACGGAATTATAAATCTGTTCCCATCCCGCTCCTTATGCTATAATCTGTCTATTAAAGTAGAGAATATCTATATCCGTATTTTCGGATGGCCGCCAGATCCGTTATTGTATGATGATTTTAGGTTTTTTAAAAGATATGTACGGCTATTTGTAAGTGCCTGATATATGCATAGATACGAGATTCGAAGGGTAACCGAAAGTATGCAAAAGGCGAGACAGGAAAAACGTGTCTAAGCTAAAAGACAAAGTAAAAGAACTTCTAAAAAAGCAGACATTAGGCGTTCTTGCGACTCAAGGGGATATCTATCCTTATGGCACCTTGGTAGGATTTTCTTTTACAAAAGACCTTAGATTTATACTTTTTGCTACGATGCGCCATACGAGAAAGTATAGAAACATTATTAAACACCGTAATGTATCTATGTTAATCGATAGCAGAAGAAATTATGTCAGAGATTTCAAGGATGCTGTTGCTTTGACAGTGAACGGAAAGGCGAAACGGGTAAACTTACCCCTACAAACAAAGTATAAAAAACTCTATTTAAAAAGATTTCCCCATTTAAGAGGTTTTATCAATGACCCGGAAACGTCTATAGTTTCCATAAAGGTTGATAGATATATTTTTGTACAGCGATTTCAGGAAGTCTTAGAGCTGGAAATGAAATGAGAATAGGTTACCCTTGTTTAAATCGGACGTTAGGATGCAAAGCCGGTAAGACATTCAGGCTGAAATCTTATTCAGACAGCCGTCTTATTGAATCAGTTGAGAACAACCTGGATTGCCTTTTAAAGATGCTGCGATTTAACGTAAAAAACAATATTTTTTTCTTCAGGATATCTTCAGTTCTTGTGCCTTTTGCCTCCCATCCGGTATGCAAATTTAATTGGCAGGAGCATTTTAAAAGTACTTTTATAGAGATAGGAAAATTTATTAAGAAGCATGGCATAAGAATATCCATGCACCCCGATCAATTTACGCTTATAAATTCACTAGATGAAGATATTTTCAAAAGAAGCCATAAAGAACTTTTTTATCACGCACAGGTTCTTGATTTAATGGAACTCGACAATAAAGCGAAGATGCAGATACATGTGGGCGGCGTGTATGGAAATAAGAAAGAAAGCATCGATAGGTTTATATACCGCTTTGGCAAGTTAGATAGCGCAGTAAAGAGACGGCTTGTTATCGAAAACGACGACGTTAGCTATACATTGAGAAATTGTATGTCTATAAGTAATAAAATAGGCGTTCCCGTACTTTTTGACGTATTTCATCACTCGGTAAACTGCTCCGGAGAATCGGTGTCGGGCGCAATAAAGTTATCGCGTAGAACATGGAAAGAAAAAGACGGGATTTTAATGGTGGATTACAGCCTCCAGAAAAAAAATGCAAAACCCGGAAGCCACGCGGAATCTATCGATATAAAAAGTTTTAAGACTTTTTTAAAAGCATCCAGGCCTTATGATTTTGATATAATGTTAGAGATTAAGGATAAAGAAAAGAGCGCCTTAAAAGCGGTAAAAGCGCTTAAAGGCGATAAACGTTTCGGCGGTACGGCCTGATATGTTTAAACTGTTAATAAGCATTTTACTTTGTCAGCTTGCCGGAGTAATCGGAGGGTTGTTTACTCGATATTCTATGCCGTTATGGTACGAGAGTCTCAAAAAACCATTTTTTAACCCGCCTGACCGGATTTTTGGGCCCGTATGGATAATTTTGTATACCATGATGGGTATCGCGGCATACACTGTTTGGCGTAAAGGATTACGAACGCCCGGCGTAAGATCGGCGCTGGCGATTTTTGTTCTGCAACTGTCTTTAAACAGTTTATGGCCGGTTGTTTTTTTCGGGGGCAGGTCAATAGGCGGCGGCATGATTGTAATCGTGTTTTTGTGGCTGGCTATAGTATGGACTATGGCAGTTTTTTTTAATATTTCAAAACCGGCGTTTTTTTTGCTTACGCCATATATTTTATGGATAAGCTTCGCGCTTTTGCTTAATTCAGCGCTGTTAATGCTAAACTGAGAGAATGCTAAATGAGAAATATATACCTGACATTTATCATTATGCTTATTATTACGGGATGTTCGCATACTTTTCACGAACGAAAGAAAGACGAGTCGAATCCTTTAGATCATGGCAGTAAAACAGAATTTCAGCTGCGCGGGCCCAAAGCAGCGGTAAGGCATAGTTTTTAAATCACTATCAAGGAAAATATGTAAAAGGAGGAATTTAACATGAGCAAAAAAGATAGAAAAATAATACTTATTGCGCAGTGCCTTGTAAACCCATATTGCAGAGTTCATATCCTGGGGCAAAATTTCCCGCTTTCCCAGGAGTTGACAAATTATCTTATGGAGAAAAGGGTTGGTATCATACAGTATCCATGCCCGGAGACTACGGCCATGGGCCTACAGCGTAACCCGCAAGGCCGGCAGCAATATGACAGCATTTTTTTCAGAAATCATTGTAAGGAGCTTCTCAAGACACCTATGCTTATGGTAAGAGAATTTATTAAGAACAAATACAGATTGACATGTTTCATAGGCCTTGAGAACAGCCCTACCTGCGGTATACATTGGGGGAAACACAAAATCAATAGGTATCAAACCGAGTCACCCATGCCTGTTGATAAACCTGAACCGCAAGAGCCCGTTTTAAAGGGAATAATGGCTGAGATACTGGAGGAGGAACTCGCGAAGGAGGATGTGAAGGTTCCTTTTTTGGAATTTCCTACTCAATCAGAGCCGTCTTCCGAAAAAAGAAAGAAATTCTGGGAAGATCTCGCTAAAACAGTTCAGCCTTATCTCTTTTAGGACAAGCCTTTCGAAACAATTTGCCTGCTTCGCATGCGGCCGGCGGGGCCACACGGACATGGCTATTTTCCCTATTGAACGTAAATGAAAAAGATATTTGTAACTGCCATAAATTGTATTGATGGCCGGGTCCAGGAACCAATAATAAAATTCCTGATAGAAAAATTCAAGTCAGATTATGTTGACCTGATAACTGAACCCGGCCCGGATAAGATTTTGAGCGGGCAGGAAGGCGCCGATGCCATTGAATCGATAAAAAGGCGCACATTAGTTTCTATCGTAAACCACAAATCAAAAGTTATCATTGTAGCGGGACACCATGATTGCGCCGCGAATCCAGTTGGGAAGGAAGAGCATTATAGGCAGATTAAGAAAGCCGCGCAAAATATAAAAGGGTGGAATTTAAAAGTTGATGTTTACGGTGTATGGGTTAACGAAAAATGGGAAGTAAACTTAATATGAAAAAAATCCACATTCGCACCTTCG
>Ga0180432_10000145_pt1 | contig 109320 bp, 89 predicted proteins | sample SS_ome_10_FD_132414 | JGI IMG/M metagenome (GOLD analysis project Ga0180432, IMG submission 132414) | Hypersaline lake sediment archaeal communities from the Salton Sea, California, USA - SS_1_MS_2 metaG | ecosystem: Environmental > Aquatic > Non-marine Saline and Alkaline > Hypersaline >... | reverse complement strand
CGAATCTTATCCGGATTTTATCAACATGCCGGTTCAGGAACTCAGAGATATCTCCGAAAAGAATGCAAGGTGGTTTCCGATTCCTGAAAATGCCTCATGTACCGAATTGCGCGAAGATGGCATCACCGGTGAATGGGTTCGGGCAAAGAGTGCAGATGATGACCGGATCATCATGTATCTTCACGGCGGAGGGTATGTTACCGGCTCTCCCCGTTCACATCGCCATCTCGCATGGGCACTCTCCGAAGCTGCATCCGCTGACGTTTTCTCACTCGAATATCGCCTCGCTCCGGAACATCCCTTCCCGGCAGCGGTGGAGGATGCCACTCGAGCCTATCGCTCGCTCATCACGAAGCACGCATCGAACAGAATAGCAATCGCCGGTGATTCCGCCGGCGGGGGATTGACCGTCGCCACCATGGTCAGTCTCCGTGACGATGGGATATCACTCCCTGCTGCAGGCATCTGCATTTCGCCGTGGACCGATCTCACCTGCTCCTCCGAGAGCTATATCAGCAGAGGGGGAAAAGATCCGCTCATCAGGCAGAAGGAGATTTCCCGATTCGCAACGATGTATCTCGACGGGAAAGATCCGAAGAATCCCCTTGCTTCACCGCTCTACGCCGATCTCAGAAAACTCCCACCGCTCCTGATACAGGTTGGCAGCGATGAGGTACTCTTCGATGACGCAGTCGGTCTCGACCGGCGCGCCAAGGAGGCAGAGGTCAAATCTACCATCGAGATATGGAGCGAAATGGTGCATGTCTGGCATATCTTCTATCCGATGCTCAAGGAGGGGCGGGATGCCATCCGGCGCATCGGCGAATTCATTCTTAAAACTATTCCCTGAGTCCTGCCGCACCAACCGGAACGCCGGTGTCAATCAACCACCGCGGCAACAACTATATCCGACAAACGCTGAAACCGCATAAAGCTCGCCCCCTCCTCAATGAGACCTGCTGTCAGGCAGACAAAGACGAGCTCACGCACGGGATCAACCCAGAAGACGGTTGAGCCCGCCCCCAGTCCGGCAAAGGTTTCCGGAGGGCTCGCACCGCCGTATTGCTGTTCCCCATGATGCAGATGCCACTATCATCATTCACTCTGAAAAATGCTTGAAATTTAACGGCATCCCGGGGATAAAACGTGCAGACTCTTTTTTTGTATGCTATAACGCTTTGAAGGGAACAGCCATCACCCTGTACTATTCAGCTCCTCAGGACGAGGAGTACTATCTCGATTAAGGAGAATATGATGAGAAAATCGCTTTTTATAATTCTAATCTTCTTCCTGAGCGTAAGCGGTTGCGAAATGCTCAAGGAGAAACTGCAGATTCAAAAGCCAACCGTCAAGTTTATTAGTGCAAAGCCACACAGCTTTACCTTTACAAGCATGAAGGTGGACATAAAGCTCGCAGTGACGAATCCCAATCCTATCGCTCTCAAGCTCGACAAGCTCGATCTCCTTCTGTATATTAATGACAAGAAAACCACCACGGTGATGTTCACAAACATCGATCTTCCTGCCAAGGGGACCGCACCGCTCAATACTACCGTAAAAGTTCCCTACAAAGAAGTCGGGACCGCCATTGTGAGTATTGTAAGAAGCAAGGGGAAGGCCCACTATAAGCTCGATGGTATCATTTACATAAAAACTCCCGTCGGCATGCTGGACTTTCCGGTTACGGTGTATGAGAAGAAGTAGCTGATATTTCCACAGCGAATAGCATAACCAATGAGGTCCCCATGAAAAAGATATCATTCCCCAAAGGCTTTCTCTGGGGTGGCGCAACCGCTTCCCATCAGGTGGAGGGAGGAAATGTCAACAATGACTGGTGGGCATTCGAGCAGAAGCCCGGAAACATTGTCGATGGAAGTATCTCGGGTGACGCCTGTGATCACTATCACCGCTTCCCGGAGGACTTCAAGCTCCTCAAGAAGCTCAATCACAATGCACACCGGTTCTCCCTGGAATGGAGCCGCATTGAACCGGCGATGGGATATTACAGCAAAGCTGCCCTCTCCCACTACGAGGAGGTGCTCAAGAACCTCAGGCAACTCAAGATAGAGCCGATGGTAACCCTGCATCACTTTACAACCCCCCTCTGGATTACGGGGGGCTGGGCAAATCCCGAGATAATCAGGATGTTCGAGGATTACACCCGGGTGGTCGTCGAGGCGCTCGGCTCATATGTCAAATTCTGGATTCCCGTTAATGAGCCCATGGTGTATGCATTTCTCTCCTTCTTCGACGGCCTCTACGCGCCGGGCGTCAGGAATCCCTTCAAGGGATTCCGGGTTGCGAGCAACATGCTCCGTGCTCACTCCGGCGCCTATCACATCATCAAGAGAAGATATCCTGACGCTCAGGTCGGTTTCAACAAGCACATGCGCGTATTCGATCCGCTGCGAGAGGAGAACCGGTTCGACCGATGGGTTGCCGCAGTGCAGCACAAGAACTTCAACATGGATATCCTTGACGCTCTCAATACCGGCAAGAGCAGTGGGAGGATAAAGGTCGCTCCCGAAGATAAACAGCTCGTGGAGAGGAGTTTCGATTTCCATTCACTGAACTACTATTCACGGGATCATGTTACCTTTTCGTTACTCTCTCCAACTACGATGTTCGGAAAAACGGTCATGGTTGAAGGAGCCGAATCCACCCATCCGAATGCTTACGGAGAGGATAAGCCTCAGGGAGAGATCTATCCGCACGGGATCTACCTTCTCATCGAAAAGCTCGCTCAATACGATGTCCCGATCTATATCACCGAAAACGGAATCGCAGCCGATGATGATCGGAAGCGGGTGAAATTCATGTCGGATCACCTCATCGAGGTCGGACGGGCCATACAGGACGGCATGGATGTACGCGGCTACCTCTTCTGGTCAACGCTTGACAACTTCGAATGGAATGAGGGGTATACCATGCGATTCGGGATGATACATGTGGATTTCGAAACACAGAAGAGGACGGTCAAGCCTTCGGGAAAGCTCTTTGCCGATATCGCAAAAAAGAATGCCATCGACGCTTCAATTCTCAAGAAGTACGGGATCAGTGAGGAGCGCTCATAACCCTTCCGGTTCTGACATCTCTGTTTCCTCTCTGAAGGACAGAGTGATCATTGCGGGGAAGAGATCTTTCAGGTCTTCAACGTATCTGCTATCACCGGAGAGAATCCACATGGTGAGGGCTCCCTCATAAAGGTGTAAGAGCCGCCGGGAGAGCATACGCGTATCGGTCTCGTCAGGAAGCTCTCCACGCTTTTTGCATTCCTCAAAATAACCGCTCAGCAGATCATACCAGTAATCGAGTATGCGGTTGAACTGCTCGCGGAACTTCCCCGATGCCATATTGGTTATCATGCCGATATTGGCAATGGGGCATCCGTTGAAATTCTCTCTGGATACGTCCTCCTCAATTGACGCTGCCCACCGACTCAAGAAGTCCGAGAAATTTTCACTTGAATCGATGACCATCTTTACCCGCCGGTATATGATATCCCTGAAGGCAATCATACACTCGCGAATCAGATCATCCTTTGAAGGGAAGTGATGATAGAAGCTCGCCTTGGCAACACGGGACCCATCGATAATCTGATTGATTCCGGTGTTGTGAACACCCTGCGTGTAAAAGAGCTCTAAAGCCCTCTTCAGAATTCTCTCTCTGGCACCCTCTGCCATTCCATCTGCCTTAAAAAAAAATTAATTTTACCTTGACACTATACAGACAGGTCTGTCCAATACAATAGTAACTAACTCTCAGTATAACTTCAAGAATTTTTTTTGGGGAATATTTTGAGATTGCTGCCATTAAACGTAATCTCCTGTCCCGACCAATGCGGAATACTCGTACTCAGTATAACATGATATGCTCAAACGGCATATCTTATCCACTATACTGCATCTTCCGGAGGTGAACAATGGGCGAATGGGTAAAAACCGGCTGCGTCATGTGCGCACAGAACTGCGGTCTCAAGGTTTATATAGAGAACAACAGAATTCAGAAAGTGCGCGGCGATAAGGATAATCCCCGCAGCCAGGGTTATTGCTGCCGAAAGGGGATGAACATCGCCTATCATCAACATCATGAACAGCGATTGACACACCCGCTCAAGCGCGTTGGCGATGCATTCGAGCGGATCTCCTGGGACGAGGCCATCGGCGAGATAGCAGAGAAGATAAAATCCATTGTGGGCACACACGGACCCCGCTCCTTTGCCTATATGGGCGGCGGCGGACAGGGATGTCACTTCGAAGCAGCATTCGGCGTGCGGCTGCTCCGGGGCCTCGGCTCACGATACCACTACAGCGCCCTGGCACAGGAGCTGACCGGCTTTTTCTGGGGCGTCGGGAGATTATTCGGTCGGCAGTACATGTTCCCCATCCCCGACGAGCACGAGACCGAGCTGCTCCTCGCCGTCGGATGGAACGGCATGCAGAGCCATCAGATGCCGCGCGCACCGCTCATTCTCAAAGAGATATCGAAGAATCCGGACAAGCTGCTCGTGGTAATTGATCCGAGAAGATCGGAAACTGCATCGATTGCCAACATTCACCTCGCTGTCAGGCCGGGTACCGATGCCCTCCTCGCACGAGCGATGATAGCCATTATCATTCAGGAGGGCTGGGAGGATACACAATACATCAAGGAGCATGTCGCCGGTTACGATACGATAAAGCCGTGGTTTGCCGACTTTGATGCAAAGAGCGCACTGGAGATCTGTGAACTGGATTACGAGCAGGTCCGCCGGGTCTGCCGTGAGATCAGCACTCGCAGGGCGAGCCTGCACACCGATCTCGGCGTGTATATGAACCGTCACAGCACGGCAACAACCTATCTCTTCCTCGTCCTCATGGCGATAACCGGTAACTGCTGTATCCGCGGCGGCAATGTCCTGGCGGGCACCATTATGCCTATCGGCGGACACACCGATGAACGGGACCCGAAGACATGGCGCACCGTCGAAACAGACTTCCCGGCACTCATGGGATACTTCCCGCCCAATGTTATGCCCGAGGAGATCCTGAGCGATAAACCGGAGCGGCTGCGGGCATTACTCTGCTCTCAGTCGAATCCCCTCCGATCCTATGCCGACACCACCGCCTATGAAGAAGCCTTCAGGAAGCTCGAGCTTCTGGTCACCTGTGAGCTGGCCATGACCGAGACGGCGGTGCTGTCCCACTATGTCCTGCCGGCGCGCTCAGGCTATGAGTCGTGGGACGGCACCTTCTTCCCCTTCACCTATCCCGGTATATACTTTCAGATGCGACGGCCTATCATAGAGCCCGAGGGAGAACCGCTGGAGGTCGGCGAAATAATCACACGAATCGCCGACCGCATGGGGCTGATTCCCGAGATACCCGAAGCGCTCTATGCGGCTGCAGAGGGTGATCGCATGCAGTTCGGAGCGGAGCTCATGAAATTCGCCCAATCGGAACCGAAGGCGCTTCAGAACATGCCCTTTATCATCGCCAAGACACTGGGGAAAAAACTCGGTTCGGGAAATCTCGCCGCCCTCTGGGGACTGCTCATGGTTGCACCGCAATCGTTCCGAGAAAACGCCGTTCGTGCGGGCTTCAAGGAGGGACCAAATTTAGGAGATGATGTATTCCAGGCGATAGTGGACCATCCGGAGGGACTGTGGATCGGCGAATGCGATACAGAAAACAACTTCGCCTCGATAATGACAGAAGATGGCAGAATACACGTGTACGCATCGGAGATGGAGGAGTGGGTTAAAAGCCTGGAACCCAATTCGGAGGCTGCAGCACTTGAACGGGATGAGAAGTATCCCCTCATCCTCAACGCCGGCCGCCACATGAGCATGAATGCAAATACGCTGATGCGCGATCCATCCTGGAACAGGGGGATACGTGCGTGTACGCTGGCCATGAACCCAGCCGATGTCGAGCGATACGGCTTTTCGGATGGCCAGCGGGTGAAGATTGTCACCGAGGCAGCCGAGGCTGAGATCGAAATCGAGGTGTCGGATACGGTCAGAAAGGGAATGGTGATAATCCCCCACGGCTTCGGCCTCGTTTACAACGACGAGGTCTACGGGGTAAATGTCAACCGTTTGACCAGGAACACGCACCGGGACCGATTTGCCGCAACACCGCTTCATCGCTATGTCCCCTGCAGGGTTGAAGCCGTATAGAATCTACTTACAAACAGGAGAGATACCATGACTACAAAAAATGACGCTGCGCCTCAACGAAGGAAAGATATCATACTGTGGATACTGATCCTCGGCTCACTCTGGGGACTTTCGGAAGCAATCGGGGGGAGTGTGATGAGAACTAAAATGCTTTCAGTGAAAGCGACCGTTCTCACCGGAATCGGTTTCGGCATCATGGGTATCGCCCTGAGCAGCTCGAAAAAGCCTTGGCTGCTCATCGTGATCGCGCTCATTGCGGCTGCAAGCACACAGATAGCCGTCCCGCTTCTGGGATACTCCATACTCTGCAGGGCTAATTCGAGTTTGGCTCTCATGCTGCACGGATCATGCCTGTACGGAGCATTTACTCTTTTCAATGGGAAAAGCGGAAACGCCGCCATCCTCTCCCTTGCAGGATTCTCTGCCGCAATACTCTCGTCGGGGATCTTCTTCTTCGCGGGAATGCGTCTCGCCCCCTGCGCCTATCTCCTCTCCTTCAATCACACCGGAGGAATGCTCTCCTTCCTGGCTGCCGAAGGGATTGCATGGGCACTTTTCGCGGGGATAACGCTGCCAATCGGCTATCGGATCGGCGAGCGGCTGTCGGAGGGCATCATAAAGTGGCAGGGGAAACCCACCCCTTACTATGCAATCTCATCGACGGTAATCGTCTGTAGCTGGGCCGTTATCATCCTGGCAACGATTCTGAAGTCCGGGTGATAATCTTTTGGGGCAAACATCATACACAACTGTCCGGGACCACTACAACTCTGAAAAGAAGGAACAGTGCAAAGCTGCCTGTTAAGAAAATACTGAAGTATAATAAAAAAAAGACACCCTTTCCGGAGCACACTGTCGAGGGTTGATGTTCATGAGTAGTGGACAGTATCAACTATAATCGCACTCATCAATACGTTTTTCGTTTATGAAAATATGAATTGTAACCCCTCATGCGATACCTGTCTGTCGCTTGAACGTTGCATAACATCCTGTAATAGCGATAATACTTCACTGCTCTTTAATCTCACCATCATGAGGGAAAGAATGGGTTCAACCCATCAATTACATCGTTGAGAATACAAAAGAATTGACGGTGAAAACAGGCTCGTTATATATTCAATTCCTGACCAGCAATTCGCTATATCGAATGAACCCCTACCGACAATGATGACGGACGACGGTGGTAGAACGCTGACAGCATCATCTGGAGAAAACCGGACATGGCAATTCAGTTTTTATTATTAATACTCGGATTTGCATTGCTCATAAAAGGAGCAGACTGGACAGTCGATGGAGCTTCCGCATTCGCAAAGAAAATTCACATATCCGATCTGGCTATCGGACTGACGATTGTCGCTTTCGGTACCTCTGCTCCGGAACTCGTTGTAAACGTTTTCGCATCATTTCAAAATCATCAGAATATTGTACTGGGAAATGTAATTGGCAGTAACAATTTCAATCTGTTTGTCATACTCGGTACTGCTGGATTGATTACGCCACTGGTTGTACAATCAAGCACCGTCTGGAAAGAAATCCCCTATTCCTTTATTGCAATTCTTTTTCTCTACATGCAAACAAACGACCTCCTTTCCCCGGATTCACGTGTCCTGACACGGCTTGACGGACTTGTTCTCCTGATAATGTTCAGTATTTTCCTCTTCTACGTTTACAAGCAACTCGGGAGCGATAAACCGGAATCAGAAACAGCTTTAAAAGACTATTCAATGCTTAAAATCTGGAGCTTCATCATCTTCGGATTAATTGGCCTGATGATAGGAGGCAAATTGGTAGTAACGAATGCCGTTCAAATGACGACAACTCTGGGTATAAGCGAAAAAATTGTTGGATTGACGATTGTTGCCGCGGGAACCTCGCTACCCGAAATGGCGACATCTGTTGTTGCGGCTCTTAAGAAAAATAGCGATATTGCAGTTGGCAACATTATCGGCTCAAATATTTTCAACATTTTTTTCGTTCTTGCCATTAGCTCGCTCATCAGACCCATCAACTATGATACAGCATTTAATTCTGACCTGTACCTGCTTGCCGGTGGAACGGTATTTCTTGTCACAGCGATGTTTACCGGTAAAAAGAAAAAGCTTGATAGGTGGGAAGCGGGAATATTGATTGTAACATATATCGTATACACGGTATATCTGATCAATAATTAGATACGGAATCTACTCAAAAATATCTCTATACAAGAAAAGGCAGAAAAAAAGAGGACAGAAAATGTCAACAGATAAGGACTTTATTGATTATATTGTCGATCAAATGGGGGATGCGGGCACCATAACTTACAAAAAAATGTTCGGCGAGTATGCGCTCTACTGCGGCGGTAAAGTAGTTGCGCTTGTCTGTGACAACCGGCTTTTTGTAAAACCAACCGACGGCGGCAAATCGTTCATAGGTGAAAATTGTATTGAAGCGCCGGCATACCATGGTGCAAAACCGAGTTTTCTCATTGAAGATAAAATCGAAGATCGTGAATGGATCGGCGAATTGATAAGAATCACCGCCAGAGAGCGTCCAGAACCAAAGCCCAAAAAGAGAAAAAAGACGAGCAGGTAAATATTTTATTCTTCCTCTGGTTGAAAATCGTCACGCTTTATCCTGTTCCATTCCTGCGCCCGGCCGATGACGGTCAGACGGCAGACGCTCGGCCAGTGCCAGGAGAAGATCGGTTTTTGCCAGGCTGCCAACCAGTCGCGGCACAGGATCATCCGAAATCACGGGTACCCGTTCAAAGCTCTGACTCTGCTGAGTAAATTTTTCGAGGGCCTCTTCAAGGGATGAGGAAACGGCAATGGGAGGCGGACCCGGCACCAGAATATCGCGGGCGATGATCAGACGATCCAGTGATGCGGTGCTGAGATTTTCCTTGATGTCATCAAGGCAGATGGCCCCCATATAGGTGTCCTTTTCGTCAACCACATAGAGGTAGCGGAAGGTGTTAACAATGAAATGCCGGGCGATATCACCAAAGGAAGCCTTCTCGCCAACCCGAATCGGATCAGGTTTCATCAGGTCCGAAACGCGCAACCGGAACAGCCGGCGGGCAAAAAAGTCGGCCCCTTTGCGCATGAGGGAGCTCCGGTAAATGGACCGTGATTCGATACTGTTCGCCGTGAAATAGGCCACCACGCATCCCAGCATCAGGGGAAGTATGAGCTGATAATCCAGCGTCATCTCGAAAACCATGAGTATCGCCATGAGCGGTGCGTGAGTCGTGGCAGCCAGAAACATCCCCATCCCGGTCAGGGCGAAAGCTCCCGGCACCGGCATCGGACCGAAACCGAGCGCCTGATGTGCATGACCGAAGAGGTAGGCGAGACTCGCCCCCATAAACAGGGTCGGCGTAAAAACGCCGCCGACCGCACCCGATCCAAAGCTTGCGCAGGTGGCCATCAGCTTGAACGCCATTACGAGCAGCAGGCTCTTCCAGAGCCATTGTTCCTGTAAAATGCCATCAACGACACTGTAGCCGTTCCCGCAGACCTGCGGGAAATAGATGGCAATCAATCCTACAATAAGCCCCCCCAGACCTGTTCGCAGGTATACCGGCAGCCTGATGCGGCTGAAGAGCTTTTCACTCCCCCGCAGGGCGCGCAGAAACCAGGGAGCAGCCAGTCCGACAAGAAGACCCAGCGCCAGATAATCAAAGAGCTCGAACCCTGAATTAAGATGAAACGGGGGAATGGCGTAGAGAGGAGATCCTCCGGTGAGGAAACGAACCGACTGGGTCGCCAGAACCGAAGCAAAGAGCAGCGGCCCCAGTGTTTCCATGGCGATGGAACCGAGCACGATCTCTGCGACAAAGAGCGCTCCGGCGATGGGTGCATTATAGGCCGAGGCGATCCCTGCCGCGGCGCCGCAGGCCAGAATCAACCGCCGCTGTGAGATTGACCAGCGGCGGGCCTGACCGACCAGGGACGACAGGAGGGACGACAGCTGAACCATGGAACCCTCTCGGCCGATGGAGGCCCCGGAAGCGATGGAGAACATTGAAGAGAAAATTTTGGTCATGCTGGAGCGGAATGAAAGCGAGCCATCCCCCAGCACAACAGCTTCCATATAGTCAGTTGTGCTCGTCCGGCTCGATTTCAGCTTGCCGCCAATATGGATAATCAGCCCCGCTGCAATTCCTCCGATAGCCGGTGTCAGCACCCTCTGCCATGAGGGAAGACCGGAAAAGATGGTCACAATACTTCCGTGCTGACCGGTAATGGCAAGAGACAGGAGTCCGAGCAAATAACGGAACAGCACCGAAGACAGACCGCCAAGTATACCGACCAGGCCCGCCCAGAACAGGATATTATAACGCTCTGCCACGCCATAGGCCCGTGCCAGTCGAACCCGTAAGAATAGAAAGCGTAAAATGCTCGGTGCGGTACGCCACCAGTTGAGCCATTTCCGCCAGTCTCTCTTTTCAGAAGTCATTCTACTGTTATTCCTTACATCGGCCAGAAAAACATGATCAGCGGTACACCGATCAGCACAATAAGAACATCGAGGGGGAGCCCCATTCTCCAATAGTCGGTGAATTTATATCCGCCCGGCCCCATTACAAGCGTGTTCGACTGATGACCTATCGGTGTCAGAAAGGCGGATGAACCTCCGATTGCAACAGCCATCAAAAATGAATCATTAGATGCATTTATGCCCGCGGCAACACTGATTGCAACAGGCGCCATAAGTATTACCGTAGCCGCGTTATTTATAATATCCGTCATAAGCATTGTAATAATCAGAACCATTGCAAGCGTGGCCCATCCAGGAAGGGTTCCGCCAAGATGGAGTATCCATGATGCGATAAGCTGCGCTCCTCCCGAAGTCTCGAGCGCCTGCCCCACAGGTATCATAGCACCGAGCAGAACTATAACCGACCAGTCCACCCCGGTGTAGACCTCTTTCAATGGGAGAAGCCCTCCAAGAACAAAGCCTACAACAGCCATCGAAAAGACCACCTGTACGGGAAGCAGGCCTGACACCACCAGAAGAATCGCAAATCCGAATATTCCGAGAGAAACCGCCACATTTTTCCGGGAACCGAAACGAAGGCCTCTCTTCGCGAGCGGCAGGCACTTCATGGTTCTGATGGTGTCATTAAGCATATGGATGCGCCCCTGAAGCAGAACCACATCCCCCGCCCTGAATACCACTCGACTGAGCCGCTTCCTTATCTTTTTCTCTCTTCGGGCAACCGCAAGCAGATTAAGGCCGTAGCGGGAGCGCATGTTCAGACTTGAGGCAGACTCCCCGATAAGCGGAGAATCATTCATAATCACGGCTTCTGCGAGTTCTATTTCACTTGAACCTCTGGCATCCGCGCGAAATTTTCTCCCGCCCACAAGTTTTACGCCACTGTTTTCTATAAAAATTTTAAGCTCCTGTGCATCGGTTTCAATTATAAGAACATCGTTTACTTTAAGAATCTCATCCGGCGAGGGGGCATGGATCATCTGCTTCTGTCTGACCATGCCGAGGATAGTGATGTCCGCTTCGGTTTCGTTCTTGACTTCGGAAACGGTGACCCCCCTTATCTTGGATTCCCGAATAACCTTTACCTCGGTAATATAATCATCAATCCTGAAAAGATCTTCCCGTGATTGCTGAGCGACTCTCTTGGGTAGCAAACGCCACCCCAGCAGAGAAATATACAGAATTCCGGCAATGGCAACGAAGATGCCCACCGGAGTATAATGGAACATGCCGAAAGGTTTACCCGCGATATCTGCCCGGATTGCGGCGATTATGATATTGGGAGGTGTTCCGATAAGGGTGGTCATCCCCCCGAGGAGAGACGCAAAGGCAATGGGCATAAGCACCAAGGAGGGCGGATTCTTGCCTTTTCGAGCCAGGTGGATTGCCACGGGCATCATGATAGCCATAGCGCCCACATTGTTAATGAAAGCTGATGCGAATGCGGTAATAAGCGATAACGATGCAATCTGTATCAGAAGATTATTACCCAATTTTGAGCCCAGCTGGCCTAAAAGATCAATTACTCCTGATCTCTCCATCGCGTGTCCGATAATAAGAACGCACGCAACCGTGATAACCGCCGGATGGGCAAATCCCAGAAAAGCGTCATCGGCAGAAACAATACCGTTTATTGTGACTATGAAGAGGGCTATCAGTGCGACAATGTCATGTCGTATCCTGCCCCAGGCAAATAAAAAAAAAGCTATACCGAGCGTTACAAATACGACAATCTGCTCCATGAGCATTGTGATCAGGTATCCGGACAGGAATGTCAAGTATTATTAAATGGCGTAAAAGGCCACTCTCTTCACCTTCGTACCGCATCGATGAAACCGACAACGATCGGCACATCAGAGTATCCGCGGGCAGGGACTCTCTTTCTATACTATTTGAAGCATTGCCAAAATAATCTTCGGGAGATAGAACATATCCCGCACGAATCACATGGAGAAGATCCACCGCAGCGAGGGGCAAAATATTCTCGCAGAGTTTATCATACCGTCAGTGAGCAATCTTCCCCGTTCAGGCAAAGGGAACCAACGAATCATTGGGGGAGTCTTCCGTTATTTCCACACCGACACTTTCCAGCTTGCCATTGAACTCCAAGATGCAGGAGTGGAAAAATAGCGGGGTAGCCGGTATCGTCGTAAAAAAAGGTTGTCGTAGGGTATTATCGAAAATACATCAAACAGCTTTGGATTTCCGTTCACCCATTCTGAAGTATTTTCTATTCAGAAAGTACAAACTACCCCAATTTACCGTCGGCGTACATCTGCCTCAACCCCTTTTTATCAAATTTCATGACGCTCGTCTTCGGCAGTGCATCAATAAAGGCATAGTTCTTCGGTATCCAGTAGGATGCCTTCACCTTGTCTTTGAGAAATTCCTGAATTTCTTCACCGGTCAAGGTCTCTCCAGGCTGAACCACGATGCAGCCGAATGGCACCTCCTGCCATTTCGGATCGGGAACGCCGATAATTGCAGCCTCCACAACCTTCGGATGGGCCATAATAAGATTTTCAAGATCCACCGATGAGATCCATTCGCCGCCGCTCTTTATCAGGTCTTTTGTCCTGTCAACGAGCCTCACATATCCTTCCTCGTCCATGGTGCCCACATCGCCGGTGTGGAACCAGCCATCAACGAAAGACAGCTTTGAGCGCTCCAGATCTTTGTAGTATTCATCGGCGATCCACGGCCCCCTGACCCAGATCTCTCCCATCTCCTCACCATCCATTTTTACATCTTTACCGGTTTCGGCGTTTACAATCCTCATATCAAGACCGAGGGCGAGCAGGCCAGCACTGTTTCTGACGCTGTAGAGTTCATCAGGAGAAAGATCCTGCATGTAGCTCTTTTCCAGAGCTGCAGTTACCAGAGGAGATGTCTCAGTTCCGCCGTAGGCCTGCCGTATGGGGAAATTATACTTTTCATTCAATCCACGCATTAAGGAGAGCGGACAGGCCGATCCACCGCTCGCAATCACCCGCAATGATGAGAAATCGTGTTTCCCTCCCTTTTCGAGGTAATCGCAGAGCCTCAACCAGATCGTCGGAACTCAGCCGGTGACGGTGACCTTTTCATCGGCAGTAACCTGACAGATCTTCTCCATGTTGAGCGTCTCCCGGCCCGGCAGTACCTGTTTAATGCCCATGCCCACACAGATAAAGGGCATACCCCAGGCGTTTGCATGAAACATGGGAACAATATGAAGCGCACAATCACTTTCATAAACACCGAAAGTCGAAGAACCAGCATAACTGTGGAGCACGACACTTCTATGCGTATACACAACGCCCTTGGGATCACCCGTCGTCGCGGAGGTATAACACATCAGTGCCGGAGCTTTTTCATCAAGGTCTTCAGGAAAGTCATACTCTTCAGGAAATTTGGCAATCCACTCATCGTAGGAGTAAACGGGAGAGAGACTGGTTTTCGGAATGTTTCCGCTCTGTGACAGTATGACATAGTGCTCAACCGTTTTCAGTTGATCTTTTATTGCCTCTACGATAAAGACAAGATCTTCTTCTATAAATAATACCTTGTCCTCGGCATGGTTGAGTATATATGCAAGATGATGCGGTGGCAACCTGAAATTTGCCGTATGGAGCACGGCCCCCATACAGGGCACCCCGAAGTAGAGCTCAAGGTGCCGGTGATTATTCAATGCGATGCTTGCAACCCTGTCCCCTCTTTTTATGCCCAGGGATTCAAGCGCATTGGCCAGCTGACAGGTTCGTTTGAAATAATCCCCGTAGGTATAGCGGAAAATTTCATCGGGAAAGACTGAAAGTATCTCCTTCTTCGGGAAAAACTTTGCTGCTCTCAAGAGAAAATTCCTGAGTAACAAAGGATAATCCATCATGGTACCGTACCTCCATTTTTTATATTCAATATTTCTTTATAAGAACTTTACTGAAGGCTGCGGGTGCTGAAAAAACCGCTCAAAGGTCGCTTCTCGCCATCCATGGCTCCAGCGACATTAGAACATCCCTGGACGTTGCGGCCACGTATTTGTACCCTTAAACTCCCTGTCCACTTCCCGTGGAAACAGGTAATTATTACGAGGGTATTTAAAATTAAACCGAAAAATTTGCTTTCCTGGCATCTCTGAACAATAGACGAACCAAGTATATCAATATCCTAACCGGTATAATGTGAAGCTTCAATAATTTTTTTCAAGGTTTTCTTTCACCGGTAACACAAAGTCCTTTCTGACTTTCACATTTCCGTTTCTCGTTATCCACCGAAAGAGAGATCTCTTCAGGCGTGCGAGATTGTATCGATCCTTATCAGCGATATTGACCCGCTCCCGGGAATCGACCAGGATATCATAGAGCTCATAGCGCACACCGTCGCGAAGGGGCATGTAGATGAGCTTGTACCTCCCGTCAAAGATATACCGGTGCTTCGCCACGTTGATGAGATCGCGGTAGCTCTCCCGGAGCACCAGCTGATTATCCCGCTCGAAATCAATCTCCGCAAGCCGTGTAATATCGGGATAGATGATCCGCAGCTTCTGAAAGAAGTGATTGCTCCGCTGATCGTTGTCGAACCAGATACCGGTCTCACCGAAGGCATAGAGCAGTTTCCTCTCACCCCGCACAATCGGCAGGAGCGAAACTCCTTCCGCAGAAGGTGAAATCTCTTCACCGAGCAGCGAGAGGAGCGTCGGAGCAACATCCACATGCCGAACCACCGAAGAGAGATCCCGCCGCTCTGTGCTCAGTGGCGGATAGCGCAGGATGAAGGGAATTTTTATGGCGTACTGCCCCCTGAAGTGCTCGCCGTGTCCGTGACCGAGATCTCCCTCATAGAGATTCTCGCCGTGATCCGAGAGCACCAGAATAACCGTCTCATCGAGTATTCCCTTCTCCCTGAGAAAACTCACTATTTCACCGACGGCGCCATCGAAAGCCCTGATACCGCCATCGTAGAGCGCCCGTATCTGTTCGATATCTCGCTTTGAAATGGTCGCCTCATCCTTCCCCTCAAGTGATATAATCCGCTGCTTGTAGTATTTATAGGGGCCCTGATACCCCTTCGAGAACATCTTGTAGTATGGATAGGGTGGCGCATAGGGGAAGTGCGTGGAAGAGAAAAATGCCGTAACAAAAAACGGCCTCCCGTGAGACTCCCGAATCGAGTCAATTACCTTTTCCGTGACTATTCCGGGAGGGCAGAAGTAGGCGGAGTCCCGCAGGCAGGGGAAGAGGGCAAGCCCGAATCTCCCGGTGAGAAAGGGGAGGAGGAAAATATTCGCTTCGAGCATCGCCTGCTCAAGAATAGTATTGAAATTAAAGGAGGGGGTGTCCACCTTCTCAAAACCGAGATCGATTCGGGAAAAGATATCTCCGGCATAATCGGCAACGACGGCAGTATAATACCCCCTCTTGCCGAGAAATTCCGCCATGGTTTTAAAATCACGATTCAGATCACGCGAAGCGGGGAACATGTGCCTGATTCCGTGCGTTGACGCGTACTGGCCGGTCAAAAGGGAAACCCATGAAGGGAAGGTCCGCGGCACCTCGATGAAGGCATTTCTGAAAGAGACCCCATCGGCGATGAGTTCGTCGATATGGGGACTCGTCCTCCTGTAATATCCGTATCCGCTGAGATGATCCGGCCTGAGCGCATCGGCAGCGAGGATGAGCACATTGGGTCTCCCGGGCTTTCCGGGCCTGCTGCAGTCCAGCCGGGAAAAGAGCGCTACGGAGATGAGAGGGAGCACAGCGGCGAGCAGTATGCCGTTCACCAAACTGTTTCTTATCCTCAGAAGCGGAAAAACGATGAGCCCGATGGCAGCAGCGAACAGGACAATCTGAATCTGGGTAAAAAACGGAGGGCTGAAAGTATCCGCCGTAAAATCAAGGATCATCCGCTGAAGGGCTCCTCCTTGATAGAAATTGTTCATATACACCTGCGGATACCGCACCAGATCCTTCAGGAAGAAGATCAACACGATAAAGGCGGTTGTGCCCATTGTGATGAAGAAGGCAGCCCCCCTCGTAAGGGGGCGATGAATCAACCGCATAAACGAGCAGATCGCCCCGTATATCACAATACCGAATGTGATACCGAGCAGAAGATAAACCGCAGCTATTTTCAGTATAAAGAGAACAATATCAGCGAAGAAGTTTCCGAAGATGAGATCTTCAACCAGCTCGCTCCGATGGCCCATGTAGGTAACGGTTAAACTGTTGATCAGGCCGTGCAGAAAGAGAAGAAAAAAGAAGGCGACTCCTCCCAGCACCGGAGTGAACTCTTTCCAGGGTATTATGTACCTGCGCGCCAGCATAATTATTCCATCATACTATAATTCAGATGCATATCGAGAAAAAGGCGAAATACGCCTCACGTCAAGATATTTTATTTTATGAATATTTTTGAAATATACGCTACCCTATGATAGATTATTCATACCTGTTTTGTAACAATCTGAAAATTGCTCAAACAGGAATGGATATATCATATTCGTCGAACACACAGAGGGATACAATGACTCAGACGAGAAGAACCAGGCGGGAGGTCCTCTCGGGATTCCTGAAATCCGCTTTTGGCATTATGTTGGGAAGCATTGCCGTCCCACTGATGAATCTCTTCGGGAGAAGTGCCGATTCCTCCAAAACCGTCGTGGTCATAAAGGGGAAAGACCTCAGCAAGGAATCCCTTGAAAGGATGGTCAAGAAGGGTTTCGATACGCTCGGCGGTATCGACCGGTTTATCAAGAAAGGCATGAAGGTGGTTATAAAGCCGAATATCGGCTTTAATTCTCGTCCAGAACAGGCCCATACCACCAATCCCGATCTCGTTGAGACCGTTGCGCGGATGTGCATCAGGAGAGGTGCGGACGTTACAATCTTCGACCGGCCGGTCAACAGTGCACCGCTCTGCTATCGACGGAGCGGCATGATACAGGCAGCGAGAAATTCCGGTGCAGATATAGAATACATCGATGAGAGGAAGTTCAGGGAGGTGCGGATCAAAAATCCGCTCAATCTGAAAACACTGCTGGTCTATGAGGATATGCTCAAAGCTGATTTCGTCATCAACATGCCTATCGCGAAAGATCACGGATCGGCTACCCTGACTATGGCAATGAAGAATCTCATGGGCGTCATCGGTGGAAGGCGCGGATGGTTTCACATCAACCTGCACAAGAATATCGTCGACTTCAACAAGGCAATCCCGGTCGATCTGATCATCCTCGATGCGACGAGGATTCTGACCGATCACGGACCCAACGCCGGTACTCCCGCCGATATCAAAGAGAAGAGGACTCTCGTGATGGGCACCAATCCCGTTACCGTTGATGCTTACACCGCCGGATTCTTTAACATGCGGCCGCATCGGGTGGAATACCTGCGGCTTGCAGCCAGGGAAAACATGGGTGAGATCAATACCAGCAGAATGAATATCATCAAAAGAACCGTATAATAATTCCGCTGTTCAATGACCTCAGAGAGTTAAAATTTTATGCGGCGATCATACTGGTCAACCCTGAGAGCAGTTACACAGCTCCTTATCTGGCTGCTCTTTATCACCCTCCTCATCTATACCAGAGATCCGATTGAGGATCCGGCGCCCTATAATTTTCTCCCGCGCCTCTCGATACATCTCGGGATAACCTCGTCCATTGTCGCACAGCGGCTGCTCGACTCCTTCCTCCCTGCGCTCATCGTTCTGGGGTCAACGCTTTTTCTCGGCAGGTTCTTCTGCGGATGGATATGCCCGCTTGGCATCACCATCGATGTAACCGATCGAATTTTTAATGCAAAAAAGAGAAACATCCTGAAAAGAGCGGGCCATACGATAGCCATCAAGCCCTACAAGTTTCTGGTGCTCATGTTCTCTCTCATTCTCTCAATCGCCGGTATTCACGCCTCGGGACTTATCGATCCCCTCTCCATCGCCTATCGGAGTTACGGCACGGCGCTCTACCCCTACTTCGATAACACGGTAAAGCTCATCTTCTTCGGGCTCTACTATATCCCCTTTGTCAATGCGGTATCCGAGCCGACCTTCTCTATCCTGAAAAAGAGTGTTCTCTCCTTTCATCATATCGCCTTCGACGGCCATGGATGGATATTTCTGACTCTGATACTCATCCTTTCGCTTTCGGTATTCGCGAGAAGATTCTGGTGCCAGTCCCTCTGTCCGCTCGGGGCGCTCCTCTCACTGAGCTCGCGGTTCAGCGTTTTCCGGAGAGTCGTTGATACCGACAAATGCGTGAACTGCCTTCAATGTGAAAAGGAGTGCCGGATGAATGCCATTATCGATAACGGAGAGGGGACGCTGGAGGGCGAATGTATCAAGTGCTTCGAGTGTCTGAAATCGTGCAGATACGATGCCATATCCTTTCAACCGGTCTCACCCATCGGAAAGGCACGTCGAGAAGATGAGAAGACAAGAACAGCAGCGGGAGGGGGGCCCCCTCTCTCCAGGAGAAAACTCCTGATGACCCTCGTGTCGTCCCTCATCGCCATACCATTGTTCAGAATAAATACCTCCTACAGGCGTGATCACGCCTTTCTCATACGTCCTCCCGGTGCACTGCCCGAGGAGGAATTCCTCGATCAGTGCATTCGCTGCGGCCAGTGCATGAAGATATGCCCCACCAACGCCCTCCATCCGACCCTCTTCGAGGCAGGGCCCGAGGGGCTCTTCACCCCCCGCCTTATCCCGAAGCTCGGATACTGCGAGAAGAACTGCATCCTCTGCACGCAGGTCTGTCCCACCGATGCGCTGAAAAAGCTCAAAATAGAGGATAAGGAAACGACAATATTCGGGACGGCATTTATCATACGGGATCTCTGCTTCCCCTGGTCCGAGCAGCGCAACTGCATCGTCTGTGAGGAGGTCTGCCCGACAAAGACCAAAGCTATTATTCTCAAGGAGACGATGATGGAGAACAGTGAGGGGAAGAGGGTTTCCGTGAAGCTTCCCTATGTTCTGGAGAACCTCTGCATCGGCTGCGGGGTCTGCGAGAACAAGTGCCCGATTGCCGGCAGCGCCGCGATACGGGTCAGGGCGCCGAAGATTGTATCCGCCGATCAGCTTGTATGAGCTCCGGCCTTATTCGCGGCCGGCTATCAATCCGCTTATGTACCCGTCCACAAGCTCCCGGTATATTTCAACCGCCATCCTGTTGGTCTTCAACTCCTCATCGGTGAGCTCCCTGATGAGCCGCGCCGGCGAGCCCAGTATCAGGGAGCGGGGGGGAAAGTGCTTATTATATGGCACAAAGGCATGAGCGCCGACGATGGAGTTATCGCCTATAACCGCATTGGTCATCACCGTGGCGTTCATCCCTACCATCACCCCGTTCCCGATCCTGCAGCCCCTGACGATGGCGCCATGTCCGATGGTAACCTCGTCACCTATATCGATGCCCACCATCATATCACTGTGAAGAACCGCATTATCCTGTATATTGCTGCTCCTGCCGATTCTGATCCTCCCCTCATCCCCTCGAATTACCGCATTAAACCAGACGCTCGATCCCTCGCCGATGATAACATCCCCGAATATCCGTGCTCCCTCAGCGATGAACACCGACGGATGAATTTCCGGCCGTATGACCTTCTTCCCTTCCCCGCGTTCCATGGCATCTCTCCAGCCTCCGTTTTCGATGGCGTACACCGGCATGAGATCCATCGCTGTCAGAACTGCTGATGTTATCCGGTCACCACCCCCGCCCTTTGAATGGGGGAACGAATCAATCAAAAAGTCAAGGAGAAAGAGGTGGCTGCAGGTGGCCCGTCTTTCTGCAGGAGATGCACCATCCGTTCATCTCGCCGCTTCGCATCCGCGAAGCCGGTCTGAATTTATCATTGACAACGCATCCGTGAAGGGATACATTCATCAACCGCACCCTGTAAAACACCTATTTCCCATTCACCGATTTCCGGCTCGTTAAAAAGACCTGTGCTTGCTATTGAGCTCCAGCGATGGAGCATTTCATCTTAAAAAGAGTGGAGGTTCAAAAGTGAAGACTGATTCGGAAGGGTATTTTATCTCTAAGAGGTACTCATGGTACATTTTTACACTCCTGTACCTGCTCTACCTCTCGGATTACATCGACAGGATGGTGGTTGTCTCCCTCTTCCCCTATTTGCAGGTCGAATGGGGTCTCTCCGACACGCAGTGCGGCATGCTGGTCTCCGTCGTATACTGGTCTATCGTCGCTTTCACCTTTCCGATATCGATTCTCATCGACCGGTGGAGCAGGAAGAAGAGCATCGGCATCATGGCGCTGATCTGGAGCTTCGCGACCGGAGCCTGCGTGCTGGTGAAGACCTTCCCGCAGCTCATCGCGGCAAGGACGGTAATCGGAGTCGGGGAGGCAGGCTACGCGCCCGGCGGCACCGCGATGATATCGGCATTCTTTCCCGAGAAGAAGCGCTCGCTCACGCTCGGTCTCTTCCACACCGCCGTGCCGGTCGGCAATGCACTGGGAATAGCGCTCGGCGGATTCATCGCCGCAACCTATGGATGGAGAAGCGCCTTCGGCATCGTCGCGATACCCGGGTTTATACTCGCGCTCCTCTTCTTCACCATCAGAGACTACAAAACGATCGACCTCCTGAAGACGGTCGGCAGCACGGCCGACACGGGCGAGAAGAGAAAAATGAAAAAGATGGACATCGCCCGAGAATTTGCCGGCAACGCAACGCTCATCACGACCTACATCGCCTTCGCGGCGAATATCTTCTTTGTCGTCTCCCTGCTGAGCTGGCTGCCAACGTACTTCTACCGCATCGAGGGAATCCCGATGGAGCAGGCATCGGTCAAGGCAGGCATCGTGTTCCTTTTCGCCATAATCGGCGCACCCCTGGGAGGCTTCATCGCCGACCGGTGGGCGAAGAAGCGGGTAAACGGCAAGCTGCTGACCTGCTCCCTGGCATCGCTCGTCACGTCCCTGATTATACTGACCGTGTTCCTCCTGCCCTCGGGCCCTGTTCAGTACGCCGTTTTGCTGATGGGGGGTGTTGCCGCCATGTCTTTCACGCCGGCCGCCGTAGCCGTCACCCAGGAGGTTGTTCACCCGGGATTGCGGGCAATGTCGTACAGCCTCTGTGTGATATTCCAGAACCTCCTCGGTTCTTCGCTCGGCCCGATATTCGTCGGAGCGCTCTCGGACCGCTTCGGCATTAAAACGGCACTCACCGTGGTGCCGGCCTTCGCCTTCCTCTCGAGCATAATTTTCTTCATCGCTTCATTTTTCTACGAAAAGGATATCGCCCGGGTGGAAAAAGTTGCCCTCTCCCTGGAGGAGTGACTCCGGGGGAAAAAGAGCAGAGGAGCCCCGGCGCGGCTCAGGAGACAGGTAGAAACTCCGGAGTAATAAAATTTCGCTCACCGGAATGGTGCGAAGGAGCGACGGCTCACCCCTTCACCGGGGGAAATCGAGATGGGGTAGATTTTCCTGACCACTGCTCACATCGGGCGTCGAAAAGGAGCAGATGAGCCGCATCCGATCCTGCCCGGTGTTTCTGGTCAGATGAGGAATCCCGCGCGGTATGACAATCGCATCGCCGGGCATAAGAGGATAGACCCCATCGCCGATGAGAATCTCCCCTGCACCGGAAGCAACGTAGATTACCTCCTCCGCATCATGGTGAACGTGACCCGGCTTTGACACCGCTCCCGGCAGGACATCAACTATCATCATGCTCAAATCATCTCCCTTGAGCTCGCCGCCGACCATGTCCCATACCTCTCTCCCGATCACCTCGCGGGATGGAACATCCTTGATGTTGATTCGGTACATAAATCCTCCTTGCAGGCTCCTCCGGTTATTCTCTCATGTGAACACTTCCGCTATAACCGCTCCGCCGACCGCTGTTCGGTACTTATTTCTCCACCCGGGGATGGAAGAGCGGTGGGAGACTGACATAGGTTATGCGCACATCACCGCCCAGCTCTCTCTTCGCCCCCTCAATGGCCTTCTCGACGCTCTTATAGGGCTCCCATTCAAGTTTCTCTGCAACCCGATCATTCGTACAACCGGCAGCGAATACTTTTGAGAGATACTTCTTCGGATATACCGTTGTCGTATACGCCTGCACAGGATGTGCGCCGTGAAAACCGTAGCCGAACCGGTACCGGTGAACGAACTCCGGCCGGTAGGCATATTCATCGGCGAAGAGATCGTACAATTCCGCCGCATCCCTCGTCCGCTCGAATCCCTCCTCCCAGAGCGTCTTATATGAGGGATGATGTATCGGATCAACCTGATCGTAGAGTGGATTGGCGAGGATGAGTATTCCCCCCTCCCGGACGAGCGGCATGTTCTTATAGTTGGCGAAGAGATACCCCAGACCCATTCGCGCGATGAGTATGGGATTGATAATCGTTCCCATCGAATAGGGCATGAAGTCGGGAAGCCCGAAAACCAGCACATCGGCCTGCCCCTTCACATCGAGCACCTTGTGCTCATCGAGATATTTCAGAGTCTCCTCGTGAACGAGATCCACATCACCGGCGAACACCGACGACATATTCGGCGGATTCTGACTGTCAATGGTGGTCTCAACCTGAAAGACCGCCATTCCTGCGCTGGCAAGGTGCTCCTTGAGAAAATGACCCATCTCCCTGATCCGTGCGTGCAGGAGGTTCCGTTCCGGCTCCATGCACGAAGCGGGAGCCTCGGCGAGGTATATCTCGTAGTTGTGAATATGGCGAATGGTCCGATAGGTCCCGAGACCGATGACGGTTGATTTCCATCCGCCGTTAAAGGGTACCCAGTTGACATTCACGTAAATGGTGAGGTCGCTCTCGATAACCCTCTTATTTATCTCAACATCAAAACCGTTCTCCGTGAGGCCGAGATATGCCAGGTTCTCGGTATCACATCCGTCATGCCCGATTATCTGCGCATGAGAGAACTCACTCATCAATCCTTCACCGAGAATGGTCCTGATCTCGCTCCGCTTCCACATCCGATGAATGCCGTTGGCGCAGACGAGGGTGATATCCCTCTTGCGCACACCGGAACGGTACAGCTCTTCAACAATCGCCGATATCGCAATTTCACGGTTGTCAGGCGGCGGCATGGGCGGTACCGGAACAGCGAGATCATCAAAGGCAATGGTTACCCGCGAGCCTTCCCCGACAAGCTCACGCAGTGGCTTCATTCCCAGCGGATTGCGAATTGCATCAAACACAGCAGCTTTCGGTTCAGGCAGTGGCGCTTTATGTTCCGGTGCCCTGAGAATGCGAGTTCCCCGTGGAAACTCCACTTCAACAAAGTTATTTCCACAAAAAATTGGTATTCTCTCGGACATTGTTTCGCTCCTTAAAAAAGTTTACGGGAAGAGATATCTCACGCGCTGAAAATCATAAAGAGCATTTTACGAACAGTAAAATATTGCAAATATTTTTTCTGAAATGCTTTTTACAGCATGAGATATAGGGGCACTTCCCCCCTCCCTCAGTAATTCTTTACTGACAGAGCCCACCATGTGAGAAATGAGTGTTCAGCACTATTTTATCGGTGCGTTCCATACCATCGGGACGCCGGAACCGTTCCTCGATGTGGGAATGAAGACAAAGGTGGAATTCGGAGAATCCGACAGCTTCTTCATCACCTGAATACTCTCATACTGAACATAGATCGGGGTCAGCTCATGTCTGATAATCCGCTGTGCATCGGCAATCCCCCGCGCCTCAACCCGACGAATCTCGGCGTCCTTTTTCGCCAGCATCAGCCGGTGTTCTGCCCTCTCGGCATCCTGTTTCGCCTCGAGCTTTAGCTCAATTGCCTTGTCAACGCCCTCAGGCGGGATGATATTTCGGATGTTGATGCGGTCAATCAGCACGTACTTCTTTGCGAGCTGCTTTGCAACATAGAGCGTAATGATATCGGAGTATTTGTCCCGGTTGATATTGAGCTCGCGATAGTCGACCTTGGCAACCTGATCCCGTACCGCAGAGCGTATACCCGGTATAACAAACCCCTCCTCAAGCGTGTCATAGTCTTTCGCAACAGTCGAATAGAGCTCATCAAGCTTATCCGGCATAGCAGCCCACCAGAAGGTGAGATCCATGTTTACCCGCATGTCATCTGATGTTCGCGCATCCATCTTTTCATGAATCGCCTTCAGCCGGGTCCGCCACTTTACGACATCGGCCCAGGGTCGCTTGAAATGGAGCCCCGGCTTCGTCACCGAATAGTACACCCGGCCGAACTGCGTCAGGACACACCCCTCCCCCTCGTCGAGGGTAAAGATTGAGGTGATCAGGATGATAAAGAGCACGAGAACACCGGCAGCGATCGAGCCGATCTTCGTCCCCGCAGTCATCCGTTCCTGCGCCTGCCTGTCCATCCCCGAAATAACCGTTAAGCGCTTTGAGAACAGCGTGAGTCCAACAGCAATAGCAATCAAAAGCACCAAGAAGAAAATCGTTCCCATTCCTTCCTCCTCACGGAAAAATTATATTCTCCTGCCGCCAAAGACAGCACGGATTAGGGAAATCTCCATATGCTCTGATATTGCCTGACGTCGATGTGCAACACCACCGCCGACAGATGAACACAACCTGTTATCATTTCAAATGTCTACGAACAGAGGTTTTCCCACCGCCTTTGATAAAGGGACGCTTTCGCATACTTCTCGTTTTCCGGAAGATGAAAACGGCTTGAGCCCCTTCAACGATGATTCTCGATCGTGCGGACATTCCTCAAGAGTACCTCATCAACCGGCAATCACAATAAAAATAGGCCACCGCGACTTCTTCGCCAATGATGACGAAGGGTCTTATCCGGGAACGAAATACAGAGACGAAACTACGAAGCTGAAACGCTTTTCCGATAGAGGAGCGAATAGAGAATCATACAGAAAAACATGATGCCAACTGAGAGGGCAAAAATCTCATTAATGACCGAGCGATGGATGAACGCCAGAAGTCCCAGAATCGATGCAATCACGCCGAGAAGAGCGATGCCCTTCGCTACGAGAGAGCCTTTGAAGAAATAGGGCATCAGTATCAGGAATATAAGCGCTATACCTCCCCACTTCAGCCAGGTGAAGATATTGAGGTACATGAGCTCGGCCTCGAAGCCGCCAGTCTCGAGTTTTGACGTAATACCGAGGAGCTGTATATTCTCACAAAAATCGCTGACCAGAACGAGAATCGAGATGACGGCACCGAGCAGGAAAAACTTCTTTCCACGCTCACGCGAGCAGCGTATCGAAAAGGTGAACAGAAATGCCGAATAGAGAACCATGTAGATAAAATCGAGCTGATTGCCTCTATCCATTGCCCGCACCAGCACCTCACGTTCGGGCGACGCCTCTGAACCGAAAAGCCGATACACTTCATCTTTCGTTTGTATAAATTCATAGGCTATAATGGGGGTAAAGAAACCCTCAACCATCGATTGTGCCCTGGGTGGAAACACGAATATCAGGACAACGAGCATAAGAATGACGGCAACTCCGATGAATCCGCTTATTTTAAATGGTCTCATCCTTTCCTCCCGTACGACTGAATGCACCCTCATCATTCAAGGGCGCGCAACTGTTTGAAATTGTAACGGTATCTCGGATATAAATATACCGGCGATCCTTTTGCTGTCAAGATTATCCTGCCCGCTCGACCATCGCGACAAGCCAGCGGTGAAGAGGTGCCATATCCGAATAGCGCCTATAGCAGTAGTCGAGCAGCTTACTGGAGTAGAGCTCATCGGGAACAGCGGATTCCATGCCGACATATAAACCGTTGTGGAGAAGAAGATCGGCATTCTCATGTTCCGGATCATATCCACGCGGTGTTCGCTTGTAGTGCATGCCCCCGAAGGTATAGGAATCCCGTTTCGAAATCTCATCCATCACTTTGACGAGCGGCGGACCGTATTTCGGATGAACGACTGAATCCCGGAATTCCCCGAGTAAATTAGGGGGGAACCGATATATTCCCGCACCGAGCATCAGGCTGTCCGGGTCAAGATGAAAATAGTATCCGGAGCATTCCATCCGCTTCCGCTGTCCCTCCCAGAACCAGAGGGCAAGATGGGTCTTGAAGGGCGTCTTGATCCTGCTGAAACGGACATCCCGATGAATTTTAAAGATCGATTTATTTATCCGGGGATCCGAATGTATCTCGGGTGAAATGCTTCTCAACCGCTCCCCCATTGCAATTACGAATCTGCGGGCCGGTTCCATAACAAAATTATCGAAATCCCTTCGATGCGTGTCGAACCAGCTCTTGCTGTTGTTTTCACGCAATCCACGGTAAAAGGCGATGAGCTCCCGGGGGAAACCATTAAATTCTTCCATGCCCTATCCTCATCTTTCGAAAAAATAATTCCCACACCTGTGTATATAAGAGATACGGAGTCTTACCATATGGCGAAAGGACGTATAGAATGAACAGATGCTCTCGATTAGAAGAATCGACATCCCGAATAGATAAGAATTATAATATCGCGAAGGCCGTCACATTGCTGAAATTTTTATGAAAAAAAACTGAGCGATTCACTTATGGGCACCTCTAAAAACCAGTATTTACATTAATCCGCAAATAATAAATACCGGTTTTTATCAGGCTTTATGCACACAGCGAAACGACATCGCGCATGCCAGCGTGTACAGGTTGTGCAAAACAACGCTGGCCAAGGGGACATCATATTAATAGTTTTTAGAAGTCCCCTTATATATTCCGTTGATGAAGTCGACCGAACATTTCAAAGCGTTCAGCACGCTCTCAGATCACTTTCACAGGTCAAGCTCTATCCCAATAGGGCAATGGTCGGAACCCGTGACATCTGAGATAATGGAGGAGGATCTTACCTTTTCCTTTAAATCCTCACTCACAAAAAAGTAATCGATTCTCCATCCGACATTTCTTTCCCGGGCGCGTGTTTTGTAATCCCACCAGGTGTAGTTGCCCGGCTCCGTGTTGAACATTCTGAAGGTATCATAGTATCCATGATCAATGAGGGTATCAATCCAGGCCCGCTCCTCAGGCAAGAACCCGGAAACCTTTTCATTTTCTCCGGGACGCGCGAGGTCAATTTCTTTATGCGCGGTATTGACATCTCCGCAGATCACGATTCCTTTCTTTTTTGCTTTCAGTGAATCAACGTAATCGAGAAAAGCATCATAGAAATCCATTTTATATTTCAGCCGCTCCTTCGATGCCTTTCCATTGGGGAAATAGATATTAAAAAGGATAAACTCATCATAGAAAGCTATCAGCGTCCGCCCTTCACTGTCAAATCGTTCAATCCCGAAACCGTTCTGAACCTCACGCGGCTCCTGTCTGGAGAAGAGTGCAACACCGCTATACCCCTTGCGCTCTGCCGCTGCATAGTAGATATGGAATTCCTCAAGATTTCTGATATCATCGGGGAACTGTTCTTCAACAGCTTTCGTTTCCTGAAGGCAGAGAATATCGGGCATTGTTTTCAAGAGCCAATCCCGAAAGCCCTTCTTCGTGACTGCACGGATTCCGTTTACATTCCACGAAAGTATATTCATACTACCCTCTCAGTTAATAGTGTAATCCCCGGCTACTTCCACTCGCATATCGTGATCTTCCCCCTGTATACATGATATGTGTAGAATTGACCGTTTTCGTCAATCAGGGCATCACTGAAGAGATTTTTTCTTTCATCGCGTTTTAACATGATATTATTGATGACATTACCATCAAAATTGCAAATAGCATATCGTATATTTCGATCCCGCATATCCCAGAGATAAATATGCTTGTCATCGATAACGGCAAAGAGCTCATTCTTGGGATCAGGCGTGTTGAGAATCGTTTTATGGATTTTATTCTTCCTGATGGAAAATTCAAAGAGCTTTCGGTACTTAAACCGCGTATTACTATAATAGGCAACAGCTATTATAAAAGCCTCACCACCGGCATAAGGAATAATATCCTCAATCCTTCCCTCGAATGATTCACCCTCTTCAGATTCTTTAAAACGAATCCTTCCGAGATCGATATAGAAATCCCTTTTGCGATCCTTAAATCGGGATACATCCCAGGAGTTGAATGTTCTCGAAACAACGAAAAGCCTGTCCTCATTGTCAACAGTCATCCGTTTAATATAATAGAAAGGGATATTCGGCACCCCTGCTTGGCCGAGCGTATACTGCAGATCCCCCTTACTGTTAAAAACCAGTATAAAGGACGGTGTGAAATCCAGTTCCGCATTCTGATTGCTTTCAGGTAATCCCCTCCGGGAGACGAGCTTGTTCTGGACGTAAATCTGCTCTTCCGAATCAATTGCCAGATAACCGATAGTGCTGAAGTTGAAACTGGAAAAAAGTATATCAGAATCAGATTCAATACCCCGAGAACCGAGAATGAGATTAACTGAACCATCCCGATCCAAAATCTGTATGCGTTTTTGAATATTATCAGCGAAATAGATCTTCCCGCCATGCATCGTGATAACAAAGGAGAGCTCCAGCATGCCATTATCATCATATTTAAGGAGTATCCTGCCCGGCTCCCTCCCGGCCTGAATAGTCGCCACCTCGGAGGACTTCATTGTGCTGACCTTCCACTGCCCGCAGGAAAAGCATATGAATATAACGCACATCAATGCTGCTACTGCATTCTTCATAATGAGCTCCGAAAAAAGGTGAATGATTGATTTCTTCCCATCCATGATGAGCACAGAGACTCTTTTTGCAAGTGAAAAAAACAGGACTGATAAGGGGACCCCTGTAAAATTCATAATTAATTTCGTTTTGTTATATGATGGCAAAATATCGAGGGGACGTGTCTCCAATTGCATTGGAGCCACGTGGCATTCGCCCTTCAATCCGTTTATTATAGACATATTATGCCTGTGACGTGCACGGACGCACTAATGTGCCAAACAGGATGTTTCAATGCCGAAGCTGCGCAGGAGGCGCAAACAAGCTTCGGCCCACGGTGCCACGGATGGCAAGGAGCGGACTCATTGAGATATTTTGCCATTTACACGAGAGTCGTCAGTAGTACGTTTATTCATTTTATTTCGATTCTCTCACTCTGAAAAATAAATGAAACTCCTGATTTCTAGAGGTCTCCATAAGGCGCACCTGCTTCGCAGGCGATCCCTAGTTGCTGGCAGCATGCTGCGGGGTAATTTAATACCTTGACAAAAAAAGATACTTTCCGTGAAATCGACATGGCGCGCTCCCGCCCGCAGCAGGCGGGCGGGAGCGCCGGCAATTCTCTTTTTTTTTGAAACGATAACATAACACCATGCACAGCACACCATACCGGGTGTGAAATGAATACCTGAAGAAAAGGAGCATTCTATGAACTTTACACTCAGTGAAGAACACCAGTTAGTTAAGGACATGTGCAGAAAATTTGCGGAAAACGAGCTCATGCCCACAGCTGCCGAGCATGACCTAAACCATGAAATCCCCTGGGAACATATAAAGAAGCTCGGAGAGATGGGAATGATGGGCGTTGTCTATCCCGAAGAGTACAATGGAGCGGGAATGGATTATCTCAGCTACGCTATTGCCGTTGAAGAGCTCTCCCGCGGATGCGCCTCAACGGGGGTCATCGTCTCGGCTCATAATTCACTCTGCCTTTCGCCAATTTACTACTTCGGAACGGAAGAGCAGAAGAAGAAATACCTCTCCCGTTTAACCACCGGAGAGTGGATCGGATGCTTTGGCATAACCGAGGCCGGTGCAGGCTCCGATGCTGCGGGAACAATGACAACGGCAGATTTTAAAAACGGAAAGTGGGTGCTCAATGGAACGAAGAACTTCATCACCAACGGTGGAATCGCCGATGTCGGTGTCATCTTGGCGATCACCGAGAAGGGAATCGGCCATAAGGGACTCAGCATGTTCATCGTCGAGAAGGGAACTCCCGGCTACGCAGTGGGCAAGGTCGAAGAGAAGATGGGCATCAGGGCCAGCTCAACAACGGAACTGGTATTTGATAATTGTGAGCTGCCGGAGGAGAACCTGCTCGGCAAGAAGGGAGACGGATTCAAGATAGCCATGCATACTCTCGACGGGGGGCGGGTCGGAATCGCAGCACAGGCTCTCGGCATCGCACAGGCCGCTTTTGACGAAGCAGTAAAATATTCGACAGAACGCGTTCAGTTCAATAAACAGGTTTCCCAGTTTCAGGCAATTCAGTGGATGATAGCGGACATGGCAACGGAGATCGAAGCCGCACGACTCCTGACGTATCAAGCGGCAACATTCATGAACACTGATGAACGGAGAAAGTATTCCAAACACGCAGCGATGGCGAAGCTCTATGCCTCGGAGACAGCACATCGGGCTACCCATAAAGCGATACAGATATTCGGCGGCTATGGATATATTACGGATTACCCGGTTGAGCGGCTTTACAGAGATTCCCGAATTACGGAGATATACGAAGGCACTTCGGAGATCATGCGGCTGGTCATTTCGAACAATATACTGAAGGAATTCTAAAAACAGGGGAGAACCTTCACTTCGACTTATCCTTCAGGAAAAGAAGTTCATGAACCGGCGAGGTATCGAGTTTCGAACTCTCGCCGCGTTATAATCTCAAAAAAGGTATCGAGTCCTGCAGTTTCTAATATCTGTCTGATCGAATCATTGAGATCTGAAAATATCAGCTTTATATCTTGATCAGCGGCAGTATTGTGAAAATTGACAAGCGTCCCTATCGCCATGGAATCGACATACATTAATTCCTGACAATCAATCACAATAACATCAGGCTTCTTCTCGATCTGAACACGCCATACGTCATTTATCTTCTTCACATGTTCCGCAAAGAATTCACCCGCAATAGCAATCTCTACAATATTATTATGATTCCGAACGGTGATGTTCATACTCAGAGATATAACAGCTCATACAAAATAGTGTGACCAATGAAGAATATTGAACACTGTATTCCAGGAAAAGGTACACAACATCTCGGAGAGATATCTTTCAACCCCTAACACAAAGCGCTCGGCATGTTCTTCTCTTGAGAACGTATCTGCAATCCCAAGAGAAACTCATCGGGCGAATACCTCCTCGCCGAGAACTCTCTGTTTGTACCCCCGGCCTTGCAGCGATTGCTGCCACGCTTGCTCTTAGGATGCACTTAGCTACTCACCCTGTCAAAGATTTTTTATAATTATTCTTGAAAATTCACCGCTCCCTTCCTATAGTGCTCATCTGCATTTCCGAGAACCCTCTTCGCACCATTACAGGAGAAATTGGAAGCGGTCACGGGAAGGACAAGAAACACTCGTTATCACCCTCCTTGGAGAATATATCAATTCAGGGGAATCTGGAGATCATCATGAACATCTTGAAAGGCGGGCTCGAGAATGTCAGCGGGTTTCTCTTCTCGGCTAAAAAGTGCGGTATCAAATACCAGAACAGGCTCGATTTCGCACTCATTCACGCTCTGTCACCCTGCAACGCTTCAGGCCTCTTCACCACAAATAGAATAATTGCTGCGCCGGTTCGGCTCTGCAGACAGCGGATCGGCAACAGGATTCGTTCCATTCTCATGAATGCGAACAATGCCAATGCCTGCACGGGAGATGAAGGATTTCAGCATGCTCTCCTGTTAACCGGTGAGGTTGCCCGCGAGATGAAAACCGCTCCGGAATCTGTTCTGATGGCCTCCACCGGCGTCATCGGAGCACAACTCCCTGTTAAGAAGATGAAAAAGGCAATCCCCGATCTGGTCAGAGAGCTCTCAATAGAGAACGGTCCGCTCATCCCGCAGGCAATCATGACAACCGATACCTTTCCCAAGGAGTTCGCTGTTCGGTTTCACGCTTCACAGGGAACGTACACTATCGGCGGCATTGCGAAGGGAGCAGGCATGATAGCACCGGATATGGCAACACTTCTCTCATTTGTTATCACCGATGCCCCCTTGGAACGGGATATCCTCGATACCCTTTTCAAAAGATGTGTAACGAAAACATTCAATCATATCTCCATTGATGGCGATATGTCGACAAATGATACCGCTCTCATCCTCTCGCCTCAATCAGAAAAAACCCTGCATGGCACGGACATCGAAACCTTCGAGGAATCCCTCCTGACGGTCCTGAGCAGACTTTCGGAGATGATTATAAAAGACGGTGAAGGAACCACCAAGGTGGTACAGATCACCGTCAGGGGAGCACGGAGCGGAGACGATGCGAGGAGAGCCGCAAAGGCGGTAGCGGAATCACTGCTCGTCAAAACGGCTTTCTTCGGAAACGATCCCAACTGGGGCCGAATCGCCTGTGCAGTCGGCTATTCCGGCGCTGCTGTCGAAGAAAAGAATCTCTCCCTATCATTCGAGAAACTGAAAATTCTGGAACGGGGAGCTCCCTGCTCCTATGATATGGATGAATTACTGGATATTGTGAAAAGGAGCAGATTCGAGATCACTGTCGATATCGGCATGGGAACAGAAAGCTGTACCTTCCTGACAACCGATATCTCCTATGAGTACGTTAAAATCAATTCAGAGTATACCTCGTAGGGGAGATTTGTAAAAATGTCTTTCAGGAGGTGTCCCCATTTCATTCTTGACTTTCCCCGCTCCCGGTATTATGATATCATCCTATGTGATGTCATCACTGTCTGAGATGAGAATGTCCAACCGGAGATTTTCATGCGATTGTCTGTCCGGGAATGTCGACACTGTTTACAGGGATGCGTAAAGGGTAAATTGAAAATGAGGCTCTTGATAATAATTACTGCAGCACTCATATGTACAGCTCAGATTGCTTTCGCAGAGGAACCTGCCAAAACGAATGAAAGTGAAAAGGTCATCATATACTATTTCCAGGATACCAGCAAAACGGATCATTACCGATACTACTCCTACGTTATTGCTGATTCAATCGCGAATGATCTCAAGAAAACGGAACTGTATACGGTCCAGACGTTCCCCGTTGCCTTCGGTTATATCCTGAAGGGAGCACCGGATACTGTCGTTCAAATGAACAAGAGGATGCTTGCCGACAGGGGAAAGAAATTCAACGCGAATTATATCATAACCGGTTCCTATTTCGTTCGGGACAACAGGATCAGCATCAGCACACAGATCTTCAACGTAAAGGCGGAGAAGCTCCTGGAAATTCAGGAAACCAGCACCGAGATAGGCGCGCTCCTCTTCACGATAATCGAGAAGATCACGGAACAGATAAACAGTGAGCTTGACGGGGGTTATCATGAGCGAAAAGAGCTCATCGCGGATTCCCCCTACTCGCCCCTCTATACCACTGTAAAAGGGGCAGCTTTCGGAATTACCTACGGCTCCGTTACCTTTCATGGCGATTGGGGCAAGCTCTACGACAATACTGAAATGATTTCACTCTTTCTCAATTATGATCTTGCTAACATAACATTTTTCCGGGAAGGGTACTTGCGGAATACCGCGGCATCACTTATATTCGATTATTTCAATAATGACTCAACCCGCCATCGCAGCAATTACAGTGTCTGGGGGATGACGGCAAATCTCTTTTATCAGTATCCTCTCACCAATCAGTTTTTTCTCTCCATCGGTGCCGGTCTCGGTGGAGCAAAGTCCGAGCTCATTGTCAGAAACTTCGACAATGGTCCTGATGATATGTTCAACGCCCCGGAGTCACGGGATATCTCATATGATCCGTACCTCAATGTGCAGATAGGAACGAGAATGATTTTTGCACCACTTGAGATCAATACCGGAATCTCATATCGGCGGATATTCTACTCGGATACCGATATGATATTTTCGGTGATCTTCTTCGGATTCGGGTACCAGATCTAGAGATGATTTTTTAACGACACTTTTTGAGAAATGTATTGACAGCATTGTTCCCATATCATAGATATATGCCGAAATCGGGTTGTGGGCCCGATTTTCATTTTTTTTAACGGGCTCGGTGATTGCGATGATCTCAAAGAAACTCAGCAAGATAGCACAGGACGATAAACAATACCTCTTCCAAAACTACGGCGATCGGCTTCCGGTCTGTTTTGCGAAAGGGGACGGTTCCTATCTCTTCGATCAGGACGGGCGACGATATGTCGATTTCTTCTCGGGAATCTCCGTATGCAACTTCGGCTATCTGCACAAGCCGCTGCAGCGAGCACTTCACGAACAGATCGACAGGATACTCCATTCTTCAAACTGGTATTACAATGCTGAACAGATTGAAGCAGCACGGCTCATTTCAGAGCTCGCCTTCCCGGGGAAGACCCTTTTTGTCAACAGCGGTACGGAAGCGAATGAAGCGGCAATAAAACTTGCCCGTCGATACGGAAAATCGAGAGATAAACGGTGCTCTTATATCATCTCCTTTGAGAACTCCTTTCACGGGAGAACCTATGGAAGCATGTCTGCGACCGGTCAGGAGAAGATCCGAAAGGGGTTTGAGCCGCTCGTCCCCGGATTTATCATACTCCCCTTTAACGATCTGAGCGCCTTCAAAAAGACAATCCGGAAAAACAGAAAGATCTGTGCAGTTATTACCGAGCTCATTCAGGGGGAAGGTGGTATTCAGCTCGCTGACAGTGAGTTCATCACTGAGCTCTCCAATCTCTGCCGGGAGCGGGAAATTCTTCTTATTGTCGACGAAGTCCAGACAGGGATTGGCAGAACGGGTCAGACATTTGCATATCAGCACTACACCATTACACCGGATATTCTAACGCTGGCAAAGGGACTCGCCGGTGGCATTCCTATCGGGGCTCTTCATGCACCAAGTGAAATTGCCGCTTTTCTGGAACGGGGGAGCCACGGATCAACCTTCGGTGGCAATCATCTCGCCTGCGCTGCAGCCGTATCGGTGTTGAAGGAGCTCAAAAAGCAGAAAACAGTCGATCACATCAGAAGAATAAGCGAATTCCTTTTCTCTGAATTAACAAAGCTCAAGGATGAAACTGATTCTATACGTGAGGTGCGGGGATTAGGACTGCATATCGGAATCGAATTGAACAAACCGAGCTCTGCTCTCGTTGTCCGTGCGCTCGAGAACGGACTGATTATTAACTGCACCGCCGAAACCGTTCTCAGAATAATGCCGCCGCTCAACATCCCGCTGAAAGTGGTTCGGGAGGGCCTGCAAATCCTGAGAAAGACACTCATTGAGAACAGGTGAACACCGGTGAAGAAGGTAACTATACAGAGCAAAGATATGCTCACGGTAACCGATCTGACCAGAAGTGAGATCTTCGACCTCTTTCATTTTTCCATCCGATTGAAGAGAGAAACGCGCAGGGGGAAGAGACATACGCTGCTGCGCGGGAAAACCCTCGCCATGATCTTTGAGAAATGCTCGACGAGAACACGTGTCTCATTTGAGGCAGGCGTTTTCCAGCTCGGTGGCCATGCGCTGTTTCTCAATCCTGATGACATACAACTCGGCAGGGGCGAGAGCATCCCTGATACGGCACGAGTGCTCTCCCGCTATGTCGATGGCATTATGATAAGAACCTTTGCTCATGAACGGGTTGTCGAGCTGGCCCGCCATGCAGATATTCCCGTTATTAACGGACTGACCGATCTGTACCATCCCTGTCAGGCGTTGACCGATTTCTTCACCATTTTCGAGAGAGAGGGCGAAAACCTGAGCAGCGTAAAGCTCACCTATGTCGGAGATGGGAATAATGTTGCTCATTCACTGCTTCTCTGTGCCAGTATACTCGGTGTCACTATCGCCATCGCCTCTCCCCGGGGATATTCCCCTGAAAAGAGTGTCATTGAGAAGGCAGAGCAGCTCTCCGCAGATTCGGGGGCTTCTATCACCATCACAACCGACATCAACCGGGCTGTAGAGGGGACGACCTATCTCTACACCGATGTATGGACGAGCATGGGGCAGGAAGAGGAGGCCGGAAAGCGGAAAAAGGCTTTTGCGAAATACCGGATAACCGATACGCTATTACAATCCTGTGCCGACGACTGCGTAGTCATGCACTGCCTCCCGGCCCACCGGGGAGAAGAGATTGACAGCGATGTCATGGATTCTGAAAAATCGATTGTTTTCGAACAGGCCGAGAACAGGCTTCACCTCCAGAAGGGGCTGCTCTGCTCACTTATGACCGGACGATAGGGCTCTGAATACCATCCTTTCCACCGGAGAGTCTCTCATGTTCGGGGCTTTCGAAATGCACTATCTCTATACAATTTATTAAGAAGCATCTCAAAAATCACTTTTTGCAGAGATTCCTTGAATCCGTCTCATCGCTGCAAAGATGTATTTTTGTTGTTTCGATCTTTTGAGAATCAAATGAAAATGCAAAGAGGTAGCAGATTTCGAATACGCGTCATCGATGAAATCTGAGGTTTACTATCATTCTACTATCCTGAAACGAGGTCATCGAATGGAGATAAAAAAAGCCGTACTTGCATATTCGGGCGGGCTCGATACGTCGATAATACTGAAATGGCTCATTGAGACATATCACTGCGAAGTCATCTGCCTCGCCGCGGATCTCGGGCAGGAGGAGGAGCTCGATGGGCTGGAGGAGAAAGCAGCTCAGACCGGTGCCAGCAGATGTTACATTGCAGATCTGCGAGAGGAATTCGTCACGGATTACGTTTTCCAGGCAATAAAGGCGAATGCCATCTACGAAAACCGATACCTCCTGGGCACGTCGCTCGCCCGTCCGGTAATCGCAAAAAAACAGGTGGAGATTGCGCTCGCGGAGGGTGCAGACACCCTTTGCCACGGGGCAACGGGAAAGGGGAATGATCAGGTAAGATTTGAAATGGCTTACAAGTCACTCGCCCCTGAGTTGCATATTATCGCACCGTGGAGAATCTGGAATCTCAATTCCCGGAAGCTGCTCTTCGACTATGCACAGAAGCACAACATACCGGTGCCGGTAACGTTGGAAAAGCCCTATAGCATGGATCGGAATATCCTCCATATCTCATATGAAGGGGGGATTCTCGAAGATCCGCTCAGAGAGCCCGATGAGGATATGTTCATACTCACCCGATCGCCGGCGAGCGCTCCTGACAGGCCTGCTGAAATAGCCGTGGGCTTCGAGCAGGGGATTCCGGTCTCCGTCAATGGCACAAAGCTCGATCCGGTCACGCTGATGGCATCCCTCAACAAAATTGCCGGTGAAAACGGTATCGGGAGAATTGACATCGTCGAGAACCGGCTGGTCGGCATTAAATCGCGAGGGGTATACGAGACGCCTGCGGGCACCATCTTGCATATCGCGCATCGAGATCTCGAGTCGATCACCCTTGATCGGGATACCCAGCATATCAAGGACAAACTCGCCATTGACTACGCCATATTAATATACAATGGCCAGTGGTTTACCCGAAAGCGAGAAGCGCTCGATGCTTTTATAAATAAGACGCAGGAACAGGTCACCGGCACGGTTCACATGAAGCTCTACAAGGGCACCTGTACGGTCGTCGGGAGGGAATCACCCATAACCCTCTATGAGGCCGATATAGCTACTTTTGATGAGAGCGAGCTCTATGATCAAAATGATGCATCAGGTTTTCTAAATATTTACGGCCTGCCGGTGAAAGTTGAATCGATGCTGCGGAAAAAGAGACAGAAGAAATAAGAACGCTGCCAGCATGTCTCGGTAATCCCGGTGGTCCACATTATCAAAAATGTTCATTGACGAAAAGAGATGTATATTCTGAAATGAAACATGGTACCCAGTATCACAAAAGCGTTCGAATCACAATAATGGTGTTATGTTATGTTTAACGACGTTGAAGAGACTATTCAGTTACTCGCCGGAGAGAAGTACATCTGTTCCCGCGAGATTGCCACCACGGTATTTCTCGCCATGAAAATGGAGAAACCGGTTCTCGTCGAGGGTCCGGCGGGTGTTGGCAAAACCGACCTGGGAAACTGCATTGCCCGCTCGCTCAACATGGATCTGATACGCCTCCAGTGCTACGAGGGTCTCGATGAAGCCAAGGCACTCTATGAATGGGAGTATGCGAAACAACTGCTCTATACACAGATTTTAAAGGATATGCTCTCGTCAATCCTGAGCGGTGAAAAAACACTCGCTGATGCAATCAGCAAACTTTCAGGAGAAGAAGATGTCTTCTTCTCGGAAAAGTTCCTCCTGGCCAGACCGATACTCAAGGCTATCTCAAATACACAGCCCACACTCCTTCTCATCGATGAAATTGACAAATCGGATTCAGAGTTCGAGGCATTTCTCCTTGAGGTTCTCTCCGATTTTCAGGTTTCGATACCCGAAATAGGTACCGTAAAGGCACAGCAAAAACCCTTTGTTCTTCTGACCTCAAACAATGCCAGAGAGATGTCAGATGCGCTCAAGCGACGCTGTCTCCATCTCTTCATAAACTTCCCATCACGGGAGCTCGAAGAGCTTATTGTCACCCTGAAAGTCCCCGAATGTCCGGAAACGCTGGTAAAGAAAATGGTTTCAGCAATTCACCGCATACGGGAACTCGCGTTGAAGAAAGAACCCAGTATCAGTGAAACGCTTGACTGGGCAAAAGCACTCTCGCTCCTGGGATGCGAGGTCCTCGACAGGGATATTGCTATAGACACCCTGAATTTCATTTTAAAGTACGAAAAGGACATCGAACTGGTCAAGAAGAACGCAAATGTCATATTCCATTGAGAGGCATAAACCCCTTGCAGAAAAAGAATATCAACCTCTCTGAAGAAGAGCGATTGCAGGGAAGGTTTTATGATTTCATTCAGGTTCTCATCGATGCGGGGATAGCGATATCCACTGCAGAGGTGCTCGACATGTTCACCGCTCTGCAATATGTCAATTTCAATGACCGGCCATCCTTTAAACAGACGCTCTCATCAACCCTGGTAAAGGACTTTACCGACCTCCCCATTTTCGAAAAATGTTTTAAAGCATTTTTCGATCGGAAGGGAAAAGGGGTAAAGCAGTTTTCGCTTCAGGGGATCGGGACGCTGACTCCGCTCGATGAATACCTCACACCTGAAGAGATGCAGGAAGTGCAGAACCTCATCCTACAGCTCATGAACCTCCCGGATGACGAGCTTAGAGAAATGACCGAAGGGGATATACGCAATCTTCTCATGAATGCTCCCATCATTGCATCATCATCCCTGCTCAGCATATTCACCAATGCACCTGCGGGGGGACAGACAGACGATACTCATTCACCGGAGCAGCTCAGGAATATCCAATCCCTCGTCTCTTACATTCGCCAAAGAATAGATGAGCGGAGAACCGGTAAGGCGATACAGGAACGGGAAGACTACTTGCTGAACAAGCCCATATACCAGCTCACCCCCGGTGAGGTCAATGAGATGAGAGAGCTTGTCAAGCGATTCGGTCAGAAGCTGAAGAACCGAATCTCACTGAGAAAGAAACGGGTTAAACGGGGCAGCTTCGATATCAAGAAAACAATCAGATCAAATCTCCAGTACGGGGGAACCATCTTCAGGATCTACTATAAGGATCGGAAGATTGACAGGCCGCAGCTGGTGGTGCTCTGCGATATATCCAGCTCGGTAAACCAGTACTCAAGATTTATGCTCCTCCTCACCTATACCCTTCAGAGCCTCTTCTCCAAGGTCCGTACCTTTGCCTTCATCAGCAATATAGTCGAGATAACCCCGCTCTTCACGGAAATGGAACCCGAGCGTGCAATCAATTCAATTTTCAGTGACACCAGTTTCACTTACGGCTGGGGAAGCAATTACGGAAGGTGCTTCAAACAGTTCTTCCGAGAGTTCAGCGATTCCCTCAACAACAAAACATCCGTATTGATTCTCGGTGATGCGAGGAATAACTATCAGGATCCGGGGCTCGAATCATTTATCAATATCTGCTCTCGAACAAGAAATGTTTTCTGGCTGAATCCGGATAAACATCATCTCTGGGATTGGGGAGACAGCATCGCAACTATCTACAACTCGTACTGCACCGAGATGCGAGAGGTTAACAGCTTTGTTGATCTCTCAGAATTTATTGATAAGCTCTTTGTCAGATAAGCTTATATGGATATCCCATAATACCCTGTGAAGCTCATTTTGAGTGACTGAATTACGGCAATCAGTTCATATATGGAATTACTGCTCTTCGAAAAACCAGTTCACCGGATTGACAAGAGCCATAACAGTTGACAGGATTTTGCAAATTGTACAAAAAGTTTCTCAAAAAAACTTGACATAAATTACACTTTCCCTTTTTGATCAGGGTATATTTTTGAAGGCAAGAAATAATACCTGTGAAAAAACTGTGTTTCCTCGCACAAGAAGAGTGTGGTGTACACGTTCAGTAATAAACCAGTTTACCGAGAAAAGATTTTTTTGAACACCTGTTACTGCTGAAATAAGGGCTCAGGAAATGCTTTTATTGGTTTATCGGAGGGCAAAATGGATATTGAGTTCAACGAGCTTGGCGAGCACAAGATAATATCAGTGAGCGGTGAAGTTGATCTCTACAACGTCAGCGAACTCAAGAAGGCACTTTTTAGCATTACCGACGGGAGCTATAAGAGCGTCGTCGTTGATATGAAAAATGTCAACTACATGGATTCCTCGGGTATCGGGGCGCTCGTTGCCGGGCAGAAAAAGATGCATGCCCATAGCGGGAAATTCGCACTGATGAATATTCATGACGACGTATTGAATATACTGAAGCTCGCTACGCTGGATAGATTCTTCAAGATATATGAAAATGAGGAGGAATTGATTTAGCGTCAGGACGTTCTCTTCAGCACAAGGGTGGTCATATCATCGTGCGGCGGCACTTCCCCCCGAAAGGTATCCACATCCGAGACGATCTTTTCAACTAAATCATTCGCGGTAAGCGCGCTATTATCAATGATGAGTCTCTGCAGTCTCAAGCGGCCGTATTCTTCCTTTTCTTCATTTCTCATCTCGGTAATACCATCGGTATAGAGCACGACAATATCACCGGGAGAGAGCTTCACGCTCGCCTGCTTGTAGGGAACATCCTCCATGATGCCGATGGGGACATCATCCAGCTTTGTCAGGGTACATGCCTTTCGAGTAGCGCGGTAACAGAAGAGAGGGCCGTGGCCTGCATTGGAAAAATGCAGTTCACCCTTCATTCGATCATATATCATAAAGAAGAGCGTAGCAAACTTATCTATCGCAAAATCAGCACTCAGGGAGTCATTGATAGCCCGAACGACGCTGGCACATTCCACATCCCTCCTGCTAATATAGGTTACAAATACGGTGCGGATCATTACCATAACGAGCGATGCGGGCACCCCTTTCCCCGACACGTCGCTCAGGAGCGCGCCGACTCTATTCTTATCGATATCAACGTAGTCAAAGTAATCTCCCCCGACCCCCTTCGCAGCCCGGGTGAATCCCTTTATCTGAACACCGTCCTTATCATAGAAGTCCATGGGATTCAGACCTTCCTGTATCTCCTTCGCCAGCTCCAGCTGCTCCTCCATAATCCTCGACTCTATCTCGAGATCCTTCGCCTTTTTCAGCTGATCGGTCATCACATTGAACTCATGGGCCAGCTGGCCTATCTCATCAGAGGTTTTGAGTTTTATCTTATAATCGAGATTTCCCGTTCCGATCACGGCGGCACCTTCAGAGAGGGTGCGGATCGGCCGAATGGTAATGGATGAGAGGAGTATCGCACCGAATACCGATGCTCCCATGAAAAAGAGGGCGATGATGGAAATATTCATTGTCATCCGCTGGATCTGATCCCTGATCATCTTGTCCGAGAATCCGAGGCGAACCGTTCCAACTCTTGTATCGAAATTAACATGATAAAGCGGTTTTGAGAAATCGTAGATACTGCCCCCCTCCTCATCGGCAATGACGAGGCTCAGCGGTTCCTTTTTATTACTGTATTCACGTATTTGCTTCATGTACTCATCTTCAAGTATGGTATCTCTCATCTCCGGATCGAAGCTCTGGATTATTTTGTTATCAGCATCGAGAATATACACATACTTGATAGATTCGAGCTTCTTGAGATCCCGTATAATCGGAATCAGCGCCAGATCATCACGGCTGCTGACAGCGACTAAGGAGGTATTATAGAGGTGTTCGATCTCACGCTTTGCCAGCTTTATCATCTCCTTCTCCAGCACCTCCTTTTGAGAGCTGATAATGAAATAGGTCATGATCAATATGACGGCAGCAACCAGCGTTATGATCGCAATCGAGAACTTCAGCCTCAGGCTGAACTTTACCCGCGGTCGCTTCGCGCTTTTATCGCGTGTTGCTCGCTCCTTAGCCTTCTTGCCGGTCTTCTTTTCATCCGGGTTCTCGTCATTATTCTTTTTCACATCTTCCTCTGCCATCACCCTACCTCCTCATGAGCGCGAGCACCTTCTGTATATTGTTTCTCGCCTTCTGATTGAGAGGATCTATCAGGAGCACTTTTCTCCATTCCGCTATCGCCTTATTGAACTGATTATTGGAATAGTAGTTAATGCCTCGAAAATAATAGGTTTTTACCAGCTGCTGCTGTCGGGGGGTGAGACGCCGTTGAGCGCTGACCCGCCGCTCTTCGCCAATCCTGAGCTGTGATGAGATTCTATTGACATTGATAACCGCTCTCATGTTGCCTCTTTCCCGCGCGACAACCCACCGGAAATGCCCGAGGGCAATTTTCAGATTATCAATGCCTCCCCGCCGGTAGTACTCAACACCGAGCCGGTACCTTCTCTCAATATCGGCAGGCGAAGCACCCTGCAATTCCTCTTTTTTCGATCCCTCCATCGCTGTATTCGCTCGGGCAATGAGCGCGTCAATTCCCGGATAGCTCGGCGCGATGGATTTTATCAGTTTAAACTGACTGAGTGCACGTTCAAATTTTTTTCTGCTTAAAAACTCCTTACCCTGATCAATTATCTGTCTCGAGAATCTCTCATACTCTCTGGGATTGAGCATCAGATCACATTTGAGGAGATATTCTGTGGCGATACGATTTTTCGGGAATACATTCAGTATTTTCACCCACCGTTTCCGGGACTCCAGATATTTCCCCTTCTCAAAAAGGGACTGTCCCGATACTATGAGCGGATTGATAACATTGTAATAGGGGGAATTCTCATCAACCTCCTCTTCCTGCTTCTGCTGCAACGCCTCTTTCGATGTTTTCAGATACTCCTTCGCGAGCCTGTTTTTGGGATCCAGCTTCACTGTTTCATCGAAGAAGGAGATTGCTTCACTATATCGACCCGCATTCAATGCAATGAGACCCTTCTGAAACTTCTCGTCAATCCCCCTCAGCTTGAGAAGCCGCTGTTGCCGTTCATACTCCTTTCGCAGACCGGGAATACTCGCTAACTGTTGCTTTGCATCCTTGTAGTTTTCTATCAGGCCGATGACGCTTTCAAAGTCATCCTCCGCCGCATCGAAGTTATTCTTCCTGACATTATCGATACCCGAGATGTAATACTGCTCGGCCTGAAATCGCCGCAACTCGTAATTCCGCTTTTCATTCAGCTTTTCCGCAATCTTATCGAGATAATCCTCAGCATCGTCGTTGCCGGGATCAATTCTCAATACCTCACGAAACTCGAGCTGCGAATCACGATATTTCTCATCCTTAAAGAGACCAATGGCGAGGACCATAAGCTTTCTTACGCGCTCGTATAAAAGCCGATTATTAATAGCAAAAAGCGCCTTCCGCTTCCCCTCCAGGGCAACCCCATCCTTCGGCACAAAGCTCAGAATCTCGTTCCAGTACCCGAGCGCTTCCTCGAATTCCTCCATATCCATCTTGTCTTCAGCGAGCTTGACCAATCGCTGGTATTTTTCCTTCAATGCTTTAGAGAGCCGAATCTTTGCGCCTTCGAGCCGTACATCCTCCTGCAGCTGCCTCATCTTTTCCCGCAGATCCTGAACCTCGGGATCGGCAGGGTCAATGCGATACGAGGTGACAAAATTATTAATGGCTATATCAGCGTTCTCCTTCGCTTCCTCGTAATCCTTATAGAGGTTAATTCTCGCCAATCGGTAGTGTTTCCTCGCAAGAACGAGTGCGAGATCCTTCCGGTGCTTTTCCTCGTATACATACTCGACTTTTCGCTGTATCTGCTCGTTCTCAGGGTTGAGCTCAAGAATCCTCATCCACTCGGTGATTGCATTGGTGAACTGCTTATCATCATAGTACTTCTGAGCACGCCGATCAATATCATCGATGCTCTCGGTGAGCACCGGGTAGGTTTGAAGAGAAAAAAGCACGAGAAGCATGAGCACCACGCTTCTGCGAATATGTTGTTCCCCTTTCATCATATAAAATACGACATCCCTCTTCTTGACACTTACCGCTTTCTGTCTATTCGTACAAGGGTCCTGTTCCACAGGAGCCAGTCATCCTTCGCCGGTCGCCATCAAGGAATTTTACCAGGAGTGCATCACCGCGAAGAATCTGTTCAGGCTTGTTCGTCATTCTTGATACAAGCGCCCCCTCGAATGAGATCGATCGCTGGAGGAATCGATTGCCATCCTGATCCTGCTTGATCGCATCCTCATCCACCTCTTCAAAGTCGGTTATCATAAGATCGATAATATAGTAATCACGGTACATCTCCCTGAATACCGCTTCATTCTTCGGATATGCTTCACAGCGGGAGTATTCAAGATAATGTAAATCCCGGATGGCGCCAGCCCACCGCTTCAGAACAGCACCCGGATGTATATATTTCTTCTGATCCCGACAGGAGGGAAATAAACAGAAGAGCATCACCAGCATACAGCAGAATATCCATTTCATTGAAAGATTACCCTCCCACCGACGGGAGTGCCCCGCATACGGTATAACATTCACACGCACTCTCATCGCCTTCTCATTTAATATAGATTTACCTCGTATAAATAACAAATAATTTCTTCGGCTTTTTAATAACACCGTGTGTGCGCTTCGTTTTAAAAAGGTTCAGCCGGTGGCCACAGCACCGATATATCTGAATTCTCTTCGTCACTCCAGCAATGCAACAGAAATCCCATAGCGCTCTCCTGATTATACTATCGATAAAAAAATGCACCCGCTTGACCGCAATATCATTATATTGATAATCCCTTTTAATTTCTGAGAGTGAGGAGCATAGCAATAGTTACCGAAAATGAGCATGCTCCTTTCCCTTTCATCAATACTGAAGGTCTACCTCCCTTCTTGATAGTACCTGAAATCGGTTGAGAAAGTGCTATGGGTACCTCTAAAAACTCCTTTTAACCTGTAAAACTGATAAATAAAAAGTTTTTTTCATTATTTCCCGCCCACAGCAACACGATGTCGCGCATGCCGGCGTGCACAGGATATGCAAAAGAACGCTGGCCACGGGAACTTCAAATTTAAATGAATAGAGGTTCCCGTATCATAAAATCTACTGAAGGTGAGCTGCGGGTTCTGTTCCAATTTTCTTTTCGGTGGAAAGGTAAATCGAAGAAAGCAAATCAACGCGGTGCTAATCCTTACCGAGAAGCCCCAGCTCCTCTTCTCCGAAGACCTGAGCCGAGAACTTCTCTATCTTCGTGTCCTTCCACTGCCATGCATCAGCGGGCAATCCTGCCTTGTAACAGGTATGCTCGAGGAATTCCTTCACATTCCAGTTGTACTCAGTGGCCACCTGCGGTAACAGCAGACCGGAACGTGAGCCCTGGGATATGATGAGCCCATCTCTGCCAACGACTATCTCGGAAATATCGCTGACCTCCTCAATGGGGGACATTATTGAGATCTCAAGGTCAATATTTTCGAACTCCTCTTTAGTCAGCGGTGGAAATCGAGGATCCTGAAAAGCTGATGCCTTCGCCATATCCTTCACCGTTTCAGGAATGGTCTTAATGCCCTTGATATATCCGATGCATCCCCGGAGCTTTTTATTTATGTGAATGGTAACAAAGGCCCCGCACATCTCTTTGAATATATCATCTGAAAACTCCCGTAAATCAACATCCGGTGAAGTGTCATAAAAATACGAAGCGATCGTCCTGCGGGCAAGTTTTAACAGCTCGATCTGTTGCTCCCTGTTCAACTCTATCACCACTCCCCTCCCCTCCGTTAAAGTCACCCTTGTCCGAAAGAATACCCCTACAGAACAGTATCAGAGCAGGTACCGGTATTCTGAAGGGATTGCCTATTTAACAAAAGCAGCAGCGAGATAGCCGACAACCTGATCCTTCCCCCCGGCCGTGTCTCCCGAGTTCGCATAGCTCAGGATTTCTACATCCCGTGCACCGAGTTTCCTCGCGAGAGACATGCCGGTTAACACCGGACCCTCTCCGCATGCCTGCGCGTCATCATTATCCAGCGCAGAGGCGAGTGCCTGCTCGTCAAACTTCTTGAGATTCTCAATAAAGATGGCATCTTTCTGCCTGGCTTTTTCATAAGGGAAATAGTGCGACAGATCAGTTGATATAACAACCATACACTTTCGCTCCTCCCCTTGAAGCACGCTGAATATCTCTTCGGCTATCGTCTCACAGATATCAACACCGGTAACCCCAAGTATAATCGGTATGAGAGTGAATTCCTTGAGCACCTCCTGCAGAAACGGGACCTGCACTTCAAGAGAGTGCTCACTCAGATGAACCTCTTTGCTAAAGCCGAAATGCGGTTTCTCAATCAATTTTCCCCCGATAACCGCGTCTATGGCCACCTCGCCGAGGGGCGTTTCATATATGCCTTCAGGTATAACTGAAGCACCGTCGAATCGTGCCCGATGTGATGGAGCGAGAACAAGAACTACTTCAACACTGGAATCAATCAACTGAACATATGAATATGCAGCCACCGGTCCAGAGTACACATAGCCTGCATGAGGTGAGATAAGGGCAATCAATTCACCCTGCAGAGACTTTTTTTCCGCCTGACTGATATAGTGCTCAATATCCCTCTTCAGCCTTTCGGGATGTGAAGGATAAAAAGAACCCGCTACGACTGGAGTCCTGTGCCACATAGAAACCTCCTCACTGATACCTCACACAGCATTCCGGGCTTACCGCCCACCCGCACGCACCGTAATGGTGAGGTACTCCTCCTCCTTGCAAAACCTTGATGCTTATTATTAAGATACAATCACCAGCGCTCTCGTGTCAAACATTATCGGTGTGTATACACCTGCAGCTGCGAATTGGCAAACTGAATTATGGGCACCTCTAAACACCGGGGGCCTCCACCGTCTTTTCTCCGATGGCCAGCTCAATCTGCTGGAGTATTCTATGAGCAATATCCCTTTTAGCCATCAGGGGGAGCGGTATAACCTCGCCTTCTCTGGTGAATATGGTTATGACATTGGTATCAGTGCCGAATCCCGCATCCGTCCTGCTCACATCATTCAGACAGATCATATCACAATTCTTCTCCCTGAGCTTCTCGCGGGCATATGCATCGGCATCATTCGTCTCGGCTGCAAAGCCTACAACGAAAATCTCCTGCAATCGAGGTTCTGATCTTTTCATTTCCGAAACGTGCTTTAATATATCAGGAGTTCGTGTGAGTTTGAGTTTAAGGTCCCCCTTCTTTTTCTTGATTTTGATGGCGGATTTCTTTACCGGTGTGTAGTCCACCGGTGCTGCCGCCATTATGAGCACTGAACGAGGTTCCAGCTCGCGAAGAACGGCATCAAGAAGGTCGCCCGTCGTATCAACCGGTATCGATGTAAAGCCCGCTTCACTGATAAATCCGGTATCGATTGGGCCGTGTATAAAAACCACTTTTTTATTTCGCTCGGCTGCTGCCGTCGCAAGAGCAACACCCATCTTTCCGCTCGAGGGATTGGTAATGAACCTGACCGGGTCGATCCATTCCCTGGTGGGACCACCGGTGACAATGATCTTTCTATCCCGTAATGACATTCACCGCGACCTCGAATATGCATTCAATTTCTGCGAGTCTGCCAATCCCTTCATCACCACAGACAACGGATCCCTCTCCGGGTTCTATAACGGTTACACCCCACGATTTTAATTTCGCAACATTCTCCTGAACCGCAACGTGTTTCCACATACCGGGATTCATCGCGGGGGCGATAACGACCGGACACTCCACCGAGAGAAAGGTGGTGCTCAGGAGATCATCGGCGATCCCGTTTGCAAATTTACCGATGATATTTGCCGTTGCAGGTGCAACAAGGAATAATGACGCGCCTTCCTTGAGGGTGATATGAGCCATCTCATTCCAATCACGGATGAACGTACCGGTATATACTCTGTTCCCGGAAAGCGTTTCGAGGGTCAATGGTGATATCAGATAGGTCGCGTTATCCGTCATGATCGGGAAAACAGAATAACCGGACTTCACAAAGAGCCTCGTCAGATCGCATGCCTTATACGCCGCAATGGATGAGGCAATGCCAAGGATTATTTTTTTCATGATCGCTTAAAGATCCTCTCCAAATCATTATTTTCGAGGGCATACACATAGGGACGTCCGTGCGGGCATCTCAATTCATGCGCCCCACTCTTCGTCTCTTCGATGATGAGGCGCACATCCTCGTCGGTGAGCTCATCACCGGTTCGCTTCGCAGAATGGCAGGCAACCTTCTCAAAGATCTTTTCCTGAATGCGAGTTCGCATATCTTCCTCGGATTTCAGCGCATCGAGAACCTCGTGGAAAAAAAGCTCAACATCCATACTCCTTCCCAGTACCGGAATTCCGCGAATGACCACAGAATTATCCGAAAATTCCTCAATGTCAAACCCAATTTCCCTTAAAAGCGCCAGGCATTCCATTGCAATGGGATGCGCATCAAGTGAGAGCTCAAGCACCACCGGAAACATCAGGTCCTGCGTTTCGACCGAAAGAGTACCCTGCATGAGTATATCAAAAATAAATCGCTCATGTGCGGCGTGGAAATCAATTATCAAAAGAGCCGTGGCATCCTCAACCAGGATGTACCTGTTAAAGATTATCCCCAGAAATCGCCACTTTTCTCCCTGGGCGGCGCTGTAGAATTCGGTCACATCTCTGAGAAACGACCGCATACCATGAGGGCTTCCATCATGCCCAAAGAGCGACATCTCCGCTCCCTCTTCCGATGAAGGGGTTGAATACCCCCCTTCTCTGAGAGGAGAAACGGCAAACCGATCTCCTCCCGGTTTGATCAGGGTGTCCCGTACCCGATGAACCCGGTTGACAGCTTTCTGCGAGAGATGAATGATGCAGTCGTCGATATACTTCTGATCAAAAAATTTTACTTCCCGTTTGGCAGGATGAACGTTTATATCAACAAGCTCCGGATCGATGGTGAGGAAGAGAAATGCAACCGGATGCCCCTTTGCCGCCATGGCCTCATATGCCCGCGAGAGGAGAAAACCCAGATAGCGATACTCCACGGGTCTCCCGTTCACGTAAAGAATCTGCATCGAGCGCGACGGCTTCATGAGATCCGGCATGGAGAGATAGCCCGACAGCTCGATCTTAATGTCCTGTATGCGCTCAAAAGAGAGCCGATCGAGAATATCATCACCGTATATCTGCTGTATTCTTCCGGCACTATCCGCTGAGGCGGGAAGGGTCACCTGTCGTCTGCTATCAATGCTTAACGAGAAGGAGACATCGGGATTGGCGAGCGCTATTTTCAAAAAGGTTTCCCGGACTTTCCGAAGCTCCGTCTTTCTCGCCCGCAAAAATTTCTTCCTGGCAGGAACATTAAAAAAGAGATTCTCCACGATAATCATCGTACCGGCAGCGCCGGCGTAATCGTGCATCTCAACGCTTCCATCAACACTCGTCAGCTTCGCTCCCCGCTCCTCCTCTGAAGATCTGGTGTATATCGTTAATCGTGAAATCGACGCGATACTCGAAAGGGCCTCTCCCCTGAACCCGTAGGTTGCAACCTTCTCGATATCGGCAAATTCCTCAATTTTACTCGTGGTGTGCTCTCGTATGGCGCGGGGAAGATCCTCTCGAAACATTCCGGAACCGTTATCGCGCACCTGAATCTTCTTCAGCCCGCTTTCGTAAATCTCAACGTCAATCTCCGTTGATCCGGCATCGAGAGAATTTTCGATCAGCTCCTTCACCACCGAGAAGGGGCCTTCCACCACCTCCCCGGCAGCGATTTTTCTCTTAACCGAATCGGAAAGCTCCTTAATTCGATTCATCTTCTCTCTTCGTACATGTTACATCCATACGCTGCAACTGCACCGTGGAACAGCTAAACGCAGCACTCTTCGGGCGCGCCTCCCGATGTGAATTGCTTGCACATTCTCCTCCACCAGTTCTCTCAGCGGAGATACAAGAGCAGTCACCGGGAGGATGAACGATGCGCCGCGGGGCTCAAGCACAGCGATCCCTACAGTGACGCAACAAGCTCAATGAGCTTTGGGAGTGTTTCTCCAACTCGTCCCTGAATGAAGACATCCGTAATCGACGAGGTTAACCCGGTCTCTTCAAGATTCATTTCGATGACCTGCGCACCTCGCTGCTTGGCGATATAGGGAATCGTGCTGGCGGGATATACGACCGCAGAGGTTCCCACGACCAGTATGGCATCCGAGGATTCAGCATATCTCTGCGAATCAACGAGCGCATTGCGGGGAATCATCTCGCCGAAAAAAATGACGCTGGGTTTGAGTATCTCGTGACAGCTCGTGCAGGTCGGAGGCTTCCCGTCCAGTTCAAATTCTTCCGCAGGATAGGAGGCAAAGCACTTTAAACACTCGAGATGGCTCGCGTTCCCATGATATTCGATAACATTGGTGTTCCCCGCTTCCTGATGGAGATTATCGATGTTCTGGGTGATGATAGACTTCAGAATATTCATCTCCTCCAGTTTTGCAAGCGCATGGTGAGCGGGATTGGGCTTCGCATTCTGTGTGATTCGGCTCATATCAAATATCATCTGCCACACCTTCACCGGATCTTCCCTGAAGGCATCAATAGTAGCATACTCGGCAGGGTTGTACTTGTCCCAGAGCCCCCCGGCGCTTCTGAAATCGGGTATTCCGCTCTCAACTGAAATGCCCGCACCGGTTAACGCTATCAGACACTTCGAATCCTTAATGATCTCGGCGGCTCTTCTATACAGATCATCCATCCATGTTCTCCCGTTCAACGATTGTGCTCGACGTATACTTAGTTCCCGCAGAATTCCCCGTCAAGCTAAATTACTCCCCGAGAGCCCTATTTTCCCCGGCGCAGCATACTTTTATCCTTGTCACAGAGCATCCGATGCGGTATTTCACCGATAAAAGCATGATACGCCCTCTAACGTTCTCGCTCCGCAATATTTCACTTGAAATTTACCTTTCGAATAGTATGATATACCGATACGGAGTATGATCGATCAGCTCGACTTTCACGGATTTGAAGGAAAGGTTTGTGAAAGGTATGAAAAAGAAAAGCCCCTGCAAGAATGCACTTATCCCTCTCTTACTGCTGCTCTTTCTCTCTTGTAACTCGAAACCGGCAGCTCAGGAGGTGAGAAAATCGGTGCTCGCCGGTTCATGGTATTCAGCCGAACCGCGAAAACTCGCCGCGACCATTGATACGCTCCTCGACAAAGCTCCTGTGAAAAGATTCGAGGAGCCGCTCCTTCTGATACTCCCCCACGCCGGGTATCAGTATTCCGGAATGGTTGCAGCATCCGGATACCGCATACTTCGGAATGCGCATCCCGACATTATCGTCATCCTCGCCCCTTCGCATCACAGCTTCTTTCACGGATGTTCAATACTTCCCGTCGATTACTACGAAACACCGCTCGGCACGGTGCGGGTCGAGAAGGAGATAGCACAGAAGCTTCTTGAGATGCGGCTGTTCAGCACCGAGCGTTCCGCTCATCGGAGGGAACACGCGATTGAGATACAGCTCCCCTTCCTGCAGCGATTATTCGCGGATCTCAATAATTCTGCAGGAATCCTCCCCATCCTCGTCGGCGATATCGATAACGATGAAGCTCTCGCTATTTCGAAGCACATAATCGATGCCATCCGGGAGAAGAAGAAACCGCTCTTTATCATCAGCACCGATTTTACCCATTACGGCGCGCAATTCGGCTACGTCCCCTTTTCCGGCAAAGGAGCGGAATTCATCAAGAAACTGACAAATTTAGATCACGGTGCGATACAATCCATTCTTGACAGGGATATTGAAGCATTTACCCGCTACGTCAAGAGGACGGGAATCACCATCTGCGGTAAAAATCCCATAAAGGTTGCACTCTCGCTCCCCATACAGAATTTCAGTGCATCCCTTATCGGGTACGATACCTCGGGGAATATCACCGGTGATTATCACCATTCAGTCAGCTACGCCTCAATCGTATTCTGTGGCACTATTTCTCGTACCGTGAAAAAGGAGACCTTTACGCTTACCGATGCCGATAAGAGATTCCTGATTGATCTGGCGAGAAGAAACATTCAATCTGTACTATTCCATAACACATTCGTTCGCATCAACAAGAGGGCCGTTCCACGCACCTGCCAGTTGAATCGCGGAGCCTTCGTCACTCTCAAGATACGGGATAAGCTGAGGGGATGTATCGGTTATCTGGAGGGGAGAAAGCCGCTCTACCAGACGATTATTGAGAACTCATACAATGCTGCATTCCGTGATCATCGCTTTCACCCTGTGCGGCAGAGCGAATTAAAAGATATTACTATTGAGATTTCAGTTCTCACCGAGCCTGAAGAGATCAGATCCATTGATGATATTGCGGTCGGCCGCGATGGCCTGATTGTGCGTCGGGGATCGCTGCAGGGCGTGCTGCTCCCGCAGGTCCCCCTTCAATGGGGGTGGAGCAGAGAGGAGTTTCTTGTGAACACCTGTCGCAAAGCGAGCCTTCCCGATGATGCCTGGCGGGAAAAGGGGACCAGAATATATCGCTTTCAGGCTCTCGTCTTCAACGAGCATGAGATGCAATAATGTTCTTTTTCTCCCGACTGCCTTCACAAGGGAAAGATGAGATGAGGATATCATCATGAAAGACAGCGCACAGTTAAACCGGAGAGCCTTTCTCAAGAGGAGCGGGAAGACGTTCTGTACGCTCACCCTGGGGAATCTCATCCTGCCGTCCTGTGGCCAGGAATCATTCTTCTCTTTTGCCAATGACGATTATTATATCAAACCGGCCAGACACTGGACAAAGCTCGGCGATAAGGTTCAGTGTACCCTCTGCCCCAACATGTGCATTCTCGATGAGGGCGAGAGCGGTATCTGCAAGGTACGTAAGAATATTCGGGGGAAACTCTATACAACCGTCTTTTCCAGAATCGCAGCCATGCATGTCGATCCTGTTGAAAAGAAGCCGTTATTTCACTTTCTTCCGGGATCGCTGGCACTCTCCATCGCAACTGCCGGATGCAACCTCTCCTGCAAATTCTGCCAGAACTGGCAGCTCTCACAGTCATATCCGGATGACCTGGACGCCCGACAGATTCCTCCTGCAGAGCTCAGCACGAAAGCGATATCATCAAGCTCAAAAGTGATCGCCTACACCTACAATGAGCCGACGGTACAGTACGAGTATATCATTGCATCATCACAGATCGCCCGGGAACGGGGAATCAAACCGGTGATAATCTCCAACGGATACATCAAGGAGCGGGCCAGCAGAGAGCTCTGCGAGAACGTCGACGGGATCAAGATCGATCTGAAAGCCTTCACCGAAAAGTTCTACCGCGACATCTGCGGTGGTGATCTCAAGAGCGTTCTGAACAATCTCGAAGTTGTACACGCGTCGGGGAAATGGCTCGAGATTGTCGTGCTGGTTATACCCACTCTGAACGATTCTGCAGCCGAGATACGAAAAATGGCCCGATGGGTACGGACCAATCTGTCAGCAGACGTCCCCATGCACTTCACCCGTTTTCACTCCATGTATCTCATTCGCAATCTCCCCCCCACCCCCGTGCAAACACTCGAGCGATGCAGAACCATTGCACGGGATGAAGGAATACGATACTCCTATGTCGGCAATGTGCCGGGCCATAAGTGGGAGAATACCTACTGCCATAACTGCAATAAGCTCCTTATCAAACGGAGCGGTTTCTTCCACATCGAGAACTACTTGCAAAATGGCCGATGCCCCTCATGCAAAACCAGCATCCCGGGCATATGGAGTTGAAGATATTTCGCAGCCCCAGAGGCGTGATTCCAGGACATCGCCTGTGCGGTCTGACGGTGAATCGATCATTCAGGACAGATATCAGTCTATGGTTTTTTTAAAGCCCCTCACCAGAAGAAACCTCCTCCTTATCGCCTTTGCAATGGGATTCTCCTCCGCGCTTGCCCAGGTTCTGCTCATACGCGAGCTTCTCACCATCTTCAGGGGAAATGAATTTATCATCGGTATTATCTTTGCGGCCTGGTTTCTCGGAATATTTCTGGGTGCCATTCTGAACCCTCACGCGATAACGGAAATTCTCGAAAGGAGGGTACGGACGAGCCTCATCTGCCTCCCCCTCGTTCTCATGCTCTCACTCTATATCACCCACTTCCTGCCCCTGCTCATTCCGCGAACCATCGGAACATTTTATTCTATCGGCACGGAGCTGCTCCTCTCGCTCCTCCTCACCCTGCCGATCAGCTTTCTGATCGGATTCTTCTTCCCCCCCCTTGTTTCGCTCACCGCCGGAGAAGACCGGGAGCGTTCCGGCGGTAATATCTACTTTATTGAATCTCTCGGAGCATTCACCGGCGGGGTGCTCTTCTCCTTTCTCCTGATCGATTACTTCAATCCGCTGCAGATCGTATCACTTCTTCTGATTATCGCACTCCTGCTGATGGGGCTCCAGTCGCGAGGTATGCTCATCGCACTCCTCACCCTCCCGCTCCTCCTCCTGACATTCTCCGGCACGGTGGAAAAAAACCTCTTCGAGCAGCTGTGGAACCGAACTCATGCCGGAAAACTGATCGCCTATGAGAGGACAAAATACCAGACGGTTTACCTCGAATCAATCGACGGGCAGATCAATGTATACGGCGATGGGATCTTCTATTACACGCTGCCGGACCGGTACAGCGCCCGCTCGATCTTTCATCTCGTGCAGAGTGTGAGGAGAGAGGAACACAAAAAAATACTCCTTCTGGGAACCGGCCCCGGCTCAATCCCGTATAACTTGCAGAAAACCGATATTGCCGAAATTCACTACTTTGAGATCGATCCCGATCTCTGGCGGATTGTCCAACCATATCAGAAATCGTTCTATCGGCGAGGCGAAGAGCGGGCAAAAATGAAAGTCATCAATCAGGACCTCCGCCACTTTTTACAGGAGCAACCGGAAACCTATGACATCATGATATGTTTTCCGCCAGAGCCGGAAAATATCATGCTCAATCGATTCTACACCAGGGAGTTCTATGCGCTGTGCAGAGAGCATATCAGACCGCGGGGCATCATCATCACCTCCCTGCACGGATTCTCCAACTACCTCTCCAGGGATCTGAAGAGATTTATGGCCTCAATCTACAAGAGCTTTCGAAGTGAATTTCCGCATCATCTGAAAACCTCCGGAGAGACGATGTACCTTATCGGCGCCGTTGAGCCGGATGTGCTGCCGGAAAGCGTGGAGCAGCTCATCGATACCTACCGGACGAAATACAGCACGCTGCCGGGCGCTGCTCTTGAAGGGGAGATAACAGAAAACTTCTCTCCCGATGAGCTGAAAATGCTCTTTGAGAAAACGCAGCTCGAGTACTTTGATCGTGCCGTCATACCCCTCATTCCCGGGACAGAAGAAAACCTTGACCTCAAACCGCGCGGCTACTGGAATCAGATACTCCTCTCGGCCTTTCAGGAGCAATCAACGCTCTATACGCTCTTGCGGGAATTCACCTTCTTCCCGGGCCTCTCGCTCATCATCACGCTCCTGATACTTGTCATCATACAGCGGCGGCACGGCATACGCCAGCTCAGCAACGGCATCATCATCTATTTCATCGGCTTCATCAGCATCTCAACGATGATTCTCATGATCATACTCTATCAGAATTTCACCGGGATTGTCTACTATCGGATCTCCCTCATCAATGCACTCTTCATGCTCGGACTTACCGGAGGGAGCTTCGCCTTCAACCGGATACGGAGGAAGTCACTCCCCCTCCTCTTCCTGATGCTCGCCATATCCCTTGCAGCGATATACCTCTACACCCAAATGCGAAACGAGGCGATCTTCTGGATACTCATATTCAGTTTCTCATTCTTCTGCGGTTCCGTATTCCCAACACTCTTCACCGGCATGGGAGAGGGGGATTTCCACATCAATGCTTCGGTGCTCGATTCGATGGATCACTTCGGATCAATAATCGGTTCCCTCCTGTCGGTGCTGTTCCTCCTGCCGCTCACAGGAATTCTCGGAACGCTCTTTACGAACATGACGATTGCACTCATCACGGCCGTCGCGCTCCTTCTCGCGAGGAAACACCGATGATCTTAGGAAATACAATATTGAACAAAAAATTGAAAAAACATGTGGGTGAAATAACAATTCGACCGGTATAGTTCTTGATCACAGAGACGCCCGATTGTAAAAAGAGGCAGAGTGCACGGGGGCAGCCCCGAAGCGCTTTTGATTCATTTCCACATTATTGTAGGTGAACCAGGTGAACAGCGAGATTGATGATATCATAAAGAAGGCGAGAGAGCTCGCGCAGCTCGTGAAGCGGCACTCGGCTACCGTCCGCTACCGGGAGGATCTCAAACGCCTGAGAGGTGACGAACAGTCGCTGCAGCTCTATTCCAAGCTGGTTCAGATGGGAAAGGAGATCACTGAAAGGGCATCCCGCGGCGAAGATGTCGCGATGGAGGATTCGGAACAAAACCGCGTCATCAGGGATGAACTCGAGAACAACGAACCGATAAAATCCTTCATCCGCTCACAGCGTGCCTATCTGGAGCTCATACAGAAGGTAACCGACAGAATTAGAAATCCGAAAAGGGATTGAGCAAAACATCATGAAAGCAATCCAGTTTTACAACAGGAATCTCTCGATATGGGTAGTGCTCTTTGCGATAGTCGCCTTCTTCTTCCCCAATCCATTTCTACTCGTAAAATCGTCTATCAATATCTTCTTCGCCATTACCATGTTCGGCATCGGACTGGTTATCACCGAAACCGATTACCGCAATATAATAAAAAACCCGAAGATAGTGCTTTTCGGAAACCTGTGTCAGTTTACCATCATGCCGATCCTTGCCCTTATTACCTCAACGATTTTCAACCTGCCCAGGGAGGTAACCGTTGGACTTATCCTCACCGGTTCGGCACCGGGTGCCATGACGAGCAATGTCATCTCCTATCTTTCGGAGGGTGATGTTGCCTTTTCGGTTTCAATGACCGCTCTGGCAACGCTGATCTGCCCGGTGCTCACGCCACTGTTGACCCTCCTCCTGGCGGGGAAAATGGTGCCCGTCCCCTTCTGGCAGATGTTCTTCACGATACTGTACACGGTGGTGGTGCCGCTGCTGGCAGGATTCCTGGTGAGAAGAACTTTTCCGAAACTCATCGTCAAAATCGGTGATATTCCCCCGGCCATATCTGTCACGGCGATTATAATAATCTGCGCCTATGTGGTGGCTGCGAATAATGAGGACATCGGAAAGGCAACAGCACTTGTCTTACTGGCAGTTATCGCACACAATCTCATGGGTATGCTGCTGGGATTTCTCGCCGGAGGGATTGCCAAATTCACCTTCAGGCGGAAGAAGACTCTCTCCATCGAGATAGGTATGCAAAATGCGGGGCTCGGAGTTATCCTTGCTCTTCAACACTTTTCGAAAGAGGTTGCCATCCCCGCCGCACTGTTTACCATATGGTGTATTATCTCCGCCTCTCTGCTGGTCGGTTTCTGGAAATTCCTCGAACGAAAGGCACCGGAGAACACCGATCAGTAAGTCATCTCCGCTCCCTGCAGTTTTCAACCGGACAGGCCGAGCAGTTATCACAGCTCCTCCCCGGAGAAAACCCCCTCCGTATCTTCAATACGATGTAGAGGAGGGCGATAATAACAATAGCGAGAACGGCAATTTCCTGCATACTCACACCTCTTCGTCGGCTGATCGAGAAAACTTGAACATAATGAATCAGAACAGCGATACATGTAATGCGGAAAGACGCCACTCCATATCCTCTCTGGCCGGAAGAGGGGTTCAGGCCGCAATAGCCATGGTACTCCCTTTACCGCTCACCCGGAGACACCTGTCCGCGGTTATCGTACATTAATAGTATTAATGCACGGTAGAGCAGATTTCAATAATTTATCATACCCTTCTGCCAAAATGATACAGGCAGGTCGATGTTCAGCGCTATCACGGCAATTACGAAAAAGAGCGGAGAAGCGAATAGAAAATCGACAAAAGAAAATATTCTAAATGTTCGTACAAAGTTTTATAATAACAATTTGCAGTTTATGTAAGAAAAAATCTTAAACACAATTCAGCATTCATCCTACACCATATATAACTTTTCTCCTTTACGAATGATCCGGAAACTCTACAATAGCACAGATCCGATAACAGTGACAGTATAACTGTGCTCAGTGTTCATCGGGACAAAAGATATCAGGGAAACCATCAGAATGCTGACCGTCGATACGGAACAACACTCCGGTGAACCGCCGGCAGGAAACATCAACTCAATCCACCCGTATTCCTGCTTCTCTCTCTAAAAAGCACAGTTATACCCTTTAGCTGATATTATTCGTCCCGTATAGTATGGGGAGCGATATCAATGGAAAAGCCGGCAATACTCATCGTTGAAGACGAGGCTGTCATCTCCATGAACATACAGAGCATCCTGGAGATGAAGGGATATCACGTGACCGGGATTACCTCTTCGGGTAAAGAAGCACTGCGTCTTGCGGAAGAAATGAGACCGGATATTGTGCTGATGGACATTGTGCTCGAAGGCGAGATGGACGGCATAACTGCAGCTGAATCTATCAGGGCTCATCAGAACATTCCGATTATATATCTCACCGCCTATTCCGACGAGAAAACGCTCGTCAGGGTGAAGGAAACCCAACCGTACGGATATATCCTGAAGCCAATAACACAGGATGAGCTCTACACCTCAATTGAAATTGCCCTATACAAGCACGGTATGGAGATGAAGCTCCGCGAGAGCGAAGAGCGGTACCGAATGCTCGTGGAAACCATGAATGACGGGCTTCTTATACTCGACAGGAAGGGCATCATAACCTACGCAAACAGAATGTTTTTACAACAAACCGGATATGCCGAAGAGGAAATTATCGGGCACTCCCCTTACGATTTTCTTGACGATTCGAACATCGCAGTTCTCGCCGAACAGTTGGAAAAGCGGCAAAACGGCATCTGCAAATCATATGAGCTCCTGTTCACACGAAAGAACGGTAAACAGATAAGCACCATCATCTCACCGAGGGCGATTTACGATGCAGCGGGTACCTTCAACGGCAGCTTCGGCATTATAACCGATATTACCGAACGCAAGAAAGCCGAGAGGAGAATTCAGGAGGAGCGCAACAGAGCTCAATTGTATCTCGATACAGCCGAGGTAATCCTCGTTGCAATCAATGAGCGGGGAATCATCACCCTGATAAATCAGAAAGGATGCCGAATTCTCGGCTACCGGGAGGATGAGCTTATCGGACTGAACTGGTTCGAAAACATACTCCCGGAGCGGTTGCGCGATGAGGTTTACTCGGTGTTCCAGAGACTGACAACAGGTGAGCTCGAACCGGTGGAGTATTTCGAAAATCCCGTTATAACCAAAGAGGGAACGGAGCGGCTCATTGCCTGGCGCAACGCTCTCCTGCATGATGAGAGCGGCTCGATTATCGGTACGCTGAGCTCCGGTGAAGATATCACCGAGCGGAAACGTGCAGAGGAATCACTCAATGAGCGAATGCGTTTGGATCACCTCCTGTTTTCAATTTCTGCGGGGTTTATCAACCTCCCGGCATACGAGGTGGACAGGGAGATAGAAAATGCGCTGAAACTCGTCGTTGAAACGCTTGAAATTGATCGCTCCAGTCTCCTCCAATTTTCGGACGACATGAAACAGCTCAGAACAACTCACTCGTGGGAAAAATCTGGAACCGGTAAAGAGAATGACGTAAAAAAACTTTCGCTCGACAAGATTCTGCCGGAGTTCACCAGGAGAATTCTTCAAAATCGGGTTCTCGCATCATCGGATGTGGAAAGTATCGAGACGGAATTTGCGCAGGAGAAGGAGTTCCTCCTCGCGAAGGGGATCAGATCACAGTTAACGATACCATTGCAGGTCGGTGGATCAGTCATCGGTGCGCTCACCTTCAACTCACACAGGAGGGGGAGAACGTGGTCAGATGAGCTCATACAGGAGTTGCGGTTGCTCGGCGAGATCTTCACCAATGCGCTGATCCGGAAAAGAGCCGACGAGAAGATCCGCTCATCTCTTCACGAGAAGGAGGTCCTCCTCAAGGAGATTCACCACCGGGTGAAGAACAACATGCAGATAATTTCAAGCCTGATGAGCCTTCAATCGAGACGTACCGAAGACGAGAAAATGAAGAATCTCTTCGATGAGAGCCAGTGCCGCATACGATCGATGGCCCTGGTTCACGAGCAGCTCTATCAGTCCGAGGATCTGGCAAAAATTGATTTTAAGTCATATGTTCGCAGCCTCACAAGTGAGTTATTTCAGCTGTATCTGAAAGATACCAAGCTGATACAACTCGTAATCGATGTTGAGAATATACAGCTCAGCGTCGACACCGCTATACCCTACGCGCTGATCATCAATGAGCTTGTCTCAAACTCGCTGAAATACGCATTCCCCGTAGGAGAAGAGGGCATCATAACGGTAGGGTTCTGCAATCATCACGATGATGGCTACACCCTCACCGTGAGCGATAACGGTATCGGCCTTCCGGAGGAATTGGAATTCATGAATACGGAATCCCTTGGCCTCCAGCTGGTGCGAATACTCGTAAAACAGTTGAAGGGAAACATCGCCGTTAATCGAGAACGGGGAACAGCATATACGATCCTTTCTCCCTCGCAAGAGTGATTACCGCTCCGTCTTCTTCCATGATACGCAAAAAGATCTGACCGTTTGAAAAAAATTTAAGATTCTCGCCTCCCTATTCGTATATACCTCAGAACGCCAGTTACAAAACACACAAGGAGCAAATAACATGCAGAACTATGCAACAGCAACGGTCGAAGGATTTGTCACGCACGAACCTGTTCTGAAAACAACCAAGAGCGGGAAGTCGGTGTGTTCCTTCTCCATTGCGATCAATCACTATTCACAACCCGATTCACCGCCAAAAGTATCGTATCTCGACATTGAGACCTGGGAAAAGTTTGCCGAGCACTGTTCGAACAACGTCACGAAGGGCAAGCGGGTCATGGTTATCGGAGAACTCCGGCAGGATCGGTGGGAAGGCACCGACGGGAGAATTCAGTCGAAGATTAAACTGGTCGGAAACCAGCTCCGTCTCCTGAGCTCAATGAATGCCATGAGTCAAAAAGAGCTCAAGGAGAATTGAACCGGAACGACCGGATAATCGAAGAAGCGCTCAGCGGAGGTGAGGGGCTTTCCGCTCTTCACCTCCGAACGGTTTTGTCGGCTGGCATGTTCCATAAACATCAAACGGAATTACACGAAAAGAACCAACAGATACTATTTCAAGCAAGAGGGCATCAACAGAAAGGGTTGTCCGGAATACCATGAAGACGCACCTGGAAAGAGCGGGAACCATTTTGTGGGAATCACTTCAGAGAGCTGCTCCTCAGTTGAGCGCCTTCAATCGACTTCAGACCTTTTCGCAGAGCATCTTTTTTGTCAGCGTCAACATGAGGATAGTCGTAGAGGTCTACGACTCAGAGCATCCAGCAGCGAGGAGCGGAACGCTCTGCGAGAAGCGATTCACCGAGAGGGGATATATCTTCTTGAAGTTCAGTAACAGAGAAATCTTCCACAGCATCGATTCAGTATTGGAGGTTATCATGAATTATTGTCTCTGTTCTCCGGCAATGGATACCTCAGACGAGCATGAAATGTCGAACAATTGACAATACAGCATATCGCTCCCTGCCCCACAACGTGCTGCTGTTGTTCTCCATCGGCTTCCACCTTCAGCACAGGCAGGATCTTTTACGAAGAGGCGTTCCCCCCTCCGGCAGAATCGTCTTCTTCCTGCTCCGAAGAGCGGTAGATTCACACCGAGGATGAAGGAATCGAAGTATCCATTTTGTAACTATTTTTATCAATAGTAAAGGAGAAAAAAATATCACCTCTGCGATACTAATAAGATATATTGTTATAAGAGGGAAATGACGACACTATGTATAGAGAACCGCTGCAGTGCAAGAGAGTGTGGAGAGAATCCATTGCACTCAGCGAGTAAAGGATGGAGGTAATTTGATATCATGGAAGAGATAACGGTGACATTCATCATCAGCTTATCCATTGTCACGATAGTTGCCTCATTCATTACGTCGCTTCTGTTCATTCACCTGTCAGATTACATACTGTGCGTTAAGGACATCTTTATCAGGCATCTGCTGAAAAACATTTAAGGAGCGCTCATCTCTTCGTTCTCCCGTAGCCGGCTGCATGCATACGTGCAAGCGGCGTTTCTCCTGCGCTGAACATAAATTTTTTCTGTTTCCTTTCTCGGTCGCTGAAAATCCCAGCAAAGCCAATCACCTTTGTGCAGTCCATCAAACCTGCATTATACAGCATATTTTCTTTGACATCATCCATAATACTTCCTACAATATAAATACTGTATTTCTTATACGCCCCTGCACCCGTGAGGCAGATACATGAATAAACCCCGCATTCTCATTGTCGAAGATGAACCCATCATCGGCATTGATCTGCAAAACACGCTCATCAGCCTCGGATACGATGTGCCTGCCGTTATCCCTTCCGCGGAAGAGGCTTTACAGAAAGTCACCGAGCGGAAGCCCGATCTGATACTGATGGACATTTTCCTCTCGGGAGAAATGGATGGAATTGAGGCGGCGAAAAGGATACAGGAGTCGTATGATATCCCGATCATCTATCTCACCGCGCATACCGAAGAGACGGCCTTCACCCGGGCGCGGGAGACGAGCCCCTACGGCTTCCTGGTGAAGCCGACCGGCAGGAGCGATCTCTATACCGCCGTCGAAACAGCGCTCAACAGGCATGCACTTGAAATCAGAATGCAGGAGAGCGAGAAGAAATACCGTGAGATGGTTGAGAACATAAACGATGTAATCTACACCCTCGACAGGGACGGCAATATCACCTACATCAGTCCCATCATCGAAAAGATAAGCCAGTACAGAGTCGATGAGCTCGTCGGCAGCAGCTTTTCTGAATTCATTCACCCCGATGATCTCAATGGAATAAGAGAAAGCTACCTGCGAACGATTGCCGGCACCGGGGAACCATCTGAGTATCGGATGCTCGATAAGGACGGCTCCGTACGATACGTTCGAACATCAAGCACCGTCATAATCCGGGGCGATACATTCACCGGAATAAACGGTATCATGACCGATATCACCGATAAGAGGAAAGCGGAAGAGGAATTGAATAGATCCCGGCGAATACTTGAATCCATTGCCCGGACCATTCCGAACATCCTCTACCGACTTGACGCCAGCGATACAATTGTATTTATCAATGATGCTGTAAAAGAGTACGGATACAATCCGGAAGAGGTAATCGGAAAAAATATAATGGAATTCGTTCATCCCGACGACAGGGAAAAGGCGAAACACCGGGTCAATGAGCGAAGAACGCGCGAACGGAGAACACATAATCTTGAAATTCGCCTCTTCTCAAAGAGAAAAATCGAAGCGGCTGCCGACGAACAGGTGGAGAGGGTATTCCTTGTCCACTGCGAGGGGCTGTACACCACAGAAGAACCCCGGCCCGAGACCTTCATGGGCTCACAGGGGATAGCCTACGACATCACGGATCAGAAACAAACAGAGGACGCACTCAGAGAGAGCGAGGAGAAGTACCGCCACATATTCGAGAATATACAGGATGTCTACTACGAAACCTCGCCTGACGGTATCATCCTCGAGCTGAGCCCCTCGATAGAGAGCTTTTCCCGGTTTCGGAGAGAGGAGCTCATCGGCAGATCGATGTATGAGATATATGTCGCTCCCGATGAGCGGGACATTCTCCAGCGGGCCAAGCTGAGCTCACCCACCGAAAGTGTACGCGACTACGTCATCCGTTTGAAAGATAAAAACGGAGCAGTGCGTTATGGCTCGATCAATTCAAAAATAATCCGGGATGAGCATGGAACCCCTCTCAAGAATGTCGGTTCTCTCCGCGACATCACCGAGCGGAGAAATATGGAGGAGGCGCTGCTGGAGAGCGAGCAGAAGTACCGCGAGCTCGTCGAGGACCTGAACGACGTCATCTACGCTGTGGATCTGGAGGGCACCATTACGTATATCAGCCCTGCGGTTCAATCGCTCTTCGGCTACACCCCCGAGGATCTCATCGGGAAAAACTTCCTCCCGTACGTACACGAAGAAGACAGAGATCGCATTGTCGAAGGGTTCATGCGCTCCCTGCAGAATATACATCAGCCGGCAGAGTACCGGATGATAACCAAATCGGGAGCAATACGCTGGTTTCGCGTTTTCGAGAGAACCATCCTCGATGGGGACAAACCGGTCGGAACCCGCGGCGTGCTTACCGATATCACCGAGAAGAAAAAGAAGGAGAAGGAGCTGCAGGAGAGCGAAGAGAAATATCGCCTGGTCAGTGAAAACATTCCCGTTGCGGTTTACTCCGCGCTGCCCGATGAGCATTCGACAAGCCTCTTCATATCCGGGAGAATAGATGATCTTACCGGCTACACCGCCGATCAATTTTTAACGAATCCCGAATTCTGGATTCAGGTTATTCATCCCGATGATAGAGCATCCGTGCTGGAAAAGCTCGAAGAACACCGTACCAGAAGAATTCCCCTTGACATCGAATACCGAATTGTCACCAGGGACAATGTAATAAAGTGGATCAAGGATAAAGCAACGCCGTTCATCGAAGATAACAGGATAGTGCGAATTGACGGTTTCATGGAAGATATAACCGAGAAGAAGCTGGCGGAGGATAGAATCAGAGAATCGCTCGCCGAGAAGGAGATACTCCTGAAAGAGGTCCATCACCGGGTCAAGAATAATTTCCAGATCATCATGAGCCTGTTGCAATTACAGACCCAGGGCGCTCCCGATGAGCACGTTATAGAGGCGCTCAGGGATTCTCAGAATCGCATCAGATCAATGGCACTTGTTCACGAGAAGCTCTATCAGTCGGAGGATTTTGCACGAATAAATTTCTCCGAATATATCAACATCATGACGAGAGAGCTGTATCAATCATATTCCTGCGATCCGAAGAGAATTCGATTACAGGTTACTCTGGCGGAGATTTTTCTCGAGATCAGCAAAGCAATCCCCTGCGGACTGATCATCAATGAGCTCATTTCGAACGCCATCAAGCACGCTTTCAACGACAATCGGAAAAAGGGCGAAATCACCCTCGGACTGAAAGAGAAGGGAAACAGCATCATGCTCACCATCTCCGATAACGGAAGAGGGATACCTGAAACCGTAAATATCGAAGAACCGAAAACACTTGGCCTCAAGCTCGTTACCACGCTCGTTAAAAATCAACTCAAGGGAGAGCTTGAGCTGAAACGAAAAGGAGGAACGGAATTCATTGTCCGGTTTGAAACCGTATCGTCCTGAAGAATCGATATAATCCAGGATTCCAATAACCGATAGAGAGAGGTTCGCATGAAAAAGCTCTTCTACAATCTCAGGCTTTTCGATGGCATCAATGATGAACTGCAGGACAAGATGGGAATTCTTGTCAACGGCGAGCGGATCGAAAGAATAGTGGAGGAAGCCGCCAGTGATCAATATCAGGACTACGAGCTTATCGACCTCAGGGGATTCACCCTCCTCCCCGGTCTCATCGATGCGCACATCCACATCACCGTGCCCTTTATAATGGAAGTCACTTCAAAAGGGCTCATGCAGGCTAACCGTCAGATCGGGATGAACTTCGAAAATTGCGTGAGATACGGCGTCACCACCGTGAGAGATATGGCAGCCTTTCCACGAAAAATAGAGCACTGGCGCGAAAAGATCAATAGTGGAAAGGCGATAGGACCGAGAATACTCACCGCAAAATCCTTTATCACGAGCAGGGATGGTGTTCCCGAGATGGCACCGACCCTGAATCCGATCGAGGCGCTCATCACCGGCGGGCAATTTGTCGAGCGGCTGAGCACGCCCGATGAGGTACGTCGGGCTGCACACCGTCTCGTTGACCAGAAGGCTGACTGGCTGAAAACGCAATACTCGGAGCACTCCTTTCTCTTTCACGGCAAGCTGAGCAACCTCACCGATGAGTGCTTTGCAGCGCTCATGAAGGCATCCAGAGAACGGGGGGTAAATGTTGCCATGCATCATACCGAAGCAGCGGGCTTTCGAAAGGGTTTGCAGTTTGCGGTAAACTCTCTGGAACACTGCTCAACCGATGAGCTCAGTGAGCAGGAGATTGAACAATTTGTTCAGAATGATATGTCAATTGTCCCTACCCTGAAGGTTCTCGGTGACAGCTTCGAGATTGAGGATATCCTCAACTGGCTGAATGGGGAGGGGAAAAAGAGCCTACTGTCAGAACCTCACCGTCAGTCAACAGCAGGTATTGAACTTCTCATGAAAAAGCCCTATCCGCCATCGGACTATATGGATAAGTTCTATCCCGACATCGATTTCTTCAAACGAGGCTATCCCGTCGCGCTGAAAAATGTTGAGCGGATAAAGAAGGCCGGCGGGAAAATTGGAGTCGGAACGGACACCTGCGGAACTGGAATGAGTTTCTTCGGATATTACTGGAAGGAGCTCTATCACCTTACGAAAGCCGGTTTCACCAACCGTGAAGCGCTCAAGGCTGCCACATCAGTCAATGCCGACCTCATCGGCATAAACGAGATTGGCAGCATACAGCCGGGCAAATACGCCGACTTCACCATCGTGGAGGGGAATCCCCTTGAGGACATCTCACAGTTAAAAAATGTCAGGATGGTGGTGAAGGATGGACAAATAGTTACTCGAAATATGCCATCTCCACACCCCGCTTCCTGAGCTCGGCGAGGAATGGCTCCGGATCCTCAATGAGCCGTTCGGCAGCATACACACCGCCGGGGAGTTTTTTGAATTTTCCCTGATGAAGCCATACCGCCGCCTGAAGGCACGGAGCAGAAGTTATGAATGCAATATGTCCGACATAGGTATAATAGACCTTCTTCTCCGCTCCCTCATGTCTCCCCCAGACCTCAATCCTTCCCACTGATTTATCAGGTGCTTTCTCACTCTGGAAGAGGGGGAGTATGGGCTTCACTATATTGAAGAGCCGCTGCCGTCGACGATGGGTTTTGGTCAGGCCGAGCCGCGCAAGGAAACGAACAACTTTAAGATCGAAAACCGGTGAGACACCGCCGTGTACGCTGACGTACTTGAGCCCCTTCAAGTTTCTCGGGAGGCTTACCGATTCTGCATGGCCGGTGTAGAAGACGGGAAGCCTGCCGATAGGCGGCGGAAAGTCGACAGTCTTCCTTCCCCCGCCGCAGGGGACATACTTCTCCTTGCCATCCCTCCATTGAAGGGTCTCACCTGAAAGGAGATGAAAGAGGTGCAGGAGATTTGCCGGACCCACCGCTTCATTCGACCCGGCTGCCCAGCTCACGGCAATACCCTCAGGCTCATCGATGCAGAGATACCCCTTCTTCGCAAGGATCTGCGTGAGGCCCGGAGAGTTCCCGAAACCGGTGAGTATCTTTACCCCTCTCTCCTTTGCCTTCGAATCGAGCTTCTCAACCTCAAGATACGCATCATAATCATCGGCAATGGAGATGTAGTGAACACCAGCTTCAATTGCCGCATCGGCCACAGGTCGCTCAAACCGGTAGAAGGGACCCGCGTAATTTATTATCACATCATTCCCTTTCATGATCTCTATCAGGGAATTCCGCTCATTGACATCAATCCTGGCTGCAGAAAACTTGCTGCCGTATTCCCTCGCCTTTTGATCGGCCTTCTCCCTGTCCAGGTCGGCGATAACGACCTTTTCAACGATCTGTTCACCCTTCATCAGTTCGAGCATGGTGACAGCCATGTCACCCGCTCCGCCCAGAAATAAAATTTTCATCACAATGCCCCCATAAAAATGTGCTGTAGTAATAAAGCTACAGTGAGAGTAATTGCTCCATTTCATACGTCCTTTACATAAGGCATTGAAGCGAAATAATCACTCCACGAATAGAAATGGTTCAGGAAATCTCAACATCCTCAAAGACCCTGCTGAAACTATCACACCCATTAATGGTGCTTGGGCAGGTATCTGAATATACAATCTCTTTCAGGCAACGGGTGATGCCGGTAAAACATCAGCACCGTAATCACTCATCACCGATAAGAGTACCATCAATGTTTCTGAAAGTCAAGAAGTAATCACCGGGTTCTGCAGGGGGCTGATATCACCGTCTGTAGGACAAACACCGACAAAAAAATAGGAATATCATCCATGCAATTTTTACATACTATCATTGACGTTTTGTACATTAATACCTATAATTGTAATACTATCACCGTTATGACAAGTTCGCAACTCATTCCCCGGTGAACAGGTTCTATCCATGGGAACAAAAAAAATACTTCTCGTTGAAGATGAGCCCGTTATCGGATTGGACATTAAGAAAACGCTCCTGGATTTAGGATATGAGGTGCCCGATATCATCTTATCCGGAGAGGAGGCGCTCAGAGATATCGAGGATCTCAATCCTGATCTGATACTCATGGATATCAGGCTCTCAGGTGCAATGGACGGCATCGAAACCGTCAAGCAGATCCAGCAGAAATTCGATAAACCGATTATCTACCTCTCCGCACACACAGAGCACGAAACCTTTGAACGGGCACGGGAGACGAAACCCTACGGATACCTGATGAAGCCAATCGGACAGAACGATCTCTATTCGGCAATCGAAACAGCCCTCCATCGCCACGATCTCGAGGCAAAGATAATGGAATCGGAGCAGAAGTACCACAACATTTTCGATAATGCCGGCGACATGATTATTGTTCACGATTTTAAAGGCATCATTCTCGATGTCAACGGGGTTGCCTCAGAACGCCTCGGTTACAGCAAAGACGAGCTTCTCGCCATGACTCCTCAGGATATCGATTCGCAGGAATCCGCCGCTCTCGTCCGGCAGAGAATTGATCAGATACAGAAAACGGGAAAAGTGTTTTTCGAAACAACCCATATCGCAAAAAACGGCACCAGAATTCCCACCGAGGTGAGCAGCAAAGTTATCGAGTTCGATGGAAAGAAAGCTATACTCAGCATTGCCCGGGATATCACTGAACGGAAAAACGCACAGGCGACGCTTGAAAAGAGCGAGGATCTGCTCAACAGCATCTTGAGAGCTTCAGCGGTCGGAATTGCCCATGCACAGGACAGGAAGATCATCTGGGCAAATGAAATGATGGAGAAGCTCTTCGGATTCACCAGTAAAGATCAATATATGGGAGCGGATACCCGAATACTGTACGTAAGCGATGAGGAATATCTTCGGGTTGGCAGGCTCGTCTACCAATCCCCACCCGGTGTTCTCTTCGAAACCGATTCCCGATTCAGGCGCTCGGACGGAACCGAATGGGACGGACATGTCATGATTAACATCATGGATCCCGCAGATCCGAAAAAGGGAATTATTGTAAACATTCTGGACATCACCGATTGGAAGCAGGCGGAAGAGGCATTACGGGAGAGTGAGGATCTGCTCAACAGGTCGCAGGCAATTTCCCATGTCGGCAGCTGGGAGCTGGATCTGGAAATTAACCGGTTGAAATGGTCAGACGAGGTGTACCGTATTTTCGGCATACGCCCTCAGGAATTTGACGCCACCTACGAGGCGTTCCTCGATACCGTGCACCCGGAGGATCGCCAGGCGGTGGATGCCACATACTTCGAGTCGATGCAGGAGGGTCGCAACAGCTATGAGATCGAGCACCGCATTATCCGACAGGACAATGGCGATGTTCGTACGGTCCACGAAAAGTGCGAGCATATAAAAGACGCATCGGGACGAATCGTCCGTTCAATCGGCATGGTGCAGGATATCACCGAGCGAAAAGCGGCGGAAAGACAGATTGAAGCATCTCTCAGAGAAAAGGAAACGCTGCTCAAGGAGATTCATCACCGGGTCAAGAATAACTTCCAGATTATCACGAGCCTCCTCTCCCTGCAGGAACGAACCATTGAGAATGAGGAGTTGCGTTTGCTCCTTCGCGAGCCGAAAAACCGCATACGGGCAATGTCCCTCATTCACGATCGTCTCTATCATTCAGATGATCTCTCCAGAATCGACTTCGCCGACTATCTCAGAGGCATCACCCGGGAGATATTCAACACCTATTACCGCGATTCCAACAGGGTAAAGCTGAAAATAGACGCTGACAGAATATATCTCGATATTCAGCATGCAATCCCCTGCGGGCTCATCGTCAATGAGCTGGTCTCGAACTCTATTAAATACGCTTTCCCTCCTGACGAGAAAAAGAAGGGGACGATTGTGGTTAGTATGCATGAAGCGAAAGGAGCATGTGAGCTCCTCGTGAGCGATAACGGAATCGGCATTCCCGAAAATATTGATATCGACAATACCCGGACACTGGGCCTGCGGCTGGTACATATGCTGGTGAAAAATCAGCTTAAAGGCACGTATGAATTAAGCCGAAAAACGGGGACAGAATATACCATTCACTTCAATAAGGGGACTTTTTAAAACTGTTATGATGTCCCCCTGGCCAGCTTTTTCCGCACACCCTGTGCACGCTGACATGAAACCATGTACTATATCCCCGGTACTACATGCCAATCCTTTCTTCTGCCAATCATCTTCCCGTGATAGCAGCACAGCAGCCGTGTAGCGAGATATCCGATGCACAGATTACAGCGTACGCATCGAGAACCTTCTCTGTTTCCCGCGATACGCCTCTTCGTCGCTCGATTATTGTCAGCGGGGCTGTGCACAAAGACATTTCACCCTGCTCAACGCCGTCATTACGTCTCACGACACCCGGTATGCAAATGATAATAGATGGCCAGCCATGTCCGGTCAAGATGTAATGGAACCCCTCTTTTCTCTTGACTTCTCATCCGGTTCCATTAGCATATCTCATCATGAAAAAGACAGCATATATCATCATCGCCCTCTGCCTCGCTATAGTGATTTTCGCTGCAATCTATCTGAGCAGAACGGTCAATACGGTCAGCCTCACTATTGAAGGTTTCACGCCCATCAGGGATTCATCCCTTGCGAAGAAATTCACACCGGTCTTTATCTCAAACAGTGAGTTCGGCATGCCGCGGGAGATCCTCTACCGGGCAAGCGTTGATGAACAGGGTCATACTTATATCGCCTATCACCCTGTCTGGGACTATGAGCGGAACAGTACCCCGGGTCTCGTTCCCTTTCTCAGCCGCATTCTCTATACCGGCGGACTGCACATACAGCGGATCATGTTCGGGGAGGCGGATATCGAGGTGGTGGGGATAAAACTGAATAGCCGGAAGAGTATCATGGAGATTCGATACGAACGGCCGAAGAGCTACGATCCGCAGAATTTCGTTGTTGCACACGAACCGGTCGTATTAACGGGAAGCTTTCAGCCGCCACTCATGTTCAGGGTGGTCTCCTGGAACCACCTCTTCGAGTTCATCCCCGCCGGGAAACGCTCCGAGGACGAAACGGCTCACGCCCTTCAGCTTGAGCCCGAATATTTCACCGGGGAGCTCTGGGAGAAATATACCATGGTCAAGGTTCATGAAACCAGACTAAGAAAATGCCGCGCTCACTTCCCCTGGGAGCGGGAATATATCGAGTAGAGTGGATTCTTCCTATTCCGGCGCCGAGCGAACCGCTTTATTAAGAGCATCCTGAACGGCGCCGGTGATAACCCGGGAGGATACCGTTGCACCGGTTACCGCGTCAACAGCAGTTGACTGTGCCTTTAGTATTCTCTGCACAATCTCATCGGCACGGTACTTCTTATCGGGACCGTGCTTGTGCTTGATAACGCGAATGTGTGCGATCCTCCCCTTCTCGATAGTGACCTCGACCTCTGCCACATTCCTCCAGTCGAGATTCGCCCTGCCGATGTATTTCCCATCCTTCAGTATGCCGGCAACGACCGGGCCCTTTTTCAGCTCGAGATTTGCCGAAGTACAGGCGATAAGAGCAGTGCCCGCAATGAGGACTAATAAAGCGCCACGGAAACACCTGATAATCCGTATCACTGTCTTATTTACTATCACCATGCGCCATCCTCCCGTCGAAATCTGAGAACTCCCCCGCGAGAGTTCACACTCTGCCAGATTTGTTGAAAAAGTCAAGCCCTTACCAGGCCGAGAGGGAATCGCCGGCTTCTTCGACTTTTCGGGCGGGCCGGAGAGTGACGGTAATCCCTGTCATGATTATGAGAGCGCCGACAACCTTTGCCACGGTGAGCCGCTCGCCCAGGATCACCGTGGCGAGCAGCGTCGAGCCAACCGGCTCCCCCAGTATCACGACCGCGACCACCGTTGCCGAGAGAAATCCCAGTGCCCAGTTGAAGGCGGTGTGTCCGATAAGCTGTGGTACAACGGCGAGCGCCGCAAAGAGGAGGTACTGCTCACCGCTGTAGCCGCTCAATGGCAACCCGAGGATAACGCCTATCAGAAGGGCGATAACGGCAGCCATGGAGTACACCGGCACGATATACTCCAGTACAGGAATCAGGGACCGAATCCGCCGACCGGCGAGAAGGTAGCCGGTCGCCATGAATGCACCGAGCAGCGCGAGAAGATCGCCGAAGAGAGCGCGCGGTGAGATGGTAAAATCGCCCCAACCGATAACGATACCACCCGCAACCGTCAAAATAATACCGATAAGGGCATTTCTCCCCGGCCGCTCTCCGAGGAAGAAGGAGAAGAGGCCAACCCAGACAGGATTCGTACAAACGATAACCACCGAACTCGCCACCGATGTATAGAAGAGTGACGCAATCCACGCAATAAAGTGAAGGCTGAGAAAGAGGCTTGCCATGATGAGCTTTCTCGAGTGAATGACCATTACCTCGACCAGTCTCCTTCTGAGCAGGACAGCACCCAGTGGGAGCACAAGAGCCGAGGCGATGAGGAGCCGCCATACGGTAATTATCACCGGGTGAACGTCACCGATAAGTTTAATAAAGATGGCGGCACAGGATACAGCGATAATACCGACTGTGAGAACGAGAGCGGTCATGGTTATCAGCAAAATCTGCGTTTACGCTTCTTCTCTTCAGTACTTTCAGAACATCGCGGAAAAGATATCTCATTACCGCTTGAACATTCCGGGAAAATCGGTGAAGCGGTGCCCGCTCCCCCTGCTCTTCAGCAGCTCGGATTCTCTCATGAATTGAACATAGCGATTTTTGAGCTCATAGAAGCCGTGCCACCACGCATAATCCGGAGCCATCATGGCAGCTCCCATTCGGGCTCTCCTCCCCTCGTGATGCCAGAGCTCATAGAATTCCCATTCGAGCTTCTCGTCAAAATAATGACTATCCGAGAGCAGCCCCCTCCGGTACAGATCCGACATCACCTTCGCAACGGGCTTGTAGTAGTTCTCATTGTAATTCTGCACGACTTCATCGAGATTCGTAAAATGCGCGTTGGTCCACCCATCCGCATGGCACTGCTGGCACACCCGTTTCATCTTCCCCCGCTCTTTCTGCCAGTCGGTCTTGGCGGGAAAGGGCTTGAAATCAGCGGGCCGCACGGTGAGGGGCGCCTGCGTTTCCCACGACAGGCGCTCCGTTACATCATGGGTTTTGGGAACCTTGACCGCTTCGGACATGTGGCAGCTCGAGCAGGTGGGCGCACGGTAGTCCCTCCCCGCTTTCCACTTCCTGTCGTCAGGGGACCAGTTCCAGGAATCCCCCTCGGCAGCATAAATGGTACCGTGCTTTGACTCGCGATATATCTCTATCTGAGGGTGATCGGGACCGAGATGGCATTGATCGCAGGCCTCCGGTTTTCTCGCCTCAACCACGGAAAAGCGATGCCTCGTATGACAGCTGCTGCAACTCCCCAGGCTCCCGTCCGGATTCTTCCTCCCGACCCCGACATTGGGCCAGGTCCCGGCAAGCGGTCGGCCTTCTCGAACCACCACTTCGCTTCCGTGACAGGTGAAACAGCCGGTCGAGCGCTCGGTACTATTGTTCATGCCGTGCTGCAGCCACTTGTCGATCTTCCAGATAATGGCAAGGGTATTGGCGTGCTTGCTCCGCGCGTACTCATTGAATTCCTTTGCATGGCAGCCGGCACAACGCTTCGAGCTCACCACAATGGATATCGGAACACGGTGCTGTTTCAGATGAGCTTTGCTGATGAGCTTCTCGGGAAGACCAGTTGCGTGATGACAATCCATGCAGTCGGTTCCCACCATGGAATGAACGCTCCGCTCCCAGTCATTCACAATACCCGGATTCAAAGTTCGGTGGCAATCAAGGCAGGTACTCCCTGCCACGGGATCGTTGCTCTCCAGCGAATAGAGGGGAAATCCCCACCGCCAGAGGGCAACACAGAGAAATATCAGAGAAATGATTACTAAATTCCCGTAAGCGAGGGTGATAAAGATCTTCCTGACAGTACTCATTGTGCTGCTCTTCTCTCCGACCAGATCACCGATATACTTCACCCGTTCCAACACCTCTGAACCGTGCGGTGCTCCCTTCAACGCATCCGTGAGATCGGTCCCCGCACTATGCTTGCCGAAATGTCTTCCCTCCTTCCACTTCTTGCTCTTGGAGACATCGTATATTTTACTCTCAAAAACGATATATGCCGGCTTTCCGGAGCTCCCATCAAAGCTGCTCAGGTTTCCGGCGCTCACTCCGCTTTCGCTCTCTCCCTCGACAGATTCCCGGTACTCCTTTCGCATTCTCCGATGAATCACCGTTATTGCGGCTATCGCTGAAAGGAGCATGAGGGTAAAGAGGAGGATCTTGATGAAGAGGAGAATGCCAAAGGTGCTCTCGAAGAATCCCGATACACTCTCAAGGCGAGTTCCGGTGAGATAGATGCCGGTAATGATGAGCGTAATAAGACATGTCATCCCCAGTATTCGCTCATTCCGGGGGATTCCACTTGTAAGCTGCGATGCTCCGACGAAAATATGAATGTAAAATATCGCACCGATGAGAAGAGCCGCGGCGATGAGATGCAGATAGCCAAAAATGAGATTGACCAAACGCTCGCCACCTGTCTGAAGGGACTCCCCCTCCTCCAGAAGTCTTTCGGGAATGGGATACCGGTATCCGTTCCGTATATAGGCAAAACCAACCGTGTTGAGAGGTCCGCCGTTATTATCCGAATGGCACAAGGTACATCCCTTCCCCACCCTTTCAGCATACTCAGGGCGCGCATGCACAACTGACGGAACAGCGACGAGAAGTAAAACGAAAATGAGCAGGTATTTCGTTGTTATCGATCTCATGGCTTTACCCAATAATTAAATTTATCTCCTGAAAAAATACAACGAGGATACGCACAAACAGGATAAAACAGACAGGATTGACATGGAAACCCCCGACGATATGTCGGTGTGCATTGAACTGCTTTTCTTTCAATATACTATCGAAAGCAAAAAGTCAAGAGAAATTGATTGGGTTTATATACGGGTGTGATGCAGGAGGCTAAATTATTGACAATGGCTCAATTACACCATATGTTATAAGAAGCGAAAGAAAAAAAGCATCACTTCTCAATTCACATCATTACGCATACATTTTCACTATCAAGGAGGTCGCACATATGAAATACTGGTTTGAGGATCAAGCACTACAAAATCTCATACCCCTCGCCACAGCAAGCGCCGTGAAGGGTATCGGCAATTTTTTTGCCACACCGCTTATTGCTATGGGGCCCAATGTCTTCCCCGACGGCATCGCCATCGGGCCGACAATTCTGGATTTCATATCAAACATGTGTCCGAAGAAGCGAGCCTTTATCGTCACCGATGAATTCGCCGATCGATTCGTTCCGCGGGTGAGAAAACCCTTCGAGATAGCTGGCTTTACGCTGGATGTCTGGAACAAAGTCAGACCCGAGGTCCCCATGGAGGATGTGAAGGACTGTGCTGCGGCCATGAGCGCCTTCGAGCCGGATCTGATCATCGCACTCGGCGGCGGATCAGCCATGGACTGCGCCAAAGTGTCCTGGATCGTTTACGAGAGACCGGACAAGGCCGACTTCGCCCTGATATCGCCCCTGGAGGTGCTGGGGCTGAGAAAGAAGGCATTGCTGGCCGCCATTCCCACCACGAGCGGCACCGGTTCCGAATGCACCTTCGCCGCGGTGGTGCACGATTCAGAAGCCCATCGAAAAATACCGCTGGCACAAGCCGAATTGAAACCGGATTTTGCAATTCTGATTCCCGAACTAACCGCTACCATGCCGCCCGAGCTCACCGTCGGGACCGGCCTGGATGTTCTCTCTCATGCCATGGACGCGGTGATGTCACCAACCGCCAACGAGATCACCGATGCGCTCAGTCTCGGGGCGATTAAGCTGGTATTCAAGTATCTTCCCCGGGCATATCGGAACGGGAAGGATCGCGAGGCGCGCTATCGCATGCTCCTGGCCTCGAGCATGGCGGGCATGGGTTTCGGAAACAGCGGCGCTGCACTGACCCATAGCTTTGGCCACCTCATGGGAGCAACCTTTCACATCCATCACGGTCTGGCCGTCGGATTCTTCATACCCTTCGTATTCCAGTTTTATAAAAAAATTTCGGATAAGTACCTCGAGATCTGCGATGCGCTCAAGATACCGGGTAAAAATGACGATGAGCGGTTCGACAATCTCATCAAGAAGGTAAGGGACTTTTTCAGGGAGCTGAACGTCCCTTTGAGCGTTAAGGAGATGGGTATCGCAAGGGATGAATTTGAAAAGAAGGTACCGGAGATGGCAGCCTTTGCCATGGAGGATATCGATACCATCTTCAGCCCCCGACCGATCATAGTGGCTGAGTTCGAGAAAACATTCCGATATGCCTATGACGGCAAAGACATCGATTTCTAAGGAGGGATGATATGAAAGGATATCACGGACGCTTTCTCAGGGTCGACCTGAACGAACAGAAATTGGAAGATATGCCTCTCAACGAGGACGATGCGAAAAAATTCATCGGTGGAACAACACTCGCCGCAAAATTAATATACAATCACGTTAAACCTGGCATGGATCCGATGAATCCCGAGAATCCGCTGGTTTTCGCCATCGGCCCCTTTACCGCCACCTCGATTCCCATGGTGAGCCGGTATACCGTCAGCGGCATCTCCCCCCTCTCAGGCTGGTGGGGTGAGGCAACCAGCGGCGGAAAATTCCCCTTCAGATTGAAGGGCTCCGGATATGATGGCATCTTTATAACCGGAAAGGCGAAAAAGCCGGTCTATCTCTTCCTTAACGAGGGGAAAGCCGAGATTCGGGACGCTGAAAAGCTCTGGGGGAAAGACAGCTATGAAACACAGGCGGAGATAAAGAGTCAGCTGGGGGACAAGGTCAGCATTGCCTGCATCGGCCAGGCAGGAGAAAACGGCGTACGATACGCCAGCATTATGAACGACGAAGGACGTGCTGCCGGCCGATGTGGCCTCGGTGCGCTCATGGGTTCGAAGAATCTGAAGGCTGTCGCCGCCGCCGGCAACATGAAGACTGAGCTGGCAAATGAGGAGCGAATGAAAGAGCTCGCGAAAGAAGTGATGGGATTAATCGATTTCAACATCGCCTCGGTTCTCTTCCGGGAGTACGGCACTCAGATGTATATGGATATGGGGATGACGCTCGCTGACGTGCCGGCAAAGTACTTCCAGAAGAGCATCTTTCCGGCACAGAAGGTAAGCGGTCAGGCATTGCGCACGAACTACGCCGTGGAGAACTACTCCTGCCTCGGCTGCCCCATCGGATGCGGTAGAACAATTAAGGATTTCAGCGAGGATATCGAATCGGTGGACGGGCCAGAATACGAGACCGTTGCTGCATTCGGCCCGCTCTGCATGAATGTAGACCTCGATACAATAATCAGAGCAAATCATCTCTGCAACAGCTACGGTATGGATACCATCTCGGCGGGAGTTTCCATCGCCTACGCCATGCACCTCTACGAAGAGGGAGCCCTCACCAGGAGAAAAGCCGGCATGAAAATATCATGGGGCGATGGAGATGTCATCCTGAAGCTCATCGATATGATCGTCAAGCAGAAGGGTATCGGCAAAATCCTTGCGCAGGGGACACTGAAGATGGCCCGGGAATTCGGCCGAAGCGAGGACGAGGCCGCTCAGGTGAAGGGCGTCGAGATACCGATGCACGATCCCCGGGCATGGACCGGCCTGGCCGTTTCGTACGCTACCGGTCCCCGGGGCGCCTGCCATCTCAAGGGCGATTACTACAATGTCGATATCGGCGCCGGCGCACCGGTTGTCGAGTTCGGTATCAATCCGGGCCCGCGGCTCGAGTCGGAGGGAAAGGGTGCGAACGCAGCCAAATATCAGAGCCTGAAGGATCTCTTCGATGCGCTCACCCTCTGCAAGTTCGTAACGATCGCTCCGACGCAGATTGCTCAGATTCTGAGTGCCATCACCGGCTGGGAGATCAGTACCGATGATCTTCTCACCGCAGGCGATCGATCAGTGAGCCTCAAACGGGCCATCAACAACAAGCTCGGGTTGAACCGTGACCATGACGTGATACCCAAAATCTGCCTTGAACCGCTGGATGAGGGGAGCACCGCCGGCACCAAACCGGACATGGACGTTCTCCTCAGGGAGTACTATGAATACCGGCAGTGGGACTGGGAAACGGGAAAACCGAAAAAGGAGAAGCTCCTTGAGCTCGGACTAGAGGAGGCCGCAAAAGACCTCTACGCATAATAGCAACTGAAGCAGTGCTTCGTGGCATACTGGCCGACCGGGTGGGTACGCCTGTGGCCGGGAGCGCTCTTACCGGGCTCGCGGCCGAGATCTGACGGAAACGCTCCATCACCATGTCGGTTCAGATCTGGCATACCCAGCAGAGTGCTTTCATTAGAAAAGGTATGTCATTGTTTCAAGGGCGGCCGTCCCCTTTGAGACGCAGCGTGAAGATGTCGGGGAGATCACCCTCCGTCTCATGAGAGCAGGAGGATGATCCCTTCACGCCTTCAGCAGGGAAAACGTTCAGAGAGCTATGCGTGCTCCGCAATATCGATCCTGTATTTCCTCATGCTGCTCACGGTCGAGCTTCAATGCAGCGGGGACCGATTCCAGTATATCCTGAGCAGTCATGCCATCCGCTCCTATTTCCCGTGCAGCGATATCACCGGAAAGCCCGTGCAGAAAAACGCCCTTCCGCGCCGCTTCGTAAAGAGAAAGGCCGAGGCAGTACATGGCGGCAATGGTTCCCGTCAGGACATCGCCTGAACCTGCTGTCGCCATACCGGAATTTCCACTCATATTGATGAAGACCTGCCGATCGGGATAGCCTATCAGGGTGTGCGCTCCCTTCAGGACGATACAGGCATGCAATTCACTGGCAGTGTGCTGGAGAATGGATATGGGATCACCTTTTATCTCAGTGATACTCCTGCGGGTAATCCTCGACATCTCTCCCATATGAGGCGTCAGAATAGTTCCCCCCTTTCTCCCGGCAATGAGATTGAGATGCCCGCCGAGCGCGGTGATGCCATCACCGTCAAGGATGATCGGCTTCTCTATCTCCTGCAGGAGCTCCCGCATGAGCTTTCCGGTCTCTTCATCGAGAGAGGTGCCGGGACCGAGAATGATAACATCCATTCCCGCGGCGAGCTTAAGGAGCGCGTCCTTATTCTCATACGAGATGCTCCCCGACGGGGTTTCGATCTGCGGCACGAAGACAATCTCGCTCCCCCTGTTCGCGATGAAGGGAGTTATGGTCTTCGGCGAAGCGAGGCGTGAGTAGCCTCCGCCAGCCTTGAGAAAGGAGAGCGCGGCAAAGTAAGGAGCGCCGAAATAGCTCGAAGCGCCAGCGATGAAGAGCGCCTCGCCAAAATCACCCTTATGGGCATCAGGGATCCTCTCCGGGAGGTGAATGGGAGTATTCACCGCCACTTCGAGTGAGTCGCTATCGTACAGGGAGGGAGGGAAAGAGATATGGGTCACATACAGATCACCGGATCGTTCAAATCCCGGATAGAGGAGATTTCCCCGCTTCGGGAGTCCAAACGCAACAGTGTAATCGGCCTGTACGGCATCTCCCATGATCTGACCGGTATCACCGTGTACCCCTGATGGAATATCGACGCTGAAAACGACCTTCCCGCTCCCGTTAATCCGCTCAATCGCTTCACGATGGATTCCGCCGACCTCCTTGCTCAGACCGGTCCCGAAGATCGCATCAACAATGATATCGCAATGGCTGACTTCCTTTGAGATGGCCTCAACCGATTGCAGCTCTGCAACTTCTACGGACAGCCGGGAGAGAATGTCCAGATTCGTCTTCGCCGCACCGCGGTATTTCTTCCTGTCACCGAGAATATAAACCTTAACCGAACCTCCACCCGAATGGAGCTTTCTCGCAATAACAAAACCATCACCGCCATTATTCCCGATGCCGCAGAAAACGAGAAATTTACTTCCGGCAATGCCGAACCTGCCGGAGATCAGTGCAAAGACGGCGAGCCCCGCGTTTTCCATCAGGATCTCATCAGCAATACCGTACCGCTCGATAGCAGTTCTATCCATCTCCCTCATCTCAGCAATGGAACTCACTTTCATAGCTCAACCTCCTGCGAAGACAGAATCGCATGCACAGACATATCTGTTAATCTCGAAAAAACAAAAAGTCAAGAGAAAACCTATCCCGATTGCAGTCTGCCACCGGCACGGGTACACTATGACTGCTAATGATGGAAGAAACTCACATCGGGGAACTGCTTACTGCTGAAAGAGTGAATACCGGCAGAGAGAGGCGGATTGAGAGGTGGGACAACAGGATCGCTCCTTCGTCCCACCTCTCAACTGGCACATCTTGTATACTTGAATATATGATCAGACGAGATTATTTGCTCGGCAGGGCTGCGATAAAGGTTCCCGTGATTTTCACGCCACCGTTCTGATCGGCTGTCTGAACTTCATACTCAACGAGTTTCTCGCCACCCTCCTCATACTTCTTGACGGCTTTTCCGGTAACCGTGAGCTTACTTCGGGCAGCGGTGTTCCCCATGTCATTCAGATCAGCCGGTTCGGTCATCCCGGAAAATCTCACCTGAAATTTCTTCAGGTATTTCTGAGGAAGATACTCGGTAATCGCCCGTCCGGTAATCCCCATGACGAGCATACCGTGTGAGATTACCCTCTCCATGCCGAACATGGTCACAAAGGTTACATCGTGGTGCAGAGGATTGAAGTCACCCGAGGCGCCCGCATAGCGAACGATATGTGTCCTGGTTATCGGATCTGAAGTATATGCGGGTATCTCATCACCGACCGCAACATCATCATAGTATAATTCCTTAGCCATATCTCCTCCTACCTTTCAATCAGGGTTGAGCGACTCTTAATGACCAGCTCGCCCTTCTGATTTTTCATTTCGGTTTCCAGAACGGTGAATTCCATGAACTTGCCCGGCTTATCCTTCTTTTCCTTATCGTACACATCCGCCACCTTCGTCCTGCAGGTTATCTTATCTCCCACATGAATAGGCACATAGTACTCGTACTCCTCTCCACCGTGAAGGAGCCGTACCAGGTTAATCCCCAATTCCTGAAGAATGGGCATGAGCCCACCGCCGCTCCAGAGGGCAAAGCAGGTCTGGAAGGTGGGTGGTATGGTAATTCCTTCAAATCCAGCATCACGAGCAGCTTTTTCATCAACGTAAATCTGATCGATCTGATCCCTGCTCTCCTTTTGAGAGATCGCCATGGCGAATTCGGCTACTTTCCCCTTCTCGATCTCAAATGTAAACTCAGGGAACTCCATCCCCTTTTTTGATTTATCAGCCATAAATCCCTCCTAATACGTAATAGAACAACCTTTAGAATTATATGATAAAAAATCAAGTAAAATAGAGACCTGTGTTCTCCTACAAACCGAGCTCCCGGGCGATGCGTTCGTGCTGAAAATCGGAATCGCCGTAGAGGAGATCGCCAGTAAGAGAACGACGATGGTACAGATGCATATCATGTTCCATGGTAAATCCGATACCACCGAATATCTGATGCCCCAGAATGGTAACCCGTCGATAGGCCTGCCCTATTCGCGCCTTTGCCATCGCCACCTCACGCGGTACAGGTTTTCCCGCCGCGATATTCCAGGCTGATTTATAGATGAGATACTGAGTGCCATATATGTCGGCCCACATATTGGCAAGGTGCTGCTGTACCGCCTGAAAGCTTCCGATGGGCCGATTGAACTGAGAACGATCATGCGCATACTGCAGGGCCATATCCATAACCGCTTTCGCACCTCCGAGCATCTCCGCACCGAGCGCCAGTGACGCCCGGTCAAGAATGTCCTGCACCACCTGCCATCCCCTCATTTCCAGCAGCGAGTCCTGTGAGACGCGTACATCCTCGAAGAGAACCTCGCACTGTTTCTCCCTGCTGAGGGTCTTTAAAAGGGTTGTCTTCACCCCCGGTGCCGAGCGCTCGATCAGGAAGAGCGCGATGTCCTTTTCCGGAGAGGGCCGATCTTGGCCTGCCGAACCATTATCCGTTCGAGCGACGCAGATGATGTAATCAGCAATGTGCGCGTCAGGGACAAAGAGCTTGGTTCCCGAGATAACGTAGTCATTCCCATCCGGCCGGGCACTTGTCCGTATTGCCGATGCTTCATAAATGGCACTCGGCTCGGTCAGTGCCATGGTTACCTTAAGCTCCCCCTGTGCGATGCGCGGAAGATACGCGCGCTTCTGCTGCTCGCTTCCCGCTTCTACAATCGGCAGGCTGCCCAGAATAACCGTCGAGAAAAAGGGGCCGGGGCAGATATTGTATCCCATCTCCTCAAGAAGCACCATGAGATCGATAAAAGAAGCGCCGCTGCCCCCGTATTCCTCGGGAATGACCAAACCCATCCAGCCCAGCTCGGTCATTTTCTTCCACAGATCGGGGGAATACCCCTCGTCACTTTCATCGAGCTCACGAACGAGCTCCTTGGGACACTCATTGAGGAGAAATTCTCGTGCTGATTCCCTGATTATCTTCTGTTCTTCAGTGAGCTCAAAATCCATGTATCCACCTCCCTCCTGTTGCCATCACCCTATTTCCGGGGAAGTCCTAATCCCCGCGTGGCGATTATTCCCCGTTGAACTTCAGACGTTCCTGCACCGATGGGACCTGAGATAGAATCGAGGTACCCGAGGCTAATCCACCCTCTGAGCGGTGCCCACTTCGATCCCCGTTCGAGCTGACCGTACAGTCCAAGAATCTCAACGGCCACATTTGCGAGGGTTCGGCTGAGCTCAGACCCGAAAAGTTTCAAGACCGATGCTTCGAGCTCCGGTATCTGCCCCTTATCCATCATCCAGACCGAGCGCCAGTAAAAACCGTAGAGGACCTCAATTTCCACAGCCATCTTTGCAATTTTACTCCGGATCAGGGGATTCTCCGAGAGGGACTTCCCATTATGCACCGTCTCCTTCGTATACTGTATCAGATCATCGAGAACACGCCGAAAAGCGCCGATGCCAATGATAAGCCGCTCATAGAGCAGTGCCAGCATCACGCAGTAAAAACCCTTGTTCACCTCACCCACGACATTCTTCCTGGGAACCCGCACATCATCGTAGAAGACTTCGTTGAATGAATGAATGCCGCAGATATTTTCGATAGGCCGAATGGTGACTCCTGGCGATCTGTTATCTACTATCAACAGAGTTGCACCCTGATGCCTGCGCGCTTCAGGATCGGTTCGTACCAGCAGCCATGCATAATCGGCGATATGTGCGCCGCTGCTCCATATCTTCTGGCCGTTTATAACATACTCATCGCCATCCTCAACCGCCCGTGTGTTTATGGAAGCGAGGTCCGAACCAGCATTGGGCTCACTGTATCCCAGCCAGAAGCGAACCTCGCCGCTGGCAATGCGGGGAAGCCACTCCTTTTTCATCTCCTCGTTACCCAGGGCAATGATGGTGGGACCACTGATACTGGTCGAAACATCACCGAGCGGTGCCCGATAATAGCTTACGACATCCTCGAAGATCGCCTGCTTCATCATGGATCCCATGCCGCCATATTCCCGGGGCCACCCGATGGTGAGCCATCCCTTCTGGCCCAGCTTATGACAGAGTTCGTCTGAAATCTCCCTGAACTCCTCCTCGAAAATGGGCAACGCCCCGTATGCGGCAGGCCAGTAGAGAGAACGCTCCTCCCAGTCAGGGGGGAGCTCCTCCTTGATGAAAGCCTCCACCTCCTTCTTGAAAGCAATCTCCTCTTTCGAAAACTCAAAGTTCATGGCAACCGAATCCTCCTTTCCCCGTGATGATGCAATGCGAATAGGGCGTCTCCGAAGCATCACTACTCATCGAAACCGCTGTCAGCCGATTGAATTGAACGATATCTTTTCTCTGTGAACTGCAACCAGACTACACTCATCAGATTATTTGTAAATAAAAATTATTGGTGCTAGGAAAAACTATAACAGGGTGATATAAAAACGGGTAATTCTGTTTTTCTTGACAGAAAACCGCTGTGATGACAAGTTAAGCCCAGTTTGCCGCAGAGCTAAAACCCTCTCGCAGAGGAAGAGAGGAGAAGAGAAGAGAAACACGCACAGGCGCTATTCAACCGATGAAGGTTCAAGAAATTAAAATTGAGGAATTTTGCATCCGGGAAGAACCGTACTATCTCCCGATAAGAGATGAGGTGGAGATATTCCTTGCAGCTTTTCGCACAAAAATACCGGTGCTCCTCAAGGGCCCGACCGGGACGGGGAAAACCCGGTTCATTGAATACATGACCTATACCATCAGCAGAGAGCTGGGATTGTTCGGGAATGACGAACAGCCACTTCCCCTCATCACTGTTGCCTGTCATGAGGATCTCACGACAACTGATCTTGTCGGGAAGTATCTTCTCAAGGGTGATGAAACCGTGTGGGTCGATGGCCCCCTCACCAGAGCGGTAAAAGCGGGCGGTATCTGCTATCTCGATGAAATCGTTGAGGCGCGGAAGGATACGACCGTTATCATACACCCCCTTGCCGATCATCGGAGAATGCTGCCCATCGATAAAAAGGGTGAGATCGTCGAGGCTCACGAAAACTTCCATCTCGTAATCTCATACAATCCCGGATACCAGAGTGTCATAAAGGATCTCAAGCAGAGCACCAGACAGCGCTTCATCGCTATCGACTTCAATTATCCACCGCGTCATCAGGAAGCCCGGATAATACAGCACGAGAGCGCCGTCGATGAAGATATCTCAATCGAGCTCGCCACGCTCGGTGAAAAAATACGAAACCTGAAAGGGCATGCGCTTGCCGAAGGTGCGAGCACCCGCCTCCTGGTTTACGCCGGAAGGCTGATACGGGAAGGAGTAGAGCCGAGAAGAGCCTGTGATATCGCTATTGCCGCCTCACTGACGGACGACCATGAGATTCAACGGACCATCTCTGAACTGATATCCACTATTTTCCCTTAATTGAGCAAAGTAAATGAAACCGCTGGATCCAGAAGAAATGCACCCGACAGGATTCAGATCAGATGATTCCCCTCCCCTCCATATCGAAATGGACAGGGATGAGATGCTCTATCTGGCTGATGAGTTTAATGCAGTCTCGTCCACCCTGGCAGAGGAATTCCTGAAAACAATTCCCCGGCTTCATCTCCTCTCCCGGAGCGACCTTCTCCAGTGGATAGCTTACGGGAAACATATTGCATCATACGGGAACATCGAGCTCGCCATCGCTTTTTTCAAGTCGAGTCCCGCTTTCATACCGAACGGCGACCCGCTCTCGTTACTGAGCTGGGCCAAACAGGGCATCGATATATCAGATCACTCCTTGGGAATGGCCACGGCGTTTTTCAACACCACACCTGCATTTCTCGAAAAGGGTAATCTCATACACCTGAAAAAATGGGCGCAGCTGGCTCTGAAGATACGAACGGCAATTCCGGACAGCGACGTTCCCGCCACAGCATTTATCCGTACAAGCGTCAGGTTAATGGAATTCATCACCTTTTCCGAGCTCAAAGAATGGAGCACTGTCGGATTGACACTGGGGAAACACTCGCCCGCATATGCATCGCGGTACTTTTCGTTGACTCCGGAACTTCTCGTTACTCTCTATCGCACCGAGCGGGTCAGCCTTTTCCAGCTCGTCTCGCTTTTCGCAGAGGTTCTTCCCGAACGGAGTATCGAATTCTATGAACGGGCACTCACGGTTCTCACCCGGCTGAACCCCAATATCAGGGAACCGGTATTATCACTCACCTGCGATCTTGCAAAGGGCGCCCCCGAAGAGATAGATTCCATATTCGAAACAATAACAACCTCCATGCGCGCCCTCGCCAATCCCGAGCAGTCGACCGTTCTGAAAGAGGGGTTGCATATCTGGAACACCTTTCCGGAGGCATGCCTCTCCTATTTCAATGCGGTGCCCCACCTTCTGAGCGAGATTGACGAGACTCTCCTTCATACCTGGGTTGCGCGCGGCCTATCAATACCGCATCATGATACAGGAAACGGCATCAGTTATTTTGAACTCGAAACTGCCGATTCATGGTCTGAGGCTATCAAACTCAAGCACGCCGTAATGCTCGAGGATGTCCGACATGTCCTGACCCTCTTTGCGTGCGCACTGACGGGAAAAAGCATGCAGGTACAGAACAGTGAGGAGAACGAAACAACAGCACAGCTCTATCCCGCTGCCGACGGGCTGACTATTTTCCTCCCGCCCTTCTCCGCTGATGAGAAGAGCACCTCGAAAAACTTTCGCACCTATAAGGTTGCAACCGCCCATCAGGCCGGCTACGTTGAATTCGGGTCACTGCAGAGCGGGCTTCACCTGATACTGAAACTGCTCGATACGCTTCCGCTGAAACGGCTCGCCCGGGATATCTTCTTCATACTTGAGGATGGGCGAATCGATTCCCTGCTCAAGCGAGCGTATAAGGGTTTGAAGAATGATATTGAAGCTGCCGTAGCAGATTCCCTTGCAAGGAGACCCGCTCCTGCCGAGCTCCCCCGGCAAGAGGGTCTCGTTGAATGCCTCCTCCGATTGACTGTTGAACAGCTCCCCGACAGAGATATCCCCCCGCAGCTCCTTGAACACGTCTCCTTTCTCAGAGAGAGGATCAGCGCCTTTTATCCCTCGGCGAAAAGCGTATGGGATTCGTTCTTCGCGGCGCGAGAGATCTACGATTTCTTTATACAGATCGGAATTGTACCTGAAGGGGAAAGCACACCGGACGGAAACGAAGAGAGCCTCGAGCATCCGTACAGCCCTTCGCTCCCCATTCCCTTCCGGGGGATGTTTGATCCCGAACTGCTCGCCGACCCGATCACACTGAACCCGCCATCGTATGAGGAGGGAGAAGACGAGAGGGGAACTCCCCTCTCGCCGGATGAGCTGAAGAGAATTCTCGAGAATATAGAAAACTACCACTTTATAATCAGCAAGAGTGATGATAGTGCCGGTCAGGGGCTCTTTGTCAGTGACCTCGAGGGGCTCCCGGCAAGCGATTCCGAAGAATCAGATGACACATATGAGCGGTTTGACTACCCCGTTGTCCTTCCTGGGAAAGCTGTCAATGAGGGGCCCTTTCACTATGACGAATGGGACTATCAACAGAAATCGTATCGCCGAAAGTGGTGCTGCCTCAGGGAAAAAGATGTCGAAACAGCCAACACCGCCCTGATTGATCTGATACGGGACACCTACGATGATCTGATACAAAATGTTCGAAGACAATTCCAGCGGATCAGGCCATCGGAACTCAATCCACTCAGGAGAGTGGAATGGGGTGACGAGATCGATTACACCGCACTGATACAAGCGATTACCGATAGAAAATCCGGCGAGAGCCCCTCGGACAGAATATTTGCCCGAAAGGAGAAGCGCATACGGAGGATAGGAACGCTCATGCTCATCGACATGAGCGCCTCCACCAATGACAGCGTTCCCGTTGCCTCACATCGTACACAAGACACGGTGAACGGAGGAGCGGAGCATCAGGAAAAGAGGATAATCGATATTGAACGGGAGAGCCTCGTGGTGATAACGGAAGCGCTTCATGCTCTTGGTGATCAGTACGCCATTTACGGCTTCTCCGGTTACGGGCGGAAAAGCGTCGACTTTTATAAAATCAAGGATTTCACGGATTCCCATTCCGAGGCGCGATACCGCATCGGCGGGATGCAGCCACAACAGAGCACGAGAATGGGTACCGCCATTCGGCATGCTATCGGAAAGCTGAAATCGGTCGACGCAGATCAGCGTCTCCTCGTCCTCCTGAGCGATGGTTTCCCGCAGGACTGCGATTATGGCGAAGACCGCCGCTCCAATGAGTACGGTCTGCACGATACGATGATGGCGCTCTTTGAAGCGAAGCGTGAGGGAATTGCTCCTTTCTGCATCACCTTCGATCAGAGCGGTAACGATTATCTCAGAAAGATGATCGATCCAACGAGCTACCTTATTCTCCGCGATGTCTATCGCCTCCCCGAGATACTTCCCCGGGTCATCGAATCGCTTCTCTGAGGGGAACGCCTGCTTTCCAACATACCGAAAGGATAAACCGTGAGCCGGGCAGAACCTTGCATTACAGAGCGATACAGCTACACCCGCTCGATGAATTCCTTACCCAGTAATCCTTCCGGGCGCACGAGGAGAACGACGATTATTATAAGAAAAGCAAGGGTATTCTTAAACGCAACGGAGATGAAACCGCCGGCCAGGCTCTCTGCAACCCCCAGGATGAGACCACCGACGATTGCTCCGGGGAGACTGTTGAGCCCGCCCAGTATCGCCGCAGCAAATCCCTTCAGAAACGGTTCGAGCATGAAGAAGGGATCGAGGAGGAGCGCCGGTGCTAAAAACAGACCGGCAATGACGCCCAGAAGCGCTGCCAATCCCCAGCTTAGCGCGAGAATGCGCCTGGTTGGAATGCCCATTGTCTGGGCTGCGGGGAGATTCTCGGAGGTGGCGCGCATCGCGAGCCCGATTCGCGTCTTCTGAACTATCAGATAGAAGAAAACGCTCGCCAGGAGGCCGACAATAAAAGTACCGAGACTCAGCTGGCTTATCACGATACCGCCAAAGTTATACACCAATTCATCCGAAAGCGGAAAGGGGAAATACTGCGGTTCCATGCCACCGAAGTATGAGATGAGCCCCTGCAGAATCAATCCGAGGCCGAGGGTGAGTATAATCTGGCTGAGCTGCGTTGCCTCCCGACGCTGGGCAGGAACGAGAACAACAAAGTAGAAGCCCATGGCCAGGAGTGATCCGAAAAGGAGCGCCAGAAAAAATGCTCCGCCGAAGTTCATATGCATTCCCATAAGGGTAAATGCGCAATAAGCACCTGCAGTGGTAAGGTCTCCATGGGCAAAATTTAAAATTCGACTCGAGCGATAAATTAACACCAGCCCCAGTGCAACAAGGGCGTAGATGCTCCCCGACGCGAGACCCGATATAGTGTACTGTGCAATCTGTAGCATTGATCCCCCTTTTCGTCATTACCGAAACGGCCAGTTCTGCACATAGAGCCTCATCTTCATCCATCGACCATAGAGACCGAGTGGCTCGAATATGAGGATGATAAAGATGGTGACGCCGTATACAACCGGAACCATCTCCTTATAGGCGCTGAATACCTGCGGTACCAGAATAACAAAGGCAGCACCCATGATTGAACCCTCAACCGAAGCGAGGCCGCCGATTATTACAGCAACAAAGAGGGTAATCGCTTCCATGAAGGTAAACATATTCGGTTCCAGATATCCCATGAACAGTCCGTAGAGCCCCCCCTGAACGCCGGTGTAAAAAGAGCTGATGGCAAAGGAGAGGAGCTTATACCGCGTCAGGTTCACACCGATGACCTCGGCAGCGATGTCATTATCACGGATAGCAATAAAGGCGCGCCCCATATACGAAGAGACGATATTATAGGTCAGGATGGTAAAGACGAAAACGATCAAGAAGTGAAAATAGTAGTGAAAGATAACCGCCGGCAGCCCGAAGAGTGGGGACAGCTTGGTAATAATCATCCCCATGCGACCGCCGGAGAGGGTCTCGGAGTTCACGAAGATCTGATAAACGGCGACACCGAAACCGAGCGTTGCAATAGCCAGATAGGGCCCCTTGAGCCTTAGCGAGGGGATGCCCACCACGAGACCGAAGATACCTGCCATGAGACCGGCAGCGATGAGGGACAGGTACCAGGGCACTCCCAGGCGGGCCAGATGGCCAAAGGTAAATCCCCCAATGGCGAGAAAGGCAGCCTGCCCGAAGGAGATCTGGCCGGTGTAGCCGATTAGAAGATTCTGTCCCTGGACACCGATGGTGTAGATGAAGATGATTATGGTTATGTAGGTTACATAAGAGGGGGCAATCCAGGGGAGCAGGATGAGCGACAGAATAAAGAGACCTGCCCACACCTGCGTCCATGGCTTCCGAATTATTTTCAATTCATCCCGATAACTCTCTATGAGATCCATACGCTATCCATACATTTTTTCAATAAGATCAGAGTATCGCTTTTCGAGAAAGCGCCGTTTTACCTTCTTGGTGGGGGTGACATCCCCATCCTCTTCGTAGAATCGCCGGGGCAGCAGTTCGAACTTCTTAACCGTCTCGACCCGTGAGAGGCTTTTATTCACCCGGGAAACCTCACCGTCTATGAGCTTTCGTATCTCCGGATTTTTTGTCAGGTCAGCAAAGGTGGTAAAGGGGATTCGGTGATCCTGGGCATATTTGTTTACATTATCCTCGTCAATCAGGATCAGGGCGGTCAGGTATTTCCTCCCCTCGCCGATAACTACCGCATCCTGTATATAGGGGCTGAATTTCAGTTTGTTCTCAATGTATGCCGGCGTAATGTTCTTCCCGCCTGCCGTGATGATGATGTCCTTCTTGCGATCGAGTATTTTGAGAAAGCCATCTTCCAGAATTCCCACATCACCGGTGTAGAGCCACCCGTCCCTGATGGTTTCTGCGGTGAGCCCGGGATCCTTGAAGTACCCCTTGAAGACGCCGGGACCGCGTGCGAGAATCTCTCCATCCTCAGAGATTTTAACCTCAACATCGGGAATGAGCTCTCCGACATATCCCCATCTCGGTCGATTAATCCGCTGAACGGCAATAATACCGGTCGATTCGGTCTGACCGTATCCCTCACGCAGGGGAACACCGAGCGCATTGTAGTACTCGAAGAGCTCAGGTGATGCCGGTGCCGCCCCGCAGATGGCATACCGAACCCGCTCAAGTCCCAGCTGCCTCTTGAGATGGTAGAGAACCAGCCCATACAGAGGCCAGTAGAGCAGCCCCCAGAGCAGTCGTGCGCTGCTGTGCCTGGCGCTGCGAACATAACGAAGCCCCACTATAACGCCAAATCGGTATAATAGCTTCTTCAGATATGTCGAGTCCGACATCCGTATCTCAACCATCGAAGCGATCTTTTCCCAGATGCGCGGCACGCTGGCAAAGACAGTGGGTGATACCTCCCGTAGATTCTGAGCGAGGGTATCCATACTTTCCACAAAATTCACCGTACCCCCGCTCCATACCGCCTGGAAAAGGGAGATGAGGTTTTCATAGATATGAGCAAGGGGAAGATAGGAGAGCATCTCGTCATCAGGGGAAAAGGGATTAAAGGTGGTAAAGGACTCGGTAATACTGATGATGTTTGCGTGTGTGATCATAGCTCCCTTCGGCGGACCGGTGGTCCCCGATGTGTATATGATCATTGCAGTGTTATCGGGATCGATATCGTTCATCCGATCGGAAACGCATTCGGGATTATCGCTCAGATATGCCTTCCCCTTCAGAAGAAAATCATCAAAATAGATTATCCGAGGATGCGAAAACCCCCAGAGTCCCTTGGGCTCCCATACAATAACCTGTTTGAGCTCCACCTTATCGAGAATCTCAAGAACCTTGTCCACCTGCTCCTCGTTTTCCACGAAGAGAACGGCCGATTCGGAATGTCCCACCACATAAGACACCTGCTCCGGCGCAGAGGTCGAATAGATACCGCAGGTAGCGCAACCGATCGACATGCTCGCCAGATGACAGATCAGCCACTCCGGTCGATTATCTCCCAGAATTGCTACCCGCTCTCCAGGGGAGATGCCGATGGCGATAAGCCCTGCTGCCGTCTCGCGCACCTTCTCTCCGTACTGATTCCAGGTGATGCGGTTCCAGATACCGAACTCCTTCCGCCTGAGGGCTATGCGATCACCCTGTGCTTCCACCTGCCTGAAGAAGAGCTCGGGAAATCTTCTCGACCGATCCATTACCACGTCCTCCTCTTCTTGTAAAGCCGCCATCCCTTGGGTGATGCGGTATCTCCGCCGAGGCCGAGATAGAGCTCCTGAACATCTTCATTCTCCTGAAGCTCTGCCGAGGTCCCTTCGAGCACAATACGCCCTGTCTCCATGATGTAGCCATAGGTGGCAATGCGCAGCGCCATTCTGGCATTCTGTTCTACCAGGAGAATGGTTGTTCCCGCCTGACTGATACGCGAGAGCGCCCCGTAGACCTGATGGGCTATCCGCGGCGCCAGGCCGAGTGATGGTTCGTCAAGCATGAGGAGCTTCGGCCGGCAGAGCATTGCCCGGGCCATAGCGAGCATCTGCTGTTCGCCACCGGAAAGGGTTTCAGCCTGTTGATTTGATCGTTCATCAAGGATGGGAAAGACCGAATAGATGAATTCGAAATCCTTCTTGATCTCCTTATCCTTTCGTCCCCAGCAGCCGAGATCCAGATTCTCCCGTACGGTGAGCTCACGGAATAACCCCCGATCCTCGGGAACATACACGATTCCCAGACGGGATATACGCTCCGGCGGGAGCCGGTGTATGCGCTTCCCCATGAACTCGATGATTCCCTTCTTCGGCTGATCCTTCAGCAAACCGGCAATGGTTTTCAGTAGCGTTGTTTTCCCTGCACCGTTCGGCCCGAGAACAGCGAATATCTCTTTCTCCTTCACCTCCAGCGAGAGGCTGTGAAGCGCATAAATGCGATCATAGTAGAGGGTCTCAACGTTCGAAATCTTGAGCAGCGGTTCCATATTCGATTTTATCTCGTTCCGTTTTTCTATAGTCCCTTATGAATGCTAATCACCTGACTGCGTCATCAATCAGCATGGCAAGAAAAGCTCATTCCTCACCCATATATGCTTTTACCACATCAGGATTGCGCTGAACATCTTCGGGACTCCCCTCGGCGATTTTCTGACCGTAATCTAGCGCTATCATCCGATCGGCGAGCTTTGAGGCAATCCGTAAATCGTGCTCAACGAGCAGTACCGTCGTCTGATACCTCCCGCGGATCTCGGTGATGTGATAAGCGGTCTCTTCGCGCTCTTCGGCGGTCAATCCTGAAATCGGCTCGTCGAGGAGGAGCAGTTGCGGCTCCACAGCCAGCGCTCTGCCCATCTCAACGCGCTTCTGAACGCCATAAGGACAATCGGAAACCAGTTGATGCCGATAGGGCTGCAAATCCAGAAACTCAATTATCTCTTCTGCGGTTTGCCGATGCCGGATCTCCTCACTCCTTATTCGCATGAACGCATGCAGGGGATTTTTTCTGAATTTGATATGTCGCCCGAGCAGGAGATTATCCAGAACGCTCATGTGAAGGAAAAGGCGGAGATTCTGGAACGTGCGGGCGATACCCATTCGCGCAATTGAATCAGGAGAGAGTCCCAGGAGACTCTCTCCTTGAAAAATGGCGCGGCCGGTATCGGGATGGTATACACCGGAGATGCAGTTAAACATGGTGGTCTTTCCGGATCCATTCGGACCGATAACCGCCAGTATCTCCCCTTCAACAACTTCAAGATAAACGCCAGCAAGTGCCTGTATACCACCAAAACTGATAGAGAGATCCGTAATGTCCAGAAATGCCATAATGCCTAGAAGTGGGACTTGTGAATCTTAAACGGCTCAAGCGGAACGACCTTACCGTTTCGGGCCTGTCCCATTCGGGAAGCATTATTGCCATGTCGCTGATCGGGCGTATAGGTTACCGGAGCACCGATACCCTCCGGCTTCCAGTCTTTTATCATCTCCATTCCCTTCACCATGGAGTCAGGAGTAAGCTCTTTCCCTGCATTCTTAAGGCCTTCAATAACATGCATAATCGACATTGCGCCAAAGAGTGCGAGATACTCCTTCCCGGCGATCTTGGGATTATACTTTTTGAGAATGTTTACAACCCTATCGGCTTCGGCTTCAGAACCGGGAACCCCGCTGTTTCCCGGAAGCGCAATATAGGTGCCCTCCCACGCCTTGCCGGCAATCTTGTACATAATGGGATCGCCGAGCGTGAAGGTCGTCAGTATTTTGGGACGATAACCGATCTTGGTCATCTCCTTCACGATGAGTGCACCATGCGTCGGCGTCGTATAGATGAGAACCGCCTCGGCACCGGATTCCTTGAGCTTCAGGGCATGCGTTCCCAGCGCTCGCTCGGTAACCTCGTAGGGAACCGTCGCAATGAGTTCAGCACCCTCACCCTCCATGGCCGCCAGTGCCTTCTTGAGGCCTGACATGGCCATCTTCCCGTAATCATCGTTCTGATAAAAGAGCCCAATCTTCTTTGCGTTGAGCTTCTTCACCGCATAGTTCGTGAGGTACTCTGCCTCATCCTCGTAATCAGGATAGGCGATGAAAACATACTTCAACTTGCTTCGGGGAAGCTTCGCCCAGATTCTGATATCACCGTAGGCCGTGATCAGGGGAACTTCGTTATCCGAAAAGTAGTCCTTGGCGACGTTGCAGATGGCTGTTCCGAGAAGACCGCTCACCGCGAAAACCTTCCCCTTCATCTCCTCAAGATTGGCCATGGCTCTCGTCGGGTTATAGCCATCATCCTTGATGATAAGGGTAATCTTTCTCCCGTGAATACCACCCTGTTCATTGATGTAATCAGCCCACGCTTTCGCGCCAAGTGCCGTAACTCCCCACAGTGCCGCAGGTCCGGAGAGCGGCGTCGTCCATCCGACTACCACCTCGGTGTCGGTGACACCAGCAACCTCTTTCTTGGCACATGTGGGAGCAACGATTAAAGCGACCGCAATTAAAACGACGAGCAGGAATGACTTCCTCATCTTGGCTACCTCCTCTTTATTTTTTTTTTATTTTTATATAATTCTTGGCGATACTGCACAAAGCAGAAACGCCATTGCGATACATGAACATATCACCGCTTCAGGCTAAAGAATCAATGACGGTTCACTGTAAAGCGAAGAAAATGGATCTTCTCTCTGTTTTCCGGCACTGTAAAAAAAACGGATGGATTTTCAGTGCGAACCCGCTTCTCAGTATAAATACGTTTTACAGTAAGTCAACAAATAATTATGAAAACAGAGAAAAACTGAATCTTCATGAGAAAGAAGATAAACACATTAGATACGATACGTTTCGTAATCAGCAATAACAATAGCAGTACGAATAATCATACACACGCCGCATCGGCTGAATTCTCGAAGGATAGAATTAAAGAGAAGAGCATTCATTCATAACCGGAGAGGGTATTTCCCGTATTCCCACGCCGTTTCGAGCATCACCTTTACCTTTGACATATCCATCTCGGGATGGCTGTGAACGGGCGCCATAAGAAATCGCCCACCGGGAGCACAGACTTTGATTATCTCTTTTGTCGCTTCCACAACTTCCACGGGTGTTGAATGATGCGTCAGACAGTAATCGACGCCGATGCCTCCCACGATGGTGAAACGATCACCGTGTGTTTTCTTCTCATGGGGAATATCGACATTTGAGGTGTTCTCGAAAGCGTGGCCGCCATCGAATCCCCATTTGATGAAATAATCGAAGAGCTGTGTGTTATCACCGCATGAGTGAATCAGAATCTTTCCTCCCCGGTCGTGAACCGCCTTGCAGAGCCGTGTATAGGGAGGGCCGTAGAACTCATCGAAGATCTTCGGATTCATCACCGGGCCGGTCTTGAAGCCGAAATCATCCCCCTTCATAATGACCTTCACGCCGGCATCCATCATTGCCATGGTTGTTTTCATCGCCGCTTCTTCAATGCGGGCGATATATCGCCGTATGAAATCAGGATTCCGCCGCATCTGAACGGCAAGGGGGGCAAAACCCATGGCATCCTGCATGTTCTCGTAGAGCATGGTCGGGGTTTCGCCCACAATGCATATCCGATCGCCGTACTTCGCCAGTGCCTTTGTAAAAAACCGATAGGTCTTCCGGGCCCACTCATCGGGATCGGGAAAGTATGGCCACGCATCGTAGGCCTCGGGTGAGGTGATCGCCGGCTCCCGATACATGTACCAGAGATTGCCGTGGCCATCATCGATAAAATCATAATAATTCCCCCAGACGCTTATGAGCGTCTTCGAGTCATATATCATCATCTCCTTTTCATAGTAGAGCCATATCGCATCATAACCGAGCTGAACCGATGCCTCGACCGTTCGCAGCATCATATCCTCTATCACCCCCTGCACCAGCCTGTTCAGCTTGAATCCCCACCGGTCGAGGATGAATCGCGCTACAGGATTGAAGAAAAGAGTCGCATCCTTGATGAGCGGTTCACCGAGAACCTGTTGAATCGGGTTATCATCGAGCAGCACCGAGAGCGTCTGAACCCGATCGAGCTCCTCCCCGTCGATGACCGAAATGATTCGTTCGGTCGGATCGATATCGGAGCTCGGTCTCCCCGATGTCCTGACACGCTTTGCCATGATTCCCTCCTTAGTTAGAGCCCCATTATTTCCTTCGTCTCCTCCTTGCTGTCTCCGAGCTTATAGGGGATAAAGGCGATGAGACCGATGAGGCATGAGAATGCACAGACGAGCCATATAACCCGTACTCCCGTTGGATTCTCGGCGCTGTACCCGAATAGTGAGAAAACAGTCGCAAGTATAATCGAGCAAAACGCCCATCCGGTTTTCCTGACAATCCCATAAATGCCGTAATAGATAGCTTCCCGCCTTCTCCCCGACTTGAGCTCATCGTAGTCGGTGAGGTCGGCGATGACACCGAGGACTGCGGTGAACATCCCGCCGATGGGTATTGCCGCAACGGGAAAGACGAGCATTGCCTGAATAAAGGGGGTACAAAACGGCAGCTTCCCGATGAAAAAGCTCAGCGCAAAACCAACAATCATGGTGATGATTATTGCCCTGAACACTGTCCGCTTGGAGTACTTACTCAGGAGCCAGTACCAGAGCGGAACAGACACGGCGATGAGGATGATAACCTCGCCCATGAGAACCGAGGCTTCGGCCTCCGTGCGGCCGAGAATGAGCGTGGTCAGATAGGGAACGTTCATGAGCATGAGCTGATAGGTAAGCTGCACGAACATAATCATAATGGCGAAAGAGAGAACCTGCGAATCGGCAAAAACCTCGCGCATCACCCTGAAAAAGCCCTGAGCCTCCCCCTCATAGTCAGTATACCGCTCCCTGATGCCGAAGAGGGTCAATTCACCGCCGATAAAGGCGACGATCCCCAGGATCAATGCCATCTGCAGGGGGCCCATGCTCTGGATCAGCGGACCGGACAGTGCTCCGCCGATTAGCGCACCCAGAACACCCAGGGCGACACCGATTGATGCAATCTTGACCCGCTCTTCGTTCTTCCGGCTCATCTCTGGCAGAACAGCAAACCACGGTATGAGAACGCCGGTATATGCCCAGTAATAAAAGAAGAGTACTACAGCAAGAAACAGAACGTTGGTAATGCTCTCCCCGGATACGGGGGGCATCCAAACGAAAATGAAGGAAACAAAGAGGATGGGAGTTGATACAAAGATATAGGGTTTTCTCCTCCCCCATCTCGATTTTGTGTGATCACTGAGGTATCCGATGAGCGGATCCGTTACCGCATCCAGGACCCTCCCCCCCGCCAGTATTATTCCCAGTGCGGCAAGGGGGATATACTTCGTTAGACCCGAACCGGGTGGTGGCGTATAGAAGTACGGTATCCAGGCATAGAGGATCGTATCATATATGTTAAACGAGAAACCGGCGAGATTGTAGAGCACGATCTCCAGGAGCCCCAGCGGTGCATTCTGGCCTTTCCCCTTCAATTTCATCTCCATCTCCTCTCCATATAATAGTATACTCAGCTTTCGACGAGCCGTTTGACAAGCTCAACGCCAGCCTGTGCATCTTCACCATAGCCATCGGCACCTATCTCATCGGCGAATTTCTGATTCAACGGCGCGCCGCCAACGATAAACCTGAACCGCTCCCGCATGCCCTCCTCACGGAAGAGATCGATTACATTCTTCATGCCAGTCATCGTTGTCGTCAGGAGCGCAGACATGCCAATAATATCGGGATTGATCTCCTTCGCCTTGCCGAGAAAGATATCCGCCGTGACATTTACTCCCAGATCGATCACGTCAAAGCCGTTCCCCTGCAGGAGCGCCACGAGAATGTTCTTTCCGATCTCATGAATATCACCCTCAACGGTTCCGAGCATTACCACTCCCTTCGCCTTATAGTCCCCCTCCTTGAGAAGGGATTCAAGCATCTGATAGGAACTGTTGTACGCCTTCACCGACATCAATACATCCGGCAGGAAGTATTCACCGTCCTGAAATAGAATCCCGACACGATCGAGGGCCGGGATGAGCGCCTTGTTGAGAATCTCAACGGCAGTAAGCCCACTCTCCAATCCCTTCCCGGTGAGTTCCCCGGTTTCCTCGTACTTCATTTCCACAACGGCATCTCTGAGTTCCTGTAACAGTTTCTCTGACATACGCCCCCCTTCACGTAACTTCTTCGGAAAGCTTCCTGATGCACCCTGAGAATGCCTCAGGATTCCCATTCCGCAGCATAAAAATCGTCGAGACTTCTTTTCTTCACCGTCTCGACGTATCGATCCAGCTCCTTCGCCCTGTTCGGATCTATCTCTCGCTCCCGATGATTTGCCAGTATCTCCCGTGCACGCTCCCGGGCCCGGAGCAGCATCTCCTTGCGTCCACCCTTCTCCCAGATATCACGTTTGTCACGATCAGCAACCCGCGGCATGAAGTGCTCACTCCTGAAATGCTGCTGCGTATGTTCATCCATGATATAATTGCCATCGGGCCCGACCCGCCGAATAACATCCAGGGCAAGAGAGACATCTTCAACCTCGATACCCCGTATCGCCCGCTCGACCATGCCGATGAGATCATTGTCAATGACCTCAAGCTCATGAGCACCGGCAGTGGTTGATTCTATCGTCCCCACACAAGTGATGTAGTTGACGCCACCAAGCGCTGCGAGGAGCAGCGTCTGATGACGCTCTATGCCACACTGCAAGTCGAGGGTCTTCGATTCGGTCGTACCGCCAACGCCACGGCACGGAATATCGTAGAAATGTGCCAACTGTGCACAGGCAGCCGAGATAAGACCTGTTTCGATTGAGCCGAGTGCAACGGTTCCCCGCCGCATCTCTGCAATGGTTGACACGGTGCCGTACATTACCGGCGTACCGGGATTCACCACCTGCGCCATCACAATATGGGACAGCACCTCGGCATTGTGCTGCACGAGCAGTCCGGCAAGGGTTACCGGCGCAGTGGTGCCCGACATTGCCTCGGGAGACATGAGGGCGGGCTGCCCGTGCTCCGCGAGTATCATGAGCCCCTCGAGCTGTATCTGTGCTGTTGAGAGGGGGCTCTGTATGCTCACAATGGTGGTAAAGGGATGCTTATCCCGTATCACCTCCGCGCCACCCATCGCCAGGGCGGTCATCTCCATCATGTCGGTTGTCGCCATGACGCCATAGGCCCCCATGCCGAAGGACTTGGTACAGTTTCTGGCCCAGGTGCGAATGGCCTCTACGTGAATGGTCTGCATCGGGATATCATGGGGCCAGACATCCATCTGATTGGAGACGATATTTTCGAGGTTGTCAAAGAGAACAAGGTGATTCGTGAGATCCTGCAGGGTCGTCGGACGATATTCGCCGGTATTGAGATCATAGAAATTAACCGATGTCCCCAGCCCGCCGTACACACGGGTCTGCGGATTAATCGGCCACTGCTTCTCCGTGTCAGCGCCACAGAGGGTGTATTCCCGGGGAACTTTTTTCAGATACCGCTCCACCATATCCGGTTTGAACGAAACAATCTTCGTCTCCTCGTCGACCTGGCACCCGAGATCGCGCAACATATCCCTCATTTTTTTCACGACAACTCTGATGCCAACATCCTCAAGGATTTCAAGAGTATGCTGATGTATCTTCTTTATCTCATCATCACTGAGAACTCTAAAGCTGCTGCTCTTCATACTATCGCCCCCTCACCTGCTCAACCAAAACCAGGAAGATTTTTGAAATGGATTCACAGGATACTCACGATTCATTCCAAATCTTTGAAGAATGTGCGAACATAAAGATTTGATTTGTAAGATTTTCAATCCACGAGTTCCTGTAATCCTGTCTAATCTGGTACAGTCTTACTAAAAAAACAAGTAGCTTATTAATTAGGTACTGCACCTGTCACTACGTATACGATCACCTGCCAAACTCCGGCCGCCCTATGGCGGCGGCAACGATTTCGGTTTCAATACGCACGCGTTCTCCGCTCACAGCACTGTTTGCCACCAACTCCCGCATCTCAATACGGATTTCAATGTCTCCCGCACCTGCCCGAAGCGCATGCTCCTCCGCCAGCATGCGTGAACGCTCCCGGGCGTATTCAACCGCGCGCTGATGAGATTTGAAATCGCGTATACCCTCCGGCAGATGGACGCGAAAGACGGTTCCACCCTCATGCGGCTTGATGACAATGTGTACCGACTGAAAAACTGACCCGACGACAGCACCAACTGCATTGGCGACCGCCGCATAATCGGGAATACATATCGGACAGTTAAGCGCTTCGGCAACCGAAGGCAGGTAGGTTGCAACAGGCGCCCCCACGGCAACAATGGGTACTCGCAGCGAGAGTGCAACCGCGAGGAGACACTCTGCATCGTCTCGCAGTGCTCTCTCGATAAGCGCGTCGCCAAATCCGGGATCCTCCGGCCGTTCCCCCTCGGCAGCAAGCATCATCATAATGAGCGCTCGACCGAGCTGAACGATCACCTGCGAGAAAACTGTCCGGCAGAGCTCATCACTCTCGATGCCGCATCCCGCAGCGAAGAGCTCAGATCCATGAAGGGCGGCTTCTCGCGAGCCAACCGCATAGAAGCCCAGCGCCTGAACGGCATCGGTCGGTGTAAAGGAACTCACGGCAAGCATTCCCCGGTCAACCAGATCGTCAATGCCGTATCGGCACTCGGCGGGGTATCGAAACTGCTCGAGGAGATGCATCTGCAGCACCGGCTGGTCTGATATGCTCTTCAGTATCTCCCCGTGCAGCGGAGCGAGAGGCTCACTTTTCGATATCGATCTGCTCCGCATGAGAAATCGCATGTCCCGGAAATTTTGCCGGGTTGCCAATCCCGTAAGGCGCTTCAATGTTTCGACAACCCGCGGGAACTCACTGCCGAGCAGTGAAAGTGGAATGACGCGCCGCGGACCGATTCGCATGCGCTGCGCATCATCAAACCGAATCTCGCTGTCCCCGCCAATCCCCTCCGTTCGAACATCGATGGAGCTCACCATCGGCCGAAAGCCATTGACCGACAGACCGCAGTCGCTGAGCAGAGGGAATCCTCCCCGCATGAGAGCAATATCGGAGGTTGTTCCCCCCATGTCGATAACGAGCGCATCATCATAGCCTGAAAGATGCCGCGCACCGACCATGCTCGCTGCAGGACCCGAAACGATAGTTTCAATGGGCCGCTCGAGCGCCATCTCCGACGCGATGAGAGAGCCGTCACCCTTGACGATCATGAGCGGTGCACCGATTTTGAGATCAGATAATACCTTCTGCACCGCTACAATCAGATCGTGCATGAGGGGAATAAGCCGCGCGTTGAGGAGAGCCGTCATCGCCCGCAGGGGCGCATTGAGCCGGGAAGTGAGCTCATGTCCGCAGGTGACGGGAAGGCCGGTGAGATTGCGGATGATCTCCCGTGCAGCGAGTTCATGAGTGGCATTTCTGACGCTGAAATATCCCGAGACGGCAAACGCGGATACCGATGACGCATATGCGGCAGCCTCCTTGCGGACTCCCCGCCGGTCAAGCGGCTCCTGCTCTTTGCCGGATAGGGTATGGCCGCCCTTAAGAAAGACAACCGGATTCTCCGGGGGTATTCTCCCGAAATCATCTCTTGAGATCATTTCAGGATCATATCCGAGGAGTATCAGGCAGGCGGGTGCCCCCTTCCCTTCGACAATGGCATTGGTTGCAAGTGTTGATGAGAGGGAAACCAGATGTATGGGAGGTATCTGTTCGGGGAGCACCTGTCGCATTGCATCGGCAATACCAACAGTGAGATCATGTCTGGTTGTCAGCGATTTGGCACTGCGGAGAATACCCTTCTCATCATCAAGAAGAACGGCATCGGTGTAGGTTCCTCCCGTATCTATTCCTAACAGTACTGGCATATCATCACGCTTATCGGAATTATCACCCTGTTAACAATACCGGTCGCCGCAGCATAGGTATTTGTTCAAATCGCAATCTCGTTGGCGGGGAAGTCATTCGATTACTCACCGCATCACTCTTTTTGTCAATACTTTTCACAGGGGTAGATGAACAGCGCACAGCGCTCACGGAACACCATCCAGCGCCTGCTCTAAATCAGCGATGATATCGTCGGGATCCTCAATCCCGACGCTGAGCCTGAAGATCCCATCACCCATGAGACCGGTATACTTCTCCTTCTGGGCATCATCGAAGACAACCATATCCTCAAAGAAGAAGGAGGTCGGGATGTAAAACATAAGCGTCTGATCGTGTCCCAGTGAAACGGCGTAGGTGATGAGCTCCAGCCGGCCGAGGAAGTTGAAGTGTTCCATCATATCCGCTTTCAGGTTGAAATTCAGCATCGCAGAGGGATTCTTCATCTGCTTCTGTGCAATCTCGTAACCGGGGTGACTCTTCAATCCGGGGTACCTGACCATATTCACCTTTTCATGAGCGTTCAGAAACTCGGCAACCTTCTGAGCATTCTCCGAATGCTTTTGAACGCGCATCGGCAGCGTTACGGACCCCCGCAGGATCAGCCAGGCGTTGAAGGGGCTTATGCATGCCCCCAGGTGAACGATTCCGTACTCCCTGACGTCGGCGAGCGTCTTTTTCTTTCCGATAACAGCGCCGCCGAGAGAATCCCCGTGACCGTTGATGTATTTGGTGAGGCTGTGAATGACCAGATCGGCGCCGAGTTCCAGCGGTTTCTGACCCACCAGCCCGGACCAGGTGCTGTCCACAATCACCGTTGCTCCCACTGCATGTGCCATTTCGGCGATCTTTTCGATGTCGCTGATTGACACGATAGGATTGCCCGGTGTCTCCACATAGACCACTTTCGTATCTGAACGCAGCGCATCCTGCACCGCATCGAGATCGGTGGTATCGACAAGGCTCACGTCAATGCCGAAGCGAGGGAGATGAAAGCCGAGCAGCTTCTGCGTGCCGGTATAGCAGACCTCCGAGGCAACCACGTGATCGCCGGCCTGCAGGAGAGCAAAAAACGTCGCCGAGATAGCGCCCATGCCGCTTGCGGCAACAACGCAATCCTCGCCACCCTCGAGCAGCGCCAGACGCTCCTCCAGATATCTCGGCGTCGCACTGTGCTCTCTGGTGTAGTTGAACTTATCGAGATACTCCCATGAGATGACCTTGATGAGCTCCTCAAGATCAGTCGGCAGTTCATATGAATTTGCCATGTGAATGGGGCGGCGGATTGCTCTCGTATCGGTATCGACACCCTCTCCCGCATGAACGCAGAGGGTATCTATCTTCCAGCCTGGATTAACATCACCTTTCACTGATTGCCCCCCCATCGCGTTTTTCCTGGTACACCGATTGCTAGCATTACTTCCCCTTATGAATAATAGCAAGAGAAAAAACAGGACTCTAATCGAACAGGAAATGACTGAGATGATACATCAGTATATAAAAGAGAAGCTTACCCCGGAAATCTTTCAAATGGTGATCAACAACAAAAGATATCTTTTAATCGACAATTATAAACTCAACTCTTCTGTTCAGCGTACGACCTTCTCTGGTGTATTTATCTCTTTTCCTCACGTATCACATAAAAATACCATCGTCAAGAGTTAATTTATTGGGTACATACCCCCTTCCTTCGTATAAAAAAAGGGAGAGAAGCGCTGGCTTCTCTCCCTGTATGTTCACCGACTGTCATACCCGGTTTGATAACCGGTATATAAGTAATAAAACTCTTTTAAACTGCGAGACGCATTAACTACCCCTTCGCCTGAGCGCGCAGCACCTTCTTGTCGATCTTGCCGACAGCGGTCATCGGTATCTCATCGACAATCTCAACTTCCTTGGGAACCTCATAGGGCGCGCAGTTATCCTTGGCGAACTTGATGATATCCGCCTTCAGCTTCTCCTTGTCGCCGTCGAACTCGAAGGCCGGATCGAGCTGTACATAGGCACGAACTTTCTCCGAACCCGGCCGATCGGGATTCTCAATGCCGATGAGCGCCAGCATCGCGATTGCCGGATGCTTGGCGATAACATCCTCCACCTTGCTCGAGAAGACCTTGTAACCGCCGACAATGATCATATCCTTCGTCCGGTCAACTATGCGGATGTAGCCATCTTCATCCATGATGCCCACATCACCGGAGTGCATGTACCCATCGGCATCGACCGCATTCTTGGTCTCATCGGGTCTGTTGAAGTATCCCTGCATGACGAGCGGCCCGGCGGCGCACATCTCACCCGCTTCGCCAATCGGCACCTCTTCCCCCGTTGCCGGATTGACTAATTTGAAGTCGACGTTCAGGAAGGGCATGCCGACTGTCCCCAGTTTCTTTTCCCCCTTTGCCGGATTCATGGTGCATACCGGCGACATCTCCGTCATCCCGTAGAGCTCGAGGAGCTTCCCCTTGCCGATGATCTTCTCCAGCTCCACCTGTGACTCCTTCGGGAAGGGTGAAGCTGCGGAGATGCAGATGCCGAGCTCCGAATGATCGAGCTCTTTGAACTTCGGATTCATCATGAGCAGCTGATAGAGTGAGGGGACGTTAACCAGATTGGTCGGCCGGTACTTCTTGATCATCTCGCAGATGAAATCGGTATCACGCGGATTCGGAACCAGAATCTGGCTCCAGGCGGCCTGCACCGCCGCCTCGCAGACGGTCAGTCCGGCGATATGGAACATGGGGAATCCGGAGCAGAGAACCCCCTCGCCGTGCTTCCATCCCATCCAGGTCATGATAGCCATGATGTTATGGGCGCAGTTTCGATGGCTCAGCATCGCACCCTTCGGATCGCCGGTGGTTCCCCCGGTGTACTGAATCCAGCCGATATCATCGGGGGTTATATCAACCTTCACCGGTTTATCGGAGTATTTTTTCAGAACATCCTTATGATAGTGGAGCACTGTTTTCCCCGGCAGTGGCGTTACCTCCCCGAAGGGGATCTTCTTGAGAAGCTTGCCCAGTACCTGCTTGATCTTCGGCAGAAATCCTGCCACGCTGGTGGCCACGACGAGCTTCAGCTGCGGGATATTCGCCGCGATCTTGGTAATGATACCGGCAAAAATTGCATCAAGGGTGACGAAGGCAACATTCTTGCCGGTGGATCCCAGGTCATTGAGCTGATACTGAATCTGCGGACCTGAGAGAAGCGGCGAGACGCCCGAGACGATGCAGCCTGCCCGAAGCGTGCCAACCACCGTTATCACATACTCAGGCATATTGGGCAGGTTGATACCGACAACATCACCCTTCTTAAAGCCGTTCTCAATAAGCATGTTGGCAAACTGATTGGCATATTTATCCAGCTCTGCGAAGGTTATCTCAGCACCCAGATAGGCAAAGGCCATTTTGTCGGGATACTGTTTGATGCCCTTTTCAACCATATCCACATATGTTGTTTCGAACTGCTCCGGTTTGAGATCTTCCATCCCCGGATCCCAATTCTTCATCCAGAATCTGTCCTTATAATTCAGCGCCATAGACTAGAACCTCCTTCTTGTAATATAATATTATGTAAAATAAAAAAACGGTAGAGAAAGTACTTCTTATCCTGTCAACGGGTAAAGGTTTCTGTACTGTTTATCACTCAATGAAAATCTTTTTCTATTTATTGCCAAAACCTCTCAAGGTAATTGATAACGCTATCCATTTATTAAAAAAAGATCAAGCAAAATATGAAGATTGTATAATTTTTTTAAGTATTTATTTTTCGATTAAGGGGAGAGAACAACGGACACAGATGAAATAAGAAACGGGCCTTATACCTCATCCTCGAATGAATGATGCTCCCGTGAAACAGTAATCCGCTCTTTTTAATCCGATTCTGACTTATCACGCTCCCGTATCTTCTCAATCATTTCATCGATGATGAGCCTGGCTTCGAACTCCTTGTCCCGCTCCTCCTGATGGGGAGAGTTCCTCGAGCCAACTGCTCCCGGCAGTGTGGGATGTATTACATTGGGCTTCTTCTTGTTCTCATTCATAATAAGCAACCTCGCTTCTCCGTCGGGGGATGATCCTCTCTCAATATAATAACAGTCCGGAACGGGGGCGTCAAGGAAAACTGATTTTCATGAAATGCGGCACTTCCCTCTGTACGGTTCATCACACGCTCCCCATTTCGCCCTGATACGCACCAATAGAGCTTTCTTAAGCTCCGGGTGACTTTCCACTGGATGACATGGATGACCACCTCTACGGCGGCTCCCTCTCCATCCTGTAGAAGCTCTAAGAGAATCAACTGAGAGAGGGAACGGGTGATGCTCCTGCTGTACTACTCGCTTGACATCATCATAAAAATATAGTATATTTTTACTTATAATAATTTTAATTGTTTAAATCAGCAAAATATTCATATTCTATCAAATTCTGCGAGAATTCGGTCGGGCACATTCGGTAATGATGTCCGGGATAAAACCGCCGTACAGAAATATAGGTATACGACCATCACCCGGCATTGCGAGCAAGAGGCGGTACATTTAAGCGAGTACGTGCAGGCAAGTGAAAACAGAGGAAAACCGTCACGCCGCAGGTGAAGAAGGGGTGATAGAACAGAGAGAGGAGAGCATTCTTTTGTATACATAAAGGCTTCAATTCTTTCGCGAACAGATGAACAGCAAAATGGAAATGAATGTAAAAAAGCTCGACATAGATGAGTTCGCCAGATGCTATGCCACGAACGAACGAAGAAGAGACCTCTTTAAAAAATTTATCGAGGAGCTTCAACTCGTCAGATCACAATGCAGCCGTTTGAGGGTTATCGTTTTCGGAAGCTACATAACGAATAAAGAGGAGCCGAATGATATCGATCTCATGATCTCCCTTATCCCGGATCAGGATCATGTTTTTGACTTCATGACTGACGGCATGCAGCAGAAAAACGATGACGAAGTCGATATACAGTATCAAAAAGCTGAATATTTTCTGAAAAATGCTCAACAACTCGTCGACTTTTTCAATGAGAATCCATTGAACAAGAAGAATGGGATTCAGATTGAAAACTGCGTTGAGATTAAGGACATTTAAGTAAACTTTTCTTTAATTTTTTATATATAAATATTTTTTTCTAACCAAATATTGATACAATTCGCAGATATTTCGAATTTTTTTAAAAAAATCCCTTGACTTATTTTATTAACAATGTTAACTTAACAAAGTTAAATTAACATTGTTAAGTTCACAACGAATTTTACCGTATAACTGCCATCAAATAATTATACAATGCCACGAGCTACGAGAACAACAAAAGAGGTGGACCATGTTAAGGAGGAAATCCTCGAAGCGGCACTACAGATCATCGTCGAAGACGGCTTTCAGAATCTGAGCATGCGAAATATCGCCGAAAAGCTCGGTATGACGGCAGCCAATATCTACAATTACTACACCAACAAGGATGAGCTCTACATCCTGATACGAACCCGGGGATTCGAGCTCTATTACGAGTACCTGAATACCGCCTATCGAAAACATGATAACCACCATGACCGTCTCAGGGCAATGATACGGGCATACATCGACTTCGGTATCAGCTACCCGAGTTATTATGATATAATGTTCACTGATCGCGAAACACCTAAATTCAACGACTATTTCGGAACGGAAATGGAACCCCTCTCATTCATGGAGAAGCAGACAGCGCTCAAATCATTCTATCTCGTCTTCAACACCATTCACCACTATCTGAGAGGGGAAGGCTGTAGCGAAGTTGATGCAATGTACAAGACCATACAGGTATGGTGCGATCTGAACGGCGTGGTGAGCCTCTACAACAGCAGGCTCCTCCACGAAGTTGTGGAAAATGTCGATGAAATACTGGAACTCATGGTCAGCGACGTGACGAAACGGTATATCCTTTCCAGTAATCAGGAAGAATGAAATGCCTCTGCTGCTCGTGTTCGGGGGTGCTCTTTTAGTATCTATAGTATTACTTCCCCAATTCCAAAGAGAGGGAATATTGACAGGATTACAGGATAAAATGGATAATAAAAAGTATTTATCCTGTCCAAGGATTATTTTACAAACAAGTATTCTGTTCGATTT